>Ga0209517_10005678_pt1 | contig 15771 bp, 13 predicted proteins | sample PeaSoiMetSII2010_FD_187695 | JGI IMG/M metagenome (GOLD analysis project Ga0209517, IMG submission 187695) | Peat soil microbial communities from Weissenstadt, Germany - SII-2010 (SPAdes) (version 2) | ecosystem: Environmental > Terrestrial > Soil > Wetlands > Peat | place: Germany... | reverse complement strand
TCCCTGAACTGCCCAGGTAGTGCCCGCATGATGGTCAGACCGAACGCCAGCCTCGTCGCCAAAGAATATCTGCGCCTTTTCCCTGCGCGCCAAGCTTCTGATCTTGGGGAACTCTTTATTCAACCAACGCTGAACTTCTTCCGGCTTTTGCTGATACGCACGCCAAATAGGACGCTGCGGAGTAAGTCCCAGTTGTGCAAGCAATCGACACACAGACGCTTTGCTCAATTTAACGCCAAAGCGATCGGAGATCACCTTCCCAACCATCTTTGCGGTCCACAGGGCATAGGTGAACTTCATTTGAAGAGGATTCTTCATCGTTACGGTGCGGAAAATCCACTGCATTGCAGACCCGTCCAGTTTAGGTGGTCTTCCGCCCCGTTTCCGAGCATCCAGCGAACCCCAGCCGCCGTCACGGTATCTTGCCAGCCAACCATACATGGTGGCGCGGGCGATACCCATTGTTTTGGCAACAATCTCAGGGCTATGTCCTTCTTGTACGCTTGCTACAGCTCGTTGTCTTACTGCTGTCAGGGTCTTATGGTCAAGTTTTCGCGCATCTGTTTTTCTCATGTGCTAAATATAGCATAATCGTATGAATATGTCCACTTTATTATGAGACGGTTAATATTTATATGATTTATTAGTCCCTTCAGCCGGATGATCATCAACGCATTCTTGTACACAAGGACTGTCGCTTTTGGACACTGTAAACCGGTAACTTGCAAGATAAAAGACTCGGCCCTTTTGTATACCAGGGAAGGTTCTTGACAATCGCCGGGCCGATGAATTTCGTCATGCCGACGGGAAGTCTTCTCCAGATCGAAATCGCCATGCGGTACTGAGGATTCTTAAGGTTGAGTTCGGGGAGTGTCTTGACGATATGGGAAAGCCGTTCAGCCCCGGCTAAGTCTTGTCGATCCTCTCGCAAGCTCTTGAATGCCGTGGTAGCCCGGCTCGAAACAGCGATACGTCAGCCTTCGCAGGGCTGACAAATATCGGAAGACCCTTTACAATGCTCCGCCCTCTCAGTTACATACCATTAACTGACAAGGTCTCTTCTTTATTCTCATGTGCAGCATCTCCGACGGCACAACCACCGACGCCCGCACATGTGCTCTGTCCGATCTGCGTCTATGGCCGCTGTTTAGACGGCATTTACATCATGCGGTGCGACTTTCACCGCAACGCTTCTTCCGAGGATCTCGACATTTACGACAAATACAAACTCGTCTATCTTCCTGATCAAAACGCCTTCAGCGTTTATTAATGGTCCCTTGGTAATGCGGACTCTTGTTCCTTCTTTCAGCCCGGGGTAGATATCTATGTCCCTACCGCTCCCGATCAAGACCCTCAGGGAGTCAATCTCACCGGCATCAACCTGCGTGGGCGACCCCGGTTCAAGGGTGACGAAACCTGCAATGCCCCGCGTTTTGAGAACATCAACAAAGGCCCCGGGATAAACAGGCACCCGGACAAAGGCATATCCCGGGAAAAGCGGAAACTCAATGAGTTTTTTTCTGTCTTTCCATTGCCTTAGCTTCTTGACGGACGGCACAAAGACCTCAATCCCCTTCCGCACGAGTTCTCCGGCGGCAACAAATTCATGCCTCGATTTTACATGGACAGCGTACCAGTTCAGCACTCTGTCCATCGCCGGCCCATAGTCTTGGTCGGCCGCATGGGCTGTGGGATGAACTGCAGGCTCGATCACGTCATACTCCCTCATCGTCGTAATACTGCCTTCGTTCCGTCTTCGTTGCTCCCTCTGCCGCCAACGGGTCGCTACCGGTTTTGCCCGGTCACCCTGTTCATTGCTTGAATTCCTGTATTCCCAGTGCATTCAAGAGAGCCGTATGATTGACGTTCGTCTTCGACGCCGTACCATTTCCGCCCCAATAAAGCTTCTCAAAATCGAGGTCATTCGCAATTTCGTTCACCATTGCGGAGTCCACGCCCTTCGTCTCTTCATTAAATGCCGCAAGCAGCAGGAAATCGCACAGGATATTAATCAGCCTCGGTATTCCTTTACAGTATTTATGGATCGCCTCAATGCTGCCATTTACAAAGGCGACCGCATCTCTGTCGCCGGCGATCTCCAGCCGATGCTGGATGTAGTTGAGGGTGTCGTCCCTATCGAGAGGCTCGATGCTGCAGCTGATGCCGATCCGCTGTCGAAGCTGTCTCAACCCCGGAGCAGCGAGGATCTCTCGCAGTTCAGGCTGCCCGACAAGGACTATCTGAAGAAGCTTCGACGTATTGGTTTCCAGATTCGACAGCATCCGGATCTCTTCCAGAAGGTCGGCCTTGAGGTTTTGAGCTTCATCAATGATGAGCACCGAGTTGCGCCGCCGTGAATGCTGCTCGATCAAGAATGCGTTAAGGTCCTTCAACAGCATAATTTTGTCCTTACCCTTGACATCGAGACCGAAATCGTCGTTGATCATAGCCAAAAGCTGTTCCGAGCTTACCTTCGTATTAAATACCTTGGCGAGCGTCACATTCTGCGCGAGCTGCCTCGTCAGATCGCTGATGAGTGTGGTCTTGCCCGACCCGACTTCTCCGGTCAGCAGTATGAACCCCGTACGCTCTTGTATCCCGTATTGGAGATAATGAATCGCTTTTTTATGCGTTTTACTTAAGTAAAGGAACGCAGGGTTTGGAACTAGCTCAAATGGCTTTAATTTCAAATGAAAAAATGCTTCATACATGTTGTATTCCTTTTATCCTATTTTCATATCCGAGCCAATTGTAAGCTGGGGATATAATGTTTATTTTTTTCCGTTCTTATAATCTTTGATCTATCGGTAAATTGACGCAAATCACAATAGCAAGCTCTGTTCGGATTTATTCATCGTTTCACTCACCAAGGTTCTGAACTTTTGATAATCGAGAGGTTTAAGCAAACAGTGGGAAAGTGACTTATCAAAATGATCAAGTGTCGCCATCAATTCCAGGCTCATATGATCTGACAAAATAATCATGGGAATTTTCCATTTTTTCAACTTCTCAAGCATAGCCACACCGTAGGGATAACTGGTAATTACCAGCCCAATGTCACTAAAATCAACCCATGAGTCAAATTGATGAATATCGGGCATTATATTTGTTCCGAATCCCTCGTTTTCCAGTATTGCGGAACAGATTCTTGAGAAGCCTGCTTCGTCGATAATAAGTATTTTTTTCTTATATGGCCCCATAACTATTTAAATATGCAATGATTATGCCTTTTGTAAATCGTCTTATTTTCTTGAAAGAACGACTATAAAATAAAAATTAACAAAAGATGTGTTTCTGATGGACACACATATTCAGGGAAACTAAAAATTCATACTGTGTCTATTGGAAACAGTATGTCTAACTAATTATAAATATTATGCTTCCTGTCTATTTTGTGTATCTAATAGAATCAACTTATGTAGTAGTTGTCTCTAAGGGTCGGTTGGATTTTTCTTTAACATGTTGATTTATTTGAAATCCTTCTTTAAAAAGTAAAATATTAGTTAAAGACAGAATGCGGCTCACATACGATTGAGATGTTCGGCCAGGCCCTGGATTATTGCTTTTTGATCGAATTTGTCCAAACCGTCCTCCGAATCATTGTGCATCAGAAGGTCCTTGTTGTTCATTGATCGATAAATAAACTCTTTGATCCCTTTCACATCGGAGGGATGAATGACAGATCCTGCGCCGCTTGATCGTATCAAATCCGACGTTGCCCCATCCTCAGCCAGGGTCAATATTTGTGTTCCACAACCCATATAATCAAAGACCTTGGCCGGTATCTGGAACGATTGATTGGGCGCCAGCAGCAAAGCTACGTGGCTTTGTTTGATGATTGCCAGTGCCTGGGCATAGGGAACGGGATCTGATATCTCCACGGCGCCATCCAGATTATATTTGCGGATCATTCCGGCAATGGGCTGACCGTCTACGTATCGGCAATCCCCGACCAGTTTGACACAAACGTCTTGCAAGCTGATCTTTCCTTCGCTTACGAGTTCCTGCATGGCCTTAAAAACAGACTCCGGGGTCCTTCCTAAATAGAGCGTTCCGGCATACGTAATGGTAAACTTTTCATATTTCTTTAATTGAGAGACTTTTTCAAAAATGTCTTTATCAAAACCATTGGGACAGTATAGGAATTTCCCGGCCCGCTGGTCTTTGAACGATTGTTCGTAGAAACTGCGAATCCATTCGGTATTCATAAGGACGATGTCGGCCCTCCGGACCACGTTGCGCTCCAACCATTGCTCGATCCTCATCGACAGGGCGCAGGTTGCGAAATTTCTTTTTGGACCGCCCATGCTCCAGGGGTCGCGGTAATCAGCAACCCATTTGACGCCGGTGATCATCTTCGTCAGAAGGCCGATGATATGTACCGAGTATGGAGGGCATGAGGTCAGAATACAATCAATGTTATTCCGTCTTATTTCCCGGACCGCCTTGAAGAGCGCCGGCAGGATCCAGTTCCTTTTTTCGTCTGGGATCATGAGAAAGGAAAGAATATAGCGCTTCAATTTTCCCGACAGCGTTTCCGTGGAAGACCGATTTCCAGCCGGCTGGACATCGGCGCCGTCACTCTTCTCCGCCATATGGGGCTTTTTCATAAACAGGCCATAATAGATTTTTTTTAATGTCAAATAGGCGCCCGAAACCGTGGGAAGCTTGTCTGTTCTAAAGATTCTTTCTGCATCAATGCCATCAAGTCTTCCGTTATCGACTTTCTCGAGATAACATTCTTTGATCGTCAATACGTACGTATCCCATCCCAAGGCGGGGAGGTATTTGGCAAAGTTGGCGACCCGCAGGCCTCCGACCTCGGTGCTGGGCGGGAAATGATAGGAGATCAGTAAAATTTTTTTCTTGATCGGTTCAGACAAAGCAATGGTTGCTTTTATATTCAGGATAGAATCTGTGTAAAAACAATGTCCGATCCCTCAATAATTTCTTTCAAATTCGGATTTAATGGGCCAGACCGGTCACGATGCTTTTTCTAACGACGGGAACCGCTGTAGAAGGGATGTTCGTTGAATTTTCATAATTAGAGAAAGATTATGTCAGAGCGGACAATATATCACTCTATCTCTGTCCCTCATGTTTTATTTCGGCATTTTGCATGCTTAAATACGTCTCTGTCATCAATTTCCTATCAGCCTTGCCTGTTGTCGTTCTGGGCATCCGTTCGATAAAGAATATCTCTTCAGGTACCATGTATTTGGGAAGAAACATATTACAATGAGTCATTATATCCTCGGTAGATATCTTTTTGCCCTCTAGCGGGGCTATATATGAGATAATTCTGTTCCCTATCAATTCATCCGGTATAGCGAGCACGATTGCTTGGCTAATGTACGGATGGCCGTTCAACACCGTCTCCGTCTCGGTCAGTTCGATCCTGTACCCTCGGCTCTTAACCATATGATCTTTCCGGCCGGTGAAGACGAAATTACCTTCGTCGTCAATCCGCACCAGGTCCCCCGTTTTGTAAACATGCGTTCTCCACGAAGGATTTCGAGGATCAGCCACAAATTTTTCCGCGGTTAATTTTTCTTCATTCCAGTAACCGAGAGCGACGGTTGAACTGTTTACATATAATTCCCCTTCATCGCCAGGACGAGTGATCATTTCATGGCGTTCATTTAGTGCAAACACCTCGAAATTCGGGAATGACTTTCCAATAGGGATCTTCCAGGCCTCATTGTCGGGGATTTCCTGGACGGGAAAATACAGAGAGGAATTTGCTTCTGTTTGGCCATAGATATTATAGAATGCTGCCCGTTTCATGTGCTTTTTCAATGTCCGGAGATACTTCACAGGCATGATGTCTCCCGAGAAGTGCACAAGGCGAAGCGCTTCAAAATTGCACCGATCCAAACTTCCCCGTTCGGCCAGCATGTTCAGCACCGATGCGACTGAATTCCAAATTGAAATACGCTCTTGATCGATAAATTCGGCTAGCTTCACGGGGAAGGTGGAAAGGAACTCCGGGACCAGCACTATAGTCGCACCGGATTTGATCCCTCCGAATATATCGAAAACCGAGAGATCGAAATGTAGCGGTGCATGGTTCCCGATGCGGTCCGAGGCATTGATTTCAAAGAACGACGTAGCCATATGAACGAAAGACAACGCGTTCAGATGCGATATCACGACTCCCTTCGGGACGCCGGTTGACCCCGACGTATGCAGAATGTAAGCAGGGCTCTGATCTGACAATGCCACCGGTCGATAGTGCCCGGATGCTCCGGCAGTCGTCGATTCCCATGCAATACAATCGGCATCCCCGCCGTAGTGAATGTCTCCTTTCGGCGGCAATCCGGTCAAGAGGATCTTCCTGATGCACAACCCGGCATGCGGCTCCGAGTACAGCTTCTCCCTGTTCTCCTGCGAGGTAACAAGACATTCAATCCCGCAATGGGTGAGGATATGACCGAGTCTGCTTACCGGAGAGAGGGGGTCGAGCGGCACATAGATGGCCCCCGCCTTCATAATGCCGAAGAGAGATATTATCGCGTCGACCGACTTGCCCAGCATGATTCCCACACGGTCGCCTTTTTTAATGCCGTGCTGCGAGAGCATCAGGGCCAGTTGATTGCTTTTGACCTCCAGGTCCGCATAGGTTATCGATTTATCCTTGAAGGTGACCGCGGTCCTGTCAGGATATTTTTGTGAACTTTCCGTTAGGAGATGATGTAATAAGTGCATAGTCATAGGTTGCTCGGTTTCCGTCCGGGCTCTTCATTATTACAGACCCAGGTAGGTTGCGATGATATTTCTCTGTATTTCCGACGTCCCGGAATAGATTTTGCCCCCTATTGCATCGCGAAGGTTCCGTTCGAAATCGTATTCTGCTGAATATCCGTATGCCCCGTAAATCTGAATTGCATCCTGACTATTTTGAACGTAACTTTCGCTGACGAACAGCTTTGCCATGGATGATTCCAGGGAGGCTCTTTTCCCCTGTGCTTTCATCGACGCAACGTTATGAAGAATAAGCCTGGACAACTCGATGCGGACCTTCATATCCGCAATTTTGTGGGATATTGACTGATATTTCCCGATCGGCTTTCCGAACTGCTGCCGGACTTTCGCATAATTAACGCAGTCTTCCAGCATTTTTTCCATGGCCCCGAGATGAGTCGCGAAGAGGCAGCTTCGTTCCCACTCCATTTCCGAGTTGAAAATGGCAGCGCCGACGCCTTCTTTGCCCAGTCTGTTCTCCTCCGGCACTTCGCAATCCCTGAGAACGACCTCCCCCACCGGACAGGTTTTCAATCCCATCATTTCCAGGGGTTTCCCCGCGGAAAATCCGGGGAAGCCTTTTTCCACGATAAACGCGGAAACACCGGCGAAACCTTTTTGCGGATTGGTTGTGGCAAAGACCAGGAGGATATCCGCGATCGGCGCATTCGTTATGAAAGTCTTTGCCCCGTTGAGAATATACTTATCTCCCCTTTTTTCTGCTTTGCACCTCATATTGAACGCATCGGAGCCGGAATCGGGCTCCGTTATTGCGTGGCCGCCCTTAATCAATCCCTGGATCATTCGAGGCAGGTATTTCTCCTTTTGTGCGTCGGTGCCGAATTTCAGGATTGGCGCCTCACAGGTCCAAATGTGGGTATTGAGGGCGAACAGCAGTCCGCTATCCTTGCACGCGTAGCCCAGTCCTTCCATGGCCGCAATGCACGTGATAATGTCCAGGCCGAGGCCTCCGTACTGCTCGGGCATTGAAAGGCCCTGGATACCAAAATCAGCGCACTTTTTCCATCCGTCGGCATTGAACTCGCTGTTTTTTTCCCGTTCTTTCGCTCCGTCATTAAGCTCGTGCATTGCAAACTTAATTGCAAGCTCTTTGAACTGTATCTGCTCTTCAGTCAATGATATATCCATGATTTTTTCATCCTACAGGTAATAAAAGTGAAGTTGAAAGGCGCCGGGGAAATCCTATGACTAGGTAATGCATCTACTACTCAATGTCCAATTTCGTATGATGAGGTCGAAAAAGAGACTTCCAGAAAACTAGTGAGGTCATGTCTGCAGCGAACAGAATCAAACTTGCCGCTGCCTCACTTGCGCGGCTCAATGCCCTCAGTAACTTTCTTTCCTTGATTTTCCAAACTATACCAATCAAATAAGTACGGACCATTTTCCCGCGCCAATAATGGTTCTGGGCAGATGCCAACATTCGCGTGAATGATCCTTTCTCATCCAAAATAAGATTAATAGACAAAATATTGCGAACTCCTCCTTTGTCATAATTTGTTGTGGTATTTTCTTTATCCCGCACAAGACAAGCCACCGGAAAATGAGTGCTCACCACATCCCCCCGAAGAGCAATCCGCCGACCAATATCCCAGTCCTCCGCCCAGACAAAGCGCGGATTAAATCCACCGACTTCAAAATATACTTTACTCTCAAAAAAACTCGACACGAGGGGAAATAGTTCGCCGGCCATAACCTGTACGAATGCATTACCATGCACACCTATATGATGTTCTGCCCGGTGCTTTCCATCCTTGTCGACCACTCTCGTTGCTCCATAGATCAGAGCTGCATTGCTGCCGTGGGCCACTTTCCAAAGTTCCTTGAACGCACCAGGCAGCATCCAGTCATCATCATCCAGAAAGTGCAAATATGCCCCATGCGCAATTGCCGCCCCGGCATTTCGAGCAACGCACCGCTCACGCCGATTCGTGTTAAGTATTGTCACTCGTTCTGAGTGATGCCAATCCTCCACTGGGAGTGATTTCCCGGTGTCGTTTACGACGATCACCTCAAAATTAACCGGCGAATCCTGGGAGAGAACGCTCTCAATGGCTCGTGCCAACGTTGGTCGCCCTATCGTTGCGATGATAGTGGAAAATACTATATTTGAATTGCTCTCCATATTTACTGCAACACTCCACGAGTTCTCCGTTTAAGCCGTTAGTAAAGTGCCAAAAAAATTTGGTCTTAAAATTCTTGGCTCCAGTCTGTCACAACTCGTTGTACTTGTTCGAATTAAATTATCGCCCTTCGGGCAAATGTTTAAATTCTGTTTACTTAACAAGAGAAATATAAAGAGAAGGGGGAAAAAAATGAGCCTTTCCCGCAATCGAAGAGGGCGCCAAAAATTCCGTTGTGGTCCCGGCAAAGTCGATCATTTCTCGCTTCCGGTTTTCATCTGGTCCGTTCTACGATCACCGCTATGCCCTGCCCGCCGCCGATACAAAGCGAGGCGAGGCCCAGGTTCACGTTCCTCCTGACCATTTCATAAAGAAGGGTGACGAGGATCCTCGTTCCGCTGGCGCCCACCGGATGTCCCAGTGCAATTGCACCGCCCAGGACATTCACCCGGTCCATATCCCATCCCAACTCCCGATTCACCTGGATCGACTGGGAGGCAAAGGCCTCGTTGATCTCGATAAGATCAAGGTCCTTCACGCCGATCCCGGCACGGGAAACAACATTCTTACAGGCGTTGATTGGGCCTAGACCCATGAACGCAGGATCGATAGCCGCCGTTGACGAGCCCCTGATCTTGAACGCCCACGGAGGGTTCATTTCTTTCATTTTTTCTCCGGAAACGACAAGCACGGCCGCGGCCCCATCATTGATCCCCGAGGCGTTTCCGGCCGTCACCGTGCCCTCTTTCCTGAACGCCGGTTTCAGTTTCGAAAGTGCCTCGCACGTGGTACCGAAACGCGGATGCTCGTCCGTATCGAAGATCATGTCTCCGCACTTTTCCTGCTTGATTAGCAGCGGAACGATCTCGTCCTTGAACTTGCCTTCCTTGATCGACTGCTCCGTCTTTCGTTGGGAAGCTAACGCAAATGCGTCCTGGTCCTCCCTGCTGATTCCGAACTTCAAAGCGACGTTTTCGGCGGTAATCCCCATGTGGCACTCATAAAATAAGTCCCATAGGGCGTCGTTGACAAGCGTATCAATCATCTCGGCGTTTCCCAGACGCTGTCCCCACCGCTGCGACTTCACCACATAAGGGGCATTGGTCATATGTTCCATGCCGCCGGCAATGATGGCGTCTGCTTCACCTGCCGCAATGGCCTGACCCGCGAGCACAACCGACTTCAAGCCCGAACCGCATACCTTGTTTACCGTAAACGCGGGAACTTTCTCCGGGGGAAGGCCGCCACGAATTGCCGCCTGCCTGGCCGGATTCTGCCCCAAACCGGCCTGGATCACGTTCCCCATGATCACTTCGTCAACCTCATCCTTTTCCACTGCGGTTCTTTTAACGATCTCCCTGATCACGGCCGAGCCGAGGTCTATGGCGTTCAGGGAGGCCAGGGAGCCGTTAAATCTCCCGATGGCGGTCCTGACGCCGCCAGTTATATAGGCTTCCATTGTGGCTCCTTTTCCGGCGCGGTCTCCGAGCGGCGTGGATGCAGCACCTCTATAGGCGGCTTCGCGGCTATACTATCTGGCTGTATGTTGATCGTGCATGTTGGCATAAGAGTGATGCGGTCCGGGAGGTCCTGAAATAAACATAAAAAATCCGGATCGTGTACCTCCCGCCATATCAGCCCTGCGCATGCAGGAGAGTATGTGGCGTTAAGTTCGATATGGATCAACCACCAACCGGTGGTTAGATAATCTTGCTGCAGTCTGGGCTGCGGTCCAGAAGACGCTTGATTCTTGGTCAAGCGTAGGATCAAACGACTTCGTAGCATTTCTTAGTGCGTTTGTACATCCCTGTTGGTCTGATCAGGCGGGTAATGATCTAATATGATCGGCACCTTTTTTTGAGAGATATCGATTGGCATCACTCAACATCTTTAAACGTTTTAGCGAAGTCTCACAATTCCAAATGATCAAGTCAGAGGTCGGCGCGACAATTCTTCCGGGGTCGAATAGATGGTGATGCCCTCGTGAGCAAGATATATCAGATGTTTGAAGAAATCCTGTGCTCGAATCGTCCACGTGCGAGCCTCCCCCACCTGACCAACCCGAAGCAATCCCGCGTTGGTAAACTCCCGCCAGAAATAGTCACGAAGATCACCCCGACTCTTATGGTCAATTCTTCTCGATAAAAACTCGGGGGCCAAAGGCGTTACCGGGACTTCTATAATCTCTCCTGACCAATGCCGGCAGCGTAAGAAATAGGTCTCTTTCATCCTGACCGGCAAAGGGAAAGCTTCCATCATATGATCTTCGAGCGGATGATACAATCCTCCTGGAGCCATTGGGATGCCGAGACCGACCACCTTTCCACCAATCTCTATTAGCCGGTCCCAGGGTGACCCTTTACCGAAGGTTGAGGTTGCGAGATGGTGTGCTTCGGTCAGATAACGTGCATTACGTCCAAGAGCAGCAACCGAGTGCGTTGGATGGAGGCTTCGTTCAACGCCGGGGAATTTAAGAAACTCTTCGGGTATACGGCCGACATTCGTTTTGTGTACCCGGGGGTCGAATACGTAATCTTTTAACTTGCACGTATCATAGGTCGTGCCGGCGGGCATAAAATACGCGGGGAAAACGATCGTCCCGCCTGGCGAAACGGATTGATACAGCGCTTTGATTACCGTTTGAGGTCCATTCTCAACAAATCCCAGGCTTTTAAGCGATGAATAGACGATTACCGTGTCACCAGGCTCGAGGCCAAGGGCACGGAAGTCCTCCAGGAGGCGATCAAATGTTTGGATGGTTGTTGCAGACCGGTGGATTTCGGCCTGCCGTCGCCAACGCCGTCCGCGTTTAAGCAGCTGTTTCACGGCTAATTTTAGGCGTTTTTTGACGCTATCCATGATCTGTCTCCTGTCGTTTCTATTAAACCGGCATCAATAAAATTTCGCCGCCCTGTTGGGACATTCATAGCATCAATAGGCCCCATCTATCGGGCATGAATCCTGCACTCGCCCTTCAGCATGAGAACCTTTAAATATATTGTCGTTTATGATCCATGAAGCCTGTGAACAGAAATTTAGTATATTGGTTTTTCATGGAATTTATCTCGCCAGGAGAATAGGAGACCCCTTCCTGGCTCTTTGAATAAAACTGGGTATATTCCTCAAAGGTGATTTTCTTTCTTTTGTCCAGTTGCTCTTTAAAGTGAAGCGAATCGATGATTTTACCAAGTTTCGTGTTCGTGTGGTAAACCAGAAATTCTGCCATGCACCCGCTACCGTAACTAAAAAGTCCGATCCTCTTGTCTTCGATCTTTTCCCGCTCATTTTCCAGGAGACTGACGAGACCCATATAAAGGGAGCCTGTGTAGATATTTCCGACTTCTCTCGCTCCCATGAGTCCGGGCACAACTTTGCTCGAAAAGGTCTTGTTGAAAATTTCTTCCTGTGTTTCTAAATCGCTGTCCCTGTATTCGATCTCGATTAAACGGCGATGTGCCTTCTTGGCCATATTCGTAAATGGCATGTGATAGATAACATAGTCAAGATGGTCCATCAGTTTCCCCTGTTCGATACCAGCGTTGGAACGGAAGTCCGCAAGAGCGCCTTCCAAGGCCATAAGGTAGCATTCAATCGAAAGCTTCCCAGGGGCTACAAACGGCACAGCATAGCCGGTCGGCCGCCAGAAATCGAATACGTCTTGAGAGAAGACGCCATTCAAGGATGTGTCAACAGAGCAAAGACCAGGGTTTTTCTCCAAAAGCAAAGCTACGGCACCAGCCCCTTGTGTAGGTTCTCCAAGGTTTCCAAAACCATATCTGGCGATATCCGCCATGATGAGCAAGCTCTTTCGAGGAGACTTTACGGTATGCGACATTCGCTCTATCGAGTCGACTAACCCCGCCGTTCCCCCATAACAAGCATTTTTAATATCATAGACTCTGCAACGAGTACCGATCTTTAATAATCCCTGAACAAAACTCGCGACCGGCTTCGAGTGGTCCACACTGCTCTCCGTACTGACTATGAGTGATTGAATATCCCCAGGGTCAGTTCCAGACTTCTCCAGGACCTGCAGCCCGGCGTTGGCTGCCATCGAAACAATATCCTCCCAATTGGGAACGATAGCCATGTTTTGATTGCCCAGCCCTATGTTATATTTTTCCTTTGGCACTCCGTATGCTGCTGCTAGTTCCGCATGGGGAAGATAGTAGGGCGGAACATATATGGCGATATCTGACAAGCCCACTTCAACCATTACAAACTCCTTTCTGAGTTGCAAAAAGAAAGAACGTCCAAAAGTCAATCTTCTTTGAACTCACGCTGCTATTAATTTGGGGAATCAAACGTCCCCCAAATAATACCTTTAGGTACGCAATATTAATGCCCTAGATAATGATGGGCTGCATGATACCGGTTCATCCATGCTTTATTCCCGATTTTTATTTCCTCGGGACCATGGGAATATTGTTACTCGCTAGAGGGTTGTTGCAGATTTTCGATATAACTAGAGATTGCATCGATGGATTCAAAGTAATCAGGGATGATATCCTCATCCTTCACCTTCACCGCAAACGTAGCTTCAATATACGACACCAGCTGCATGATTCCCAATGAATCAATGATGTTGTTTTCAATAAGATTATCTTGATCATTAATACGATTAATCTTCTTTGCCCTAGCGAGCTTTTCAATCACAAATTGTCTTATTAGTTCTTTTTCATTTGTCATGGCTTTCATGTGATTGATTCTCCTTTAACGAAATGTAAAGTTAAAGCCATATCTTTTTGCAAACAAAGTACCTGACGTTTTATCAACAACTTCATCAATATGAAAATAAATAAAAAACAATCGAGTCACTTTTATCCTTCTTAGCTCCTTGTATCGAAGCGTTCGATGTACCCAAAGTGCGGGAATATTCTTGGCCCAATAGTAGCCGAAAACTCTGGCAAATCCGTTCTTCTTGATCTCATGCAGAGCTCCGTTATGGAGCAAATTGGCCAGATTATTCCCTCTCTTGTCAGGCTGCAAATACATATCAAACGCATATGCTTCGTTTTCTCCGCATTGAATCCCGAGCCACTCCACATCAGGATGTATCGGTCCCTTCCGATTATTGCGTGCACTGGTATACCAGATATCACCGCACACTTCTCTTTCCCTGACCACTGCGAATCCTTGATATCCTTCGTTCAGGTAGTGCACGGCGGACTTTCGTCTGTCTTCGTCCGTGAAGATCAACGATTGCTCTTTTTTTGCATCTTGCATAATTGAATCCGGTGTTACGGCTACGAGTTTCACACCGGCTTGTTCCAGTGAGTCCTTCAGCGGAATCAATGATGACAAATCTTTCTCGACCGCAACTGCCACCCTATTTATATAAATCATCTCGCGAAGATAATAGTAGACAATATCAAGCTTGATGGTCTTCAAAATATGCTTTACTCGGGCCGTAAGACGATTCAACATTGCACCCCCTGCATAATAACGACCATCCTTAAGAACGGGCCTATAGCACGACAAAATGTCTCAGGCACGCGGCCTACGGCCATAATGCTGTTAATAAATGGCACGCCCTCTCCCTGGGATGCTTCTTCGTTATCGCAACAAGATCTTTCCTGCCTGCCTTATGTATCGTGTTGTCGATGAAAGGAGAGGGTACAACTTTCCCCGGCTGAAAAAGAGACTGAGCGCGCGTTGCCCATTGGCCGCCCAGTGAAATTTATAGCATTCATGGCCTTTTAGAAAGTCATACCGGGATAATCCCTGGTCAATGGCTTTTTCTATCGTGAGCCCGATAAGAACATTCCCTATGCTTATCTGCGAGTTAAAATCTTTATCGACCACCATTAGATACATTGCCAAGCTATCGCGATATCGAAGATGGAGAAGGCCTGCTATATTTCTTTTGTGTGTTGTCAGTAAATCTACCTGGAGCCAATCCTCATTACAATATGAGGCAAATTTCTTGATGAATTGATGCCATGATTCGTCATAATATTTGCTCTTATCTTTGTAAAGAGAGAGTAATTCGTTTAACGCCATTCCGCAATCTGCTCCAGAAAATGAACGGTATTCAATTTCAGACTGGTGCCTCAGCAAGCGCCAATGCCGCCTGAACTGTTCCCTCCGGTTCGAGGAGAGCGTGGAGAAATAATCTTGGCTTGACGCAGGTAGCGGGACGACCGGGCAGTAAGAGCTTTGCCTGATTTCTGCATACTTTCCATCGGCTTCGATTTTGTCCGAAAAATGTAAGAGAAAAAGAGAAGAAGAGGGAATGTCAGTAAGCAGCATGCTGTCCCAGTGTGAACGACCCTGACCCACAAGAAACTGATACAGGGAAGCGGCGACTTCGTGCTCTTTCCCCCGTTTAGCAATAACATCGAGATAGTCCGAGCCGGCATCAGGCGATCCCAGAAATTCTATTCGCCTCATGCCCAATAGTCTGTATTTATCATGGCGAATATACCAGGGGGCAATCCCTATGAGCTCATGATCCCTGTATACACCAAGTATGAAGAGATTTCGATCTTCATTCAAATAACACCCTGCCCAGGAAAAGAGCCATTCCCAGGTCAGAAAGACGGTGTTGGCCCTGGACCCCTTCAACAAGTCGTTCCATTTACCGGCCAATTGCTTCCATGCATCAAAAGAATCTATTATTTCTATCCTGTAATCGCTCATATATTAATGGTCTCAAAATAGTCTGAACATTAAGCAGCGTACTTCGTTGTTTCGCCATTAAAGTAGGCTTGCACGCGATCCGGTGATTTCTGGATAAACCGGAGATGACTTACGACTGCACGATGTAATTGCTCCGGGCTTGTAATGGCATGACGCCCAATAGCATTATTCTTCAGGTCATTCCAAACCCGTTCGTCGGGATTAAGCTCCGGCGAGTACGGCGGAAGATAGAAGAGCCGAA
>Ga0209517_10005677_pt1 | contig 15771 bp, 20 predicted proteins | sample PeaSoiMetSII2010_FD_187695 | JGI IMG/M metagenome (GOLD analysis project Ga0209517, IMG submission 187695) | Peat soil microbial communities from Weissenstadt, Germany - SII-2010 (SPAdes) (version 2) | ecosystem: Environmental > Terrestrial > Soil > Wetlands > Peat | place: Germany... | reverse complement strand
GGGACGAGGCAATTGCTCACCGAGATCTCATGTCCCCCGCAAACCGGGCGGGAATTGACACCATATGATCAGGCTGGTTCCTGATCCGGTTGTCGTGGCGTCTGCGGGCCCGTTACCCTCAGCCACTCTGCATGAGACTGCGGCTTCATTCCAGCACGAATGCCGGAACTCATTAACGATAGGATGGGCCGCGGGCCCGTGTCAAGCAATAAACTCTAGTCGTATAGCTCCGGACGCATTCGTCCGGGCTCACTTCGCGTCGCAGGGCGGACCCTTCGACTGCGCTCAGGGCAAGCTGCGTCCGCCCCTACGCAATCGCTTTGCTATAATAAAACGCTCCTTAGAAGTTACGATCTATCCCAGTGCGGAAGTGGTGGAACTGGCAGACACACCATCTACCCGTATCGCTTTAGAAATTCTCTGCAAGCTTCTGATAATAAACCTTCTACCTTTCGCCTCAATCACTTCCGGAAACGTCCCTCGGAACGGCCAGTAGAGGCCAGTAAGCCCCGGATGCAGCCAGTCGGTGCAAAATCCGGTGCAGTTCCTCGTACTGCCAGATGAGGCGCTTTCCATCGATTAAGGGGTAAGACGGGCACTCCCTGTCCGCTTCGTGCAAGCTCATGAGAGCAACCTTTTCAGGTCTGTAGTCACTCAAAGCTATCTATTGACTCTGCAAGACATAGCTCAAGAAACCCGCCCGATTTTGTCCTCTTTGTTGGAGCCAAAATGGAGCCAAGCGGTACAAAGTTCTGAGAGCCTTCGAACCTGCAAGATTGCCTCTGAAAGTGTCGTACCCACGGCATCGGTAGAACTGGACCCAACTCGTTCCTGAGCCTTAGACACGCCGCCAGCAAATCCCCATAGACCTACAACGATTTTGAGCTCGGGCAATCCGGTACGCAGACGCTTGCACAGCGAACGGGCCTGGCCAACTGCGAAGGGCGGAAGCGCGGAGACGCAGACAATACTGTATTCGCCGTGAGCCACTTGCTCCAGCATGTCCTCAACCGCTCCGATGGCGAGGTGAGTGGCGTTGTATCCGGCCTGCCGGAGTAACTGAGCGAACATCATTCCCACCAGTTCATCAGCTTCGTCTCTGGCCGGCACGCAGGCGATGCGTGTCGCTTCCAGGAGCGAATCAGCGACGGCAACAGTCTTGCTAGCGTCCTCAGATTCGTTCTGCACTACCTGAATGCCCAAGTCGTCGATCAATTCCCGAGTGCTCTGGGCGATGAACTCACTGGTGCGCTCTCCTACGGCATCGGTATGACGATCCTCCTCCGCCAATCGAAGCGCTGGAATCAGAACTGTCTCATACAGATTCTCCAGTGATTTCCCTTGTAGTTCTGACCGCGCAAGATTTCGCGCTTCGTCCTGATCCATTGCCAGAAGACGCTGATAGAAGAGTTCCTCGGGCCGGAGCGCGGGCGCGTCCCCGAGCAGAATTTCCAGGAAAGTCAATTGTGGAACGTAGCGTCCAAGTAACAGCAGACACACAGTCAACGGAGTCGACAGTATCAATCCGACTGGCCCCCACAGCATTGACCAGAAGACCGCCGCGACCAGGATGGCAAGCGACGAGATTCCGGTATGTGCGCCGTACAACCACGGCTCGATGAAGTTGGCAATGATCCCTTCGAGAACTGCGAACAAAGCGAAAATGAGAGCCGCGTGTTTCCATCCCGGAAAAACCGCCAGCGCCATGGCAACCGGGAAAACAGTAGCGATCAGCGTGCCGATGTATGGCACCAAGCGCAGCAGCGCCGCGAGAACGCCCCACAACAAAGCGTGCGGCACCGCCATGAAGTACAACCCCAGTCCGAAGAGAGCACCATAACAGGCATTGACCATGAACTGCAGGAGTAGATATCGACTGAGGCGGCGGCTGGCGTCGTCGAGAGCCTGTGTCATGACGGTCAGCCGTCCCTGCCCGCCTAGCCGTATCAGACGATTGCGGAGGTCCTCTCTGTTGATCAGCATGAACGCGGTAAAGATCACGACGATTCCGGATGTCTCCAGTGGTCCGGCGACCGGGCCGAGAAGAGCCCTGAGGCTCTGGAATAAATTCGATGGAGGTGCGGCCACCTGAACGGGAACGGGCTGGGAGGAGCGCGCCGCCTTCGGTTCATTGGGGGCATGCACTGCGATCTGCCCCGGGGCTGAAGCCAACTCCTCGTTCAATTCGCGTACCGTGGCCGTTGCCTGGCCAAGAGCTCCATCTTTCGGTGGGTGAAGCGAACGAATCGTCTCCTCAAGATTTGTTTTGTACTGCCGAATGTGGCCGGTGATCTCAAGCATCTGACTCACTACTTTCCATCCCAGCCCCGCCGACAGCACAAAGCAAAGACCGAGCACGGCGAGTGTGGCAGGAGCCCGGCCGAGGTGGCATCTTTCCAGCAAGCTCACAAACGGTGTGAGCAGGAAGCTGAAGACCAGGGCAAGCGCCAGGGGGATGAAGATCAAGCGGCCGAAATAGAGCATGGCGATAGTTAGCGCGACCGCGATGAATAAGGACGACCTCGAGGAAGTGGTTGAGTTCGAGGAGCGGATCATGCCTAACCTCCATGGGCTCACTTCGGGCTGAGTTTATGTCCTGGCACTGACAGGCCTCAACTCTTTTCGGCAGGTCGTGCGCTGGTTCGTTTGACGCAGGCGAAACGCAGCCTTCAAATGCTACAGGGGAGAAAGTGAATTCCTATACTGAGATCAATGTAGAGCGACAGCTTCGATGGGAAGAAGAGGCGGCGCGCCGTAAGATCCCGCAAAGACTAGCAGGGTTGGCCGGGCACCCAGTTAGAGCCGGGATACGCGCTGCCATCTCGGGCTCCAGCCATGACGGCGGAACTCGGCAAGAGCGGACCGCAGATGCACATCAGCAAGGAAGGAGATCTCCATCTGCGAACCATGGATACAATGGCGTTTGTCGATAGCTCGAACGATTCGTTGATGGCTATTCCCGTCCTTGCCATCGCCTGACGAGGTAGAGGCACGCTCTAGCTCTCCCATCCAGCAACCACAGTATTGCGCTTCACTAACTCACAATCGACAATGCGCATGGTGTAGATCCACTAACGAGAGGCTTGGCCTCGGTGGGTCCCGTGTTCACCTCTTGCGGCAAAGCCTCAAGTCGTGCGCACGCGATATCAAATATGAATATTGGAGGTTACGTATGCGACACTTATTAGCAGTATGTGTGATGCTCGCCGCGTCTTGGGCCATCGCGCAAGATTCTCCCAGCCAAACCAACCCAACCCAGACTGCTCAAAGCCCAACAGCAACGGCGAACTCTGGCAACCAGACGACCATGCAGGGATGTTTGAGCAATTCCAACGGCAACTACACGCTGACTGACAAGAGCGGCAACAGCTTTCAGCTGACTGGCGATACAGCGAAGCTAACTGAGCATGTCGGCCATCAGGTAAAGATCACTGGCACTATGAACGCCGCATCCGCGTCGTCAGGCAGCGGAAGCGATGCGGCGGGACAGACCGGCGCTTCTTCGCAGCAGGTGATCGAAGTAAGTTCCGTGAAACACGTCGCCAAGACTTGTACAAGTAATGATGCATCCAAATAGTTCCAGTGGCAATTCCCCCAACTGAATAAGCCCAGCCCCGGCGGCTGGGCTTTTTTCGGGAAATGGGGAAAGGATCTTATTGATTCACACAATGCAGCAATGTCATTCGACACCGCTATCCTTCGCGATGATCTTGGTGAGCCCTTTAAGCAACCCATGCCTGGCAGTGCGGCATCGAAATCTCGATTCTGCCGCTGTGCACCCTCTCCTCTCTTCCAGTTACACGGGAGAGGTTCGCAGGACCATAACTGTACTTACGGAGAGAACAACAATATGAAATGTCGTCTTTGGTTATTCATCGGTTCATTACTTCTTGCCGCGGCACCCCTGGTGATGGCACAAGATCATTCCGATCACGTCGAGGTTGGTGCATTTGCAGACTACTTTCGACTCAGCGATGCCTCGCCGGTTCGAAACTTCGTAGGTCTGGGAGGACGGGCTGCCATCAACGTGCACCGTGACATACAACTCGAGGCCGAAATGGCGTATGACTTCAAACGCAACTACACCAGCACCTTCAGCAACGGAGTGAGCACGGAGCTGGTAAATACGCAATTCCGTACGCTGCATGGCTTTTTTGGGCCGAAGTTCCAGACCGGATCCGGTTCCTTCCGCATTTTCATCACTGGCAAAGTCGGATTCGACAATTTCAGCATCAATAACCAGAATGCGACCGCCGGCTTCACAAACACTGTTGGCCTCACCAACGGAACGACTGAGTTCGCGGTGTATCCAGGTGGAGGATTTGAGGCATTTGCCGGTCCAATCGGGGTTCGCGCCGAAATTGGCGACGACATTTTCTTCGATCACGGCCCCCACAACAATCTGAGGGTAAGCTTCGGACCACAGCTCCGGTTCTAAAGATGGAGACCGTTGTTCAGCCGGCAGTCTTGCAACTGCCGGCTGAATTCCAACTTTTCCAGCTTCCTTTCTCGTGATTCTGGCATCAGAAGATCATGCTAGATGAACTGCGATTGAAGGTGCCGTCAGATACGGATGAGTCCTTCCGCACTCCCCCGGAACCTTATCCCGCACCCATCAAAGAGCCGCCGAACCCGTTGGAGAATCCCGACGCGCCGGTACGCGAGCCGGATCCTGAAGATCCGGCGCAGATCTGAAATATTGAGATGGCAGGTTCTTTCCGCGCATTAGGCCAGCATTTTCCGCCCCCGATCTCCACGCACCATCGCAACTCCGTCCGCGTAGCTTGACCCTTGCCCCAACCCGCGAATCGTCGCGAGGCTTATCAACACCCGACCTTAGTGAAAACTGATGTTGATTTTCGGATAGCCTGCGTGCGCGGCTCAGGAGCGACTCCTCCGCGGTGGGTAATTTGGCGAACGTCCGGAAGTCACTGTAGTGTTCCCAGAAAATCACATGACCAGAAATTTCACGTGGTCTGGAAGTTTCTGCACGAGTTGTATCGCGGCAAACTCTGGTAGGGAGATGACGTGACTGAGACGACAAGCAGTTAGTTGCCGTCGGGGTTTGGCAGCGAGTTTGCAAGACCCGAGATACGATTTGGTCGCACAAACCGTGAACTACAAAACTCACACTCGGAGGTAGGAAAAGTGAAACGAATTTTGACAGCTATTGCAACGCTGGGATTGGCCAGCTTCGCACTCAATCTCTCGGCCCAGCAGACGTCGTCGCCGCAGAGCCAGACCGGGACTGCGCAACAGCAGGTTGACACACAGAGCCAGCAGTCGACGCAAAACTTCGAAGGCAAAATCAAGAAGTCGGGCGACAAGCTGGTGCTGCAGGATGCTTCCACCCAAACTGCTTATCAGCTGGATGACCAGGACAAGGCCAAGCAGTACGAAGGGCAGAAGGTGAAGGTCGTTGCCACCATGGATCCCAGCACCAATACTCTCCATATCGTCAATATCACGCCCTCGGAGAGCCGGTAGCACCTTTCGCCGCGAGCCATTGCATCTGCCGCCTTGCTGAAAGAAGCCCGCTGTGACTGCCACAGTGGGCTTCTTGTTTGTCTGGCAATCCGGGCTCTTTACCCAGTTCTTTCCTCTTCGTTCTGCAAGAGAGTTTGGCGCCGGATCACCACCGTACACTTTCTCCTGCGGCCGCGCCCGCGAGAGCTCCCATAATTGCAATCGCGAACGCCAAAGCGCAGGCGATCGCGCTCACCAAAGCAATCGTCCGGATCCAGAAGAGCGCTTTTGTCGAAAGGAGTGACCGAGGCGCAAAGGTTACCTCCGCTGACCCTGCCGCTGGCCCTTTGGTCAGCATCTCAGGAAACCAATTCGATGCTTGTGACGTGGAGAACCTTGCCGTCGGCGTCCAGACTGCCAGCAATTTTGACCTGTTTACCCTCGTACGGACTGACTTTGTCCTGGTCATCGAGTAGATAGGCGCTGTTACTCGATACTTTCAACACGTACCGAGTGCCGTCTTTTACGATCGTGCCCATCAAAGTCAGCGTTGCTGGCGGCTGCTGCTGAGCGAGCGGGTTCGGCTGTTGCTGGTCTGCCTGGGGTAGGGGCTGATTCGGTGGGGGAAGTGGTTGAGGCACCGGCCGCGGTTTCTGAAGTTGCGACCAGGCGATGAGTTGCGGACCCAGAACACTGGCGGGAAGCGCAGGACTTGGTTTTGTCTGCGGATCCTGAGCGACCAGCAGCGGGAGGCTTACCAGTAGGAAAACCACAGGGGTAAAAAAGCTAGTCTCTCGTTTCACAATACACCTCCGAAAGACGGAGCGGCTCCGCATACACTTGGCAATTGACGTTCCACCGGTTGCCTGATCGTGCGCTGCCAGCGGAGACATCGGGCGAGTGAAAACCTTTCACATCGCCTTTTGATCCTTTCTACCCGAAGTTGCAAAGGGCGGCCATACATCATTTCCTGTAACGGAGTCGAATCATCTTTGCGCGAATCAACGGTTGGTCCGCAGGAGATTAGTTGGGCGGCGGACTTTTCCCTCCATAAATACGAGATTGAGAGTATGGGCAAGGCGCTCCCTTTTCACTAGTCTGGCTGCTCTACTCGACAGACACCCTCATCGCGCAGGTGCTGGTTCACTGGGAGAACCGGCACCTGCCCCCGCCTCAGCTGCGTTTACAGTGCCTGGAATCGGGAAATACAGATTCAAACGGATTCGCGGGCCGCTAGTTCGGAGCTAATGTTTTCTCAGCACCATTCACTGGAAGGAGGCATCATGCTTTACTGGACCGTCGTATTCCTGGTGGTAGCAGTAATCGCTGGAATTTTGGGTTTTACTGGCGTAGCACTTGCGGCTGCGGGCGTGGCGAAACTTCTGTTTGTCATTTTCCTGGCCCTGTTCTTGATTTCACTCGTCGGCCATCTGTCGCGCCGAGGAAGCGGGATCTAAATGCAGGGGCGAGACGCACGACAATCCTTCACAACCTTTGCAATCCCCTGTCGCAACTAAGTTCTAGTTAGCGACAAATCCAAAGGCGCGGCAAGTCTCGCGCGCTTTTCTTAGGAGGAAGGTTTTATGGCAGACGATATGGAGAAGAAGGGTCAGCAGGGCGGCCAATATGGACAGGGCCAGCAGGGTGGTCAGTCCGGTCAGCATGGACAGGGTCAGCACGGCGACCAGTCCAATCAAAACCAGCCGAAAAAGCCAGGCCAGGGCCAGCCTGAAAACCAAGAAGAAGACAACGATCAGAATCGCGATCGTCAACGTCGTGCTTCTTAGTTCTCTTTCGATGCAATGATCCATTGGAAGTCCCGGCCTTGGCCGGGACTTCGTTTTGTTCGATGGAGCTGGGCTCGTACTCGAGTGCAAAGTCGACAATCGAACCGTGCGAGGACGCAATGACAGCGAAGAAACGGCCTGTAAAACAGGAGCCTCTCCTAAATACCGTCGCCCGCAAACTGGGGCGGGCGGCCGGAGCGTTCACCAAAGTGACCCAAGAATTGAGGGAGAACCTTTCGAGCCTCCCGGAGAGTGTCGCGAAGAAGGTGCGCAATGCCTCCAATATCGGCTCGCATGGGAAGCCCTCGCGAGTTCGTACTCGGCATCGTACCCGGCATCCCCGGGAAACAAGTCACCGTGCGGCTCGGGGACAGAGCACGAAGCGCACGGCTACCGGAAAGCGGAAACTCCCGAAGGATGAATCGATGCGAAGCAAGCGGAAATCCATCAACCGACGTGCACTACCACAGTAGGTGCAGCATCACAAGGAGCTGGCGTCCGGGCCAAGAAACTCCCATTCCATGATTCTAGGAGGAAGCAAATGCAAAAGGATTCACTGCGAGAACTGTACATCGATGAACTTCATGACCTCTACAATGCGGAAATGCAACTGGTGAAAGCTCTGCCCAAGATGGCCAAAGCGGCCACAAGCGCCCAATTGCGCAACGCGTTCGAAGAACACTTACGCCAGACCGCGGAACACGTCTCGCGCCTGGAGCAGATCTTTGAGCAGTTGGGGAAAAAACCGTCCGGCAAGAAGTGTCTTGCCATGGTCGGCCTGGTCAAAGAAGGGGCGGAAACGATGGGGGAAGACTACACCGGAGACGTGATGGACGCCGCGATCATTGGCGCAGCACAGAGGGTTGAGCATTATGAGATGGCCGCCTACGGAACCGCCCGAGCATTTGCCGAGTTGCTTGGTGACGGCGAGCACGTTTCTTTGCTGAATCAGACTCTGGAGGAAGAAAGACAGGCCGACAAGAAACTGACGGATCTTTCGCAGGAAATAAACCCGAAAGCGGCCCGAGCTGAAGCCGGCACTTCAACACCTTCCCGCGAAGCACGCAGTGGCTCCAAATCCAAGAACGCCGCATAGGAATCGAAAGTGGAACCTGAAATGGAAGGGCTATCGAACAGACAGCCCTTCCACCTTCCAATCTTGCTGAAGTACGGGATTCGCCGTATGCGCCGCGCAATAATTCTCCTTCCTGTGTATCCGCATTCCCGCATCATCGATTGGTTCATGCGGTCACTCATACGCCATTTCATCGTGGGGCTTGCGGTGCTCTTGTTGGTCGCCTCCGCTCCGAGTCCGGGTTCGGGTTACTCCGTACTGACCCACGAACAAGTAGTGGACCTGATGTGGGAGGATCGGCTTCAACCGCTCCTGCTGAAGCGCTTTCCCGGAGCTAGCGAAGACGATCTGCGAAAGGCGCACGCCTATGCTTATGGTGGTTCCCTGCTGCAGGATATGGGCTACTATCCATTTGGCAGCAAGTTCTTCAGTGATCTTGTTCATTACGTGCGCTCCGGTGACTTCGTCAAAGCGCTGCTGCGGGATTCCTCCGACTTGAACGAGTACTCTTTCGCACTGGGGGCGCTATCGCACTATGCCTCCGATAACAGCGGCCATCCCACCATCAACCGCGTTGTGGCTCTGGAATTTCCCAAGCTCCAAAGGAAATATGGGAACACGGTGACCTACGCCGACGATCCCAAAGAACATATTCGGACGGAATTTGGCTTTGACATGGTCCAGGTCGCCACGGATCGCTACACCTCCGACCGTTATCACGACATGATTGGCTTCGAAGTCGCCAAGCCTCTCTTGCAGCGGGCTTTCCAGGAAACTTACGGTTTAAGCCTGGAGGATGTATTCGGCAACCTGGATCTTGCAATCGGCAGCTACCGGCGCACCGTGAGCACTCTCATTCCGGAAATGACCAGGGTAGCTCTGCTCTCGCGTCGCGACGCGATCGTGAAGGACACTCCAAATTTCGACAAGAAGAAGTTTCTCTATTACCTCTCTCGCAGCAACTACGAGCACGAGTGGGGTACGGTATATCGGAAACCAGGGATCGGAGCTAGGATCCTCGCCCTGTTCCTGAAGCTGATACCGAAAGTGGGTCCGTTCAAAGCGGTCGACTTCAAGATTCCTACGAAACAAAGCGAGGACATGTACATTAAGAGTGTGGACGCGACAGTCGAGAATTATGCTGGGCTGCTGCGTGAGGAAGACAAGGGAGAACTCGACCTGCCCAACCGCGACTGTGATACCGGCGCCGAAACCCGTGCCGCAGAATACGTCCTGGCCGATGAGACGTATGCCAATCTGATTCATAAGCTGACTCGAAAGAACCCGGGTGCGTTGAGCACCGAACTCCGCGACAACCTGCTCCAATTCTATTCCAACCCGACAGCGCCAATCGCCACCAAGAAGGATGCAAAGGCGTGGCGAAAACTGCAAAGCGAGCTGGAAGCATTGAAACAGCGCACGGATGTTGCATCTTCTGCAACGAGCCATCGTGACTGAAGTGAGCTATGTACGATCCAAAAGGTGATCCATTGCAGCCGACGCTTCGTGCGTAGCGCCGCGCTCGCAGTTAAAAGAGCTCGCGCCTCACGTCGGCGTACCGGAATAACCGTATTCCCGGTTAGGTCGGATGTTTGACAAAAGTGGCGCGTAGCCCCGTTGGTGCTGGCGGCCACGTCCTTTTCAGGAGTGACTGCACACGGTGGCCCGAACCAGGCCTTTGCAGTTTGACCGGCCTGGAGGCATCCCTTGGCCGCTAGCATCGTGGCACCGCCCTGCATACGGAATTCACTGTATAGCGTTCCTCCGCCGGACGGGCTACAGTCCTTTACGTCCTCCCCTACAGCATTCAACTGCCAGTCGCGGAGATATCGATGAGAGGCCAAATCACCCCAGCTCAATGCACGCCGGGAAACTGGCGAGAACTTTATACCGCCGCTCTGTTCGAGTCAGACACGCAGAGAATTCCTGCGCGGATTTCCGACGCGGAAAAGGCGATCGTGGCCCGAGCCCGGGAACTCTTTTCCGCCGGCGCCGACACAATCGAAGAAGACCAGGCGTTGGACGATGCGTTATACGCCCTGCGAGCGCTGCAGAATTGTCTGAATTTTCGTGCTGCCTGACCGCATCGCGCAACTCGACCTTCGAACACGTTAGCGCCCTCGCGCCGCGAGAACGCGGCACTGTTTCGTCTCGCAGAAACCTTACATCGAGTGCCTTTGACAAATAGGGAAACTATCACTGGCCACCAAGGACTCAACAGTATTCGCTGACGGGAGAAGTCGCTCTACAGTCGAAGCGTGTAGAAAGTTGAGTCCTTCCCCAATGGCAACCAAGATTTACCCACCGCGCTGTATAGAATCGTCTCCGTCGCTCTCGCCCGATGATCTGAAGCGGGTGTTCGAGACAGCCATGTCCAAACTTCATGATGTCGCTGACCAGAAGCGATCGCGGTATCGCACGCCCATCGTGCAGCAATTTATTTCCCAGGCGGACGCAGAAGAGCGCGCCCTGAAAGACGCTGCTCGAGCTCTAGCTCAGTTGTGGAGGATATGAGCGTTGGCGGAAGATTCGAACGAATCCCAACTGTGAAACCGAGGCAAAAAGAAATCACCGGTGACATGGAGATCACCGGTGATGCGCGAGTACGCACGACAGGAATAACTAGCTGACTTTGCGCCGCGGGCGCACATCCATCTCTGCGGTTTCAGTCTGGTCATTTTCGTTCGAAACATTGGCGGGATCGTTCTTCGGGGCCTTCTGCTTGTCGACCGCTTTCTTTCCGGCGTCTTTCGCGTTACCCCAGGCATTCTGCACTTTCCCTTCGACTTGCTTCAAGGCTCCGCTGACCTGTTTCTCTTTGTCGCCGGTCCACTCGCCAGCCTGGCGCTCGATGCGGCCTGCAACGTCCTTGACCTTACCTTCTACTTGATCTCTATTCATGGCTACATTCCTCCTGTTCTCTTGGACTGCAAAGGGTAAACTGTGTTCAATTTCTCGGGTGACGCCCTGCCGAGCCGTGAAGTCACGCGACCGGGCTTCGCCCCTGGATCAGGCGGACCAAAACCGCGACCACCGCCAGGAGCAACAGAATGTGAATAAACCCGCCCATTGTGTACGAGCTGACCATGCCCAACAACCACAGAATCACTAACACAACCGCTATAGTCCAGAGCATTGAGGACTCCTTTCGTGGAACTCTGTGTGTTTTTCTAACGAGCAACTCCACGAAGTCTACGCAGACGACGCTGCATCAGGAATCCAGTAAAAGCCCTAGCCAAGGTGCAATCTCGCTTTAGTTGCGACGGACCCGCGGCCGGAAGGAGCCACTGTCCTGCTCAGTAAACCTGGACGATCCCGTTCCGCACGGCGTAGAGCGTAAGATCTGCAATCGAATGCAGGTCCAGTTTGCGCATCAGGTTTGTGCGGTGAGTTTCCGCCGTCTTGACGCTGAGACTAAGAGCCGTGGCGACCTCCTTGGTGCTCCTTCCTTCGGCGACGAGTTGGATCACTTCCCTTTCCCGCGGAGTCAGAACGCACTGACTGTAAGCTTCGCTCTCGGGATGCGGACGCAGATACCCTTCCAGCATCATCTGCGCCACTTTCGGAGTGAAGAACGTGCGACGGTGTTGCAACGCCTCCACAGCAGCCACCAGGTCCCGGCCAGTGTCGGACTTAAGCAGAAAGCCGCGCGCTCCAGCGGCCAGTACTTCGCGTACCACCTGTTCCGAATCGTGCACGGTGATGATCAGAATGCGAGCTTCAGGCATGATGGCGAGGATTTGTCGCGCCGCATCCAGCCCGTTCAGGTTTGGCATACCGATATCCAATAAGAGAACATCTGGTTTCAACTTGCCGGCACACACGACGGCTTCGCGCCCATCTCTGGCCTCACCACAAACCTCCCATCCCGCATGATTCTCGAGCAGGGAGCGAATTCCTTCTCTGGCCACTTCGTGATCATCCGCAATAAAGATTCGAAGGTTGCTCAAGCTTCACCTCCAGGGGCAAATAAGATCGCGCATGTGATTTCACATCGGAGCCCAACTTCGAGTCTGAGCCTAGTTGCGCTCACAACAGGCGCAGGTTGCAACGAACCCGCGCATGCTGAAACACGCTCACCCTGACAGGCGAACATGAACCGACAAGCACGGAAGTTGCCAAATCTGGAATCCCTTGAATTGCAATGCTTTAGTGAGAGGCGGCAAACGGAATCCGAATGTAAGTTTTTCCCGCGGGAGTATTCCTGCTCGCACATGGGGTTACACCCAGCACAAGCGAATGTTCAGACTAGGAATGGCAAACTACGGAATATTCGGTGGATGCAAGGGAAGACACTCCGTCGCGGGAGCAGGACAAAGGTAGGACCATGCGCACGAGCATCCCGGTCCGCCGGCGTGTCTTAAAGCGAGACGCTATCAATGACCCTCAGGCCATCGTAGTTTCTGTGGGGCGTTGGACCTGCGGCGGCATCTGGATCTGGATAATATTGTTCTTGATGGCGTACACCACCAGATCGCGGATGGAATGCAGGCTGAGTTTTCGCATGATGTTGCTGCGATGAGTTTCCACGGTCTTGGTGCTCAAATTCAAGACTGTGGCCACCTCCTTGGAACTCTTTCCTTCGGCCAGAAGCTGAGTGACCTCGCGTTCCCTGGCCGTGAGTGTCGGCAAGTTCGGAGGCTCATTCCGGGATATGGCGTGACCCTTTTCCAGGAAGCCCGCCAACACGAGATCGTTCACCCGTGGCGTGAAGAACATCCGCTTGCTCTGCAAGGCTTCAACTGCCGAAACCAGATCGCGAGCTGCATCGGACTTGAGCACGAAGCCGCGCGCCCCAGCGTCGAGGGCTTCACGGATGATCTGATCGGAATCGGTGATCGTAAGAACGATGACTTTGAAGTTAGGGTCATACTGCAGCAGTTGGCGTGTGGTGTCGAGGCCGTTGAGATGCGGCATGCCAATGTCTACGATCACAACGTCGGGCTTCAACTGCTTGGCCATTTCAATCGCTTGGCGGCCATCGGATGCCTCTCCGCACACTTCCCACCCCTCGTGTTTCTGAAGAAGCGCACATAAGCCTCGTCTTACAATTTCGTGATCGTCGGCCAACAAAATTCGCAGTTTCATGGCATCCTCCAAATGTACTTGCCTGAGAGATAGACTCGGACTTTGCTACCGGATTGAAAACTTAATACGAACCCTGCGGGCCGCGCGCCATTGCGGTAAACACGCGATGCTGGCTCACCGCTTCCACAGCCTCTAACAGATCGCGGGCGGCATTCGACTTCACCACATACCCTCTGGCGCCCGCCTCCAAGGCTTCCCGCATCATCTGCGGAGAGTCGTGCTGCGTTACCACCAAAACTTCTAGACTAGAAGCCTTCGTCTTCCGTTGAATCAACCGGCAGGCTTCCAGTCCATTCATTCGAGGCATCGTGATATCAAGCACCACGACGTCGGGTTGCAAACTTTCAACTTTCTCCAAAGCTTCGATCCCATCGGACGCTTCGCCGACCACTTCCCACCCAGGTCGTCCTTCCAACAAAGTGCGTAGGCCTTGCCTTACGATAGGATGATCATCCACCAGCAGTATGCGGACTGCCATAGGGTTTTGTCTCTCTGAGGCAGTCTGATAGAAATCCTTAGTCAACGATTTCCGGCTGGCTCTGCTTTCATTCTTGCCTCGTTCCTGGCGCAGAAGTTCACTCGTACTAGTCAGAAAGGCAACTCCCAAGGGGATCGTTCAGAAATTAGCATGGTACTACTCCCACCCGAATACAGGGAATCCTGTATTTTCAACCGGCAGGGGCTGTCACGGTTTTACAGTTTGTCGACGGAACTCATTGCTGGGAAATAGGTTCCCTTATGCAAGAGGGCGTCCACGGCTTCGACGATCGAACCCACATCTGATTTGGCGCAAGCTCCGCGGATCCCCACTCTTCGGGCCTCCTCGGCCAGTTGGCTGGACAGATGAATCGTGACCATCAGAATCGGAATTTCGGGAAATGATGTCGAAAGTTGCCGGGCAACCTCAAGCCCGTTCAGGTCCGGCATTTGGAAATCCAACAAAATCATGTCCGGCGGATTGTTCTCCACCCGTTGGAGCGCTTCCTTGCCGGTGCGCGCTTCTGCGTAAACGCGCCAACTGCTTTGCTGCTCAAGTACGGCGCGAAGATAGTGCCGGACCGACGGGTTGTCGTCTACCACTAGAATTCGAACCAATCGGCACTTCCTTGGGTGCAGAGATTGAAGGGACGGCCTTCACGTGAACCGGAGATACGGTTTCGGTCATGAACGGCGCCAACATACCCGCCCCCAAGGCCCAGCCGGCATTCCTGGCGTTCATTGTCCCTTGCGGTGACCTGCAGCTTTGTGCTTCTTCAGCACGGTTCGCGCAGCCACTTCCTGGGCCCGGTCACCATACCGGCCGGAATGCTGCGCACTCTCCTTGATGTGTTCGTACTCCCTCTGCTCTTTTGCGCTCACACCGCGAAGGTGTTTTCTTCCTGGCATCGACTCCTCTTTCTCTGAAACGTTTTTCTCTTACTCAACCATAAGGTTCGCAGTCGCATGGTCGCAATACTGTAAACTCCTGAGCGATCAAAAATTGAACGGGGCGGAGTCACTATAATCTCTTCTCCCTGCTGCCGGCACGCACGCTCCCGGATTTCCGATCAGTAGTTCCCCGCATGCGGGAAGGAGAAACCCTGCAGACGTGCTCCCTTCGACCAACCGTGCTGAATCGACCTTCGTCAAATGAATGCTTGAACGCTGCAGCAAGGTCAATCTCGGAAACTTCGCGGAGGAACCATGTCGTATTCAAGTAAGTTCATTGCTCTCGCCTTACTTCTCGTTCCCATCAGTCTCTTTATTGGTGTCGGTTGCGGCAGTTCTCATTCGTCTGGCTCTGGCCCCGGAAACAATTCTGTTCCTGGCTATGCCGAAGGCATCGGCGCTTCAGGGCAGACCGGGCCGGCGAAATTTCTGTTTGCCAACCCAGCCGGTGCAGGAGGGCCGTACGCCTTGGAAATCCAATCCGGTGGGATGCTAACCCCCGAAACGGCTGGCTCGGCCGGCAACATTGATCCCATGACCATGGCGATCGACTCCTCAGGCTCCTTCCTGTTCCAGACCGCCAACGGATATAACGGCGGCACGCAAGGCGGACTTTTTGCCTACGTCATCGACCGTTCCAACGGATCGCTCTCCACCGCCAGTGGCTCTCCTTACATGACGAACCAGAGTCTCGTTGCCGACATCGTGGACAACACCGGGAAGTTTCTCTATGTGCAGGGAACGTCGGGAGTCTACGCGTTCAGCATTCAGCCGGGTACCGGGACGCTGACTCCAGTCTCCGGGTCGCCCTTCGCGCTCGCAGGTCCTCCTTCGTCTCCAGGATTTTCCACGCCCGCCAGCCTCATGGCAATCGACCAGATGAATCGCTTCCTGTATGTTTCGACGAGCGGCGGAATTTCGGCGTAC
>Ga0209517_10005676_pt1 | contig 15771 bp, 12 predicted proteins | sample PeaSoiMetSII2010_FD_187695 | JGI IMG/M metagenome (GOLD analysis project Ga0209517, IMG submission 187695) | Peat soil microbial communities from Weissenstadt, Germany - SII-2010 (SPAdes) (version 2) | ecosystem: Environmental > Terrestrial > Soil > Wetlands > Peat | place: Germany... | reverse complement strand
CGGGCGGGAGAGGGGTGCCGCAGGCGGGGTGAGGGCCGTCCAACCCAGGGCTCACGCCCTGGGCTACTTTATGGCGCCCCTGACGGGGCTGCTGACGCGCGGCCGAATCGTCTCGACTTATATTGCGAATCACTGGGACAGGCCTCTAGAAGCTGCGGAAACAACTCCTGCCCGCCCCCTGTCATTCTGAGCGGAGCGAAGAATCCCGGCAGTTGCAGTTTCAACGAACTGCAGAGATCCTTCGTCGCCAGCGGCTCCTCAGGATGACAGTTAAAAGGGTTTTCCCGCACCCTGACTGTGCCCGCGCAGCAAATTAACAGCAGGGACACGCCACGGCGCGGCCGTAGGATGTTCACCACGGAGATTCAATCTCAGGAGGGAGGAAATTACGACACATTGTCCGTTTTAGCGGTCTCCTGCATCAAATCCTCTGGGGCTTAGTGTTTCAAATTAACTTCAAACCATCAAGGAGAGGAGATACTTATGTCCGTTTTTCAGCAAACCCCCGAGCTGCGCGGCCACACTCCGCCTTTCCGGTTGGACGTTCAACTTCACGATCTGCTGAAAAATCCAGCGCAGAGGCCACTCCTGCCGCCTCCGCCTTCTGCAAAACCGCTTAGCTTGCCACAGCCGGTGTTTCCACAACACCCGGAATTGCTGACCGATGAAGAACTGGAGGCCGACAAACACGGCACCTCGACCGATCCGTACAAGCGTTACTGGACCGCTCCGCTCGTCTACCGGGCGATGCGCGGCTGGTTATTCCCTTACGTCAAGTCTCGCGTGCTGCCGGGAGATTTCCACCCTATCATTGCCTACCTGTTTACGGAGTGGAAATGCAACCTTGATTGCCATTACTGCTGGGCTTTCGACAATCGCGTGAAGGGAATGACGGAGGATACGGCGCGGCGGTCGATCGACTGGTTGCACTCCACCACTTGCCGGGTGCTGGCGCTCATGGGCGGCGAGCCGCTCCTGAGACCCCAGTTTGCGCACAAGGTAATCTACTATGCCGCCCAGAAAGGCTTTTGGGTTTACCTGCCCACTAACGCCCGCCTGATGCGGACGGAGGTCATCGACAGGGTTGCCGACGCGGGCGTGGCCATCGTCAATTTCGCGGTCGACGCGGTGGACGAGAAGCCGGGGCTGCCCAAGGCGCTGGGTCCGGTTCGGAAATACTTTGATTATCTGATTAAGAAACAGTATCGTTACGGATATGGCGTCTTCTTCAACATCAACATCTGCAAAAACAACCTCGAAGACGTGCAGGAGTTAACGGAGATCGCGCACGCGAACGGCATTGCCACCGATTATCACATCAACGAATCGCCCATGCTCGAGCAGGAGCACTTCCAGCACATGCAGGATAACATCACCTTCATCGAGAAGGAGGATTGGCCGCGCGTCGACTCCCTGATCGACTGGCTGATCGAGAAGAATCGCTCCGGCTACAAGATGGTGAACTCCGTCGAACGGCTGAAGGATATGAAGGCCTTCATGCGCGGGAAGGTTGAGCCGTGGAATTGCCGGGCCGGCCAGAACTCGCTCATCATTCGCGTGGACGGCACGCTCGCGCCCTGCTTCCCCATGTACTCGGCCAGGCACGATTGGGGAGTGGTGGGCAAACACAATTTCGAAGTTCCGCAATTGGACGAGATGAAAAAGGAATGCCAGACGCATTGCTTCTCGACCCTCAATCACAACCTCGGATATTGCTACGATGCGGCTCGGGCGCTGAAGTGGGTCTTCAAGCAGGCATCCCACGGTTTCCAGGGAACCACCGGGAGCTTCGAGGACTAGGATTCAGGATTCGGGATTCAGGATCAAAGGAAAGAGCGCTGCGGTTTTTGCCGAAAGCGTTCCGCTACCCCAAGCGAAAAACCCTCTCCCCCTTGGGGGAGAGGGTGGACCGCACCGGTGCTTTCTTCAACCGGGGCGGGCCGGGTGAGGGGGTCGGTTTGTAGCACGCACCGCGGTGTCAAGGTCCGCGCTACTCAGTCTGCGAGCCAATCTCGCCGCCGGATCATCAGAACAAACTGCAGAGATTCTTCGGCCCGTGAAAACCGGGCCTCAGAATGCCAAATGCACGAAGCAATGAAGTAGACGCATGAGAAGTTTATTCGCTCGGGCTCGACACAACGGAGTGACCAATCCCTGGGTGATCGCCCTGACGGTGATGCTGGCCACCTTCATGGAGGTGTTGGACACGAGTGTCGCCAACGTGGCATTGCCGCACATCGCCGGCAACCTCTCGGCGGGCGTGGACGAGAGCACCTGGGTCCTGACTTCCTACCTCGTCTCGAACGCCATCGTGCTGCCGCTGACGGGCTGGCTCTCGTCGCTCTTCGGGCGCAAGCGGTTTTACATGACCTGCGTGGCCCTCTTCACCGTCAGCTCGTTCCTGTGCGGCCTGGCTCCCACGCTGCCGCTGCTGGTCTTCTTCCGCATTCTGCAAGGGGCGGGCGGGGGCGCGCTTCAACCCATTTCGCAAGCCATCCTGGTGGAAAGCTTCCCAAGGCACAAACAAGGGATGGCGATGGCCATTTACGGCATGGGTGTGGTTGTGGCGCCCATCCTTGGCCCCACGCTGGGCGGCTGGATCACTGACGATTACAGTTGGCGCTGGATCTTCTTCATCAACATCCCCGTAGGAATCCTTTCCCTGATCTTCACCTACCTGCTGATCTTCGACCCGCCGTATCTGGTCAGGAAAAACTGGCGTGAGGCAAAGATTGACTACATCGGGCTGGGTCTGCTCACCGTGGGTCTGGGATTCTTGCAGGTGGTTTTGGACAAAGGCGAGCGGGAGGACTGGTTCGGATCGAATTTCATCATCGGCTGCGCGGCGGTGGCGCTGGTCGGCATGGTGGGTGCGCTCCTCTGGGAGTTATACAGCGACGACCCCATTGTGGATTTGCGCATGCTCAAAGACCGTAACTTCGCCCTCGCCACTTTCACCATGTTCATGCTGGGATTCGTGCTCTACGGAAGCACCGTGCTGCTGCCCCTGCTCCTCCAGACGTTACTAGGCTACACAGCTTTGCTAAGCGGGCTGGTGCTCTCCCCGGGCAGCCTGCTGGTCCTCATCGCGCTGCCCATTGTGGGCCGGCTGACCCAGGTCATCGAGGCGCGATGGCTGGTGGCCATCGGCTTGGCCATCACCGGTTTCTCGCTGCTGCACATGGCCCACTTCAACCTCCAGATCAGCTTCTCCACCGCGGTCGGCGCCTGGGCCTATTCGCGCCTCGGCATGGCGTTTCTCTTTACACCCATCAATGTGATGGCGTTTTACTTCATTCCCAAAGAGAAGATGAATAACGCTACGGGCATCATCAATCTGGCGCGGAACATCGGCGGCAGCGTCGGAATCGCGAACGTCGCGACCCTCATTGCCCGCCGTTCACAGGTGCATCAGTCCATGCTGGTCAGCCACCTCACGCCACTCGACCCCGCATATTCGGCGTCGCTTTCGGGCGCCAGCCACTTCCTGATGTCGCAAGGCTCGAATCCCGTGCAGGCGCTTAACCAGGCGCATGGCATGATGTATGGCAACCTGGTCCGGCAAGCCACCATGCTCGCTTACACCGACACATTCTGGCTGCTCGGCCTCACCTTCCTCGCCATGATCCCGTTCATGTTTCTGATGAAGAAAATCCAGCTTCGCGCCGCCCCCACCGCACCGGTGCATTAAGGCAGTGGGCAGGTAGGCAGATGGGCGGTCGGCTGGTGGACAGTAAGCTGCATATCGAAAAGACTGCCCTCTCCCTTGGGGAGAGGGTGTCCGGCAACGGCGCCTTCACCAGCCGTCGCCGGACGGGTGAGGGGTTTCTTCCGTTCCCAGCCTTTTTTGCAAACTGATCATACAATTCCTCAATGGCTCAATGGCTCAATGAACCAATGGCTCAATGACTCAATTCCCCTCGGATCACCTCGGCGAGGACCGCGGCGTTGGAGCGATCCGCGTCGCGGGAACCAAAAACCAAAGTGAGTTGGCCCTGGCGTGCGTGCTCCACCAACTCCTCAAGGAGAGCTTTACGCGGCGCCTTTGACAGTTCCTGGCGGTACTTCTTCCTGAAGTCCTCCCATTTCTCAGGAATGTGACAGTACGATTTCCGCAGCGCTGCCGAAGGCGCGATTTCCTTCATCCAGGTGTCGAGCTTCAACGCCTCCTTGGTGACACCCCGGGGCCAGAGTCCATCCACAAGCACTCGGTACCCGTCCTTGGCGGTGGGCGCCTCGTACACCCTTTTCATCGCGACCGGCATGGTTAGTTCCCCCCTTCGCTCCAGATTATCGCACACCAGCGATTGGCTCATCACTGATCCCCCACCTCAACCGGCCTTGGGAGGCTCCGTTCTGGCTGTCATCCTGATCAGATCTGGGCTTCCCGGAGAATCGCGGCATTCCCGCGAATCCGGCTGGTAGGGGCGGTTCGCGAACCGCCCCTACTCGAAAAACACGTCATTCCCCCGAGAGCGAGCGGGACGCTTGCGCCAGGACAACCGAACTCCCATGCTACACTGTTCTCTTAGCGAGGCTTGATTCACTGAAATCCGCTTAACACCGTGCCGATCTATCAAGGCGGCATCTCAGCGTACGATTTTCGAATTTCGGGTTTCGATTTTCGATTTCTGTTTTATGCTCAAACTGGTTTTCCGCAACCTCATCCGCAACCGCCGCAGGTCGCTGCTGACGGCGACGAGCGTGGCGGTCTCCTTCACTCTACTGCTCGTCTTCTTTGCCGCCTATCGTTTTCTCGAGGCGCCGCCGGCTTCCGACACCGAGCGTTCCCACCTGGTCCTGATCGTGGCGGCCGCCACTTCAGCGATCCAGCCTATGCCCATCAGCTACCGCAGCCGCATCGAACGGCTGGCGGGCGTGCGCTCCGTCACCCAGGTGTTCTGGTTCGACGCTCGATACAAGAACGAAGATACGGTCATCCCTTCGCTCAGCCTCGATCCCCAAGTGCTGTTCACATTCTTCCCCAATTGGCGATTGCCGGACGAGGCAAAAAAGGAATTCATTCGCGAAAAAGTGGCGGCGCTCGCGGCGCGCAACACGGCGAACAAATACGGCTGGAAAGTCGGTGACCGCATTCATGTGAGCAGCCCGAACTATTTCGGGCTGGGCGTCGATTTGATTTTGCGTGGCATCTACGAGTCGGACCAGGAGCAAGAGCAGTCCTACCTGGTTTTTCACTGGGATTATCTGAACGACGTCTTGGGAAGCCCGAACGTGACCGGGCAGTTCTGGATTCTCGCCGATTCGCCGGAGGTGATGCCGTCCCTGATGAAGAACGTCGATGCACAGTTCAAGGACGAAACCATCCAGACCCGCACTCAAACCGTCAAGCAGTTCGTGGTGAATTTCATCTCCTGGCTTGGCAATGTGAAGCTGATTCTGGTCAGCATCTCCGGAGCCGTAGTCTTCGCGGTGCTGCTCATCATGGCGAACACCATGGCTATGTCGATTCGCGAGCGAGTCACGGAGCTTGGGGTGCTTCGCGCCCTGGGTTTCCACACCAACGCCCTGCTGGCCATGCTCACGGCGGAGTCTTTCATCATCTCCCTCGTGGGCGCCGCCGCGGGTTGCCTCGCCGCCTGGGCGATCTGCCAGGCCGCGGGCGGATACGCGCTGGGCGGCGGCCTGCTCGTCAACCTCGAAATCGGCGCGACTGGCGTGTTCTGCGCCTTGGGGGTTACAATCCTCACCAGCCTTGCCAGCACTCTCGTTCCGGCTTACCGCGACTCGCGCCTGAGCATCGCGGATGCCCTGCGCTATACGGGGTAAAACCAGCAACGGAGTGCAAGCCACGGCCTTGGCGCGCTGGCACTCGAGTTTCCACTTTGTGTTCGATCGGCGCTTGCGGCTGCGCCGCCCTGCCTTGCGGAAAGGCTTTGCCTTTCCGGACTAGGCCTTAGATACATTCTTGGGCTGAGGCTGCGCCTTAGCCGGCGAGGCGCAGCCTCGCCGAAAAAAACCGAGTGAATAGCGAGGGCCCGGAAAGGCAGAGCCTTTCCGCAAGGCAGGGCGGCAGAGCCGCAAGGCTACGAGCCAAACTACAACAACGCACAGAATGTCCCCGTCTCAATTCCCTCTGAACTTTCCCCCTCACTGGGCGTAGAATCTACCAGCAGCCATGACTCGCCGCCAATTGATCGTGAGGAACCTTTTGCGCAATCGCCGCCGGACGATTGATGCGCTCCGCTACATCGGCTGAGAAAGGGTAAACGGTGAAGGATAAAGGGTAAAGGCCAGAAGTTGACCGAACAAGGTGTCGCAACCTGGAGACTCGAAACGTGCGAGGTGCACCGGCATCAGTTGGACTTTAGACGTTAGACTTCAGCCTTTGGACTTTAATCTTTCGACTTTTGACTCTTGACTTTCGACTTTTGACTTTAGACTTTCGACTTTTGACTCGCAACTTATGTTACGACTAGCAATCCGAAACCTGCTGAGAAACAAGCGCCGGACCATACTCACCGCCTCGAGTGTGGCCGTATCGCTTTTCCTCTTATCTTCTCTGGCCATGGTCTATACCGCGCTGGGCAAGCCGTTTGAGGGCGAGGAACGAAGCCCTCGAATGATGGTGCGCCGCCTGACCGGCCTGACTTTCATGATGCCGGCCAGTTACCGGCAGAAAATCCAAGCGGTGCCTGGAGTGCTGGCGGTTACCCCCATGAACTGGTTTGGCGGATATTGGAAGGAACCCGAAAACTCCTTCGGCAACTTCGCTGTCGACGCCAACGTGGTGTTCGATGTGCTCGATATGGCTCGCATCCCTCCCGACCAACTGGCGGCCTTCAAAAGCGAGCGCGTGGCGGCAGTGGCCGGCCGCCAGTTGATCGAGAAGTTCCACTGGAAGATCGGCGACCGAATTACGCTCCTGGGGAGTCCCTACGGAATCACTCCTGAACTTGTCTTGCGGGGGGAATTCACGGGCGGCCCCGACGATCAGTTCTATTTTCACTACGACTATCTGAACGAGGCCATGCACGAATTCAACCAGGTGAACCTTTTCTGGATTCGCGTCGAACGGCCTGAAGTCGCCGCGCGCGTGGGACAGGCCATCGACCGGACCTTCCAGGATACCGATTCCGAAACCAAGACCGAGGCGGAAGGCGCCTTTCTTCTCTCTTTCATCTCGATGCTGGGAAACGTGCGCGGCATTATTCTCATGGTCGGCGCGGCGGTAGCCTTCGCCGTGCTGCTCATTGTGGCGAACTCCGTTGCCATGTCCATCCGTGAGCGCGTCACCGAGGCAGCCCTGATGCGCAGCCTGGGATTCACTTCGCGCCAAGTGCTGGCGCTTTTTGTGGGCGAGTCGCTGGCCCTGACGGTGGGTGGGGCGACGCTGGGCGTGGGCGGCGCCACACTGCTCTACGACGCCATGGCCCTGAGGAACATCGGCTCCATGGTCTTCGCGGACATGCGAATGCGACCGGAGACTATTCTCCTTTGCATGGTCCTGGCTGTCGCCTTGGCCATATTGTCCGCGGCCTGGCCTGCTTACCGCGCGGCAAAGGGCAACATCGCCGAGGCGTTACGGTCCGTCGGGTAGCCGGATTGCCGATGCCGGAGGCAAGCAATACTCAACCGGCGGTCGACGAAAGTAATTTGATCGGCAATCGACATTATTGCTGAAAACGATCCGCAAATTAGGAGTAATGGAGGCTGCGGGCGGCGGACGAGACGAGTTCTCTTGACAAACTTAATCAGTTGTTTTATACATATGCTTGAAACTGTTGTTTGACTTTATGAGCCCTAAGCATGCCGATCACGAAACTCGCCAGCGCCTGCTCCAGGCAGCGATCACGCTGTTTGCCGAGCGCGGCTTCAAAAACACCGGGGTGCGCGAAATCTGCGAATTGGCGGGTGCGAACCCTGCGGCAGTCAACTATCACTTCCGCGACAAACTGGGCCTGTACAAGGAAGTCATCGGTATGGTCGCCGACGCCATGGACCGCAGCAAACAGGAAGCCATGGACGCCGGCGAAGGCGGCACCCCGGAGAAGCGGTTGCAGGATTACATCCGGCACATGGTGAGGCGGGTCGTAGGTGAGGAAAAGAACTGGATGGTGGATTTAATCGGCCGCGAGATGGCGGAGCCTAGCCCGGCATTTGGACTCATCGTCGAGAAGGGCATCCTTCCCAGCGGGCGCCGCCTGGCGCAACTGGTCAGTGAGGTCTCCGGCCTGCCCGCCGACGACCCTCGGACGCAATTCTCGGCCGGGATGGTGCACGCCCAATGCTTCTTTTTCACCGGGGGAAAGCCCGTGCTGAAGCACATGAACCCGAGGCTCGAGTTCACCTCGGAGTATGTTGACGAGATCGCCCGGCAAATCGCCGAGTTTTCATTGGCAGGCATCCGTGCGCTGGCAAGCAAAAACGCGTAGCGCAGAGGTGGGCGCGTTTTGCCCTCCTCTGCGGTTCTTCCCGCCAGGCGAGAAGCCGCAGAGGAATCCGTCGGCTGACGGATACCTCTGCGCTACCCCGTCGCTCTTGGTGTCGTCATGAACTTGCTTCCGCTCATCTGGAAAAACGCCCGGCGCAACACTCGCCGCACGGTGCTGACGATATCGAGCATAGCGGTCTCGATGTTTCTCGTCTCGACGCTCCAGGCCGTTCTGGCAAGCCTCGATCGCGTCGGCGCCCAGAGCGGAGGGTCTCACTTGCGCCTCATCGTGCATCGCGCAACAGGCATTACGCAGCCCCTGCCCATCTCCTACCGTGCGAAGATTGCCTCGCTTCCCGGCGTCAAAGCGGTGGTGGGCGCTCAGTGGTTCGGCGGGCAATACATTGATGCGCGCAACTTCTTCGCCAATTTCGCGGTGAACACTGACCAGTTCGAGAAAGTGTATGACGACTACCGGGTCCCCGCCGCTCAACTTGAGAACTGGAAGCGCGAGCGAACCGCGGCCCTCGTCGGGCAGAAGTTGATGGATACCTACCGCTGGAAGCTGGGCGACCGCGTCACGCTTCTCAACAGCGTTTTCGGGATCAACCTGGACTTCGTGATCCGCGCTGTGTATACCGACGCGAAAGACCCCTCGTACGAGCAGACGTTCTACTTCAACTACGACTACCTGGACGAGGCGATGGGCGGCCTGAACCAGGTTGGCAACTATGTCGTGAAGGTGGATAACGAAGCCGAGATGCAACGCGTCCAGGACGCGATCGATGCGATGTTCCGCAACTCGGCCTTCGAAACCAAGACGGACACCGAGCAGGCTTACGCGCTGGGATTCGTATCCATGCTGGGCAATATCAATCTCTTGTTCGCAGCAATCTCCGCCGCCGTAATCTTCGCCATTCTTTTCATGGAGGCGAATGCGACGGCTATGTCCGTGCGCGAACGGACCGCCGAGGTAGCAATAATGAAGACACTCGGCTTCCGCCGGCATGCGATTCTCACGCTCATCGCCGGCGAGGCGGTACTGATCGCCCTCGTGGGCGGACTCGTCGGCGTGCTGGGCGCCAAGCTGGCCTACTCGTTCATCCTGGCCACTTTTGATCGAGCCCATGCACTGGGACTCGCGTTTGGCGCCGCAGGCGGGTTAGTGACGGGACTTTCGGTATGGTCGCTAGTTTCGGGAGCCGCAACGCGCCTCATTCTCCGGGTCACCCGTTACGCCGTGTCCGTGCTGGGCGGTTTGGCAGGCTTCGGATTCGGTTTGATTTTCTACAACGCGGTGGGAACGATGGCTGACAACTCAGGCGGATTGCTAGCCGACTTTGGCGTGCCATTTGAAACCGTCGCCGTCTGTCTAGTGATCGCAGCGGGTGTCGGCGTGCTCAGTTCGGTCATCCCGGCCCTGCGTGCCTCGCGCCTCTCGATTGCCGAGGCGCTGCGCGCCGCGGGATGAGAAAGGAATCCTGATTCGAACGTAGCGCCGACCTTCAGGTCGGCAGGCCCAAGGGGGCTGCAGTAAAACCCCTCTGGCGTGTCATTCCGAGGAGCCGCAGGCGACGAGGAATCTCGCCCTGCCGCCGGAAAACATTCAGAGCGAGATTCCTCGCGCCGCTCGGAATGACACTGTCAGGAGATTCCTCCTGCATCCCGCAACGGCCGGCGCCACGATGAAGGAACAGTAACCCATGGCGATACCTTTGAAGTACAACTTCCGCAACCTTCTGGTTCGGCGGACGACCACGCTGATGACGGCGTTCAGCATCACCCTCACCGTAGCGGTGTTTGTGGTGCTCATGGCGCTGGCCCAGGGGCTTCAAATTTCTCTGTCCGCTACCGGACAACCGCTGAACGTTCTCATCATGCGCGAGGGTGCGCAGTCAGAAGCCACCAGTTCCGTCACTCGTGACTCGCTCCAGGTGATCAAGTACCTGCATGGCATCGCTAGAACTGACAAGGGCGAGCCTTGGGTTTCCCCCGAGCTCATCGTCCTCATCAACCTTCCGCGGCGCGGCGAGACGCAAGGCTCCAACGTGACCATTCGCGGCTTGGGCCCAGATGGCCCCGCGCTTCGTCCGGAATTCAAAATGGTCGAGGGCCGCTTCTTCAAGTCCGGCCTCAGGGAAGTGATTGCGAGCCGGAAGATTGCCGGCCGGTTTCAAAACTGCGGCCTGGGCGATAAAGTGAAATTCGCCAAGGGCTATTGGACGGTGGTCGGAATTTTCGAGGCGGGCGACACCGCTTACGACTCGGAAATCTGGGCGGATGTGAATGATCTCGCCACGGACTTCGATCGAGAGGCGTATTCAAGCGTTATGCTGCGCGCCGCCGACGCGGGCAGCATCGCCGGCCTGCGCGACCAGATCTCGAACGACCGCCGCCTGCACTTGAAGCCTCAGACCGAGCGCGAGTACTACGAAAGCCAGACTCGCTTTGCCGCTCCCATCAAAGCCCTGGGGCTCTTCATTGCAGTTTTGATGGCGGTAGGCGCCTCCTTCGCCGCTATGAATACCATGTACGCGTCCGTGGCGCGCCGCACAAAGGAAATCGGGACGCTGCGCGTGCTGGGGTACTCGCGGGGGAGTATTCTCCTCTCGTTCGTTTTCGAGTCGATTCTCATCGCCGTGTTGGGCGGCGCTTTGGGCTGCCTGCTGGCGCTGCCGGTTAACGGCCTAACCACGGGAACCACCAACTTCGCCACCTTCAGCGAAGTGGCGTTCAATTTTCGCGTCACCCCGGGTTTGCTGCTGAGCGGCATAATCTTTGCGGCCTTTATGGGATTTCTGGGTGGCCTCTTCCCCGCCTGGCGGGCCGCACACGAAAACATCGTGACCGCCTTGCGGTCAGCGTAGGGAAGAAGAAGGCAGTAGGCAGTAGGCAGTGGGCAGTGGGCAGTAGGCAGTAGGCAGTAGGCAGTGGTCAATTGGAAGTAGGCAGCAGGCAGTAGGCAGTGGGCAGTAGACAGTTGGCAGTAGGCAGTGGGGAACTTTCAGATAAAGCCCTCTCCCCCTTGGGGGAGAGGGTGGCACGCAGCCGGCGCTGTCATCAGCCGGGGCGTGCCGAGTGAGGGGGTCGTCAGGATGCAAAACAACCACCCTGAGATAGGAGCAAGAGGAAACTATGTCTCCAGTTGACCCAGGATCGAAAGACTTGCGCGTCCTGCAAATCGACCGCTCGCAGAAGGACGCGTTGGACCGCAAAGACAATGGGGGCCACGGGCCGCTCCTATACATCGTGCTGGGGGTGGTGTTGCTGGCAGGCGCCGTTTTTGCGGTCTCGCGCTTGCTGGGCAACGCGGTCGAGGTTGAGGTGGGGCGGCCGGCGCTCGAGCCGGGCGGCCAGACGGGCAGCGTGGTATTAACCGCCGGAGGATACATTGTGGCCCACCATCCCATCGACGTCAGCTCGAAGGTGGTGGGAAAAGTCGCCTGGGTGGGAGTCGAGAAAGGCGACCGGGTTCGCGAAGGCCAGGTGATCGTGCGTCTCGAAGACACGGAGTTCGCCGCTCAGCTCGAACAGGCCAAAGCCAACGTGGCGGTCTTGACGGCTCGCTTGCGCGAACTCGAGACCGGCTCTCGCCCGCAGGAGATCGACGCCGCGAAGGCCGCCGTGGACCAGGCTCAGGCCAACTTCCGGAACGCCGACATCACGCTCAAACGCAACAAGGAGATGTTCCGGCAGGACATCGCCTCGCAGTCGCAGCTCGACACCGCCCAGATGCAATACGACGTGACGCGCAACCAGCTCGAAAGCGCGCGCAAGAACTACGAGTTGGTAAAGATCGGGCCTCGCATCGAGGAGATCGAGTACGCTCGCGCCCAGGTTGCCCAAGCCGAGGCTGCTGTTAAGTACGCGCAAACCATGCTCGACTCGACGCTGATCCGCGCTCCCGTCACCGGTACGGTGCTCGAGCGCCTGGTCGAAAAGGGCGAGATGGTTTCGACGATGAACTTTGGCGGCACGGGCGGCGTCAAGGCCTCGGTCGCTTCCATCGCCGATCTGAACGACCTCCAGGCCCAACTCGACATCAACCAGAACGACTTCTCGCGCATTTCGGCGGCCCAGCAATGCAGCGTTACGGCGGACGCTTATCCCGACCGGGTTTACCAGGGCGTGGTGGCGGAAATCGCACCCGAAGCGAACCGGCAGAAGGCCACCATCGAAGTGCGTGTGAAAATCCTGCATCCGGACGCTTACTTGCGCCCCGAAATGAACGCTCACGTATCGTTCCTTGCGCCGCAAGATAACCAGAAGCAGACCGCGCGCGACATCATCACCATCCCCCGAGCCGCCGCGACCCAGAGAGACGGCAAGACGATTGTCTTCGTCGTCGAGGGTTCGCGTGCCCGGCTGCGCGAGATCCAGGCAGGGCGGGACCTCGGCGACCGCATCGAAATTGTCGATGGGCTCACACCCAACGACCGGATCGTCCTGCGAGGAGTCGATGGTTTGACCTCAGGGCAACGTGTGAGGACGAAGGCAGTAGGCAGTGGGCAGTAGGCAGTGGGCAGTGGGCAGTAGGCAGTGGGCAGTGGGGAGTGGGGAGTGGGGAGTGTGCACGTGGCACAAAGGGACGAGCCCCTCTCCCCCTTGGGGGAGAGGGTGGACCGCGACGGCGCCGTCATCAGCCGTCGCGGGACGGGTGAGGGGGTCGAGACCGGCTCGCACGTTTACAGAACGGATAACTTATTACTATAGGATGATCTCAATGGATAATACCGTAGTTGAAACGCACGGCCTCTCGAAAATTTTCCGGCGCGATTCTTTCGAGGTTGCCGCGCTCGAAGATGTGAATTTAACGGTCTCGCAGGGCGAATTTCTCTGCCTGATGGGCCCTTCCGGTTCCGGAAAGACGACCCTCCTGAATATTATCGCGGGAATCGACCGCCCCACCCGAGGACAACTGCGCGTTCTGGGCGAAGACGTGGCCAGCATGAGCGAGGACCGTCTGGCCGCATGGCGAAACGTGCACGTGGGTTTTGTGTTCCAGACTTTTAACCTGATTCCGGTCCTCACCGCCTTCGAGAATGTCGAGTTGCCCCTCCTGCTTACCAAGCTGTCTTCGCAAGCGCGAAGGGAGCACGTGATCGCGGCCCTCAAACTCGTCGGCTTGGAGGAACGCATCCAGCATTACCCGCGGCAACTCTCCGGCGGCCAGGAACAGCGCGTCGCCATTGCGCGCGCCATTGTTACCGACCCTACGCTGCTCATGGCCGACGAACCCACGGGCGACCTGGACGCTCACTCAGCCGAGGAGATTCTCGACATTCTCTCGCAATTGAATCGGGATTTCTCCAAAACTATCATCATGGTGACGCACGATCCACGCGCCGCGCGCCACGCCACCGTGACACGTCACCTCGAAAAAGGCCAACTTCTCCCTCTGGGGGAATGACGAAGGAATTCTGATCAGAGCCCTCTCCGCTGGGGAGAGGGTGTCCCGCTGCCGGCGCTTTCATCAGCCGGAGCGGGACGGGTGAGGGGTTTCTCCCTTGGTTTCTGCGTGGCGCATATGCTGCCATTTGTGTATGCGCCACCTTCGGGTTGCGAGTCCGCGCTAGAGGTTATGAGCACTTAAACCGTCAGCTTGTGCAGATACTCGTAACTGACCTTGATGCTCTCAAGAGGCGGGATCTCGCAATAATCCTGCTCGACGAAGAAGTGCTTCATGCCGCCCGTGGGCGCGGCAGCAAAAATCCGTTTCCAGTCGATCACGCCCTTCCCCACTTCTGTGAACAATCCCATGCGGGCGTCAAAGTCCGTTGAGGACGGAATCCCTGCCTTCAGGTCTTTAATGTGCAAGAGTGGAAAGCGGCCGGGGTGCTGCTTCATCAACGCCACCGGATCTTGCCCCGCATGCGTAACCCAGAAACAGTCCATTTCAAATTGCACGAGGTGCGGATCGAGGTTTTTCAGAAGATAATCGAAGACAGTAACGCCTCCGAATTTCTGAAACTCAAAATCGTGGTTGTGGTAGCAGAACTGTATGCCGGCCTTATGCGAAACCTCGGCGTTCTTGTTGAACAACTCGACGTGCCGCTTATAATCGTCAAGCGACTTGCGGTCGGGAGGATCGAGTATGGCATGCACCATGTACTTGAGACCCAGTTCCTTGGCCTCGGCGACCTTCTTCTCCCATTCCGTCTTTTCGACATTCAGCAGATAATGGCCGCTGACTGCGGTGAGGCCGTTGTCCTTCACAAGCTTCGAAAACGCGGCCGGAGACATTCCGTAGAGGTCGTAAATCTCGACCTCCTTGTAGCCGATGGCCGCCACTTTCTTGAGCGTCCCCGGCACGTCCTTCTCGAGTTGCTCGCGAACCGTGTAAAGCTGAAGCCCAACGGGCTTGCCGTAAGGATTAGCAAAAACACTCCGGGTTAGGTCGGTTGCTGCCGCGAGAGTCGCCGCGCCGGCGGCGCCGCCCCTTATAAAATCTCTTCGGTTAATCATCAAATCAAACGCCTCCTTCTGTATGAGTTCATACCCAACCTGCGAAGGTAGCCGCAGGGTGGCCCGTTCCCAGTTTCTGATTTCCAGTTTGCAGTTGGCTTCTCCGTTGCTACGATACTCCAATGAGCCGTCAATTGTCACCTGGGACATTCACCGCCGCAGACGCGCATTTCATGCGTCGCGCCCTTCGAGAGGCACAGAAGGCCGAAACACAAGGAGAAGTTCCGGTGGGGGCAGTCGTGGTCCAAAATGAAAAGGTTATTGCGCGAGCGCACAATCGCCCCCTTGGGCTCTCCGACCCCTGTGCCCACGCGGAGGTCCTGGCCCTGCGCCGTGCCGCAAAAAAGCTTGGGAACTACCGGCTGAAAGGCTGCGACCTCTATGTTACAATTGAGCCTTGCGCCATGTGCGCCGGTGCCATCGTTCAGGCCCGTTTGCGGCGCGTCATATTCGGAACTGCGGATTCGAAAGCGGGTGCGTGCGGTTCGGCCCTGGAAGTCCTTAACCATCCCAAATTAAACCATCGGGTTGGGGTGGTTTCCGGCGTGCTGGCAAGTGAGTGCGCAGAAATCCTGCGCGCGTTCTTTCGCAAGAGGAGGAAACAGGTTTCAGGTGCCGGATAGCAGGGGTCGGGAAAAACCCCTGCATGCAAGACTTGGCGTCCAGTCCCTGGCCCCGCCACTTTCGACTTTCGACTCTTGACTCTCGACTTTGCCGGAGAGGTACCGAAGCGGTCATAACGGGGGCGCCTCGAAAGCGTCTTGCCTGCCAAAAGCGGGCACGTGGGTTCGAATCCCACCCTCTCCGCCAAACAACCTGTTTAACATCAATAGCTTACAGTCGATTCGCGAAACGTGTGTGTGTTTTGTGTGTTTCTTGGCATAGTGGTCTGGGGTCGAGTCCTTCTTTGC
>Ga0209517_10005674_pt1 | contig 15773 bp, 16 predicted proteins | sample PeaSoiMetSII2010_FD_187695 | JGI IMG/M metagenome (GOLD analysis project Ga0209517, IMG submission 187695) | Peat soil microbial communities from Weissenstadt, Germany - SII-2010 (SPAdes) (version 2) | ecosystem: Environmental > Terrestrial > Soil > Wetlands > Peat | place: Germany... | reverse complement strand
AACTCCTCAATCAACTCACGCGCGCAGTCTGGCTCCTTCGGAGGCACTCTCTTCGGCACCACGGTCGCTCCTGGAGACAATGCTTATGGCGAGTCCTACAAGGCCTACATGGCTTCGATCGCCCTGACGGCGCCCGACAGCATGGGCTTCCTTTCCGGCTCGACGCTCTATATGGGAGTCGTTAACGGGTACAACAATTCTGTGCTGAGGACGGGTTTGGGCATGCCTCAGTACAATGTTTATGTCGGCGGCACCATTGCCACGCCGGTCACGGGGCTGCGCCTGGGCGCTGCTTGGGACCTGCTCGAGGTGGAAACCCACTTTAGTTCCCCCAGCGCCGGCGTCAGCGGCCCAGTGGATGCCGCGGTATATTCGGTGGCGGGTTATGTCTCTTATCAGGCGACTGAAAAACTGAGCTTCCATTTCCGCGGCGAGTATGCGGATGGAACCTTGGATACGAGCCCGCTTGGGGGTGGCATTCATGCCAAAGCCCTAGCCATGACGGGCACGGTTCAGTATGACCTGTGGAAGAACGTGCTCAGCCGGGTGGAATTGCGCTGGGATCATGCGATGAGCGGAGCCAACCTTTTCGGCGGCTCCGTCCCGGGGGCGCCTGACCAGGAGAATGCCTGGCTGCTAGCGGCAAACCTCATTTACAAATTCTAAGCTGCTCGCGAGCCGGTTTCACCCCTTCCGGAGAACCGGGAGGGGTTTTTTTATTGCCCCATTTCTGCGCTTCGGACCGTCCCAATTACAAACCGGCCGACGATTTGCAATTGGACCCAGCCCTTGGCCGCGCTAACCTTGAGTATGTTAATTCAACCGATGAACGCCCAGGAACATAAGGCGATCCTTTCCATCTGCATCCTGGCTGCCTTCGCGGACGGCGCGCAGGACGAACCGGAGCGCGCCCAGATCGAGCGCGTTATCAAAGGATTCTCTGATTCCGAGTTGGACCTCCCCTCGGCCTGTCAGCAGTTGCTGGCCGGAAAGCTTTCGCTGGCCGACGTCGCGGCTCAACTCCAAGCGCCCGCCGCACGCGCGCTGGCCTACGAAATGGCCGTGTGCGTCTGCCAGGCCGACGGCGTGCTCAACGACGCGGAGCAGGACTTTCTGCGTGAGCTGCGCCCCCTGCTGCAACTGGATAGCCCCTCAGCGCTGGCGCATCAGCAATCGGCCCAGGCCCTGGTCGAGCAACCGCTTGCCGGCGTCGCGCCGCCGGTCATCTCGGCCAAGCTCGAGGAGGAACTGGATCGCCTAATCCTCAATGCTGCTATCCTGAACGGCGCCCTTGAGTTGATGCCGCACACTTTGGCCACCATGGCCATTGTCCCGCTGCAAATGCGGATGGTCTATCAGATCGGCAAGCATTACGGCTATGAGGCGGATCGCGGGCATATCAAGGACTTTCTGGCCACGGTAGGCGTCGGTCTAACCTCGCAGGTTTTTGAGGGGTTTGCCCGCACGCTCGTGGGTGGCCTCGCGCGAGGATTGGCGGGACGGTTGGTCGGCGGCGTGGCCGGCCAAGCCACGGGGTCGGCCTTCGGCTTCGCCACGACCTATGCGCTGGGCCAGCTCGCAAAACGCTACTACGCCGCCGGACGCTCCCTCACCGCCGCGCAACTTAAGGAAACCTTCTCCACCATGCTCGACGAAGCCCGCTCGATGCAGGGTCGCTACTCCGGCGCTATCGCGCAAAAATCCCAACAAGTGGACGTTTCAAAACTTCTCCCCCTGGTCCGGCAAACATGAAGGATGCATCATGAAAAGCTCAGAAATCATTTATGTAGGCATTAGGGGCTCGGTGCTGGCGCTCAAACGCGCCACTGGCGAACAGGTATGGTCAACGCGCCTCAAAGGATTTGGCTTCGTCCACGTGATCGTCGAGGAGGGGAGGGTGTTCGCCGCAGCCCACGGCGAAGTCTTTTGCCTGGATCTGCTCACGGGCAAGCTCGTTTGGCACAATGGCCTGAAGGGCTTTGGCACCGGGTTAGCCTCGCTGGCCACAGCCGGCACGTCGCGCACTAGTCCCGCACCCTTCTTGGCCGAACAGCTCCGCCGCGACGAGGAAGCCGCTGCCGCAGGAGCAGCATCCGCCGCAGCGGCCTAACTGGCGGCGCTCCGTTGTTGCACGCCCGCGGGAGCGCGAAAGTGCTACGCGCGCGGTTGACGCTGCCCACAGGTGCCCGTACTTTGGCCAAGTGTTCGATCTGGCCTCTTCTTATCAACCCGCCGGGGATCAGCCGCAAGCGATTGCGAAGCTGACTGAAGGATTGTTGGCAGGAGTGAAGCATCAGACCTTGCTCGGGGTGACCGGCTCGGGAAAAACTTTTACCGTCGCTAACGCCATCAAAAACGCCGGCAAGCCCACCCTCGTCATTTCCCACAACAAAACTCTGGCGGCGCAACTCTACGCCGAGTTCAAAAGCTTCTTCCCGCATAACGCTGTCGAGTACTTCGTCAGCTATTTCGACTATTACCAACCCGAGGCGTACATTCCGCGTACCGACACCTACGTGGAGAAGGACTCCAGCGTGAACGAGGAAATCGAGCGGCTGCGGCTTTCCACGATGAGTTCGCTCTTTTCCCGCCAGGATGTGATCGTAGTGGCTAGCGTTTCGTGCATTTACGGCATCGGCAGCAAGGAGGATTACGAGGCCATGGTCATTCCCCTGCGCGCCGGCCTCGCCATGAGCCGAGAGCAGTTCTTGCGGCGATTGGTGGACTTGCAATATGCGCGCAACGACATCGAGTTCATGCGCGGCCAGTTCCGCGTGCGCGGCGACACGGTTGAAGTGTGCCCGGCAGGCCGCGAGGATGGCTTGCGGGTGGAGTTCTTCGGCGACGAAATCGAGCGCATCACGCGGTTCGAACCGTTAACGGGCAGCAAGCTCGAGGGGCTCGAGGCCGTGACGATTTATCCCGCCAAGCAGTTTGTCACCCCGGCCGAGAAACTTCGCCCGGCACTGCTGGCCATTCGTGAGGAGCTCGGGGAGCGCATCGCGTGGTTTGAGAAGCAAGGTAAACTGCTTGAGGCGCAACGCATCAAAATGCGCACCGAGTACGATTTGGAGATGATGGAGGAGATGGGGTTTTGTTCGGGCATCGAAAACTATTCCCGCCACCTGGCAGGCCGCCAGCCTGGCTCACGCCCCTGCACGCTCTTCGATTTCTTTCCCAAGGATTTCCTGCTGGTGATCGACGAATCGCACGCGACCGTCCCGCAAATCGGCGGCATGTACGAAGGCGATCGCTCGCGCAAGACGGTGCTGGTCGAATATGGCTTCCGCTTGCCCAGCGCCATGGACAACCGGCCCCTGAATTTCGAGGAGTTCCGGAGCTTGCAGAACCAAGTGCTCTATCTTAGCGCCACCCCAGGCCCGCGCGAACTCGAATGGTCCAAAGGCCGCGTGGTTGAGCAAATCGTCCGGCCCACCGGCCTAGTGGACCCCAAAATTACCGTCAAACCCTTGGCCGGCCAAATTGACGACCTCATCAACGAAGCGCGCAAACGAGCTGACGCCCATGAGCGGGTGCTCGTGACCACGCTCACCAAGCGGACCGCCGAAGAACTGGCTGACTACCTGCGCGACATCGGAATCAGCGTCCAGTATCTGCACAGCGAGATCGACGCCATCCAACGCGTGGAGATCTTGCGCGCCTTGCGCAGAGGCGACTTCGACGTGCTGGTCGGAATTAACCTCTTGCGCGAAGGCCTGGATTTGCCGGAGGTTTCCTTAGTGGCTATCCTCGATGCGGACAAAGAGGGGTACCTGCGGAGCACGACCAGTTTGATCCAAACCGCCGGGCGCGCCGCGCGGCATTTGAACGGCGAAGTGATTCTGTATGCGGACGTAAGGACGCAGAGCATCGAAAAGTTTCTCGCTATTTCGGAGTATCGGCGGCAGAAACAACTGGCCTACAACCGCGAGCATAACATCACGCCTCGCAGCGTCAGCCGCGCCCTGGAAGAGAGCCTCTCCTCGCTCAAGCACATCGACCAGGAGGCGCACGCCATGCTCAAAGAATCGGGCGTGGACATTGACGTCAGCACGACCATCCGTGAACTGGAGGAGGAGATGCTTGTTGCGTCCAACAACCTTGAATTCGAGAAGGCGGCGTTGCTGCGGGACCAGGTACGCGAGCTTAAGCGGGCACTACCGGGAAGCCAGCCCGCCGCTCGCGAGCCCATCAATTATGCCATGCCCCGGCGCCGCGGGCCGGCGAAGAGCCGTCGGAGCGTGGGGACCGGTGAGCCTGGAGGGTGAGTCCTACAACAAATACAGCCCGGCTCGTGCTGGGACTCTGCGCCGCCACGCTCGTGGCCCTGCTGGCGCCGCCTCTGGCTTCGCGCGCCGCCGAACGCCCCAAACCCAACGTGCTCTTCATCCTCTCCGATGACCAGGGCAGCGTGGACGCCAACTGTTATGGCGCCCACGACCTCGTGACGCCAGCAATCGATGCGCTGGCGGTGCACGGCGTGCGATTCACCCAGTTTTATTCCGCCGCACCAGTTTGCTCACCCTCGCGCGCCGGCATCCTGACAGGCCGGTATCCCTGGTTGGCCGGCATGCCGAATAATGGAGCCTCCCCACCGAGTGAGGCGGATGACCAATTGGAGACACTCACCGGAGAGGGCCTCCCGGCCCAGAGAAAAAACGCTGGCGGATATGTTCCGGTCCGCCGGCTATGCTACCGCTCACATCGGTAAATGGCACCTCGGTTCGGGTGCCGGTCACAAGCCGCTGGATCATGGCTTCGATTATTCTTTTGGTTTTATGGGAGGATGCATCGACAATTACACTCATTTTTTCTACTGGGCCGGGCCTAATCGCCACGACCTCTGGGAGAATAATCGCCGCGTGCGCCTGCCTGGCCGCTACTTCCCGGACCTAATGATCGAAAAGGCCGAGGCCTGGATTGGTGCCCACCGCGACCAGCCTTTCTTCATGTATTTCGCCATGAACATGCCCCATTATCCCTACCAAGGTGAGGAGAAGTGGCTGCAACATTATCGTTCCCTCCCTTACCCGAGGAACTTGTATGCTGCCTTCGTCTCGACCCTCGACGAACGCGTGCAACAACTGGTGAAATACCTCGAAGATACAGGCCTCCGCGACCGGACCATCATTGTTTACCAATCCGACAACGGGCATTCAATCGAAGAGCGCGCACATTACGGTGGCGGCAGCAGCGGCCCTTATCGGGGCGCCAAATTCAGTCTGTTCGAGGGTGGTATTCGACTGCCGGCCATTATCTCTTGGCCCGGCCACTTGCCGGAGGGACAGGTGCGCACTCAGGTGGCGCACGCCTGCGATTGGATGCCCACCCTGGCGGAGCTGTGCGGAGTGTCGTTGCCCAAAGCGGAGTTGACCGGCCGGAGCCTGGGTGCCGTCTTGCGCTCGGACAGCGCTCCCAGCCCACACGAAGTGCTCCAATGGCGCCTGGGCGAGCAGTGGGCGGTGCGTCAGGGCCCCTGGAAGCTCCTGCACGACCCCAACGATCCCGGCAGTGCCCAAAAGCCGCAGTTATTCGAGAAGCATTGGTTCCTGGCTAACGTGGAAACCGATCTGGGCGAGAGGACGAACCTGGCGACTCAGCAGCCGGAGATTGTGAATCGGCTACGCAAGCTGGAACCGCATTAATTCTCGGACCTCGTGCGGCTCCGCGGCCTTGGCGCCGATTTAAGGAGCGCACATAACCACGGCGACGTCCGGTTTGTTCGCAGCTCGAGCCGGATTGAAACCGATGACCGCCGCCGCTTCCATCCAGGCGGCTGGCAGCCAAATCTCCCAGGCGTTCAATCCTCCGGAGGCGATAAGGGCACGCTCGTCATGACCGATTCGAAGGCCTCCCAGTCTTTGTCCTCCGAGGGTCGGCCGTCCTTCCTGCCACCCCGCTCATTCTCTTCGCTAGAAAAATCCCTTCCTCGCCCGACTTGGTGATCCACTGGGCCAGCACCGCCAGATCGTGCTGGCGCAGCAGCGTCTGGACCAACGCAGGGGTGTGGCGATAGGAAAAGAAAAGCCGAATTGATTCACCGCGACGGAAATCAAATTTCTGCAAGTCCACCTGAATGCGTCTTCGGCGAGCGAACTGGAAATACGCTGCCACTCGCAACAGGCCGTTGCCTGTCGGCGAGGGCTCCACGCGAAACCTCAGTTGGCCATCGGTAGCCTCGACGCCCAAGTCGAGCAGAAACGTCATCAACCAATCCCGCGTTAGGGCATTGTCGTACTGCGGCAAAATTTCCCGCACACCGGCGAAATAATCTGCGCCCGGGGCCAGGTTCGCCCCGAGCAGCAGAACATCCTGAGCCCGTAGGAATCCTTTGAGGCGAGGCAGAATGGCTTCTGATTCGAAATTGGGGAGCATGCCGAAAAACGTGATCACGCGCGCGGTCGAGGGCCAGGAGGCTTCCATCACTCCTGGCAGATCATCCGCGCCGGCCAAATCGCAGACCAGTGGAAAAGTGTTGTCCTCGGAGATCACCGAGCCGGCCGTCTCGCAGGCCACGAGCACCATCGCGAGGCTAACATCTGCAGGCGTATAAAAGACCTTGCGGCGCGATCCCCGCAGAAAATGGAGCAACCTCGAATCCTTCTGTCCACCCCCGCAACCCAGCCCGATAACGTGCACGCTCCTCGTTTGCACACGCGCGTTGGCAGCCCGAAAGGCGCGGTCGTAGGTCGCGGCGCATTCCGCATCGGTGCGGGAAGGAGCCCAGGCTTGGTGCAACGCCAGCCACTTCTGCGTTTGCTTGAGGCTGTCGTAGAGGAATTTGTGGTTGAGCTTGCACGCTTGCAACGACGCTAGCAAATCGCCCCGGACCTTCGCGGGAAATTGGCTGGCGTGAATCGCGACGTTGACGAACGGACTCTTCAAGTGAGCGCGCACAGCATAGGGAAGCGGGGCCGGCAGGGCAACCAGGGATTGACTTCGAGTTTTGTCGCATCCATATTCGAAACATGGATTTCGACATATCGCATCTCCTGGATCAGTGGGAGTACCAGCCGGGCCAAGTCGTCGTCCGTCGTTTCAAAGCCAAGGACGGGACGGTCAAAATCCAACTGCGGGTCGATCTGGGCCTTTTGCAAATGAACGCCGAGGGGCGGCCAGACGGCAAGCGACCTTTCGGCTACACCTCCCTCCTGGAATATTATCAAGCCCGGCTTTACAAGCACGTCGCCGCGCACGGTGGCAGTGATGAGGGTTTTGCGCTCAAGGCGGAGGATTGCGCGAAGCTCCAACTCGAAGCTCTCCAATTCCATCATCGCTACATCTGCCTGCTCCAATTGGAAGATTACACCGGGGTGATCCGGGATGCCGAGCGCAACCTCGCCCTGTTCGCTTTCGTCGCCAAGCATTCCGCCTCCGAAGACCTCGCCTGGGCGCTCCGGCAGTTTCAGCCCCAACTCTTAATGGTCCTGACTCGTGCCCGAGGTTCGCAAGCCCTCCAGGCCGACGATTACCCACTGGCGATTCAACATATCGAAGATGGCCTGGAGAAAATCCGCGCCTTTTACGTCGATAACTCGCGCGCCGAAGCCGCCGAACACAGCGGCGAAGTGGTTTCCCTCGAGAACTGGCTCGAAGAAATCCGAGCCAAGCGCCCACTCTCGCCCCGCGAGAAGTTGGAGAAGGCGCTCGACGACGCCGTCACGCACGAAGACTACGAGAAAGCCGCCAAGATGAGGGATGCCCTCCGGAATCTAAAAGCGGCTGAGTGAAGAACAGACAGGCTTAATTAGTGGACGGGCCCTTGACCAGGCGCGCTTCGTGGATCCGCAGATAATTCTCCATGGCCTGAATTCCGCTAATCTGCGCGCTGACCCCTTTAAGTCCCATTCGCCGCGTTATTTTGTAGCGGATCAGACTCGGTCCTAACGCCACGATCTCAATGGCCGCTGCCTGGGTCTTCCAAATCTGGCCCTTGGCCAGTGGACGAAGCCTATTAGTTCTCTTTGTCACTTCCTCTGTCGACGTTGAAAGTGCCACTTTTGTTCAAAAAAGGCGCTGCAGGATTCCGCCCCTTCCTATTTGCTGTTTGACAGTGGCCAAGGTCCCCTTTAAGCGATCCAGGCCATGAACCTGGTGCTTTGCGACCAATCCTATTCAGATTCGATCCTGGCGATCCTCAATGAAGCGATCCTGAATACCACCGCGATTTATGATTACAGACCCCGAACGCCGGACATGATGGCGGCTTGGTTCGATGCAAAAGGCAAGGGCAATTACCCGGTCATCGGCGCGCTCTCGGACAAGGGCGAACTAATGGGATTCGCCAGCTATGGCACCTTCCGCGCTTGGCCGGGCTATAAGTATTCCGTCGAGCACTCCATCTACGTAGCCGCGCCTTGGCGCGGCCAAGGCATCGGAAGCAAGTTGCTGCAAGAGGTCATCACCAGTGCCCGCTCCCGGAATTACCATGTCCTCATCGGGGGCATTGACTCGCAAAATGCTGCCAGCATCCGAATCCATCTGCGCTTCGGGTTCAAGCATGCCGGCACGATCCGCGAGACCGGATTTAAATTCGGCCGCTGGCTCGATCTGGAATTCTACCAACTTATTCTCGAAACACCGGCTCACCCCGTGGACGGATGAAACGGTTGCGATTGACTCTGGACCGGCACCTGCGTTCAAATAGCGGAAACGCGTGCCCTTCCCCCGCCTACGCCTAAAGTGAGAAACTCAAATTACGAAAAGTTTCCGGTTGTATCTGTGCCCACTGGTGACCAGGCCTGCGTGCAAGGCTGGTCAGCCATCGCGGAACGCCTGCGTGAGACGGTCGCCAAACGTGCCGCCCGCAAAACCGTCCTCGTGGTCGAATGTTATCCCGGGGTGGATGAACACGCCGTGCTGGGTGAGTTGCAGGCCAGGCTTCAGCCGGCACTGGTTCTAAGCGCGGCGGACGCCTTGCTCAGTCCCCAGGCCGTTGACACCCTGGTTAGTCCATTCCTGGGCGGAAACGATCCGGTGTTCGGTTTCCTGTGTGGGTTGACGATGCCGCAGTTCTTCGATCCCGAGAAGCTGGAAGCGCTGCGGCGCCAAGTCGCTGCGCAACCCACGGGGCTCGTCCTCGTAGTTGGCTGCGGCGCTCGACAGGTGCATGAAGGCGACGTCCTGGTCTATGGCGATCTCGCGCGCTGGGAGGCCCAATTGCGCTTTCGCCGCAACGAGGCGGACAACCTCGGCGCCCACAATCGCAGCCTCTCCGCCGGCCTCCAGTATAAGCGCGCCTTTTTCGTGGACTGGCGCGTAGCCGACCGCTGGAAGCGCCCACTGATCGCTAAATGGGATTTCGTTCTCGACACCAATAATCCTCAAGAACCCAAGCTGGCCGAAGGCGAGGCCGTTCGCCGCGGGCTGCGCCACGCCGTCTCTCGCCCCTTCCGCGTCGTGCCCTTCTTCGACCCGGCGCCCTGGGGCGGACAGTGGATGAGGGAAGTTTGCAACCTGGATAGGAGCGCGAAGAACTATGGTTGGTGCTTCGACTGCGTGCCTGAAGAAAACAGCCTGCTGCTGGGATTCGGGAACCGGGCGTTCGAGCTACCCTCCCTCGACTTGGTCTTTGAACAACCACGCGCACTGCTCGGGGAAAAGGTTCATGCCCGTTTCGGGGATGAGTTCCCGATCCGGTTTGATTTCCTGGATACCATGGGAGGGGGAAACCTCTCTTTTCAAGTCCACCCCCTCACCGAGTACATCCAGCATCACTTCGGCATGCACTACACCCAGGACGAGAGCTATTACTTGCTCGACGCCGGCGCGGGCGCCGGCGTGTATCTTGGGCTCCAAAATGAAGTGGACTCCGCCGCTATGGTCCGAGACCTGCACGTCGCCCAATCCGGTGGGGCCTCTTTCCCGGCTGAAAAGTACGCTCCCCGTTGGCCGGCCAAGAAGCATGACCATTTCCTCATCCCCGCCGGAACCGTCCATTGCAGCGGCGCCGATTCCATGGTCCTGGAAATCAGTGCCACCCCTTACATCTTCACCTTCAAAATGTGGGATTGGGGTCGGCTTGGCCTGGACGGCAAACCACGACCCATCCATCTCGACCACGGCATAGCTAACATACAATGGGAGCGCACTAAGGATTGGACCCGGCGCAACCTGATCAATCGCTTCGAGCCCCTCGGCTCGGGCGATGGCTGGCGGGAGGAGCGCACCGGCCTGCACGCGTGTGAGTTCATCGAGACTCGCCGGCATTGGTTTACCAAACCTGTGCCGCACCATACCCAGGGAGGCGTCAACGTATTGAACCTGGTCGAAGGCAGGGAGTCCATCGTGGAGAGCCCGGATCGCGCTTTCGAGCCGTTCGTTGTCCATTATGCCGAGACCTTTATCGTCCCAGCGGCGGTGGGGCCGTACCGCATTCAACCATCCGGTCCCGCCGAAGGGCACGAGTGTGCCACCATGAAAGCTTTTGTAAGGACGTGAATCGCTGTGAACCTGCTAAACTCCCACGACCTTCTTCGCTTTTTTGACCCGGTGGCAGGAACCATCGCGGGAGTGGCGCCAACCCAGCGTCACCTGGGTGACCTACACGGATGCTTTGCCGATACCGCAACCTACGAACGTATGCTGGCGGCTGGAAACCCGCTGGTCTATGGCGTTTCCGCAGTCGAGCCGGCGAGGGCCGACGGCGACCTGCACTATGCCCTCGCGTTCATCCTACCCGGACGCGTCGGCGCCGAATATTTTATGACCAAGGGACACGTGCACTCCTGGCGCGAGGCGGCGGAAGTTTACCTTGGCCTGAGCGGCGAGGGTGCGATGCTGCTGGAAGACGAGACTACCCGTGAAAGCCGCATGCTCCCGTTGCGCCCGAATCATGCCGTCTATGTTCCCGGAAAGATCGCCCATCGTACTATGAATACCGGCTCAGTGCCTTTGACTTACCTCGGAATCTATCCCGCGCAAGCGGGGCACGATTACACCTCGGTTGCCAACCGGAACTTCCGCTGCGTTGTCATTGAGCGCCACGGCCAGCCGGCTATGGTTGAAAGGACGCTCTTGTGAGCACTTACGTCACCAAGCCCATACCCGAGAACAAGCCGCCGATCTCGTCTGTCGAACGGCCTTGGGGTTTCTTTAAACAATACGCACACAACCGCGACTGCACGGTCAGCCTGATGACCGTCCTGCCCGGTCAGCGGCTGAGCCTCCAGTCCCACACCGGCCGCGCCGAGTTGTGGGTGGTTCTCGATGACGGGGCGCTCGTGCAGGTAGCCGAGCAGGAACGCACCTGTTCCGCCGGAGAGGAAATCTGGATTCCAGCCAATCAAAAGCACCGGTTGAGTTGCGCGGGCAGCCAACCCGTCCGCGTTTTGGAGGTCGCTTTCGGAAACTGGCAGCAAGAGGATATCAGACGCTACTCTGATGATTATCACCGGGGTACGGCTTAGGCCCAAACGCAGCCCCGCCCTTGTCCACCCCGCGGTTGCTGGCTAGAATTCCAACCATGAATTCGCGTATCATTACGACGATCCCGGTTTTCAACGGCGAAGAGTTCATTCTCCAAACGCTCCAGTCGCTGGCCGCCCAAACCCGCCGCCCGGATCGCGTCGTTGTGCTGGACAACTGTTCCACGGACCGCACCGAGGCGATCGTCAAAGGGTTCGAGCCGCTCCGATGCGAGTGGTCCCGAAACCCCACCAACCTGGGTGTCTTCGGCAATTTCAATCGCTGCTTGGATTTTGCCGAAGAGGCCGACTACCTGCACATTCTCCATGCCGACGATCTCATCGAGCCGGAGTTTTACCAAGTCATGACAGCCCTGCTCGAGGACTGCTCCGGCTTGGCGCTGGGCTGGTGCCTGGATGAGCGGATTGACGAACAGAACCGGCGGCTGAGCCTGTCGGGCAAGCCCGATGGCAAGGTGGATACCATCGCCAAGGATGATTTCCTCAAGCGCAAGGCCGAGATCAGCAATCAGGCCTTCGCCGCCACGCTTCTCAAAACCTCTCGGCGCCCGGCTCCCTGCCGTTTCCCTATGGACATGCCCATCCTGGGCGATGCCGTGTTTTGGGCGCGCTTCGGCCAGCACTGCGACAAACTCGTTCACATCCATCGGTTGCTGGCCAAGTATCGCTGGCATGGTACCAACAGCACCCATGTGGCCGCCCCCAGCTTGCAGGCCCTCGTCCTGGACGAATGGCGAACGATGGAACTCAACGAGGCCCTGCGCGGCAGTGCCCCAGGCTTCGTGCGCTGGTTTAAACTCAAGGGCCTGCTCGCCGTGCGCTCGGGCATCAAGGCCAAGCGCTTTCGCCAAATGGGCAACCTCGACTACTCCCGCCAAATCGTCCAAGCAATCCGCCCCATCAGCGGGCCCTTGCCCTGGTTCCTCGGGCAGGTCCTCGTCGAGACTCGCGACCTGGCCATCTACACCATCGGCCGTCGCCCACGTCATCCCAAAAATGTTTACGGCTGAAACCTCTGGGCTTTGGCTGACAACAGTTTAGAACTGTCGGAGCATGAGCAAAGCAATAACAACTCATTTTGAAAAACGCGAGGCCAAGAGCGCCAGCGCTAGCCGGGAGGACCTTAGCAGAGCTATCCAAACTGCCCTGAAGGACCATCGTCCAACGCGATGAAGTGCTGGCGGGAGAGTTCACCGCGCGGGTTCCAAAGCCGAAGATCTCGAGAATCGGAAGGCCAGTAATCTTGCTTGTACTGGTTGCACCGGAAACAACAATAGATCAGGTTCCCCAAATCGTCCGTTCCGCCTTTTGTCGTCGGCTGGAAATGGTCCACCGTCAATTGGCCCCCGGTGTCGGTTTCGGACACACCGCAGAATTCGCAGGCGTACCCGGCTCGCTGGCGCGCCTGCTCCCAGGTGGCTGAGCCGGCGGTCATGCCGTCTGCGGCCCAACTTGTTGTGCGAGGCGCTTGCGCAGATCAGCGGCTTCCTGCCGCAACTGATCGTTCGCGACAGCCAAAACCTGGATTTCCTGCGCTATCGTTTTCAGCTGCTCCAGCGCCAACCCCACCTGCTGGCGGAGAGTGGCGTCCGGCTCGACGCCTTCGCGATGCGAAAGCAATTGGCCTTCCGCTCGGTCCTGCTGACGATACCATTCTTCCAGTTGGTCCCGCTCCTGGGAGTTTAGCGGGGTTCCGCGGGTGTCTTTATCATGCAGTTCTTGGCCCACTTGTTCCGGAATCATTTTGACTTTCGGGTTCGGCCGTGCTCGACCTCGACCACGGCTGTTGTTTGCGCCGTTAATTTACCCCCCTGACCTGACCGATTCAAGCCCTCCTTTCCCGCCTTCCAGCCAGGCGCAGCCAGGTGTTGTTCGATCCCACCAAGACCGGCGCAATGTGGAACTACGATCACCAGCCCCATCCTGAATGGTGGTACCCTTAGCCCTAGATTCGGACCTGGTGACGGCCCCGGGTCACTCCGCTGCAACCTTCAATACAAAATGGTGCGACTTGGGTTTGCGCGCTGTGTCGATCTGCGCTTCCATTTCGGAGATCTGCCGATCCAGGTGGGCCAGTTCCGCCGCCCGTTTTGCTTCGATGTCCGGCCCTTGCGCCCAGGCAGGGAAACTGAAGAGCTGCACATCACGCCAGCGGCGGAAGAACACGTTGTTCTTCTCGAAAACCAGCTTCAGAACCTCCCGCGCCTGCTTCGTGATGGGGCCGCCCGCGTCTGCCAGGTTCCATCCCTCGGCGAGCTCCTCGGCCGTGACCTTGCCGGCCAGCTCCCCATCAATGCTTACGTTGTAATTCCCCGGAGCCAGCCCGGTGACGTGCAATTCAAGTCGATTAAGCTCCTCCATAATCGGTGCGAGCTTGAGCGCTGGTTCTGCACGCTCATCAATCGGCATCGGCAGCGCCTCGTCCAATCGATCAAAGCTGGTCTCCCCACCCGATTGCTGGAGATGCTCGACATGGCACCCCTCGGCAGCCACCACCTTTTGCGCGGTGACATCGATTTCCACATTCGACACCTTTGCCGGCGCGCCGAGTCCCTTCAACACCGCCCACGCCATCACCGTATGTCCAATGGGGCCGGGGTGAACCGCATCGCCGCCGCCGACGAAACCGGGTGGGTTGCCGGCGCGCTCTCGCACCAAAATCGCCATGTACGGATCGAACTGGTCCACAAAAGTCGCTTCTGTTTTCACCGCCACCTCCCTCAGCCCATCACAAAATTGCCGCAGCGACTGATTACGAACGTCCTTGTCGGGATCGGGTCGCTTGTCCTCAATGGGCTGTGGCGTCAGGAAGGCAACCCGCGCTCCCTTCGCCTCCAGTACTTTGGCAGTCTGAGTCTGACTGCGAACGTACGCCCGGAAGATGTCCTCCCGAAAAGCCTGGTAGGCATGATCGTTCATGCCGAATTTCACCGTCACCAGGGTCGGCTTCAGCGGCAGAACATCTCGCTCCAATCCCAGCCCCACGGACTTCTCCACCATCCTTTGCTGGCTCGCCTCATCGGCAGCAAAAAGTTCCTTCTCGTCAGGATGCGCCCGCTGCCGCAACCACGAGGTGTCGCCACCCCAGCCCACATTTCGGAAGGAGAGCTTCCAATCCGGGTGTCGTGTGAGCGCATAAGCCTCAATGTAAGTCGTGTAAAGTCGCTGCTCGGTGATGCTGTTGCCCAGGAAGACCACCCGATCGCCGTCGCGGATGAGGAAATCTGCCGCCAGTGCGCTCGTCACTTGAACCGCGACGACGAAGGAGGAGAGGAGGAGTCTGCGAATCCAGGATTTCATAATCCCGGCAAGTCTCTGCGCCTGCGAGAAAAATGCAAGTCCTCAAAAGTTCGCGCGCACCCGTGCCCCCGCCGCGCTGAAAACACGCTCTTCAATTGCACAAATGAAAAATGCTCAATGAGACCCCGCCTACGGAGGGTCTGTGACCCGCAGCGGCCCTTCCTCGAACGGCGCATCCGAAAACTCCGGCCGCCACTCCTATGGAGTGCGGTGGCAGAGCGAGGCGCCGACACCGCTTTGGGCGGAGCGGAGCGACGGGGAACCCCTCCTGGCTTAGTCCCAGATAGTCGGCAACCCGCACCCACCCGTGTCCCGAACACGGCGAAGAGATGAAACCCCGCCTACGGAGCGCGGGTCTGTGGCCCGCAGCCGCCCGCCCCGCTCGCAAGACCGCCCGAGATATTTTCAAGACACGCTCTTAAAGCGGGCGTAGCCAAAGATTCCGGAAACGGATCGGGCAGCCGTGTCCGCCAAACCCGAGCGGCCCCCGACTGACCTTATGTTTGTATTCAGGCAGGATGCGGTGGCCGGTTTCACCATGGATTTCTTCGTTGAGTTGGGCGAGCACACCGTTGTGGATCACCGTCACACGCGCGGGGGCCAACAGCGTTTCTCCGTCGAACTTCGGCGCAATGAAAATAATATCGTAGGTTTGCCACTCACCGGGCGGGCGGCTGGCATTGGCCAGTGGCGGTGTTTGCCCGTAGATCGCTGCGCAGGCGCCATCGGGATAGATTTTCTCATTGAAGGAATCGAAGACCTGAATTTCGTACAAGTCCATTAGCATCACGCCGTTATTGCCCCGGTTATACCACGGCCCCTCGAAGCCGGCCGGCTCCATCCATTCGACATGAAGCTGAATGTCGCCAAAGCTCTCTTTCGTGTCCAGGTCCGTGTCGCCCGAAATCAGGTACCCGTCCGCCACTTTCCAATCCTTCAACGGCTGCCAATGTGAAACATCCTTGCCATCGAATAGCACGATCGCATCCGAAGGAACCGGCGCAGGCGGCCCGGCCTTGCCGGGATCGACTCGCTTAGCGGCGGGTC
>Ga0209517_10005673_pt1 | contig 15774 bp, 13 predicted proteins | sample PeaSoiMetSII2010_FD_187695 | JGI IMG/M metagenome (GOLD analysis project Ga0209517, IMG submission 187695) | Peat soil microbial communities from Weissenstadt, Germany - SII-2010 (SPAdes) (version 2) | ecosystem: Environmental > Terrestrial > Soil > Wetlands > Peat | place: Germany... | reverse complement strand
CGACATAGCCCGCGGACCGGATTGGCGAAGTGAGCGACGTGTCGTGGAAGTGGTAAACGCCGATGCCATTCTTGAGCCGGTCATAGATTAAAAGCTGCGGCTTACCCTTCCCTCCCTCCTCGATGACCGAGCACAGGTCGTCAAAGACGACCTCGTTCGAGCGGTCTACCCCCAAGCGGCGAGCTGCGTGGTTTCGACTGTAGATCAGATTGTCGGGGGTTTGAAATTCGAGCCGCTGGTAGAGCGTACCGGTTCCAATCTCGGTAGTTATCGTGTGGGCGGCGGCGATCTCCGCGGTCTGCTTCGACCCCAGGTGCAGGAAGGCGTTCGGTCCCCCGTGCCGGCCGACGTGCCCGTCGAGCCGGGCGTCGAGCGCCGCCTTCAGCAGGGCAAAGTACGAGACGAAGTTCGATTTTCCGGCACCGTTGGCTCCGATAATCACGTTGAGCGCCCCAAGCGTGATGTCGGCTTCACGGATCGACTTGAAACCCGATATGCGGGATCGTTCGATCTTCAGGGTCTCTTTGGGCATGCATCTCCTCCTCCAACGGCCCGAACATCGAACATCAGACGCTGGAACTCGTCCTCGATGTAATGTTTCACCGTGAAATGGAGAAACCGGGCTCGGAAGATAGGGGGTACTGGACACTTGATCCGATGGTTGGAATGACCGCTTTATTGTATGCCTGCTTCGGGAATCGGTCAGGGCCGTTTCATTTTCCCAGGTTGGCGGCTTTCGAACCCTCTCCTTGCGGGAGAGGGTGGCCGAAGGCCGGGTGAGGGACGGGCTGGGCCGGGGCGATTGGCCCTCATCCGCCGCTTCGCGGCACCTTCTCCCAGCGGGAGAAGGGAAAAGGCACCCGCTTGCGGGAGAATGAAACGGCCCTGGGGGATCGGTCTGCCTATGCTGCCCCGAGGGCTGTGACTCTGGTATACTATTCGTCGGACCGGCGTGTTGGCAGCCATCCGTTCCCGATAAAGACATATCTGGGCGAGAGAGAAACGATGACCATCACAGTCCACGTGCCTGATTCCCTCTTGGAGGACCTCGGCGAGACTCCGGAAGAGCTCCGTCGAGAGATCCTTCGTGTCGCCGCAATCCACCTCTACAGCCGCGGTCTGGTTTCGCAGGGGAGGGGCGCGCAGATCGCCGGTCTGAGTCGCTGGGAGTTCATCCAGGCTCTTGGACGCGCTGAGGTTCCCGCGTGCCAGGTGACTTCGGAGGAACTGGAGGAGGAGGTGGAGCGTGCCTACGTTGCGCATCGTCAACGCCTCGCCGCTCATCCTTCTGACCAAGGTCGGTCGGATTGACTTGCTAAATGCCGAAGGCGTCGATGTCCTCGTTCCGATGCCCGTGCTTCAGGAGGTCTCGAGCCTCGGCCCCAGTGACCCCGTGGTTCGTGCGATCGACGGCGCCGGCTGGAGTGTCGTGATGCCCCCGGCACTGGTCCCCGCATCCGTGAGTACATGGAAGCTCGATCCGGGGGAGGAGTCCGTGCTCTCGGTGGCTCTGCAAAACCCCGGATCCGAGGTGGTGATCGACGATCTTGCAGGCCGGCGATGTGCTATCGCACATGGCATCCCGCTCTTGGGTACCATCGGCGTGGTCATCCTCGCCAAGAGGATTGGCAAGATTGTTGAAGCTCGTTCTGTGATCGAGGAACTTCGTGGCGTCGGTCTTTATGTAAAAGACGAAGTGATTGCAGGCGCCCTGAGTCAGGCTGGAGAGTGACGCCGCGTCGGGATCTGTCTTGCGGCACAGACTTAAACAGCAGTAATGCGGCGTTGCCGTTGAATGGACAGTAAGCCACGACTTGGCAGGCTGGGTCGGAAACCGGGACGCAAATAGTTTGCTCGGGCGCCTGAGCAGCGGATTGCTGTCAATACTAATCGCGTCCCAGTTTCCGTCCCTCATGATATGAGGAGCCGTATGCGCGAAAGTGCAAGTACGGATCTGTGGGAGCCTCAGGGGAGCAATCCCCTGGGGCCACCCGGCCCGGAACTACACATGGTGTCCCCGGAACTAGCCCATGGTGGGAGTCGCGCCGCCGTTCCCACTGGCGGCCGACCTGGGCGTCAGCCTGGCATGCTGCAAAGTTGGTCTTGACCGCCCTCTGACCCCGGCTGCTTTCGTTGCGAATTTGTTTCGTTCGGCGCGGGTCTCCCGACTCCGCCATTCGGCGTTTCGTTCGGCACCGGTCTCCCGACCCCGCCGTTCGGCGTTTCGTTCGGCGCGGGTCTCCCGACCCCGCCGTTCGGCTGACCGAAGGTCGCCAGGTAACTGGCCAACGGTCGGAGACGGCGGTTTCAGAGGACGGGCAAGTCCGGATACCGTGCCCGAACCAGCCTGGAGGCTCCAGCCTCAGGTCACCGCGATGGGACAATCAAATCCCCTGCCTCGTTCCCGCACGGGCAATGGAGCGTCCGTCGTCAGAGGTTTGGTATCAATCCGCCCGGGCTCGGAAGAGCTGGGGATGATCGCTCGTTTCTGGCCTGAGGCCTGCGCCACCAGACTCCAACATGCCGCCCCATTCGGGGCTTGGTTGCAAGGGCCCGGAGTGAATCTTCAATGTGGCCGCGGCGATGAAACCGTGGAAGACGTCCTCCGCAACGAATGAACCTCGCAATGCCGATCCTTCCTTTGCCCCCGCGAAAGTCACGGGGCGGCCCCTGCTTGTATGGAGGCATCCGCCATCGTAAGCTGGATGCAGTCGATGGTCAAATGTGAGGGGCGAAGAAGGCTCCGATTAAGGGAAGTCGGTGTCGGAGAGGTCAAATGACTGCCGACAGCATCCTGAGCCAATTGACTGAGGGCACGGTCCTCGAAGGTCCGCACTGGACAGAGGCCGTCAGGGTGCTGACGGCCAAGGCTCGTGGTGCCCGAATCGAGGTCCAGGCAGTCGGTATCCTCTCCAAACGCCTCTGGACGAAGCTCCTCAAGCTGGAGGACTTTGAGAAGACCATCAAGCTGACGCAAGCTGGAAAGCTCGCTGCCCTCGATGGAAACCCGGCCCACTTTCGCCTCGCCGCCGAGGCTCATCGAATTCGGCTTGCCTTCCAGTACGACCCCCACTTCGCCGTCTCCGTGTCGCAGGTCGATCCGTTGCCGCATCAAATTGATGCGGTCTACACTCACCTGCTGACTCAGCCCCGCATCAGGTTCCTGATCGCAGACGATCCTGGTGCCGGGAAGACGATTATGGCTGGGCTGTCGATCAAGGAACTCAAGTTCCGAGGACTGATCGAACGCATTCTGATCATCACCCCTGCCAACCTGACTGACCAATGGCGGCGGGAACTCCATGACAAGTTCGGGGAGACATTCACGGTCATCAACCGGGCCACGGTGAGCGCCGCCTATGGTCGCAACATCTGGGAGGACTCGACGCAGTGTATCACGTCGGTCGATTTCGTAGCCCGGCAAGATGACATCCTGAACATGATCCGTGACGTGCATTGGGATCTTTGCATCGTTGACGAAGCTCACAAAATGGCTGCCTACCGCTATGGCACGAAGGTTAACAAGACCCAGCGGTACGAGCTTGGCGAGTTCCTCCGTGATCACACCGATCATTTCCTGTTCCTGACGGCAACCCCTCACAAGGGAGATCCCGAGAATTTTGCTCTGCTCCTGCAACTGCTCGACCAGGACTTGTACGTCAACGGTCAAATCCTGGCGGAAGCCAGCGCCCGTGACGAAAACCGGATCATGGTGCGGCGGCTCAAGGAGGACATGAAGAAGTTCGATGGGTCGCCTTGCTTCCCACCTCGCCATGTTCAGAGCTTATCTTACAAGCTCTCACCCGAGGAACTCCGTCTCTACGATGCCGTGACAGAGTACGTGCAGCACAACTTCCAGCGTGCGGAAGCTGCTGAAAACCGCAACGTCGGTCTGGCTCTCACCGTGCTCCAGCGCCGTCTCGCGTCCAGCTTGGCGGCGATCCGGCGCTCGCTCGAACGTCGCTGCAAGCGGCTCAAGGAACTCCAGAAACTCGGCAAGCTCAAACAAGAGTATGGCGAACTGCCCGACGACCTCGACGATCTCACCGAGTCGGATCGATGGAAGTTCGAGGATGATCTCGTCGAGCGGCTGACCATGGCCGAGAACATGGCGGAACTGGAAGCCGAAATCGAGGATCTTGAACGGCTGGTGCAACTCGCCCGGCAAACCGAGAAGAACGCCACCGAAACGAAGTTCGAGGAACTCCGCTCGGTCGTTTCTAACCACATCTCGGGTCGGAATGAGCGGCTTCTCGTGTTCACGGAGCACAAGGACACGCTCGATTTCCTGGTCAAGAAACTAACGAATCTGGGCTTCTACTGCTGCACAATCCACGGCGGCATGTCGCTGGAGAAGCGGATCGATGCCGAGCGGGAATTCTACGAGCGCAAACCCTCGATCCTGGTTGCCACCGAAGCGGCAGGTGAAGGTATTAACCTTCAATTCTGCTCACTGATGGTCAACTACGACATCCCGTGGAACCCGAACCGGCTCGAACAGCGGAATGGGTCGCATTCACCGCTACAAGCAGGAACGGGAGGTGATGATCTGGAACATCGTCGCCCAGAACACCCGTGAAGGCGAGGTGATGGAGCGGTTGCTCGAAAAGCTCGACGATATGCGGCAGGCCTTGGGCAGCGACCGGGTGTACGACGTGATCGGAGAGATCATCCCTGCTCCCCGCTTCGATGCCTTGATGAAGGACTGGCTCTCACGGCGTCGCACGATGAGCGAGATCCTCGCCGAGATCGACCTGCAAACCGATGTCGAGCAAGTCCGGCGCATCCGAGCCGACATGGAAGACAAGGCTCTCGGCGCTCGATACATCGACATGAGCAAACTCAACGCCGATGTCCAGCAAAGCCGGGAGAACCGGCTGATGCCCGAGTACATCGAGAAGTTCTTCCTCGAAGCCTATCGCTCCTTCGGTGGCACGATCACGCCGGTGAAGGATCGCAAGGGCGTGTGGTCCATCGGTCGGGTGCCACCCGATCTTCGCAAGCTCTCGGAGTCGCTGGAACGAAGATACGGCAAGGTTGGCACAAGTTATCCCCTCCTGACCTTTGACAAGGAACTGTTAATCGGCTATTCCGACCTCCAATTCGTTGGTCCCGGTCACCCCCTATTCGAGGGAGTCGTCGAACGGGTTTTGAGGGAATACGGACCTTCCTTGCGTCAGGGAGCCGTGTTCTTCAACGCCGAGTCCTCCGAACCGACCGTGCTCTGGTTGCTCAAGTGCGGGATCGAGGATGGTCGAGGGCACTTGATCGGTGAACGGCTCTTCGCCATCCACAAGACCGAGTCGACCTGCCGCAAAAGCCAGCCGTATGCCCTGCTCGACCTCAAGCCACCCGAGAGTGCGGTTGCCGTTCCGCAAGATGTGCGTGAGACTGCGACCAGGGAAGACGAGATCATCGACTGGTCGCTAGAAGCCGTCACACCCGAGTATTTCGGCGAGATCGAGAAGCGCCGGCACAAGGAACTCGCCATCAAGGAGAAGTACGTCCGCAAGTCGCTCCAGTTCCTCATCGGTGAGTCGATCAAAAAGCTCACCAAGTTCGACCAGCAACTCAGGGAGATTCGTGACGAGAACGACCCGAAGCGGCTCAACATCGTCGGCAATCGTGCGAAGGAAGATGCCCGGCGCAATGAACTTTCCCAGCGGCTCAAGGATAGGCTGGAGGAGATGGGGCAAGAGCAGCATCTCTCCGAGAAGCCGCCCGAAATCCTCGGCGTGGCGGTGATCCTGCCTGCACCGCAAGAGGTGGTCCGGGCGGTGGAGGGTATGGAGACCGATCCTGAAATCGAGCGCATCGCCGTTCAGAAGGCGATAGAGTACGAACGGGAGCAGGGGCGGAAGCCCGTGTCAGTCGAGGAAGAGAACTGCGGCTGGGATGTTACGTCGCTCCAGGGTGGACAAGTTGCCCGATACATCGAGGTCAAAGGAAGGGCTCAGGTTGGAGGCGTAGCTCTGACTCCGAACGAGTGGATCAAAGCCCAGCGGTTTGGCAAGGACTACTGGCTTTACGTCGCGGTGAATTGCAGGACGCAACCGGAGCTATACCTCATCCAAGACCCGGCATCGAAGCTCAACCCGAAAGAAGAAGTCAGTATCGTCCGCTACATGGTCGGCATGAGCGATTGGAAACGGTTTTCGGAGGGAGTGACATGAAGACTCTGCTCTGGATCGTTCTTGCTCATGTCGCCGTGATCGTGGCCCTTGTGTTTTTCGGGCTTTGGATCAGCCCTATGATCGACCAGTACGCCAAGAAATACTCAGGCGTCATCACGGTCCTCTCGACCTTTTTCGGCGTCTACTCGCTCGTTTTGAACCTGCTCTATCAGAGGAATTTGGCATTTCATCTTTTCGTCGATCGACTGCGGCTCTTGGTCTCACGTACCCACACGTATTGGCTTCCCTCCTTTGACTTCGAGCTTCTAGAAGAGACGGCGCGGGACCGACAGGCAGTCCTCGACTCAGCTGTCGAAGCGATCGAGCACGGGCACGGGGGCAAGTCTCGTAGGTCCATCTCGACGCCGAACTCAACGGCGATCTCTCTCGACGATCTGATATGCCTCACTCTCAGGGTCGAAGACGGGTGCCTCCACGTCACGCTAGACCGAAAGATTCTGGTCCCTGTCCATCTGTATGATAGTTACCGGCACACGTTCGCCCGGATCGCAGAGTCGCTCGCCCGGACGATCAAGCCGGTTTCGATGAGGTGTGGGATCAACGTGAGCTTCGCCGAAGGAATGAAGAACCCCTATTACGGGTTCTTCCTTAGCCAACTCCCGGCCGACCTAATAAACCACTTCGAGGTCAGCTTCAGGATGAACAATCGGGCGAGTTGCCGGGTTGAGGCGAGCACTGATCACGTCAACGTCGAGGGGCAGAACCTCGTCGAATTCTTCGACACCTTGTCGAAGGTGCTCAGTCTGCGTGCCCTTCCAGTCGGAGCGTCCCCATGAAACCCTACCAGTTCTACACGGTCGGAAAATTCCCGAAGCTCGAAGTTGGGACCAGCGTCAAGAATCAGGTCCAGTTGACCTTCTCGGGCGAGGGCGAGGATGTCGAGACGAGCTTGACTCTGAAGGACCGGACGTACGAGGGGACGATGGCCCTCGTCCGTGTGAAGAGCGAGGTCAAGCACGAGACCTACGGGTTCATCAAAACGGTCGTCGAGAACAAGCGGAGGAGGCTCGACTTCACGGAGTTTCTCCAGCCTGTCGATTTCCCGGCGTACTACGACGAGGGGAAAGAAATCCTCGTCTTTCAGGCCCCGAAGAAAGTCTGTCGGGGGGTGCTCGCCAACCTGCGTGGCAACCCATGCGGGGTTGAACTTGTCGAGATGGTGGTAGACTTCGCAAAGATCATGGACCTCTGCACCGAGTACCAAGGGGCATGGTTCCGTGGCGTCTCGTCTCGTGTCCGTGCCGCAGGGATCTCGGGGGAGCAGATCCAGCACGACGGACTGTTCAAGAAACTTCTGAAGGACGGGGAGCTTTCCAACGTCACGATCCCGTGGTTGATGGACAACGTTGAGCACCGTCTCATGATCACGTCCACGGGGGCAATTGTTCTCGTCCAAGACTACAGGGCGAACCAGGGACTGGAACTCCAAATCATAATGGACGTGTACGAAAAGCTATTGTCAAAGGTCTGGGATGAAAAGAAGAGCCGCAGGCAGAACGATGCCACCACGATCCCCGTTGAACCCTGAGAATGCTGGTCTCACATGGTCAAACGCCTAATCGAAGTCGCCCTCCCGCTCAAGGAAGTCTCCGAGCAGTCCGCTCGGGAGAAGTCGATCCGCCACGGGCATATCTCGACCCTTCACATCTGGTGGGCTCGCCGTCCGTTGGCAGCATGCCGGGCGGTGGTCTTTTCCTCGCTGATTCCCGACCCCGACGATCCCGAATGCCCAAAGTCGTTCCGCAAGCTGGTGAGGGAGCTTCTCAGCCGAAGCGAGTTCAAGCCGAGGAACGGCGATGGCTCCACGGTCGAGGACACACCACGGAACCGCTGCCTTGAGTTCATCAAGCATCTGGTGAAGTATGAGAACTCGAACAATCCCGAGTACATCGAACCGGCTTGCAAGTTGATCGCAGCCGCCCACAATATTCTGCATCCGGGGGCCGATGGGGAAGCCCCGAAGGTACTGGACCCATTCTCCGGCGGCGGTGCGATCCCGCTAGAGGCTCTTCGTCTGGGCTGTGACACAACTGCCCTCGATCTCAACCCTGTCGCGCATCTCATCGAGCTTTGCACGCTGGTCTATCCGCAAAAGTATGGCAAGCCTGGCAGCCGACCTGTTCCCGAGTACATCAAGCGATGCGTCGGTCCCAATTGGGCGAAGAAGGGGAAGGGCGAGCCCAGCCTTTTCGACAGGGGGCAAGGTGACTCCGCGTCGGAGTACAGAATAGACCCTGACGTTGAGATCACTGAGGCCGAGTATCGGAAGAACCCCTTGGCCGCTGACGTGAAGTATTGGGGCTACTGGATATTGGAGCGTGCAAAGGGAGAGATCGGTAGATTCTATCCGCCCGAGCACGATGACTCTGTGCCCGTCGCCTACCTGTGGGCCAGGACGGTTAAGTCCCCCGACCCGACGATCAGCGCTACGATCCCACTGGTAAGGCAACTCTGGCTCTGTCGGTCTCCCCGGCGTGATGTCGCCCTGAAGATTGTCCCGAATCCCGAAAAGGGCCGTTGTGAGTTCGTCGTCGTCGAGGGGGAACAAATCGACTTCGACCCCGAAGAAGGGACGATGAGGAGGGGAGACGCCAGGTGTCCATTCACGGGAACGACCGTGCCTGTGAATTACCTCCGCAGCCAGGCCCGTGCGGGACGCATGGGCCATCAGCTCATCAGTGTCGTCAGCGTGAAGAAGAATCAGGATGGCAAGATCTACCGGGCTGTCACGGACGCTGACACGAAGGCGTTTCAGAAGGCCAGCGAGTCACTCTCACGATCCAAGGGGCAGGCTGGCGACCAGATCGTCCCGAACGAGCCCTTGCCTCCGGTTGGGACTCTGGGTTTTCGTGTTAACAATTACGGTTTGATGAAGTGGGGCGACCTCTTCAACGACCGTCAAGCCCTGGCTCTCACGACCTTCGTGCGCCTCGTACGTGAGGTTGTTCAAGAGATCCAACAACTCCATGATCCCGATTACTCTAAGGCCGTTGGGAGCTATCTCGGCATTGCTGTGAGTCGACTCACAGACTTCAACTCCGTGCTATGCACTTGGAACTACACGGGTGGCCGAGGAGTTGGCCATACTTTCACCCGGCAAGCATTGCCGATGGTGTAGGATTATCCCGAATCTGCCCCGTTCAACTCGCAGGGAGCCAACTGGCAGGCGTCGATCGATGCGGCGGTCGATACGATAGGGAAGTTGGTCATCTCCCATCCCGCCCAAGTGCTGCGAGCGAATGCGACGAGCGTACCAATTGCTGACGCCTCTCTCGCCGCTGTCGTCACCGACCCTCCGTACTATGATGCGGTGCCCTACGCTGACCTCAGCGACTTCTTCTACGTCTGGCTCAAGCGGGCGGTCAGCGACCTCCACCCGGATGTCTTCCGAACGCCACTGACGCCGAAGTCACAGGAATTGATCTCATACGGGCCTTCCGGTCGAGGCAAGGGCGAGAAGACGCCCCACTGGTACGAGTCGGGCATGGCCCAGGCGTTCAAGGAGATTCACCGCACCCTCGACAGCCACGGAGTTGCAGCGGTGATGTTCGCTCACAAGGAGACGAGTGCATAGGAAACACTGATCTCGGGACTCATCCGATCCGGCCTGTTGGTCACGGGAAGTTGGCCCTTCCACACCGAACGACCGGGCCGGATGAGGGCACAAGGCTCTGCTGCGCTGGCGAGCAGCGTGACCCTGGTTTGCCGAAAGCGTGGCTCCGAGGCGGGTTTCGGACTTTGGGACGATGTTCGCCAGGAACTCAAGAACGTCGCCCAGGAGCGGCTCGACTTCTTCTGGAAGCAGGGAATCCGTGGAGCCGACTTTTTCATCTCGGCAATTGGTCCTGCTCTATCGGTCTTTGGCAAGTATGGGCGGGTGACGAAGCTCTCGGGCGAGGAGGTCACGGTCGGACAGTTCCTCGACGAAGTTCGGAGCCTCGTTACGAACTACGCCCTGACGAAGATCCTCAAGACCTCGCAAACCGGCACGATCGACCCGGAAAGCCGCTTCTACGTGGTTTGGAAGTGGTCCTACAGCGATGCCAGAGTACCCGCCGATGAGTCGTTCAAGCTCGCACAAGCCCTCGGGATGGACACGAACTTGCTATGGGACAAGACGGGTGTGCTAGAGAAGTCGGGCGAGAACGTGCAGGCGATGCCTGTTAGCAAGCGGATCAAGATCAAGAACCTCGGCGAACCAAGCACAACTGGCACCCCTGCCAGCCTGATCGATGTACTGCACCGGATGTGTGCTTTCCGGGAGAAGAGTGATACGCAGGGGATGGCGCAGTTCCTCAATCGGAGTGGTCACGCCAATAACCACTCTCTCTGGCTCATCGCTCAGGCGGTCAGCGAGATTCTACCGGATGGCGACAAGGAGAAACAACTCATGCAGGGTCTCCTCAACCAGAAAGAGGGATTGGTTGAGGAGACTCGGCAGGGAAGACTGTTCTGAGAGGGAGCTGTGGAGGGCGGAATGCTCCTGTTCGTTGACGAGAGCGGATTCGACGAGAGCGGCACCCCCTGTGAAGTTCTTGCAGGGGTCGCGATCGCCGAAGACAACCTGTGGAATCTCGTGCGAGCGATCCGGGCTTGCGAGAGGGATCACTTTGGGGACTACTTGCGCAATTTGCTGTCGGACGAAACGAAGGGACGCAAGCTTCTCAAGACCAAGCGTTTCAAGCTGGCAGGCAGGAAGGTCCAGATCAGCCCGGGCGACCTGACGCGTTTGGCTCACTCACTGCTGGTCAAAGGCAAGGCCGCCCGGGAACAGAAGCTGGCTGATAGCGGCGGAACGATGATCGAATTGGTGGCCTACAGCCGGCAGGTCCTGAGTTTCGTCCACACCGTGCTCGACATTGCCGCCGGCTTCAGCGTGCAAGTCTTCGCCACGATGGTCGACCCCAAGGCTCCCCGTCCTGATTCAGGAAAGCTGCGGAAGGACTACGTTTACCTGTTCGAACGGTACTTCTATTTCCTCGAGACCCTGCCCCACCGGGAACGTGGGCTGGTCGTGTTCGATGAGTTGGAGAAGTCGAAGTCACACGGCCTGCTCCACCAGATGGCGGCCTACTTCCTGGGCACCCAGACCGGCCAGTACCGAAGCTCACGCATCGTGCCGGAGCCGTTCTTCGTCCATTCGGATCTGACGACCGGCGTGTTCCTGGCAGACCTGACGGCCTACATCCTGGGCTGGGGATGGCGGCTGCACAGGATGTCGCAGCCGGTCCGGACCGAACTGCAGCCGTTTGCTGCCAAGCTCCATGACATGCAGTTTCACGGCGAGAAACCGAAGCCGGACGGGAGCGGCATCTGGCAGCTCCACGGCATTACCTACATCGACGATCTGCGTGGGCAGGCGGACCGAGACCTGGCGGAGCCGTAAGAGAAGAAAGGCAGTGGCCAGCCCTTGCGGACCAACCAAAGCCTCCAGTAAAAGTATTGGCCGTAAGGGTCTCAAAGTCAACACCTAGTCGAGGCAATCCGCTTGCCGGGTCGGGATCCCCGGCGTGGGGCAGGGACGACGGGCAAAGGGGCTTAGCCGGGAGTTCAACACTGACCAACGTGATAGTTTACGACAAGGATCGCCGTCCGGACGAGGCCCAGGGCCGGCCGCCCTGCTGGCATTCCAATCATCGTCTCTTTGCTGATCTCCTGCCCGGTGATCGCCTCTGGGTCATCACGGCGGGGAAGAGCCTCGGGCGACCGGACCAGAGCGCCGGATACCTGGTCGGTATGTGGCCCATCGTCGGAGTCATCGAGAACCCAGGCGATGATCCCAAGTACCCCGCTCCGAAGTACCAGCATCGGGTCTTGATCAGCGAGACCGAGGCGATTCATCTGGACGAGCCCGTTTGCGTGGATCATCTAATCCGAGGCGAAGGTTACGACAACCAGATCCCGATCGGTCGTTTCTTACGAGGTCCACGCCGTCTGACCGACGAGAAAGTCCGGCAACTCCGGGCTGCTGCCGGTGCGGAAATGGCCAGGAAGTGGCTGACCGCAAGCAAGCCGAAACTCGGCGACAGTAATGCCGCCGCCAACGTTGAGAAGAAACGGAGCAAAGCACCATGAGCATTCTGAAACCCTGGCGGCAGGTCGTCACCCCGCACGCCGACATCCGGCAAGGCAAGTTCGACGCCTCCGTCTTCGCCGCGGACCTGGGCGAAGTGCTGGCTGGCCGAGGTGCCGTCGATTATCGAGACGCCAAGACCTTCTTCTCCAAGACCTACCTGACCCACGGGCTGACGCAACTGTTAATCGACGTGATGCGGCGGCTGGGAGGCTCAGGCAAGGGAGAAGCGGTTATCCAGCTTCAGACCGCATTCGGCGGCGGCAAGACGCACACCTTGCTGACGGAATACCACCTCTTCAAGAAGCCCAATGAGGTCGGCAAGCTCCCCGAGATCCAACAGATCCTCGCCACGGCAGGCTTGAAGAGCATTCCTGCGGTCAACGTCGCCTGCCTGGTCGGGTACAGCACTCGACGCCGCCAGCGAGAGGACGTTCTGGGGCGAGATGGCGTACCAGCTTGATGGCGGCAAGGAAGGGAAGCTCTACGGCATCGTCGCCGAGAATGACCGTCTCAAAACCGCCCCCGGCACGAATTCCCTGGGAAAGCTGCTGGAGGCGTCGGGACCAACCCTGATCCTGCTCGACGAGATCCTGGTCTACCTTGTCAAAGCAGGCGGGGTGCGAGTCGGGGAGAGTTCGCTTCGGGGGAACACCCTCACGTTCCTCCAGGAGCTATCCATTGCGGTCTCGAATTGCCCGAACGCCTGCATGATCGCTACGCTCACGAGCCAGCTTGCCGAGTTCTTCGGGGAGGATGCCGAACGAACCTTCGAGTCTCTGGAGAAGGTGCTGGGACGTGTCGAGAAGGTTCGTCAGACGGTCGAGGGTGCGGAAATCTACGAGGTGATCCGCAGAAGGCTCTTCGACTGGCTCAGGGATGAGGAGAAGCGCCAGGCGATCGAAACCGATGCTCGGGCGACGGCGGAAGCCTACTGGGACATGTACAAGAAGCTGGGCGAGGACGTGCCCTCGGCATGTCGGGAGATCGGCTATCGCGATGACATCGTGAAGGCGTATCCCTTCCACCCGGAGTTGATCACCGTCCTCTACGAGCGCTGGGGCACGATCCCCGAGTTCCAGCGGACTCGAGGCGTCTTGCGGCTACTGGCGGATGTGATCAGCGACCTCTACCAGTCCAAGGACAACGAACCGCTCATCCAGAGCGGGAGCGTGAACCTGGGGGATGCGGGCGTGCGTGGCGAACTGATCAAGCACACCGGCTGGGGAGGCACCGGACATTCCGTCATCGACAGTGACATCGCTGGAAAGAACGCAAAAGCCCCGGAGATCGATCGCCAGCTAGGAAGCGAGTACGCCAAGGAGAGCGTCTCTGAGAAGCTCGCCAGGGCGACGTTCATGTACTCGTTCAGCGGCAGTCAGCAGCGGGGAGCGACCCTCCCTCAGTTGAGACTGGCGGTGCTCAACCCCGAGATGGCCCCGCCGTTCATCTCCGACTCGCTCGACCGCATGACCAAGCGTCTCTGGTACATGTACCAGGACAGCGGGCTCTACAGGTTCGAGTCCCGACCAAACCTCAATCGCATCCTCGTGGATCGTGAGGAGATGGTCCGCTCTGAGCCCGAGAAGGTAAGGGAATTCGCCAAGCAGACCCTCAACGACATGATAGGGGATGCGGTGTTCCGTGTGTACCGCTACCCCGAAGAGGATCGTGATGTGGCTGACGAAGCACGCCTCAGCCTCGTAGTCCTCGATCTTGACCAAGGGGCGACCGAGGAAGGTCCGATCGATGACGCCGAGAAGTTCGTCACTCAAATCCTGAAACAGCATGGTAAGGGCTTTCGCAAGCACGCCAACATGCTGATCTTCCTGGCACCGGATCAGGTACGAGCGTCCGAAGTGACCGACGCCGCCCGTCGTCTGCTGGCACTCCGCAACATCGACGAGGACAAGAGCACCAAGCGGCAACTGACCGAGGAACAACTGAAAGACCTCACTGGTCGATTGAAAGAAGCGGAAGCCCGCTTGCCTGCGGCCTTGGCGACCGTCTATCGGTTGGTCCTTGTCCCGGCCAAGAACAAGACCCTCCGGTGCTTTGACCTGGGCATCTCGGGATACAGCGGCAAGACGACGCTTAGCAATCGGGTGGCTGAAAAGCTCACCGACGAACAGCAGATCCTCGACAAGCTCGATCCCGCCATCCTGATTGGGGACCGTTTCGGACTCTGGCCCGAAGATCAGGATGTCATCAACGTCAAGACGCTGGCAGATTACTTCACGCAACTCACGCATTTGCCCCGTCTCGGGTCTGCCGCCGTTCTGCCTGATTGCTTATCGAAAGGCGTGCATCGGAGTCTCTTCGCTTACGCTCTTGGCGACGGTGAGAAGAAGGAATTCGACACCATCCTCTTCAATGACAAGTCGGTCAGCCCCTCCGACTGCGAGGTCACTGAGACAGCATGGCTCCTGCGCCCCACCCTGGCGAAGACGTTGATTCCCGAGGCAACCGAGACCAAGGTGCCTGGAGGTGGAGCATCAACTGGTACTGGAACGACCACCGTCACTGGAGGTGATGAAGCTGGGAATGGCCCCGAGGGGGATGACTGGGGCAAAGGCGGTGGTGAGGTCGTGATCAAGAAAGGTGAACGGCGTCTGAATCGAGTCAGAATCGACATCAAGCGACTGCCCTGGGAGAACTGGCACGACATCTACAACGAAGTCGTCCTCCCACTCGCCCAGGAAGGTGCTGATGTGTTCTGTCAGGTTATTGTCATCGCCAAGGGTGACGCTGCGATCCGTGAGAACACCGTTGAACTGGGAATCAAGGAATCACTGAGCCAGAGAAATATCCATGCGGACATTCAGACGGGGTGAGCGCGCCGGGGTGCCTCCTCGCTGTCGATTAGCATGGAATTACTGGCGTTGGTTCTTTTTCGGCGAAGAGAGAACCAACACCAATAAAGTCCAAGCACTATTGCACTAAGATGATCTCTCGGACCGAGACAAGCCGCTAGTCTCGTCGGGCGGGTTCAGTGGGAGGCGCGTGCAAGGGAACCGGAGGAAACACATTCAAGCCAAGCTGCCCCACCCGATTCACCTTTATTGTCCAAGATAGGGACCAGGGGCCATCCACATTTCCTTGGTACCGGAGAGTGGGTGGCCCCATCCAATCCTTGGTACCGGAGAGTGGGTGGCCCCATCCAATCCCCATCCAATCCCTTGGTACCGGAGACTGGATGGCCCCATCCAATCCCCAATCTGCCACTTCTGAGCTAGTCCGCAGATCTTGTGGGCGGTCTCTGCCTTCGACTCAAACTGGTTAGCGAAGATCTCGAGCACACCCAGGTCATCTCTCACGACACTCACGCTCTGGGAACGGCCCACGCCTTCGCTCACGTCACATCCAAGACGGACCTTGCCAATCGGTGCACCAGCTCGGAGCGTCTGCACAGCGGCCGCGGTGGCGTCGCTGAGAGCAAGATTCAGCCACTCTTGCGGGATCAATGTCTCGCTGGCCAGTTTGGGCCTCTGCGCCAGAACGTGCGAG
>Ga0209517_10005672_pt1 | contig 15774 bp, 14 predicted proteins | sample PeaSoiMetSII2010_FD_187695 | JGI IMG/M metagenome (GOLD analysis project Ga0209517, IMG submission 187695) | Peat soil microbial communities from Weissenstadt, Germany - SII-2010 (SPAdes) (version 2) | ecosystem: Environmental > Terrestrial > Soil > Wetlands > Peat | place: Germany... | reverse complement strand
TGCCAGGTTGTCGGTTTTGCTCAGGGCAGCTCAAGATATCTCCTCCGAAGATCAAATGGAGATAGCTTATAACAATAGGCTAACATTGTCAAGAACTATTTTCAGGGTTAATTTTTTCACAGCTTCTCACCCCCGGGTCCACCCGAGCCTTCGGATGAAGACCTGGCAAGGAGCTTTCAACAGGGAAGCAAGGAAGCCGGCGAAATTCTTTTCGCAAGGCACCGCGAGGAGTTCCGGAGCTATGCGCGGAAGTGTTGTCCAGGGGGCGGGGATAAGGATGCGGATGATTTGGTGCAAGACGCTTTTCTAATTGCCCTGAGCAAATTCCGTTCCTTCAGGCCGGACAACTTTCGTGGCTGGATCTTTGGGATCATACACAACCTCGCCAGAACTCTTCACAGGGCCAATGCCATAAAGGAAAAGATTCTTGGTACGCCAGAGCAACGTGAGGTCATATACGAATGTGGAGATTCCTATGACCTCACAGACTTGCTGAACATATTACGTCAGTCGATGGCGTCTCTCGACGAACGTCACCGTGAGATTGGAAAGTATATGTTGGATTACTTCGTCAAGTTCCATGAAATGCCCACCGTGAGCCAAATCGCAGAAGGAACAGGAATTTCCCACGGCACAGTTCAACGAGCCAGAGAGAGCGTTGTTGAAATCTGGAGAAGGCCTTGTCAGAAGGGTGGTTTCTGGCCGATTGGGTAACGAAAGTCTACTTTAACGGCGAACGTGCCGGAGAACGAGGTACTGTCGGGAGGCAAAAAAGTGGATGAACGGGAATCACCCGAACTCTCACCGGACAAGGTAAATGCCCCACGCCCTGGATTCGGCAATGAGGCTGACGTCGTTTTTGCCCTGGCGAAATCCGGTTCCTACCGACATTTCCTGGAGCGCTTTCTTGACGCCTCCAGTCGCTTGTTGCAGGTACCGTGGTGGGCAATCCACCTGGCTCTTTATCTGGCCACCAGCGTAGTTTTTATCTGGTTGGTCAACGTGCCCAAGCTATATCCCGGTGGGAGCTATGTGTCCTTCGGGGCCGAGCAGATCGCGGAGTTTATGTTCACCACCTTTATGCTCTACCACCTACGCGAGGCCCGCGGGGTGGCATTTTTGGCCGCGGCGCGCATCCGCGACGGCGTGGCCCGTCAGTTTTGGCTGCGCGCACACCTGGGACCGGCCTCCTGGGGCTGGCTTCTGCGGCGCGCGCGACCACGACTTATCATCAGGCCTTGGTTCGCAACGGCTTTGATGCTAATGGCTTATTGGGGTGGCCAATACATCTATCACTACATCAGGCCGGCGTGGCTTGCTCATCCGCGCAGCTATTGGGACACCTCCTATCCCTACCCTGAGATTATTTATTTCTATCCCACGCTTGCCAAGGCGTCTCTGATCATCGCCGGCGCGGCGCACTTCTGGTGGCTGTACGGACTCATCGGGTTGGTTCGTGGGCGATTTTCGAGCAGCCTTGACGACAAGCACAGACGGTTGCTTTACTTCGAATGCGGCCGCTCTGCGATACGTCTCAGCTTGATGGTGACCGGTACCACGGTGCTATGGGTGGTCGCCCGCGCCTTGAATTACACTCCAACCTTCTGGGTGTATCTTTACTCGCTCTGGCTAATTGCCTTGTTCGCCGCCCAGGTTGTTATGATCAAGGGCCTCAAGCCATTGGCTTGGATCAACCCGAACTTTTTTCGCGAATTGATCGCTCCCGATTTCGCGATTTCCTGGGAATTCGCGGGAATTCGCAGATTTGCAACAGTAGCGGTTCTTTGGGTCTTAATGATTTCCGTCGGGCCCCTGGCCCAATTGGCGGCAGCAGTCGCCAAGTCAGGGGCCGGTTAAACTCCAAGAACGGCCGAACACAAGTCAGTGCAGAAACTATGTCCACAGGAACTGCCCGTAACACCAGGCTTTGTCCGGAACTCCTCGAGTCAGGAACCCGCCGACGTTCCGCGTTTGATTACTCGTTAGGCATGGCATCGATTGGTAGATAACGACAGTTACAATCAAGACATAAAGTCTCTTGACAGCCCTTAACTCGAATGGTAATACGCCACTATCCTGTATCCCTTGGCGTGGCGGTGGCAATGTCCTGGACCGCGTTTTCACTCACGGGGTTCGTGGCCGTTTTTGTAACCATCCCTGTGTCTATGCCTGCTGCGTCTTACACCGCCCGTGCAGGTGCGGCAATGTCCCTTATCAAACTTGAACATTTCAAAGTCGCGAGAGCCCGAATGGCCTCCTATGAGCCTGCAAGGCAACTCTGGTTTATGGAACTCCTGTAACCCATACGTTATGTCAAGTGGTGCACAAACGGTCCGCGAAGTTCCTGATGAGGAGATCGTACGGACTTTCCAGGAAACCGGGAGCAATGACTGCTTTGCAGAGCTCTTCGCAAGGCATCGCAAGAAGGTCTTCTCAAACTGCCGCGGGTTCTTCACGGACAGCGCAGCGGCGGAGGATGCTACACAGGAGACGTTCCTGCGGGTTTATCGGGGGATTCACAGCTTCCACGGCGGGAATTTCGCCGGATGGCTGTTGCGGATCGCTAGGAATGTTTGCATCGACGAGTGGCGGAAAGGCCGGGCGGAGGCAGGGATGCAAGAAACAGATTTGACCGAAGTGCCTGCCCCCAGGGCACTGGATTCTTCGTCTGAGTTGCGCCTGACAATCGAGCAGCTCTGGAAGGAGTTGCGTTCCCTGCCCTCCGAGCAGCGACGCTGCCTGACGATAAAGATCGAGGGTTACTCGTACGAGGAGATAGCGGCTCGCACAGGCCTGCCGCTTGAGGCGGTGAAATCCCATATCCAGAATGGCCGCCGCATGCTGTGGCTGAAAATGGAAGGAGCGTTCGCTCGACTGAGATGACCGGCTGGAACGAGGACAACTTCCTGGAGAAGCTTTTGGCCGAAGCGCGGCAACAACCCGGCCCAGGACGAGGTCCTTGCCCGGATGCCGAAACACTTTGTGCGGGGCTGGAGGAGAATGGGCCCGCGTCGCTGCGGGAGTTCGTCCTCGACCACCTGAGGCATTGCCGGGATTGCGCCGAACTTCAGAACCGCCTGCTCAATTTCGGAACGCGCACTTGGCCCGAGCCGGAGGCAGCCTGGAAGGAGACTAGCAAACGTCTCGATATCTGGCTGGAGGGCTTCCTCGCTTCAGAGATGGCACGCTCGCGCAGCTCAAGAGCGGTTGCCGTCTCACGCAAGCGTTCTCGCTCCGGACTCTTCTGGAGTTTGTTTCAATCTCGAAGGCTGGCATGGGGGCTGGGCGTAGCGGCGTTGCTGGTGTTGGCCGGAGATGCCGTCCTCATGTTGCAACTCCGGCGTGAGCAGCCCGGCCGTGTGCAGGTCGCGGCCAGTCAAGCGGCCCCACCTTTGGCTCAAATCCCAAGCTCGGGAGGGGAATCAGGGTCCGGGAAGGCTTCCGAAGGTGCTAAGAACCTTCCGCAGGGAAGTACCGAGGAAGCCCTAAAACCACCCCAGCAGCGCGCCGGGCCACAGGTTGGGGAGCACCCCGCCGTAACGGCGCCTTACGAAACCGCCCGAACTAATCCGCCGCAGCGAGCAGGACGCCCTGGCTCAGTCCCGCGGGTTCCCAATCTATACAACCCCACCGTCACGCCACCTGCGGAACCCTCACTGGCTATCCCGCAGGACCAACAGCCGCCAATTCTGACCGCGCAGGCTGTGCCGCCTCCCCCGCAACCTGCAGCTACCGCTTCGCCGGGTCCACCGGCAGGACCACAAGAAACGGTTATTGCACGTAACCGTCCTCGCTCTGGCGCATCGATGTTGAGCCCGGTCATGGCCGGGGCGAGGCCTGCCGCCGTTGCCCCACCCTCACCCTCGCTTCAGCTCGACCCGACCGCTCATCTTTTGGTTGTGCTGAGTGCCGCAGAGCGGCTGCCGGATGGGAGTTTCGAGTTTCGAGGCACTTTGCTGCTGCCGGTCGTCCACGCGGGCCCGGTGCCCCTGGATCGAGGCGACGAGGTGGTGGGCGCGGGACAAACGCGCGACGGCCAAACGTCGCTCGCGGTCATGGAATTTGTTGTCCAGGGCGCGCACTACATGTTGAAGGAGGGAAGCGGTGCGATGAAGGCTCAGACCCCGGGCGCCGGCGGGGCGGTGCAATTCGAGCGCAGCCAGGTTCTCGAGATGTGGCCGGCATCATCCCTCGTGTACGAGAAAGCCCCGGCCACCGCTGCGCTCGTCCGAATCCAATTGGGACAAACCATTCCGGAGGTAGTAACCGTCCTCGGCCAGCCTGAGAGGATCGTCAATCTGGGGTCGAAAAAGATCTACGTTTACAAAACCCTGAAAATCACCTTTCTTGACGGCAAGGTCTCAGACGTTCAGTGATGACCATGATGCTCCCGGAGTATGCCTTGAGCCGGGAGAGCGAGGTCCTGAAAACGAGTCCCCTCCTTGGCGGAAGCCAGGAGCAGGAGTAGAGAGTGGTTGCGTCGGCGCGCCGGGTGAACGCGCATGACCCGCCAGGCGTAACGAATCAGACCAATTCTCTTGCGCCCTATTTGATATGAAAATCTCGCTCCGACACACAAATGTTTATGGAATTCTCCGACTTCCTGCGTTCTCAACAGTGGGAAGAACATCGAGAAGCGACAAAAAGAATCGGCAAAACGCGAGGAGGACGAAAATGTCAAGAGCCAGAATCACAAGATTAGTAACGATGCTTTTCGTAGTAATGCTGACTACTGTACTGGCGGGGGGGGCCCAAAAGAAGACCAGTCCGCCGCCCGCGCCGAAAGCGGCTCCGGCGGCGAAACCGGCACCAGCGGCTAAGACCGCCCCTGCGGCCGCTAAGATACCCACGACCACCCGACGGACCACCACTACTCAGCGGCTGACCACTACTCAAAGGTCTCAGACCACGCGGCGGATCGAAACCACACGACCGCAGACCACGACTCGAAGGCAGGAAACCACTCGACAGATAACGACCACTCGAATCCGCGAGAAGGGCCAAAAGCCTCAACCTCCCGAAGTCCGCAAACTCGATTCGGGCAAAACTGCGACGATCGCCCATAACGGAAATATAAGGGGCTTCCACGACCCCAAGCGCAACTTGACGGTCGAGCACGGGTTTCGTCCGGGCGACAGGAAAATCGTGACAGAGCGCAATGGCCGCACGCTGGTCAGCACAGGGCCAGGCAGGGGCTACGTGCAACGGGCTTATCCGCATGACCGCTTTAACCGGCCGTACGTTCAACGCACCTATTGGGCGCACGGGCATGCATACGCCTACGCCTACCGAGAACACTTTTACGGCGGCAGGCCTTATTACTATTACGCGCCTGCCTACTACTACCGACCCGGGTTTTATGGCTGGGCCTACAATCCGTGGGCAGCCCCCGTGTACTACAATTGGGGCTGGGGCCCTGCTGCCCCATGGTTTTACGGGGGCTACTTCGTTCCGGCGCCGTCCTACCCCACCGCATCGTTATGGCTTACGGACTACCTGCTGGCCGAGAACCTGAAACTCGCTTACGAAAACCAACAGGCCGCTCAACCCAGCGGCGAGCCGACTCAAGGTGGCGAGCAAACGGCGCCGTCCGAGAGTGGCGCCCCGGCCGCAGCTCAACTCACTCCTGATCAGATAAAACAGGTGGTCGACGCAGAAGTGAAACGCCAACTCCAGTCCGAGCAGGTAGAAGCCCAGACCACGCAGCCGCAGCCGGAGAGCGACCAGACGCCTCCGCCAGTGCTGGATCCGAAGCAGCACATTTTCGTAGTGGCCTCCAATCTCGGCGTTTCATCGGCAGACGGTCAGGAATGCGAACTTACGCCTGGAGACATTATTACCCGTATCGACAAGGAACCAGGGCCCGACGGCAAGGTGGAAGTCAGCGTCACGAGCAGCAAATCCAACGATTGTGGCGTCGGCTCGTCGCCCAGGGTCGAAGTCAGCGACCTGCAAGAAATGCTCAACAGTTTCCGCCAACAACTCGATGCCGGACTGAAAACGCTGGCAGACAAATCAGGTACGGGCGGTCTGCCTAAAGCTCCGGATACCCAGACTGCGCCCAGCGTAGCCCCCGCGACCTCGCCCGACACGAGCGTCGACAAACAGTTGGCAGGCCAGCAGACGGAAGCCAACCAGGCCGAGGAGGAAGTCAAGAAAGAAGTCGGAACGGCGCAAACTCCCGCCAGTCAGTAACACGATTGCCGATTGATGATGGCCGATTGACGATGGCGCACCATTTCAATCGTCAATCGGCCATCCAAGAACCGTTCATCAAAAACACTTGCTCTAAAGGAGAATTCAACTATGCGCCGCAATAAGGAAATCGCATTCTTGCTAGTCGGTTTGATTTTTGCCGCAATTATTGCTGTACCTGCGGCTGCGGCCCAGAACGCCGCGCCGCCTTCGTTGAAGGACCAGCTTGAGGCACAATACAAGCTGGCAAAAATTGGTTACAACTCCGGGGTGGTTATCATTACGGAGCCAGGAACCGTCCTCGTTATCCAAAAGGGAGGAATTCTGGGATGTCCTCCGGGAAACCCCGTGTTAGCTCCGGCCACGTTCAAGGACGGAAGCTTGAATCCTCCAGGCAGGATAGCCTCCGCATTGTGCGGGAAAGACTCGCACCAGCTTCCGAGCGGCGAGAAAGTGTACGTGACCAAAATCGACGTAAATCCGAAGAAGGACAAGGTTACGTTGCGCATCATCGAATGCGATTCTTGTAATGGGGCCGCTCAGCCGTCCACTTACAAGGCGGACGTGATCTTTGAATTTCCAAAAGGTTCTCTCGCCAATCCCAACGTCACGGACATCGAAGACAGCATCGCCAAGGTCTTTACGATCGACGATAGCGCGGCCCCAACGCAGGCGCCCCAAACCGGAACGCCGCCGGATCAATCTCCGGGCGACCAACAAGTTCCTGGGCCAGGCCCGGCGCCACCAGCCCAGATCCACTTGGGACAATCCATTGATGATGTCGTGGCCGCCCTCGGCCAGCCGGAGAAAATCGTCGATCTGGGAGCGAAGAAGCTCTACGTGTACAAGGATTTGAAAATCACCTTCGTTAACGGCAAGGTCTCGGACGTGCAGTGAGGGTAGCGATGCCGTCAAGGGCTCAGCAGGCGGCCCAGCACACCCCTCTGTGCGGGCGCTCTGGGACACCAGAGGGTAGGACCATGAAGCTCCCCACCAATTTGGCGTTAGCGCTTACTACTTCGCTTTGCGCTCTGGGGAGAGTTATTTGAGGGCGCGCAGTCCCTGGTTTGAGCAGTACTGTCGTCGCCTGCCTCCCTGGTCGGCCTTTATTTTCTCGCCGAGGCTGTCGTGGTAGTCGTGGACATCGCCCGCAACGTTCGCCTGTTCGTGCAACAAGGCAGAGCCAGGGGTGGAAGGGGTTCAGAGGAGTTGGCGGCCTGACGCGCAACACAGACCTGCGTTTTTAGTTCTGCGGCTTTTCGAATCTTACCGAAACGGGAACAAGTGACTTGTACGAAAACGATTCATGGACCACAACTCTTCAGCTTAATGGAGCAACGAAGGAGGTTCACATGCGGACATCAAGACTGGGAAGGTCTCAGAAGTCTCAAAACCAAGCCACCCATGCCGTGCTTGCAATGGCCGCACTTCTTTCTCTTTTCATCAGCTCTTGCGGCGGCGGGGGCGGCGGCAGTTCCTCGCCTCCACCGACATCCAATCCTGTCCCAACCATCACCAGTCTGTCGCCCGCTTCGGCCACCGTGGGAGCGGCGACGCAAACTTTGACCCTCAATGGCACGAACTTCATGACGAGCTCGACAGTGACCTACAATAATGTTGCCCACACCGCCACTTACGTGAGCTCGACCCAGCTAACCATTTCGCTCAGCGCTAGCGACCAGGCGACGGCCGGATCTTACGCGGTGATCGTAACCAATCCATCACCCGGCGGAGGTCCGTCGAACGCAATGAGCTTCACGGTTAGCAAACCGCCGCAGCCCGTCATTACTTCCCTGACGCCCATTGTGGCGCAGGCCGGCCAGACGATTCAGATTGCCGGAAGCGGATTTGGGAACACTCCCCCACAGACCGTAGCGCTGAGCGACGGCTCAGTGGACACTAAGCAATGTAACACTACCACTCCGTCTCTAATCATCTCGAACAGCGGTGGCGGCAAAGATAATTGGTCCGCCGGCCACCAGACTTGCAGCAACACGGACGCCATAGGCGTATACCTGATGAGCTGGACGGATTCACAAATCGTTCTGGGCGGCTTTGGCACCATGCTCGGTACGACAAACTCGAGCACCTATGAAATTGCCGCGGGTGATCCGATCACGGTTACGGTTGCAGGGCCAAACGGGGCAGGGAGCGGCGTCTACAATACCACGGTGGTTCCGAGCTCCGAGGTTGCGACGCTGGTAGTAAATATTATCGATCTTCCAACAGGTACGCCAGGAAGTGTGGCGGTTACAGGCCCCAACGGACTGGCTCTTAACGTCACCTCCAGTCAAACCATTACCGGCGCGGAAGGAACCTATAGTGTGACCGCTGCGAAAGTTGTCGTAGGGTCCAACACCTATTACGCCACCCATCCGGCCCAGAGCGTGACACTGGCTACCGGAAACTCGGCCACCCTGACCGTGGATTACTACGACATCGTCCCCAATACGACGAAGGTCCTTGACCAAACCGGGATGCAGGGCATGACTCTCTCTTCTGACGGATCGACAATCACTTTACCGGCCGCGAGTACGGTAGCGCAGTCGTTGCAGGCAGGAGATATCTTGGCCGTTGGGCCGGCCTCAGCAGCTCCCAATGGTCTGCTCCTAAATATCGTCAATGTGACTCAAGGCGGCGGACAGATTTCAGCTTCAACAACCCAGGCAACTCTTGCGAACGCCATTCAACAGGCGAACAGCCAGTTTACTGCTGTCCTCTCGACCTCGAACATGCAGACGGCCAGGATTCTTCGCAATGGCGTCACCGTATATACCCAGAGCGCAAGACTCGTGGAGACTCCTACCCCAGGGCCACACTCTGAGGACTCGACAGGCGGCGTGTGTGCGAACAGCGATATCCTAATTACTAAGATGGTCAACGTTCCGATAGGAAAGTACCTCTCTGCCTCAGGCGAGATTCAACTCTGCGGAGGGCTCCAGATTCAGGTCGGCGTGAATTGGCTCAGTCTGCAATTGAATTCTATGTCCGCTACCGTGACGCTCGCGGGACAGACTCAACTCAGTCTTACGGGCGAATACAGCCTCAAGCAGTTCAGCAAGACGGTGCCGCTTGCAACCATCGAGTTCGATCCTATCACCGTCCCTATTGGGCCCGTGCCGGTCGTTGTTGTACCCGAAATCACAATCCAGGTAGGGGCAAACGGTAATATTGGAGGTTCAGTCTCCGTCGGCGTATCCCAGACTGAATCGGTAACTGGGGGATTCTCTTACGCCAATGGACAGGTTAGTCCCATCCTTCAATCGACACCTCTTACATTTACCGTCGCGCCCGTCGGCGTCGATGCTGGCGTGACCGCAACCGCGTTTGTCGAGTCAGATATAGACCTGCTTTTCTACAATGTCGCCGGTCCCTATTTCGATCCTCAAGCATACTTGCAATTCGACGCAAACGTACTCCAGAACCCGTGGTGGACGCTCACCGGAGGTCTCCAGGGACCAACTGGACTGCAGCTCAATCCAAACCTCGAGGTCTTCGGATTGAAGGATCTGCCCCAGGTTTCTTTTCCGGATTTGTTTGATGTGACCGTGACGTTCGCTCAAGCAGATGGAGGCTTCTTCCCAGCGCCCACGCTCACAGCAATCACTCCCAACACAGCGGTCTCGGGAAGCTCTGCAGTGACGCTTGCTCTGACGGGCTCCAATTTCGTTCCCGACTCCGTCGTGAACTTCAACGGGACGGCGCTCGCAACCACATTTGTGGATGCGAAAGACCTGACGGCTGTCCTCCCGGCGGCCGATCTGCTCAATGCTGGCGTGATCCCGGTCACCGTCAGCAATCCCGACACAATCGGGGCAATCTCGAACGCCGTAAACTTTACTGTAACCGCGGCTGGGGGAAGCAACCCTGTTCCTTCTATCTCTTCACTGTCTCCCAGCTCCCTGACAGTTGGCGCGGCGCCGCAGAACCTGACGATCAATGGAACGGGGTTTCTCTCCAGTTCCACGGTGACGATTAATGGCAACGTCCGTGCTTCGGCGTTCGTCAGCGCCAGCCAACTCACGATTGCCCTCACGTCGGCGGACCTTGCTACCGCAGGTAGTTTCCCCGTCGTCGTTACAAACCCCTCGCCCGGCGGTGGAGCGTCGAATGCCGTCGACTTCATGGTCACGAGTGGATCGAAACAAGTCACGCTTGCCGGTTTGTCATTCAACCCAACTTTCATTAGCCCAGGCACTTCGACCACTGGCACCGTGACGCTGAGCGCCGCTGCGCCCGCCGGCGGGGCTTTGGTCACCCTCAGCTCGGACACTAGCAACGCGTTACCCGTGCCGGCCAACGTGACAGTTCCAGCGGGCTCAACGACTGCCAGTTTCACTGCCACGTCTTCCTCCTCTCTGACCACCTCTACTCAAGTTTCGGTGACGGCCAATTACAATAACTCTTACCAAAGCGCCACCGTGACCGTAAGCCTGCAGGACGTGACCGTCTCCCCACCCTCAGCCGCGGTTCCCGTCAATGGAACTCAACAATTCACTGCGAACGTGACGGGCACGTCCAATGCCGCGGTGAATTGGAGCGTCAACAACCTAGCAGGAGGCGACAGCACCGTAGGAACTATCTCCTCGAGCGGGCTGTACACCGCTCCTGGCTCAGTTCCGGTTCCCGCCACCGTTACCGTGGCCGCAACGAGCCAAGCCACCCCGAGCGCGAGCGCCTCCGCAAGTGTGACCATCACCACCTTGCCTTACAACTTTATCACGCTGGCGTATGCGGGCAATTCTCAGTCTGAAGGGACGTGGGCTTACGAGATCAATGGCGGCGGCGAGGTCGTGGGAGTGTATGGCCCTGATCTAAGTGCGGAATCCGGAGACTATGGATCCGGTGGGTTTTTGTATGATGGTGGCGCCTACAGCGTAATCGAGTACCCTGGAACAGTGGACTTCCAACCCTGCGGCAGCTTCGCTTACCAGGGGGCCCAGGGTACGGCAGCCCTTGGTATCAACAATAATGGCCAAATTGTGGGCGCGTATTCGGATTGTACCAATAATGATGCAAGCTACCAATTTCTATACTCCGGCGGCGTCTTCAGTCCCATCAGCTACCCGGGGGCGGCGGCCACTATAATCTCCCGCATAAACAACGCGGGAGAAATCGTGGGTTCCTACACAGACTCAAATGGCGTCACCCACGGCTTTCTATACGCTGGGGGGACCTACAGTTCAATAGATTATCCCGGCGCAGCAAGCACCCAATCCTCTGGCATTAACGACAGCGGACAAATTGTGGGTTCCTACACAGACTCAAGTGGCGCTACTCACGGCTTTCTATACGCTGGGGGGAACTTCAGCTCGCTGGACTATCATGGCGCCGCTAGTACTGCAGCCTCTCTCATTAACAACAGCGGACAGATCACGGGTTCCTACACAGACTCAAGTGGCGCCGGCCATGGTTTTTTGTATGCTGGGGGGAATTTCAGCTCGATAGATTATCCCAGCGCTACATTCACTGAACCCTTTGGGATTAACAACAGCGGCCAAATCGTGGGTACCTACACAGATTCAAGTGGTGCTAACCACGGCTTCTTATACTCTGGGGGGACCTTCACCCCGATGGATTTCCCCGGCGGAACAGGTTTCACTAGTCCCTCCGGCATCAACGACAGCGGCCAAATTGTTGGGACATATGCCCCGCTGCCGATTGATCAGGGTCTGGATGTGTATGGTTTTCTCGCCACTCCACAGCGGTGAGCCTCGGCGCCGCGGCCACAAAGGAGAGAAGGCTGAAAGAATCGCGTCGTAGGGGCGGACCTTGTGGCCGCGCTGGGGCAACCACTAGGGTTGCCCCCACAACGCCCTGCCAAAACGTGATATTTTCACACCTTCGAGGTCGCGGGAAGCTCCCCCCGCCATCAACTGCTTATGCAGCATTCTCTCCGGATCGGCCGGAGATTCCGCCGCTGAGGCGCTTGGGTCCGTCGACTTTCGGCCAAGTCGGGGCACGCTTGGTTCCCGTCGGCCTACCCTATGCTTCTAACCACACCTGCCCAAAGTCAGACGCCCCCTCGCTTTCAACCCGGCTAGTGGACGCCGGCCCAGCGCCGCGGGCGCGCTGCACCTTACCTCTGTTTGCGGCCCAAGTGTGCGCCTCGGGACCGTTCACTCTGGTCAGCAACTGACCGATGACAAGATGATTATGGTAGCCTACTCCACAGCGCTGAGAACTGGCAGAACTGTCTCGGGTCGGGGCTCCCATCACTGCGTCCCCGATTCGAGCACCGACGTAAGGCGTAAACAGGTCCGAGTGCGCAGCTCGTGTCGTCGGGACCATAAATGCCCTAGAATCGTTTACATTGCTTTCCGCTTGGTGCGTGCTTACCGCTTTATGGAGTTTTCGGATTTCATACGTTATAGAAGGTAGGGCATGAATAGGGCCGCGCTTCCTGACGAAGAGGTCGTGCGAACCTCTCAGGAAACGGGAGGTGAGGACTGTTTTGCGGAACTCTTCGCCAGGCATCGTCAGAAGGTGTACTCGGCGTGCCGGAGGTTCTTTGCAGACAGCGCAATGGCGGAGGACGCTGCCCGGGAAGCGTTCCTCCGAGGCTATCGGAATATACAGAGCCTTCACGGAGGTGACTTCCTGGGATGGCTTTCGTACCAAGAAACAGCGGCTCGCACAGGCCTCTCGATTGAAGCCGTGAAGTCCCGTCTGCAAAACGGCCGCCGGATGCTCTCGCTGAGGATGGAAGGAGTGCTTTATTAGCCGAAATGGGCGGTCGCAAAGAGGAAGACTTTCTGGAGAAGCTGGGACCTCAAGTGCGCCGGAAGATCCGCGCCGAGCGAAAGTCCTGTCCCGATGCCGAGACCCTTTCGGCGGTACTTGAGGGAACCGCGCCCGGGCCTGTGCGCGAACGAGTCATGGGGCACTTGAGGCATTGCGCTGAGTGCGCCGCACTCCAGACCCGCCTACAGGCTTTTGATGACGTGACCATGGAGGGGAGCGCGGCGGAGTGGAGCCAACAGCAAATTCGGCTCGATAACTGGCTCGACGACTTCCTCCGTTCGGAGCGTGCCGCGCGCGCCAAAAGGAAAGCGGGCAAGTGATGAGGGCAAATGTTCATTTCTTTTCGCCGGCCCACCAAAGCCTCATCCCGATGTCGGGGTCCATCCTGAGAGGATAGCCATCGGGAAGCGACGGATGATGGAACGGGTCCAGGTAAACATTGCGCGCAAGCTCCCGGCCGTCGGGCGCTCGCAACCACAGCGTGACGCGATAAGCAGTGGCCTTTTGGACCTGGAAGGAAAGGCTTCCCACTCGTGCGTGCGAATCCGGCCCCAGGTGGACCTGAGCTTTTCCCTTTGTTACTTCGGCGCCGTTTTCGGTTGTCACCAGCCACTCGGCCAGGCAGTTCCCGAGGTCCGCAAGTGAGTCGTTGACCGCGTGCAGGGCTACGGGCGCGTCTTTATACTCCATGAAAATCCCGACCGGCTTGTTGCTTTCTTCGAGCGCTCGCAGCCCCCCGCCTAATCCTTCCACTTTCGGGCGGCCCCAGTAGTCATACACACCGTAGAAACTCTGCGGGCAAAAGTCGATCCACATGAACAGGAAATACCCAGCGTTCGGATCATATTTCTGCATGCGGTAATGCTCGATATAATATTTGATGAGCCGGTACTGGTAATCATGGAGTTCGGCCACCCGCGGCAACACATCTTTCAGGCGCTCGGCGATGAGAGGGACCTGCCGGGCGCTTTCCGGCGCGGGCGGCGCATCCACACCGAACTCTGTGGCCAGCTTATCCGTTGAACCGAAGATATCGGTGTAATGGCCCCGCCCCAGCGAGCCGCGGTAGTCGTGGGCGTCACCGCTTTCAAGATCATCTTTGTAATCTGAGTTCCGAATGGTCGGCCGGGTAGGATCGAGCCGATGCACTTCCGCCACAACCTGTGGCCCGGGGCTCGTCATGGCTTCGGTGCGCCGTTGAGCCTCGTTGATGCAAATCCAGCAGATGATCGAGGGGTGGTTGCGGAGCTTTTTGACCATCCCGCCCACCACGGCCACCGCACGCCGGGCGAATTCTTCATCGGTGGGGAACATCCAGTTAAGATCGGAATCCTGGATTAACACAATGCCCAGGCGGTCGCAAACGTCATAAAACTCGCTGTTCTCAACGTGCACGTGGATGCGAAGCGCATTGACGCCCGCCCGCACTGCCGCGGCCAGGTCGCGCTCATAGCGGCCGCGGTCGACGTTCGAGAGATAGAGGTCCGGCCAATACGTCGCGCCGCGCAGATAGATGGGCTGGCCGTTGAGCACGAAGCGGGTTTCGGTTGACGTGCGGTGCAGTTCAACGGTCCGAATTCCAAAGGTGGTGCGCGAAGTGAGTGCGGTCTCGCCGGCGTCGCGGATTTCGAGGTCGGCACGGTACAGGGCCGGGCCTCCCCGGTCCCAGGTGCTCCAAAGTTCGGGCGAGTCCACGTCGAGGTCAGCCGCGAGTTCGGTGGTTCCCGCCGCCAAGCGGACCGTCTTCGAGCCTCGAGCCACCTCCAGGCCGCCGGGCTCGGTGCGAATGCTGGCGTCGAACTCCACTACTCTTTCGCCCTCATCGAGGGCCACGGGCCATCTGATCGCCACGCGCGCGCGGTCGGCATTCGTTGAAACGCTCGATGCGATCGCGGGGTCGCCCGCCGGACGCAAGGCGCCGTGCAAAACCAGGCGGACGGGCCGCCATATTCCAATCGGATTCACATCGCGCTGAATAAAGGTGTCGGCGTGCTCGTAGGTCCCCTTGATCATGTGACGAACGACGTCCCACAACCTTCTCTGCTCGTTCCCGCCAGCCACCTGGTCGTCCCAGGGCGAGGAAACTTTCAACACCAGGAGATTGGGACCGTCTTTGCTGAGAAGGGAGCCCACTTCGAACTCGAACGGCTCGGAGTAGCCCTCATGCTCGCCCAGCAGTTTTTCGTTCAGCCACACCTTGGCGTAGTAATCAATGCCTTCGAACCGCAGGGTGGCTCTGCTTGCGCCGGGCGGCGTTGCGAAGTCCAGCCGGTACCACCAGGGGGCCTGATTGAAATAGCGAAGCTCGCGCCCGAAGTAGGGTTGCGGCGCGAAGAGAAGTTGAAGGTGGGCCAGGCGCGGGATGGGCTGCCAGTCCGAGACCGATGGCCCCACCTTAAGCGAACTCCAACTCCGCCGGTAGAGTCCCACTTTCTCGCCCACGTCATTAACGTCTTGAAGAACACCCCAGCCCTGGTTCAGATCGACGACGCGAGCCGCAGACGTTGCGGGCTCGGGGTTTTCTATTGCGAATGTTGAATAAAGAGGCGTGAAGGCAAACAGCGTGCCTGTTGCGATCAGTGCAAAAGTAAATGAGAGCAGCCTGCGGTCTTTCATCTCAACTCCTATGGGCCTGCGAGCAGAAGGTTGTAGCAGTTACATGACACTAGCCCGGGTCATTCATGAATACGATGAGCGGAGTGCAGACTTACTAATCAAATCAGAAGTAAGTAGACATAAATGAAGCTATCGGCTATACTTCGGGCATGGCTACGCAAGATGCCCGGAAGTTGGATCACAAAACCCTGGAAGAGATTCGGATTCGTGCGGTCGAGC
>Ga0209517_10005670_pt1 | contig 15776 bp, 16 predicted proteins | sample PeaSoiMetSII2010_FD_187695 | JGI IMG/M metagenome (GOLD analysis project Ga0209517, IMG submission 187695) | Peat soil microbial communities from Weissenstadt, Germany - SII-2010 (SPAdes) (version 2) | ecosystem: Environmental > Terrestrial > Soil > Wetlands > Peat | place: Germany... | reverse complement strand
GTGCCGCAAGTATGAGATCGCTCCCAATCTCTATTACCGCTGGAAGGATGAAGTGGAAGCGGGAGCCAAGGCTGCGCTTGGGGGGAGAAGCGCAGCCGGGCAGCCCGATGCCGAGCAGGAGAAACGGATCAAACAACTGGAACGGGCGCTGGGTCGATCCCATTTGCAGATCGAGATCTTAAAAAACGTGCTGGGCGAGTGAGCTGCGGGCAAGCGCATTCGTCGGCACGGGAGTTAGTAGCCCAAGGGAACGAAGCGAAACTGGTGGCGGAGACACTGGCGATCAGCCGGTCGAGTCTCTACTATCAGCGGCAGCCGCGCACCAGTCGTGCCGATCGTTCGCAGGATCAGGAAATCATCCTGGCCTGTGGCGAGAAGCCGGCGTATGGCTATCGCCGGGTGGCTTGGTGGCTAGGGCGTCATCAAGGGCTGGTAGTAAATGGCAAGCGGGCGCTGCGTGTGATGCGGGAACACGGACTGTTAGTACGTCAGCGCCGCTTTCAAGTCTCGCGGAGAAAGGACTGGGGCAAGGTGGAAGCGCCATATCCAAATCACGTCTGGCAGTCGGATATGACCAAGGTCTGGGCCGGACCCAGTGTGGGTTGGGCGTATCTGGTGTCGGTCATCGACTGCTGCACCCGCGAGATCGTGGGCTGGGACTTGAGTTTGCGCTGCCGCACCGAAGAAGCTCTGGCGGCGCTTAACCGCGCCGTGCTGGCGGTGTTGCCTTTCGGTTCTCGTGGAACGGGTTTGACTTTGACGACCGATAACGGCACGCAGTTTACGTCGGCCCGTTATGTCGAAACCCTGAATCGCCTGGGCATCACGCATCGGCGCACGGCTTACAACCATCCCGAGGGCAACAGCTACATCGAGAGGTTTCATCGCAGCTTGAAAGAAGAGGAGGTGTGGCTCAACGAATACCAGAACTTCGACCAGGCCAAGCAGAGCATCGCGCGCTGGATCGAGGAGTACAATCACGACCGTCCGCATCGCGGACTCCGGGGCAGAACACCGCACGAATCCCGTGCTCAGTTCCTTGCCCAAACCCTTACTTCAAACATGGCCCCTTGTGTCTAGTTTGGAGGGGTGCACTACAGCTTGATGAATTCAGGCAGAACGGAGCGCAAGAGGTCGATGTCTTGGTTTTCAATCGTAAAGAGCTTCTGGACTTCTGGAACCTCAGCGGGGTCGTGGGCAGTAAAGTCTTGTGGATCAAACATCCCGTCCGCTTTGATCAGCCCACGCATGTTGCCAGCGCGGCTTCGCCTCGTCGGACGGATGAGCGATAAGCACGCAACCGCCATGTTGACGAGTTCCGTTGAGTGGGAGTCGAGCTTGGCGTCCCGATCTGAGTTGTTCGTGGTGTAGCGATGGACGATGGCGTATGTCACGCCCTGCAAGGCGCTCACGGTAGCCTTAGACAGAGAACAGTCTCGCGCCCATACTGAGAAAGTATTCGGTTTTATAATGGAAGACACATCTTCAATCGTGAGATTTTCCGCGTCCAGAATCGGATACGTTCCTTTCGGCGGATTGGTCGTCCAATATCCATGACGATCAACATGGATCGGGAAGAACTCGATCTTGTCGTAGGAATACGGCGGCTTTTCAAACACGCTCTCGTCCGGTCTTGCGGTCAAACTGGCGGGATTCAGTTTCACAATCACGCTCTGATCAACGCCTTCCCCTGACAACGCTCCGGGTGGAGGAATAATAATGACTGCACCGTAATGGGTCATCTCGCCGACAGAATAGGGGGCATCTTTCTCAACGATGTCCAGCATTTTGTACGGTCCCAAATCTGGGAATTTAGGATTGACGCTTGCCCATATCTTGATCCGCATCAGGTTGCTCACTCTAGAAGCTAATGCTGCTAGTTCCAGCGGACATTCGTCCCGAACTGCAACCAGACAAAGTCTTCCTGCCCCGGCTTGGGAATGCTGTAGATGCGCGTTCGCTCGGTCGCCGATGGCAGGTCGTAGCTCCGCTGCAACTGGATCAGGTTTTCCAAAGCCGTGAACAATTGATAGGCGGCTTTGTCGTCTCTAGCAGCGTGGAAGACGATCTTATTCGGAACCATCCCATCCATCGCCCGCTTCTTGACATCGGGATCAATGCTGGAATCCATGGGTCCGAATGTGAAGCAGCCGGAAACCGAATTGGAGAACTGGGCGACCATACTTGGCAGCAGACTACTGTCGGCTGGCGGCGCAGTGAGCATGAGAACGCACGGCTTGCCGTTCTGGGCGTGCCTGTAGATATTGAAAGCCTGTAGCAGGTAGATCGTATTCGTAAACACGGGGTCGCCCCCGACCATGGTGTGCTTCCTAATCTCCAGTTGTCCGGTCAGGTCCGAGTTAGCCTTGCTGAGGATCGCTACGCGCCTCACGAGCGACTGGTGGTCTCGGTACGTCGAGCGGACGAAGAAGTATGAGTACGAAGCAACGACTATCAAGCCTATGCACGCCGCCGAAAGGACTCCCGTCAGAAGGGAATCGCGCAAGACCTCCTTGAACGGGCGCTGCGTTTTCGCCTTACGCAGGTTAAGCCACGTCGCAAGCACGCCCGCGCACCACAGGAGCGCGGTGAAGACGACCACCCACAGGATGAAGCCGAGCGTGGTGGTGCCGTACCCGGCTGTCGTGGCGTTCCAAGAACGCCCGCACAAATTCAAAAAGTGGTAAAACCACATATCCCGATTCCTGCCGCGATCTTAGCACGGCAATCCTCGAAGCGAATTAGCTCAAAGGCAGGTAACAAACGGCTGTTCAGGTCAAATTAGATCGGAGCGACAGAATTTGTCATGCCTTTAGAAATTGCCGTCCGCCCCACGATCCAGTCCCACTCGATGTCTCGAATCTCGCGCTCGATCAGTTCCGGCAGACTGGAGTCAAGATCATCGGATGACCAGCTAACGATCACATTGAACAAGTCTGCGGTCGTATCGGAAGTGGGCTGGTAGCAGACCAAAGCGACTATGAATATGAAGGCGGGCAACTGTCCTTCAGGGATTGGTCTGACAAGGTAAGCCGCACGCCCCGGAAACTGCTCTCGCACACTCTGCGGGTAGCGCTTGACTACGTCGTCGCGAGTGGCAGTCTCGCTTCCAGCGATCTGCGTAGCGGCTGTGATGCGAATTTCCTCGACGTACACCAGCCGACTGCTATCCGAGGGATAGTCGGGACCGGGATGAGATGGGGGCAGGCTTTGGACGTGGCGGATTTCAGCGATGATGTCTCGAAAGTCCCCTGCCCGAAGTTCCCGGCGCTCGCGCAGAGCCTCCGAAAAGATGTCCAGCGTTCCGGCTAGGGACTCCCGCTGGTCGTTCGTCAGAGCCACCTTGGGATTGTTCTCATTGATCATTCCGCTTCCTCCACGTCGAAGCCTTGAGGCGCAGCAGCAGCCACGGCTTTCTTGTTGGCGGCTTCCAGCAGCAGGGCGATGAATTCGTCCTTGGTGACGGTCAGATTGTTCTTCCGCAGGTAGCGAACCACGGCGTACACGATCTTGACGTTATCGTCGCCCACGAGAGTCAGCAGTTCTTTTGGCGACAGAGTCCATGCGCCGTCCTCTTCGTTCTTTCCGTACTCCTTGAACCACGCCATGACCTGCTTGAACTCCGTCTCGGTGGGCGGGTGAATGTCGAACTTCGGCGGCTGGTAGCCGGGGCGCATGTGCATGATGTTATGCCCGTAACCGGACGGCATCCGTTTGGAATCCTCGTACCGCTGGTCGTAGCAGGCGTCGCACACCTTGAACGATGTGTTGAGCCCGCCGTTGATGACCATGTCACCGGGCTCTGCTTGCTGGCAGATGTGGCACAGTTTGGCGAGGCGTTCCTCTTCGGCGCGGCGGTGCTTGGCTTCTTCCTTGCGCTCCTGCTCCTCCTGCATTTCCTTGATGAACTGGCGGTAGTGGGTATAGCCCCGTTCCTTGCACGCCTCGCACTGCTCAAACTCATGAGAGTCGTAGTCATTGAGCAGAGCGGCGTTGTCGGACTCCAGAGCCCGGAGATACTGGGCGGCTGTTCGGATGTACAGCTTCTTGTCGTCCTTGGACGCATACTTGCCGGAACGATGGGCGCGGTTCCAATCCACCACCATGTCGGCTGCGAGGGCTTGGTAGTCCTCGTCCACCACGTCGAAGAACGTCAGGATGCGCTCCGCGCAGGGCAGATGCTTGCGCACGGCGGCGTCGGTGAGGTGAGGTTGAATCTTGAGCAGGAGCCAGCCAGCCTGACCGAGATCACCGTCGTAGAACTCCTGCACGGTCTGGGGCTGGTGTTGGTTTTGATTTTGATCTTGGTTTGCTACCACACCTGAACCGTTGTGGTTTTGATTTTCCGGCGAAGCCGGGACGCCGGGTAGAGCCGTAGCGACCGAAGGGAGCGAAGGCGAAACTTGCTTGCTTTCTTTCTCACTACCGCTCGTAGCGTAGCGGAGAGCGGAATCCTTCTCTGGTAGCTCCTTCCCGGTTGGTACTTCTGTGTCATCCGTGGATGACGGGGGGTGTAATCCTACGATGACAGGGGGTGTCATTTCAGGATGACACCCAGAAGCGTTGGAGGTGTCATCTGTGGACGACACCTGTAATTCACCGATGACAGCTAGGAACATGGGCAAGCCCTTGTCGCTGCGCCCATTAGGTGTCAGCCAGCCGTGCTGCACCAGCCACGAACGGGTGTTCCGTATGGTGCCGGGATTCGTCAGCTTGGTCGCCTTGGCGATGTTCACCGTCTTCCCGAATGCCTTGCCGTCCGCGCCCTCGCGCCGCTTGTAGTACAGCCACACCTTTAGCTGTGCTTCGGTCAACAACAGGAGCTTGTCCACGTCGGGGACCTTGATTCTTACTTCTGGGGTTTTAGCCATCTTGACCTTCTTCCTCGACCTTTGTCGCCTTGTCGAAGGGCGCGTCGCTTAAGCGTTTTGGGGCTGGTGAGGTCAAGGTCAACCAGCCCCCGCTTTGAATCTCCTCGCAGAAGACTCACGACATATATACATACTGAGATTTCGACAACTTCCTTCCTTTGCTCTCCGCAGGTGCCCTTCCTAAGGGCGATCCGGGGCGTTCCCCAAACCGTGCTCAGCACCTCTAAAGAAGGAGTTGAAAAATCGAGTTCCTTCTGACTCCCTACTTCCGATCCCGGCGTAGATCGAGCGAAATCTCCAATGTTTGTGGATTTTCGGCATCGTCGTCGAGATCGCCAGTTAATTTGCGAATGAATTTCAATCCCTCTTTAAAGGGGGAGAAGTATGAGTCGATACCGCCAGATCAAGGACGCGACCGCCGAAGTCGTCGGCATTCGCCTCGTGACGAAGGCGAGCACCGCGAAGGCGCACGCTGCGATCATGGATTTCATCATCGAGAACCCGACGCTGAGCTATCAGCAGATCGCGGACCTGCTCGGTTGCTCCCGCTGGTTGATCTATATACGGTGGCGGTCGAGTTCAACGTCAGGCGACCTCGGGGCGCAGGAACCCCGGCTCGCCGCAAGGAGCGGAAGTGAGGCGCAAGAAGTACTTCGGCTGGGAACAGGCGTTCGAGTTCATCTGGCGGAACGCGGATCGCGAGGGAATGTGGCTCGGCGATGCCGCAAGCTTGGCATCGGAATTCGACGTGTCGGAGGATGTTGCCGACGCGGCTCTAGACGAGCTTTGCGACCGCCGCCTTATCGAAAAGGTCTATACCGGGACATTCTTCATTTCCAAGTGGCGGGAGAAGGATGAGATCGAAGAGCGAGAACCTTAAGACCCCTTCTTCATAGTCGAATGCCGCCGCAGGATGCGTTTCGCGGTCCGGCTTGAGCCGATGTTCCTTAGGATCATTGCACCGAACCCGAAGCAAGTGGCGGCTGCTGTCCGTCATCTCTCTGTAGGCATCTGCCATCTCGTGTTTCCCTGTTCTTCTCATAGATTTCTCAGTTTCCGGGCGGTGCTTGAGACGCCGCCCGGCTGTGCCAGCCTTGGAGGTTGCTGGATCGCAGCAGCTAGCTGCGACCCTACCTAAATACTCGACCCCGGCTTTTTCGTGTATTTCAGCGCCTCCTTGCAGGAACCGCAAAATCCCGCAGAAAGCGAAAAACTCAGTAACTAACAAGAAGGTTGACCGGGGCGGGAGTCGCGGCAATGGATGAAGAAGGGCAAGTACAACGGAAATGCAAGAGCAGTTCTACACCGTAGCGGAGGCTGCGGAGTTTCTCAAGGTCAGTACGGACAAGGTCACGAGGATGTTCGGAGACGAGCCGGGCGTGGTGGATTTGGGATCGCCGGAACGGTCGCACAAACGCAGGTATCGGGTACTGCGCATCCCACAATCTGTTTTCAACCGCGTGCTTCATAAGAAGCGAATCCAATGATCGCATGAGGACGATGTTCAAGATTTGGCATCGGGGCGGACCGCCGGAACCGGGCAAACCGCTCATTGCACATCGCCTTTGACGGGGAAGATCGCCGTGGGCAGTTGCATGTGCTTCCACGCGTCCTTCACTTCGATTACGAGTTTCTGCTGACGCTCCTTAACCCACGCGGAGTAGTATTTCTCGGTCGTTCGCATCGTCTTATGACCAAGCAATTTGCTGACCCGTTCAATACCGACGCCTGCCGAAAGCAGTTCGACTGCAAATGTGTGGCGGAAGCGATGGCTTAGCATTTCTGATGTGCTGTGAGCCACCCCCGCCTTGTCAAATACGGTCCGCAACCAGTCCCCGAACATAGCTACTATGGACGTCTTTTTCATGCGGTCTGGATTCCAGAAGAAGTATTCGGGGTGATCATTGGGCAGCATGCGAAGCATTTCTGCCACAGCTTCAGGAATCGGCACGAATACACCATTGTTTGTCTTGCTGCGTTCCCGCGAGATGTTGTTATCTTCACTCAGCGACGGGCGGCTCAGCGTAGCAGCGTCCATGCACGACAGACCCGACCAACGCTGGAGCAGGATAAAGGACTTCACTCGGTATTCGACCTCTGGTGCAAAACCGCACTGATCCACTGCTGCGAGGATTCGGTCGAACTCGTCCCGAGACAGGGGCAGTACTTGGTGGCGACCGGACGGAAGCGACTTCAGCTTCGCCGAGGGATCAGCGGCGATGAGATCGGTGGAGAACGCCCACTTAAAGAAGGTCTTGACGACAGACCAGTGGACAGCAGGGCTGTCGCTGCCTTTCATGAATGTCCATGTGCCGCGCCATTCGGTCAGCAACCGAGCAGTGATGTCCTTAAGCAGGATCACCTGACGGGCATTTGCGTAATCCCGCAGGCGGGCAAGCATGCGTCGTGCTTTCGATGGGTCTTTGATCTGCCGCTGAGCCATGTCCTTCAAGTACAGATCGGCAGCGGACTCGATTGTGATGTGATCAACCTTCTTGGTCGGCTCGATTCCGAGGGCTCTCAATTCGAGTTCTTTTTGAAGCTCATGAGCAGCCGTGGTCGCGATCTCCCAAGATCGCGTGTGCGCGGACCTGTTACCGTCCTTGCCCCACCGTAGCCACAGAGGGCATCTGCACCGCTTGTACTGCCCTACATTCTTCTCTTTGCTCTTGGGGCACTTCTTCGAGTGCCTTGCGTAAACACTAACGACCGCCATACCTAAATTCCCTCTGTCTGCTAAATACTGCCTGCGCGGGAAAACCTCCCGGAAAGAACCTCCGGCAATACAAAAGCAGTACAAAAATCTCGGGATTCAACATAAGCGGTTGGAAAATCAGGGCAAAAGAATGGCTCCTCAGGTAGGACTCGAACCTACAACCCTCCGGTTAACAGCCGGATGCTCTGCCATTGAGCTACTGAGGAGTGGGAGCACGCTTCCATGCGTGCTTACAGGGTCCACAAAAATCATATCAGAGCCTGCTCCGGATTGGAAACTCGCCCGTCGGGCACCTCGTGTCGGCAGCGTGCGCCCATGGTTCTGCTAACCTAATCCTCGGGGTGTCGTCCACAACCAGAGTGAGGTGTTTATGCCGGGAGGTTCGCGTTTGCCGATTTTTTTCCTGATGCTTCTCGTCGGTGTCGTTGCCGTGGTCTATGCCGAGGATTCCTGGCCCGGCGATTCCTCAGTTCCTTCCAGCCCGGTCGGTCCGCCGAAAGCCAAAGTTGCCCCGGTCGAGGACACGGTGCAGGGTCACAAGATCGTCGATCCCTACCGCTATCTCGAGAATCCGAATGATCCCGACACCAAGCTCTACGTCGAGCAGGAACTCAGCTACACGCGTTCCATCCTCGACCCGCTGCCCGGGCGCGACAAGATCAATGCGCGCCTCTCGCAACTGCTTGAGATTGGCACCGTCGGAGTTCCGCAGATGGGGGGGAAGTACTATTTCCATACCCGCCGCGAAGGCGGCCAGAACCAGCCTGTCCTTTATGTGCGCGAGGGACTGAACGGCGCATTCAACAATGAAGACCGCGTGCTCCTCGACGTTAATAAACTCGCGGCGGACGGGACCATTGCGCTCGACTGGTGGTATGCGTCGGAGGACGGCAAGTACGTGGCCTACGGGACTTCACCGAGCGGCTCCGAGGTCAGTACCCTCCGCGTGATCGAGACCGCCAGCGGCAAACTGCTGCCCGATTCCATTGAACGGACAAGGGCCGCCAGCATTGCCTGGAAGCACGACAATTCCGGATTCTTCTACACTCGCTATCCCAAGAAGGGAGACGTTCCCGAGGGGCAGGAGGTGTACAACCGGCACGTGTTCTATCACGCGCTCGGCACCGATTCGGCGAAAGACCCGCTGATTTTCGGCGAAGGCCGCAACCCGGAGTGGTGGCCCGATGTCACACTTTCGGAAGACGGGCGCTGGCTGCTGATCGACGAGGGACAAGGCTGGACGAAAACTGAAATGTTTCTGAAAGACCTCACCTCCAAAGATCCTCCGCTCGAGATTACGACTGGAAAGAATTTTCTTTACGGAGCCGACTTTCTTGCCGGCAAACTCTACATCACCACCAACGAAGACGCGCCCCACTATCGCGTCTTTGTCGCCGACGCGGCCAATGCCAAGCGCGAGAACTGGAAGGAAATTATTCCCCAGTCGGACGCTGTCTTGCAGAACGCGAGCGTGACCGGCGGCAAGCTCCTGGCGGAGTACGAGCACAATGCGACTTCTGAACTTAAGGTGTTCGGACTCGACGGCAAGAAGCTTGCCGACATTCCTCTGCCCGCCATCGGAACGGTTTTCAGCGCCTCCGGCCGGTATGACCGCAACGAAATCTTTTTCGGATTCCAGTCCTTCACCGTGCCACCCTCGATCTACCGCGCTGACTTGACCAAAGTCGATATGACCGGCGTAAACAGCGCGCTCTGGGCCAAGGTTGACGCGCCCTCCATCGATCCTTCCGCGTATGACGTGCAGCAGGTTTGGTACACCTCGAAAGACGGCACAAAAGTCCCGATGTTTGTCGTCAGCAGAAGGGGGATCGGAAAGAACGGCAAGAACCCGACCCTGCTGACCGGCTACGGCGGTTTTAACATCTCGGAGACGCCAAGTTTCAACCGCAGCACCTATCTCTGGATGGAGCACGGCGGTATTTACGCGGTCGCCAACCTGCGTGGAGGCGCCGAGTTCGGCGAAGACTGGCATCGCGCCGGCATGCTCGACAAGAAACAGAACGTGTTTGATGACTTCATTGCCGCCGGCGAATTCCTCATCGCGCAAAAATACACCGACAAGGATCACCTCGCCATCCAAGGCGGTTCCAACGGCGGCCTGCTCATGGGCGCGATGATCACGCAGCGGCCGGATCTGTTCCGCGCGGTCGTCTGCCAGGTACCGCTGCTCGATATGCTGCGCTATCAGAATTTCCAGATCGCGAAACTGTGGATCCCGGAATACGGTTCAGCCGACGACGCCAAGCAGTTCGAATGGCTCTACGCGTACTCGCCCTATCATCACGTAAAGCCGGGGCAGGAGTATCCTGCCATCCTATTTACGACGGGAGATACCGATACGCGAGTCGACCCCATGCACGCGAAGAAGATGGCGGCGCTTATGCAAGCCGAAGCCAAGAATGGCGCCAGCAAAGACAAGCCGATACTGTTGCGCATCGAAACCAAAGCCGGACACGGCCAGGGTAAGCCGGTCACCAAGCAGATCGAAGAGAGCACCGATATGTACTCGTTCCTGTTCTGGCAGTTGGGGGTGAAGCCGTGATCGCGTGGGGACGAGTGTGGGGCCGGGCGTGTGAGAACGGGCGACCCGCCCGTTCTGGTCACTGCCGCCGCTTTCCTCTGTGCTCCTCTGTGTCCCCTGTGGTTAAATGATGTCGGTGTCTACTGATCCCAAGATCCGCGTCCTGGTAGCGAAGCCCGGCCTCGACGGCCACGACCGCGGCGCCAAAGTGATTGCTCGCGCCCTGCGCGATGCCGGCATGGAGGTCATCTACACCGGCCTGCGCCAGACCCCGGAGATGGTCGTCAGCGCCTCGCTCCAAGAAGACGTGCAGGTCATCGGGCTCTCGATTCTTTCGGGCGCGCACAACGCGATCGTTCCGCGAGTGATGGACCTTCTGAAGCAAAACAAAATGGACGACGTGCTGGTGCTGGTCGGCGGCATCATTCCCGATCAGGATATCGAAGGCCTCAAGAAAATCGGTGTGGCCGCCATCTTCCAGCCCGGCACCCCCATGGACAACATCGTGAAGTTCATCCGCGAGCACGTGAAGCCGCCGCAAGGCGTGCCGGCCGTTTAGGCTGCGATCCGATCGTCCACGACCCAAGTACGCCCACCCCACAAATTTGTCATCCTGACCCTGACCGTAGCCGAAGGGGAAGGACCTGCTGTTTTTCGCGTGCTGTAACGAAGGCCGCGCCTTTTACTTGCTCAATAGTGCATCATGTTTCCGTGTCTTCTCCCTTCTTCCAAATCGAGTCCGACGGCCCGGTACGCATCCTCCGTCTCACCTCGCCCGACGGCACCAACCGCCTCACCCGCGCCTGCGTGCTCACACTGACCGCCGCCATTCACGATTTGAAGCAGCAATTCCGCCCGCTGATCATCGCAGCCAATCGCCAGTTTTTCTCGGTCGGAGCCGACCTCAAAGAAATTGCCGCGCTAACCGGCCCCGAAGCCTACGAGTTCTCGGTCATGGGACAAACGCTAATGAACGCAATCGCCAGCTATCCCGCGCCCGTCATCGCCGCCGTCGAAGGCCACTGCATGGGCGGAGGCCTCGATCTCGCGCTCGCCTGTCACCGGAGGATCGCCGCTCCCCACGCCGTCTTCGGACATCGCGGCGCCGCTCTTGGCCTCATGACCGGCTGGGGAGGAACGCAACGCTTGCCACGCCTGATCGGAAAAGAAAGAGCGCTGGAGCTTTTCATCGCCGCGGAAAAAGTCTCCGCTGCCCGCGCCCTGGAAATTGGATTGGTGGATGCAATCGCCGGCAATCCCGTTGCGGAGGCCCTCCGGCGCGCTCTTAATCAACGCGCCCTGCCCTTCGCTCGCTGGTATAGTAAGTAGTTTCGCAAGGAGTTCGGAACTCAGCCCTCATGCGCGAACGTACCGATTCCACGGCTCTCTCCATCGACAACGTCATCCCCACCAAGCTTGACGCCAGCTCTCTGCGCTTCGAATCGAACATGCGCGCGCTCGCCGACCTGGTCGCCCAGGTCCGTAACGAAGAGGAAAAAATCCGCGAAGGCGGAGGCCTGAAAGCCATCGAGAGCCAGCACGCCAAATCGCGCCTCACTGCCCGCGAGCGCATCCATCTGCTCGCCGACCCCGGGTCTTTTTTCGAACTCAGCGTCTATGCGGCGCACAAAATGTACGAAGAATGGGGAGGCGCCCCCGCCGCCGGCGTCATCACCGGACTTGCCCGCATTCACTCCCGCATGGTCATGCTGATCGTGAACGACGCCACCGTTAAAGCCGGCGCCTTCTTCCCCATGACCACCAAGAAAGTCATCCGCGCCCAAAACATCGCCATCGAAAATCGTATCCCGGCCATCTACCTCGTCGACTCCGCCGGAGTCTTCCTTCCGCTGCAAGAAGACGTATTCCCCGACGCCGACGATTTTGGACGCGTTTTCCGCAACAATGCGGTCATGTCGGCCATGGGCATCCCGCAGATTGCCGCCATCATGGGCATGTGCGTGGCCGGAGGCGGATATCTTCCCGTGATGTGCGACCACGTTCTCATGACCGATGGCAGCGGCCTTTTCCTCGCCGGTCCCGCGCTGGTGCAAGCCGCCATCGGACAGAAAGTTTCCGCCGAAGAATTAGGCGGAGCCGCCATGCACTCCGCGATCAGCGGTACCGTCGACTTCCGCGAACCGAACGACGAAGCCTGTCTCGCCCGTATCCGCTCGCTCATAGAAAAGTGGGGATACCGCCGCCAATCCGTCTGGGATCGCAAACAGCCCGCGGACCCGGCGATGCCGGCCGAAGAAATCTACGGCGCCTACGACGCTTCGCCCGCGCGCCCCTACGACATGAAGGAAATTCTCGCGCGCATCGTGGATGAGAGCCGCTTCGACGAATACAAGCCCGAGTACGGCAAAACCCTGATTTGCGGCTACGCGCGCATCGGAGGCTTCGCCGTAGGCATCGTAGCCAACCAGAAGCTCCACGCCCATCAGACCGACCACGAAGGCCACAAGCGCATCGAGTTCGGTGGCGTTATCTACACCGAGTCCGCCGAGAAAGCCGCCCGCTTCATCATGGACTGCAACCAGAACCTGATCCCGCTCGTCTTTTTCCACGACGTCAACGGCTTCATGGTGGGACGCGATGCCGAGTGGACCGGCATCATCAAGGCTGGAGCGAAGATGGTGAATGCGGTGTCGAACTCCGTCGTGCCCAAAATCACTGTGATCGTCGGCGGTTCTTTCGGCGCCGGACACTATGCCATGTGCGGCAAAGCCTACGATCCCCGCTTCGTCTTCGCCTGGCCCACCGCGAAATACGCGGTCATGAGCGGAGACGCCGCCGCCGGCACGCTGGTGGAAATCAAAGTGAAGCAACTGGAGCGCACTGGCAAGAAGCTGAGCGAAGAAGAGAGAAAAGAACTGTTCGATTCAACCAAGAAAACCTACGAAGAGCAAACCGACCCTCGCTACGGCGCCGCCCGCCTCTGGATCGATAAGATTATTGACCCGATCGAAACGCGCCAAGCCATTACACAAGCGTTAGAGGCGGCGTCGCTGAACCCGGACGTGCCCGAGTTTAAAGTGGGAGTACTGCAAACGTGATATCAGTTCGATGGGCCGCCGCAGATGAGGAACTATGCAAACCGCTAGAAGTACAGTCCTAAACGGAATTGTCATCCTGAGCGAAGCGAAGGACCTGCTTTCGTCGATTGCATCCAACATGGATTAGGAGCTAGCAGCAAAGCAGCTCAGAGCCAAATGCCAACTACTGACTCCATCAAGTTAATCGAGTGCCCCCGCGATGCCTGGCAAGGCCTCAAGGGCCAGATCCCCGCGGATCTCAAGGCCAACTATCTCCAGGCGCTGATTTCTGCCGGTTTCAAGCACATTGACGCGGTCAGCTTCGTTTCTCCCAATGCCGTCCCACAAATGGCCGACTCCGAAGAAGTTCTGAAGGAACTCGACCCGCCCGACGACGTGGAAATCATCGGCATCGTGGTCAACGAAAAAGGCGCGCAGCGGGCGATTGCGACCGACGCCGTGCGCACGCTGGGTTTCCCGTACTCGATCTCGCCAACTTTCTTGCAGAACAATCAACGGCAAACTCTGGAAGACGCCATCGAGGAACTGGAAAAAATCGAAAAGAAAGCCGACGAAGCCGGACTCGACACAGTCGTCTACATCTCGATGGCCTTCGGCAATCCTTACGGTGACCCCTGGAGTGTGGACGAGGTCGTCGAAGCGGTTGGCTTACTCGAGTTACAGGAGATTCGCTTGATCTCGTTAGCCGACACTGTAGGTGTGGCGCCCCCCGAGAAAGTTAAGGAAGTCGTCTCCGCCGTGATGGCGAAATACGACTATCTCGAAATCGGAGTCCACCTGCACAGCCGTCCCGACCAGGCCGCCGCCAAAATCGTCGCAGCCTATGAAGCCGGTTGCCGCCGCTTCGACTCCGCCATCGGTGGCCTGGGCGGATGCCCCTTCGCGCAGGATGATCTAGTGGGAAACATTGCAACCGAAACTGTGATTGAAACTCTACGCGGCTGTGGTGCGCAATTGCCGCTGAAACCGTTGGACGCTTTGTTGAGGGCATCCGCCGAGATCGGCGCGAGATACAAGATTTCAACGGGCGCGGATTGAGGCGCAGCTTAGAACTGCTATGAACTACAAAACGCTACAACTCGCCTTCGACGCCAACATCGCCACCCTCACCCTCAACCGGCCCGACAAGCGCAACGCCGTCAGCTATGAACTCATTGCCGATCTGATCCGCGCTCTGGACGAGGTGAGAACCTCCTCGGCCGGGATTTTGATTTTGACCGGGGCAGGGAAGGCCTTCTGCTCCGGCCTGGACCTCGACACTCTTAAAGGCCTGATCGGCCGCACGCCCGAGCAGAATCTCGAAGACTCGCGGACCATGGTGGGCCTGTTCCGCTCGCTCTATGAATTTCCTAAGCCGACGATCGCCGCGGTCAACGGCGCGGCCATCGCCGGCGGCACGGGACTCGCGCTGCTCTGCGATTTCACCCTCGCCGTGCCGGACGCCAAGTTCGGCTACACCGAGGTTCGCATCGGATTCGTGCCCGCCATCGTCTCGACTTTTCTGCTGCGCCAGGTCGGCGAAAAAATCGCCCGCGACCTGCTGCTGACCGGCCGCATCTTTGACGCCGCGGAAGCCCTGAAGCTGGGCCTGATCAACGAAATCGTACCTGCGGAAAAGTTGCTCGACCGCGCCAGTGAACTCGCCGCACAGTTGGCGGAGAACAGTCCCCTCTCTCTTCTCTACACCAAGCGCCTGCTGACCGGCCACGCGCGCGCCGAACTCGATTCGCAAATTGAAGCCGCCATTCGCGAAAATGCCGGCATCCGCGAAAGCGCCGATTTTCGCGAGGGGATCGAGTCATTCCTCGAAAAGCGCAAACCTAAGTGGACGGGCCGATGACCCGCTCCCATAGATCGATGTCTGCCAATGTAAATCAGCACGGGGCGACGGTGAATGAAACCCGCATTCGCGTCCGCTATGCCGAAACCGACCAGATGGGCGTCGTCTATCACGCCAATCATTTCATCTGGTTTGAAGTGGGCCGCGTCGAACTCCTCCGCCGACTCGGCTTTACCTATAAAGATATGGAGCGCGAAGACGATTGCTTCATCGCCGTAGTCGATGCCCGCTGCCGCTACAAGGCTCCGGTACACTATGATGACGAGGTCGTGGTGCGCACGTATCTGAAACATGTGCGGGAGAAAGTGATCCACTTCGGATACGAACTGCGAAGGGCGGATACGGGCGAGTTGCTGGCCGAAGGCGAGACCGCGCACATCGTCGCCAATGCAAAAATGAAGCCTCGAGCGCTGCCGGAAAAATATATGAACGCGTTTCGCGCCGCAGTGGGGAAATAGGAACGAAAGGGTCCGATGCAAGAATTCCTCTACAAGCTGCAACTTGTCCGCAAAGACATGCTCCGTGCCGGCCCGACCGAATCGGAGCAGGCCATAGTGACCGAACACTTTGCCTATCTCCAGAACCTCAACGCGCAAGGCGTCATAATTTTCGTGGGCCGCACACTGAATATTGACGAGAATGCGATGGGGCTAGCGGTCTTCCGCGCCGAATCCGGAGACGCGGCGCGCCGGATCATGAACGACGATCCAGCTGTAAAGAAAGGCGTGATGACGGCTACGTTGTATCC
>Ga0209517_10005669_pt1 | contig 15776 bp, 19 predicted proteins | sample PeaSoiMetSII2010_FD_187695 | JGI IMG/M metagenome (GOLD analysis project Ga0209517, IMG submission 187695) | Peat soil microbial communities from Weissenstadt, Germany - SII-2010 (SPAdes) (version 2) | ecosystem: Environmental > Terrestrial > Soil > Wetlands > Peat | place: Germany... | reverse complement strand
CTGTGAGCCGGCCATGATTACCGTAAGTATATGTCACCTGGGTCTGGTTGGGATAGGTGATGTTCGAAAGCTTTCCCGTAGGGGCGTAGGCATAGGTGAGCGTAGCTCCGATTCTATCCGTTTTGCTCGTCAGCCTTCCGTCGGCGTCGTAGATAAAGCTGCGAACTGTTGTTCCTTGCGCAGAAAAGTTTAAAATTAATCATCCGGGGCGGGGATGCTGAGGGGTGACGCGGGGACGCGGGGATACGGCGAGGGGGAGGACATAATCCTCTCTGCGTCTGTCTTTGGTGCGGCTGCCGATACCCCGGAGTTGACTTCGTGGAAGATAACTTCTAATGTGCCAAGCTTCGGTTTTGTGCAAATCGGAGCGTCTCGCAATGGACGGAGTCTTTTTTTCGACATCCGATATGCGCCAAAGGAGCGGTTTTACCATGAAATGTGAACAGAAATCGTGCGCTAGCTGTCCGAGAGCGACGCAAAAGAGGTCTAAAGAGGACCTCATCGAGTGCAGGCTATCGCGCATCAGGAACAAAGTGTTGGTAATGAGCGGCAAGGGGGGAGTGGGCAAAAGCAGCATTGCCAGTTATCTGGCGCTGGCGCTGGCGCAGAAGGGATACCGGGTAGGCCTTCTGGACATCGACCTTCACGGGCCTTCTATTGCAAAGATGTTTGGCCTGCACGGGCCTCTTGACATCACTGCCGAACGCGAAATCATCCCGCACCAATACAGACCCAATCTGAAAATCGTCTCCATCGAATCAATGCTGGAAGACCCAGATTCTGCAATAATCTGGCGGGGTCCTTTAAAGCACGGTGTAATACGGCAGTTCTTGGCCGATTGCAGGTGGGAGGATCTCGATTTTCTGGTGCTCGATTCGCCGCCGGGCACGGGAGACGAGGTCCTCAGCATCTCCCGGCTCATACCCGACGCGAAAGCCCTGATCGTTGCAACCCCACAGGAAGTGGCGCTTGCCGACGTGAGAAAATCCATAAACTTTTGCCGCAAGGTGGATATGGGGATTCTGGGACTTGTCGAGAACATGTCCGGACTTTTCTGCCCGCATTGCAACGGGTTTGTTCCCATTTTTCAGACGGGCGGCGGCCGCAGGACTTCCGACGCCATGAAAGTGGATTTCCTTGGGCAATTGCCCTTCGATCCCGAAGTGGTCAAGGGGGGAGACAGCGGCACCCCGCTGCTCAATGGGGGCGCAGATACGCCCTTTGTAAGGGCGGTCTGGGAATTCGTCGAAGCGGTCCTGAAAAACCTGGGTGAGCGGTGAATGGGTGACCGGGGACCGTCCCGATAATAAACACAATTTTACTTCAGGACAAGTTTTCCGCCCTGGACCGCATTTTTCATCAAACCCACGCCCCGCGTGGCGGATGGCTGTTTACCGATATGCCGATTCACCTGTGTGGAGGATGACGCAATGTTTAAGGTTCCGCTGGATCAGGTTGCTTTGAGCGAGCAGCAGAAAAGAACTTTGAGTGAGATGTGGCTGCGCTGCATGCGCCGTATCATCGTGAGCACCACTCTTGCCGGGAGCGGCCATCCCGGGGGGTCAATGTCCTCGCTTCACCTTCTTCTGATGCTCTACAGCACCATCTCGCACGATCCTAGCGACCCTTGCTGGCAGGAGCGTGACCGGCTGATCGTGAGCATGGGTCACATCAGTCCGGGTGTTTACAGCGTGCTGAGCGAGTTCGGATATCTGCGCGAAGACGATTTCTGTATGGAGTACCGGCGCGCCGGGTCGGCTTTTACAGGGCATGTCGAATCCTGTGTTCCGGGTATCGAATGGAATACCGGGGTCCTGGGACAGGGCCTTTCAGCCGGGACCGGAATGGCGCTGGGGTTGAAACTCCAGGGGAAGAAAAACAGGGTCTTCGTGCTCATGGGGGACGGTGAACAGCAGAAGGGACAAATCTCGGAGGCGCGCCGATTCGCAGTAAAATTTGGCCTAAACAACATCGGGGTCCTCATAGACCGCAATTACCTCCAGATCTGTGGAAGCACCAACTCGGTAATGCCCCAGGAAATAAGGGCCGACTATGCGGCAGCTCACTGGAACGTGGTCTATATCGAAGACGGCCATGATTTCGAGCAGATTTTTCAAGCGCTTCGAAAGGTTTACCGCTGCGAGGCCGGGGACCCGCGCTTTCCCTCGGCTATCATCGCCCGCACCACAATGGGTAAGGGCGTAGCGTTCATGGAAAACAAGGCAAAGTACCACGGCTCCGTCCTGAATGAATCAGAGGCCGCAAAGGCCCTCGAAGAGCTTGGACTCGACAACCCCATAGCTGAACTGAAGGAAAAGCGGCACGCCTGCCTCGTGTTTCAGAAACATTTCTCGCTACAGCCCGTTTATCCCAGCATCGACACCGGCACCCCCAGAACTTACGGCCCCGGAATTATCACCGATAACAGGTCTGCTTATGGGTCCGCCCTCGAAGACCTGGCCACACTCAACAACTCCGGGACAGTCCCCAGGGTTATCGGCTTTAGCTGCGACCTGGAAGGTTCGGTGAAAATGCAGGGGCTCCACAAGGTTTCGGGCAACGCCTTCTTTGAATCCGGCATCCAGGAACACCACGCCGCAACCGCATCTGGAGCCATCAGCAGGGAGGGTTTTGCCGCCTTCTTCAGTACTTTTGGGATTTTCGGGGTCACGGAAGTCTTCAACCAGATGAGGTTGAACGACATCAACCATTCCAACCTCAAGCTGGTATGCACCCACCTTGGACTGGACGTCGGAGAGGACGGCCAGACACACCAGTGCATCGACTATATCGGATTGCTCCAGAACCTGTTCGGCTTTTCCGTATTCATTCCGGCCGATCCGAACCAGACCGACAGGATCGTCCGGTATGTGGCCGAGCGGCCCGGCAACTTCTTTGTAGGCATGGGCCGATCGAAACTCCCCGCAATCCTTGACGAATCGGGCCAGCCTGCGTTCAGCGGCGATTACCGGTTTTCACCCGCCAGGGCCGACTGGCTCAGGCATGGCGACCAGGCGGCCATAATCGCCTATGGTCCTACGATTCACGAAGCGGTGAAGGCAGGCGAAGAGCTGGAAAAAATTCACGGTATCCGGGCGGCCGTGCTCAATTTCGCCTCGATCAAGCCTCTGGACACCGCCGCAATCTTGCAGGCAGCCAAAACGGGCCTCATTGTGAGTGCGGAGGACCATCATATCGATACCGGTCTTGGATCTCTGGTAGCAGTCATTCTGGCCGAGAATTCTCTTGCGTGCAGGCTCGTGCGGCTTGGGGTAAAAAGATACGGCTTTTCCGGGACACCCGAAGAACTCTACAGCTCAGAGGAGATCAACCGGGAAGGGATTGTGAAAGCCGTTTTGCACGGACGAATGACAAAGTAAACGCTGGGATGCGGTGACGCGGGACGCGGAGACAAGACCCTCTCCCCTTCCCCCCCTTACAGAATGCTTTCTAACCAAAGCTTATCAAGATCGATTTCTATCTCCTGAAATGGTTCCGCCCGTATTTTCTCGTTTTTCGCAAAAGCGTCCAGCAGAACCCATCGGCCTGACTCCAGTTTGAAGACCTCCAGGGTTTTCAGGGCCGGGTCGATCAGCCATGTGTATGGTACCAGGTGCCGGGCAAAAAGGCGCATCTTAAGAATTCTGTCGTTCTGAGCAGTGTTAGGGGAGAGAATCTCACAGATCCAATCCGGGGATACCATAAAGCGATGCTCTTCGGGAAGGGTGGTCAGTCTTTCTTTTCTCCATCCAGCCAGGTCGGGAACGACAATATCTTTATCTCCGAAATGAATCTCCGGTTCATCATATATGATCCATCCGCCCGGGCCACTTCCTTCTCCAAATTGGTAAGGCGCGCTTACCCTGCTTCCTAACGCTGAAGCGGTGTGAACGTGCCGTCTGGCAGGCCGGGGAGTGACGATGAGTTCACCGTCAATGATCTGTCCTGTCATATTTTCCGGAATACTGTAGAGATCATCGTAGGTTGCCTTCTTTATTGCCGCCTCCGACATTGTTTTTCTCCTTCTCCTGAGTATTTTACTAAAGGTCCTTCGAAAAAGCCAAATCAAAGGGGCGCAACCTGCCCATTTCAGTTGCAATGGCCAAAAGATCATCCGAAAGACAAACTTATTCGCATCCCCTCGCGCCTTCTTCGCGCTCTTCGTGTGGCCGCGCTCCGACAAGACGTGAAGACTACCGGTCTCGGCATGCGATCAACGTTTACGTTTGGACGGTCTGCTCCCTATTTCTTAGCGCTTCCGCGTCCCCGCATCCGTCTTCGCCGCAAGCGAGCACAGATCGGCTTCCAGAGAAATGAGCGACTGTTCCATGAAGTAGTCGCTGAACGGATTTCGATCTTCCGGCAAAACGTATGAGAACAAAGCCGGCAGTACGGGCCGCGCAGGCGTCACGAGCGCTCCCAGGGCGCGGGTTGGCGGAAGCGACAGCAGACGGTCCCTTTTGCCGCCCAACATCCTGCTTGCAAACAGCCGAAGAAGAAAATTCTGGCACAGGCAACATTTGACAATCCGCCTCTCGGAAACCCCGGCGCTTAGTCCCGCAAATTCCAGGAACCGGCGATAAAAGGATGGGATCTCGACAAGCCGGCCCCGGTCTCTTTTGAAGTCCCTCAGAAGTTCATCGTATCTTTGCGGCGTGCTTGATCGCGCCAGCCAGAGGGCTTCAAGCTCGGATTCGAGCAACCGGTGCCCTTCGATCTCGGAGAGCCTTTTTACCCCAATGTAGTCCCGCACAAGGCGCGAGCCGCTCAACTCGTTTATTACCGGATGCCACAGCGCATCGGTAAGAAAATGGCAGGCGAAGCCAAGCCCCCACAGTACTGTGCTTGCGTGGGTGGTTTTAAGCATCGAAGAGGTTTGGGCAATCCATCTGGAAATAATGGAAATTCCTTCCCTGTCGATTAGATCATGCAGCGCGTTGCCCAGAGGGGACAACGCAAAGGAAGGCAAATCGTAGTAAAAAATGTCGGGAGAAATAGCCCCTATAGAAAACGCCGCTGCTCGCAGGTTGGTGGGTAGGCTGTGGATTTCATTTGACGGCAGGCTGCCGGCGCATCTGTTCAGAAGTTCATCGGCCAGGTAGAGATGGAAACGCTCTTTGGGCATAGTCTGGGGGCCTAGGGTGCACGGTCTGAGACGTCTCTACGTCTCCGCGTCGTCTTCCGTGTCGCAGAAAGTCTTTATCGCATCGGGAATTAGCTTTCGAACGAATGAATGCCGGTCACCTTCAAATTCGGCCACATACTCTTCGTAGAGCGGGTGGACGCTGGAAAGGGCGGGCGTGTTATGCCTGGCTGCCGAAAACTGTTCCTGGAAGGCCTGGATGAGATCGACCAGGGGGACCTTCAGGAAGGGGTAATCATCGAGCCAGCCCAGCCGGTACATTGCCTCGAAGCGAACGAGGTCGAGCAGGAACAGCGTGATGTCGGTCACATTCATTTTAGATTCGCTGTCGAGGTAATGGAACCGAGGAGCCAGGCCAAGTCCCTTCATTCCCATTATAAGCTCGTAGAGAGCCGAGGATGAATCCTCGTTGCCCCGGACCAAGTACTTGATTACAGGATTATCGAGCCGGCGGATGGACGTATTGTCGTCAATCGAAATCCCGAAACGGCGCCCCCATGGACTGAATCCTTTTTTGGCGGCAATGCGCCGTTTGCATTCGCTGATGTAGAGTAACCTGCCCATTTAGTCCCCCGAAACGATTTAAAAAACATCCGCCGAAAATATATATAGCTCGACGTCTTTGTCTTTCCAGGCTTCTTCCGGGAGCCCGGCCTTGTGACAGGTCCACTTGAGAAACTGTTTCCGGTCCCAGTTGTGTTCGGTTGCAACCTGCGGCAGAAGAAGGCCTGAGCGCATTCCTCTGCGGATGAAGAGTCCATGTTTTCCGATTTCGATTTCAGAAAGATCGCCGATCCGCCGCATCGGGGTCAGAACGGATATCTCTATGTCGATCTTGTCAAGTTCATCCCCAGCGATGGCGCAAAATCGGGGGTCTCCAAAAGCGGCTTCAACCGCCATTCTCTTGATGGTTTCCCAAAGAGGCGCGCGGGCCTCTATCATTCCAATGCACCCGCGCAGGTCCTTGCCTTTGTGGATGCAGACGAAGGCCGCTCCCGGCTCTTTAAGCCTTGGGGCCTCAAGCGCAATATCGGGCATGGCTTCACCCATGCAGCGGCAGCGGATCGCATGAAAAGCCACTTCACGAAGCTTTTCCTTTTCTTCGGCGCTCAATCCCAGATCCACCCCCGCTTTGCGGGCATCAGAGCTTTCGAGCTTCTTCATCGCTTAAATCTCGCTCCGGTAAATTGCGGCGGCGGCATACCCGACAACCTCGGACCTGTCACCAGTCACATCACCCGAATTAGCGTAGCTGAGCACCTTACATCGGTCCGCACCGAGCCTTTTGGCTGCAAGCATCACGGTGATTAACGGCCCCGCCCCGCAAGCCTGGGTCCTCTGATTTTCCACTTCAGCGGCAAGCCCCTGCGGATCGAAGCAGTTCAGCCGATTCAGACAGACCCCGTCCAACAGCATCGCTTTCTCGTAAGGGTAGTAATGCGACAAATCGCTGCTCGCCATAATCAATACCCGCTTGGGGCCGCACGCCTCAGCAATTGCCTCGGCCAGCTCGAGGCAAAAATCGTAGTGCTGGCTCCCCATTATGACGGGCGTAAGACTGAAGGTGTCCAACACGACCTGGAGGAAGGGGAGTTGGATTTCCAGGGAATGCTCCCTGGAGTCGGCTTGCGGGACGTAGTGTATGATGGCGGTGTTCTTATAGAGCTCATCAATCAGATCGAGGTCCAGAGGGACAATGCCCAGAGGGGTGCGATATCCTCCCAGATTGTAGATGCTCGCTCCGGCGAAACTTGCCTGGTGGCTGGGGGCGAGTATGAGCACCCTGTCAAAGCGACTCTTCAAAAGGAGCTTATAAGACCAGGCAGCTACGCTTCCCGAATAGATATACCCCGCGTGCGGAACGACAAGACCGGTAAGTTCTCCCTCCGGATCGGACGGACGGGCCCCGTCAAGATACCCGACAAGCTCCTTTTTGAGCAGGGCAGGATCGGACGGGTACCAACTCCCGGCAATTACCGACTCCCGGATTTTTGCGGCGCTCATGTTTGCCCTTGCCTCTTTTCCCACCGCTGTTCTCTGCGTCCAAAGGAGATAACTGCGGTGAATACTCTGGGAGTTATTCGATCCTGGGCGTCAGGGTCCACTTTATGAACCACCACTGGGTGTCCGGGTCCTTGTCCAGGCAGACGATCCCCCCGTTCTGGAACTTGAAAATAAGCCTTTCAGCCGACCCGGTAATAAGAAAGCCGGTAAGCCGTTCCATGAAAGGCAAATGCCCTACGAGCATAAGATTATCGCCGGTTTTCAGCGTATTTGCAACTGCGGCGACATCATCGAGAGGACCAATGCCTGAAATCGGCTCGGCTTTGCTCATTTCTCCCCGAAGCGCCTTGGCAAAGATTTCCGCTGTCTGCCGCGCTCTCTTCATGCCGCTGTGCCTCATAGCTGCAGGCCACACACCGTAGCCCGCTGCGACCCCCGCTATGCGGTTTACATCTGCGTAGCCTTCCTTAGACAGACCCTGATCGGGGTCCTGTTCTTTCGAGAGACTTTTCCCATGCTGAACAAGGTAGAGAGCCATATTTTTTCCCCTTCTCTGAATTTAGAGATTCAACGAGGCTTTTGCAAAAATCTGCCGGCAAACAAACCGGGGGGATAAGTCGCGGACGTCTTTGTCTGGTGAAAAGAGACAGGAATGCAGGCCCCAGCAGGTGACCCAATAGTGTGGCTTCGGAGGCAAGACCTATTCGGAGGACTGTGAAATCTGCTACGCCTCCAGGAAGTTAGGCGAACTGGTGAGTCGGCATATCGGTGAAAAGGTAAACCCGTGAATTGGTTTTTTCCCGCTAACCTTTGACCAAGTCATCTTCTTTCATTGCCTGACAATGGTGCTTGATATTCACTCCCTTGACCATAAAAATCACGCTTTCAGCAATATTGGTCGTCTGGTCGGCGGCGCGTTCGAGACATCGGGCGGCGATAATAGTCTCGACCGACCTTTGCACGGCGGGCGCCTCGTTTGCCATGTAGTCGAGAGCATTCCTCAGGATGCGGTAATTTAGATCATCAGCGATATCGTCCATTTTGCAGACATCCGTGGCAAGGTCCGGATTCTGGTTCACAAAAGAAGAGATTACAGTGCGCAGCATGTCAAGAGCGGTATCGCCCAGTTCCTCCATGGCGAGATTGCGGGGAAGAGGCGGGCGGCTGTTCAGGACCAGGGCTCTTTGAGCGATGTTTACGGCCTGGTCCCCTATGCGCTCCAGTTCCACCGAGATCCGCAAGTTGCCGATTATGAATCGCAAATCCCGCGCCATAGGCTGATCGAGAGCGAGAAGTCTCAGCGAGTGGCGGTCAACTTCCACTTCCAGAAGATCGATTGCCCGATCCCCGTCCAACACTTCTTTTGCCAGGTCGTCGTCCCTTTCCACCAGAGCCTTTATAGATTTTTCCAGGGCTTTTTCGGCCAGGGTCGCCATCTGGAGGATTGTCATTTTGAGCTGTTCGAGATCGGAGTGGAATCTGTTTTCCATTTGTTAACGGCTCCCGGAGCCAACCCTTCGTTTGAGTCCAGGGTCGTGAGTCCCAGGGTGATGGATCTTTACTTCTTGGCCCCTGACTCGCGACTCTCTACCCGGAAGGCTCCCCTATTTTCAGGCAATCCACATGCCAACTCGCAGGCTTCGATATCGATATCAATGAGTTTTGGATCGGTTCGGATTCTAATCTCAAAAAATGAGCGGATTCAACACAAATCTTAATAATCACCAAAAATAATACGAGGTCTCTTATCCCAAATTCCTGAATCCCAATTTCCATGTGTACTTTGGGGGACGATTCTGGTATTGAAGAATCCCGCAGTAGATAGATAGTTTCCATCCGGAAGTGTCGGAACGAAAACGTATAACCGGCAACGGACGCAGGTGCTACGCCCAGCTGCTGATGCCAGGAGGATTTATGCCCAGACGTTTGATTATCGTACTCGCAGCTCTTTTTTTGGCTTTTGTTTTTTCACCGTTAGCGCCAACCAAAACCATTTCAGCAGCTCAGGAAGAGATGATCGTCGGCACAGTGGTAAAGCACGGGAAGGTGTTCGTAATCGAGACCGATGAAGGCGATTACATCGCCAAGGGCAAGGACCTGTCCAAAATGGAAGGCAAAATGGTCGAAATCACCGGCACGATAAGTGAAAGCGACAAAGGCGATACGATCGAGGTCAAATCGGCTGAGGAGATCGAGGAATAAATCAGTAGAACCTGAACAAACATTTGGAGCGCGCCGGCTCGATAGATCTGTGACTTCTTATCCCTGGACAGCCATGGTCCTCGCTCGGCGTGCATATGTCGCCGCCTCAAGCCCGGCTACGCACCCCTCGCCCACCGCCTTGGCTATCTGCCATGGTGGACCACAGATGTCTCCTGCAGCATAAAGGCCCGGCACATTGGTTTGCTGCTTTTCATCGGCCGCCACGAAGCGCATTGTATCGCTGTCGAGCGCAACCCCAAGTCCCGCTGCAAGCTCTATGGCGCCTTTGGCCCCCAGTTCGATGAAAACTCCGCCGGTTTCTATTTTTGTCCCATCGTCGAGCAAAACGGCCCGGACCTCACTGTCTCCAAGAATCCGGCTCACATGTCGCCCCATATGGACTTGCATTCTGCTGCTCTCGATCTGATAACGAAGGTGCTCCGATATTTCCAGAGAGCCGCAAACCAGATGAGTTTCGCCGGCGATCAGCAGCATCTTCAGGGCGCCGGAAGCGGCCGCGCTGCCATTGCCGACGACAGTGACCACCTGATTTCGGTAAAAATTCGCATCGCAATCAACGCAGTAGCTGACCCCTTTGCCGAGCAGTTCCTTTTCTCCCGGGACGTTCAGGCGGTTGCGCGATACTCCCATGGCGAGAATTATCGCCCAGGTAAGCAGGGAATCTCCCGATTCGAGTCTTACGCTGAATCGGCCGTTTACCTCCTGTTCGATGTGAAGAACATCCTCGTCAAGGAGGACTGCCCCGAACTTTTTTGCCTGATTTTTCCCTGAGTTGAGCATCTGCTCCCCTGAAATCGTCTCATCCATGCAGCAGTAATTTTCAATGTGAGCTTTATACAAAGCGCTGCCATGCACTTTTCCCAAAACTGCCACCCTGGCCTTGGTCCTGGCGGCATGCACAGCCGCCTGCAACCCGGCAGGACCGCTGCCCAGAATTACAACGTCAAATTCCGTCTCCACCGCTTCTCCTTTCATTGCTGTTGCCGGTTGTACTATCGCGCCCGAAAATGTATTGTAATAACTGATAGTCACAGGTTCAATCGGTGGGACCCACCCGGTGCGGGACCTTTCTTGCCCGCCGGAGCGTGGGGTCCCGTCTAAAGGAGAGTTGTAGTGGCCCTATGATAGTAACCGCGGCCCTGATATCATCGCAGGGGCGGCTCTTTGTGGCGCAGCGGCCGCCCTGGAAAAAATTCGGGCTCCTGTGGGAATTTCCGGGAGGAAAGGTGGAACCCGGAGAGGGTTTGGAACAGTCGCTCGTTCGTGAAATAAAGGAAGAACTGTGCCTGGATATACGCGTGTGCGGCCTGTTTAAGAAAGTCTCTCAGCAGGGGCCTGACTTTGCAATCGACCTTCACGCTTATTGGTGTGCAATCTGCGGGGGGACCCTCTGCCTCGCTGAGCATATTGCGTTCATGTGGGCGAACTTATCCGAACTGAAACAAATCGATTTCACTCAAGCAGACCGTCTTTTGATTCCATTTCTGGAAAGCCTTCCGGGGTTTCCCGATTTCTAGAGCGTAAATCGTTAAATTCCCAGATTCATGCCGATATCCTATTGTGTGAAACAAGTATGTAGATTATTTATTAGCGCTTTCTATATCTATAGAACCAGAAGGACAAAACATAGAATGTCGAAAGAAAAAAGCGCTCCCAGCGCCGTACTCGGCTGGCTATCATCCCTTAAGCTTACGCTGGTCCTCTTTTTTGCCCTGGCCGCCGCGTCTGTAATAGGGACCCTTCTACCCCAGGAGATAAGCCTTCCCGAACTCAGAGATCATTTTGGTCCTGCAGCGGCCTCTTTGATAAACCTTTTGGCGCTCAACAATCTCTACCATTCCATGTGGTTCAGGATTTTGCTCCTGCTGCTGTGCACAAACCTTGTCGCCTGCACGATAGAGAGGCTTCCAAAGACAATCCGCCTGATTCGAAGGTTCCAGGATCCCTTCGATTCGCAGAAGCTGTCCAGGTTTGGTCTGAGCAGCTCGATTGCCGCCGCTCTCCCCATCGAGCAGGCGCAATCTGTCGTTGAAAGTGCTGTGTGCGAAGCTTTCGGCCGGATGTGCCGGATAGAATCGGGGCGGGCAGGCGGGCTCTGTCCCTTTTGCGCCGTAAGTGAAACGGGACGATGGAGCACCCTGATGGTCTACGCGGTCCATCTAAGCGTGCTGATAGTTCTGGTTGGCGCCATGGCGGGGTCTTTCCTGGGGTTCAAGGGTGCAATGAACCTCCCTGAAGGCGAAACTTCGGATAAAGTGATGCTCGCAGAAGCCGAAAGCGTTACTGAACTTCCATTCGCTCTGCGGTGCGACAAGTTCGAGGTTTCTTTCTACGATACGGGCGCGCCAAAGGAGTTTAAAAGCGATGTGGCCATAATTGAAAATGGCAGAGAAGTGTTGAAGCGATCCATAGTTGTAAACGACCCTCTTACCTACGAGGGGATCACTTTTTACCAGGCTTCCTACGGGACCTCTCTGAAGGAGGCCAAAATCGAGATCACCGACCCTGACTCAGGCAAAAAGACCGCAATGACCCTGCCCTTCCGGCAGCCTGTGACCATTCCCGGCACAAGCGATCAGCTCATGATAGACGAATATGAGGAAAACCTGATGCAAGTCGGGCAGGCAATCGAGCTCGTCTATGGAAAACAGGGGCGCCAATCTTCGGCCCAGTGGATTCTTATAGACCGGCCTTATCACGGCAACAGAATCGAAAATTACCTGGTCCGGGTCACTCAAACCGATAAAGCAAGGTTTACAGGACTCCAGGTCAAGAAAGACCCCGGGATCTGGCTGGTGTGGGCCGGTTTTACACTGATGACCCTGGCCATAGGCCTGACGTTCTATTCCAGCCACAGGAAACTATGGGTCTGCATCGAACCCGATAAAAAGAGCGGGAAAACGATTGTTACCCTTGCCGGAAGAGCGAGCCGCAACGCGCAGGCATTCGAAGAAAAGTTCGAGGCGTTGCGCAGGGGTCTCGAAAACCGGCTGAAAAATCCCCATGCATCCCATGAGATAAGGGGGCACAAAACAGATAAAAAGGGCACTGAATGACCAGTTCTTTTCTGCTAAGCCTGACTACTTTCGCCTATCTTCTGTGTACGGTACTATACCTTGCCGGAACGATCTTTCGCTTCAAGCCTCTGCTGAGCGCCGGCACGATTGCGGGTGCTGCGACCCTGCTGATGCAGACGGCGGGCATCGGGTTGCGCTGGGTGGAATCCTACCGGATGGGCTATGGGCATGCGCCGCTTTCCAACATGTACGAATCGCTTGTTTTTGCATCCTGGGCTATAATGATTATCTACCTTGTATTCGAGTGGCGCGTCAGGCAACGGGCCCTTGGGGTCTTGCCGGCACTGTTTTCTTTTCTGGCAATGGCGTACGCTTCTTTTTCAAAAGACATCGACTCAAAGATTCAGCCGCTCGTCCCCGCTCTCAAGAGCAACTGGCTCATTGCTCACGTAATGACCTGTTTTCTTGGCTACGCCTCATTTGCGGTATCCTTCGGGATTAGTTTGCTCTACCTGATAAGGAAAAGATTTCCCGAAGATCCGAATCAGGAAAGCGGCTTTATTGTTTTTTTGCCGGGCGTTTCCCAGCTTGAGTGGTTCAATTACCAACTGGTGCTGTTCGGGTTCTTGTGGCTTTCAGTCGGAATAATAACGGGGTCAGTTTGGGCCAATTCGGCCTGGGGCACCTACTGGAGCTGGGACCCCAAGGAAACCTGGTCCCTGATAACCTGGTTCATATACGCCGCCCTGCTCCACGCCCGCAATCTGAAGGGCTGGAAGGGAGAAAGAGTGGCATGGCTGTCAGTGATCGGTTTTGGGTGTGTCCTATTTACATATTTTGGGGTAAACTTTCTATTGAGCGGGTTGCATAGTTACGCAAGATAAACTCTGGAGGGTCCCATGCTGAATATGACCGAAATACTGCTTTTGCTTCTTGGTGTTGTCATTCTGGTGGGCGGTAAGAAGCTGCCCGAACTTGGAAGCGGCCTGGGGAAGGGAATCAGCGAATTTAAAAAAGCCATAGCCGGCGACAAACCGGAAGAAGAGCAGAAGCAGATCAAGGAAAACGAGACCAAGCCGGAAGATACAAAGCCGGGTGAGTCTAAGTAAGGGATATCGGGTTCGGGGAAGCATTCAGGGAGTAGTACATGTTTGGAATCGGTTTTGAGCACCTCCTTGTGATTATGGTTGTCGCCCTTTTGGTAGTCGGGCCTGACAAGCTGCCAGGTGTGGCCAGAGCTCTTGGACGAGGGTACGCCGAGTTCAAACGAACGATGGACGATTTGAAGAATACGATGGACCAGGACGACACGGTTCGAGGACTAAGAGAGGAATTCCGCTCGGCCCAGCGGGAGGTGAATCTGAGAAAACATTTGGCTCAAAACCTCATCATGGATCAGGGGACCGCAATCAAAACGCAGGTCTATGACGAACCAAAGAAAGCATTCGAAGCCGCCACGGTTGAAGGAAGCCCAACACAAGCCCCCGCAATTGATCCCGGTGAGGCAGAAGCTTCAGCCGCCGAGACCTCTTCGCCCAAGGCCGGCGAAATCAAACAGGAAAACTCATAAGTCTTATGCGACCCATAGGACTTATTCCTTGTTAATTGGAATAGCTAAATGCCGGACGAACAAAGCAAGATGCCCCTGTTTCAGCATCTGGAGGAACTGCGAACCAGGTTATTGATTTGCTGCCTGGCCGTAGGGATAGGGTTTGTCGTCTGCTATTTTTTCAGCAGCAGGATCTTCGAGATCCTTATGAAGCCCTGGATCAACGCAATGCCTCCAGGGCAGCCCGCCAAGCTAATCTACACAGCACCCCATGAGGCTTTTTTCGTCTATATGAAGGTGTCCTTTATCGCGGGGACAATTCTTTCAGCGCCGGTAATTCTGTGGCAAATATGGAAATTTGTAGCTCCCGGGCTGTATGAAAACGAAAAGAAGTACATGCTGCCGGTTATTTTATTTTCCAGCTCATGTTTTATTTCCGGCGTTCTGTTTGGTTATTTCGTGGTCATCCCGGTTGCGTTTAAATTCTTTGCCTCCTTCTCATCAGAATACATAACTCCCATGTTGCGCACCACGGAGTATCTGGCGTTTGCCAATAAAATGCTCTTGTGCTTCGGTATTGCATTTCAACTGCCCGTATTCGCCTTCTTTCTTGCCAAGATGGGCGTGCTCAGCGCGGACTTTTTGAAACGCAAACGAAAGTGGGCCATAGTACTGGTTTTTGTTGCCGCTGCGGTGCTTACCCCAAGTCCCGACGTCGTATCTCAGATCTTAATGGCGATGCCGCTGCTGGTCCTTTATGAGGCGAGCGTGTGGATCGTCCATTTCTTCGGGGGAAAACCATTTAAAGCGGCTAAAGAAGCAGGTGAGTAAATGTCCATCCCTGGAGCTGATCCGATTGTGGTAATCGCCACAAAAAACAGAGGAAAATCTGCGGAAATTAAAGGCATGCTCAAGGATTTCCCTGTTCTGCTCAAGGACTTGAACGATTTCGGCCCGATTGCCGAGCCGGTCGAAGACGGTGCGACTTTCGAAGCAAACGCCTACAAGAAATCGAGCTTTACGGCCAGGGTCCTAGGTCTGCCGGCCCTTGCCGACGATTCCGGTCTTGAGGTGCAGGCGCTGGCAGGCGCCCCCGGTATCCATTCCGCCCGTTATGCGGGGCCTGGGGCAACCGATTCAGACAATAACGTAAAACTCTTGAAAGCGCTCTCCGGCGAAGCAAACCGCAAAGCCAGGTTTTGCTGCGTATTGTCCCTGGCTGTGCCTTCCGGCGCCGCCCTGACCTATGAAGCCTTCTGTGAAGGGCTGGTTCTGGACTCGGCGCGAGGCGATAACGGATTCGGCTACGATCCGCTTTTCCTCTATCCTCCTATGGGTAAGACTTTTGCTGAAATGAGCACCAAGCAGAAGTTGGGCGTCTCCCATAGAGGGCTCGCGCTGCGCGAACTTAAAAACGAGTTCGAAAAGATCCTCCGGTGGCTCCAGCTCAGACAGGCCGAAGAGGAGATGCGGCGAGGCGCCAGCGGGATATGCATTGAATCATGTGACGGGTGAGCGCCCCCGGATCAAGTCCGGGCAGTCTTTGCGCATGAGAGACCTTGAATCCCCCGCCACCTCCGGCAGGGAGATCATTGCGGCAACCCATGCCAGTTCATATAAAGGGTTTTCATCCGCTGGTACCGTTCGTATCCGAGCAGCTTTCTCACTTCCAGCGAATAGCTGAACCGGGTTGCGGCCAGAAGGGTCCGGGTGCTTTCCAGTTTTGTCATCTTGGTGATTGCGGATGTTTCGTTCAGGTGTTCCTGATCGACTGCCTTCAAGAGTTCTGCTCTCTCCTGTCCCATTAGCGTTTTAAGTTCGGCAAGCCTGTTGCGGTTGT
>Ga0209517_10005668_pt1 | contig 15778 bp, 12 predicted proteins | sample PeaSoiMetSII2010_FD_187695 | JGI IMG/M metagenome (GOLD analysis project Ga0209517, IMG submission 187695) | Peat soil microbial communities from Weissenstadt, Germany - SII-2010 (SPAdes) (version 2) | ecosystem: Environmental > Terrestrial > Soil > Wetlands > Peat | place: Germany... | reverse complement strand
CTATTCGCCGGCATTCCCTCCTTCGCGCAAACCATTGTCGTGGACGCCGCTCCCAGCCATTCCACCAACTCCATTCGCCCCACGGAAGCGCTCGGCGCGGGCATCGACCGCATCGGCTACAGCGACGCGGATAAACTTTACGTCGAGCCCACCATTACCCAGGTTCTTGCCGCGGGATGGCAGACCGTCACGTACCGCCAGAATACTGAACTCCACATGGAAGCGTGGCACTGGAATCCTCAAGGCACATGGAGCGACCCTGCCGGCAAAGGCTACTTCGTCGGCAACGCCACTCCCGGCGCGGAACCGATCCGCCATTCCTATGGCTACGGGTTGCCGCATCGCGGCGTCACGCGCGACGACGGCACGGATGCCGAAGGCTACTCGCGGCTGACCGATGGCGATCCCGATTCGTATTGGAAGAGCAACCCGTATCTCACGCAGCCCTTCACTGGACAGAGCGATTCCCTGCACCCGCAGTGGGTCATCGTGGATCTTGCGGGCAAACGCGACATCAGCGCCATTCGCATCCACTGGGGCGAACCCTTTGCCACGCACTACCTTGTGCAGTATTTCACCGGCGAAGACCCCATCAAAAAGCCTACGGCCGGCGTGTGGCAGACCTTTCCAAACGGCGCAATCACCGACGGCAAGGGCGGCAGCGTGGTTTTGCAACTGGTCTCTGCTCCCATTTCCGTGCAGCACATTCGCATCTTGATGACAGCATCGTCCAACACCTGCGACACGCACGGTTCCGCCGACAAGCGCAATTGCCTTGGCTATGCCATTCGCGAGTTGTACATCGGCACGACCACGGCCGGCGGGCAATTCCACGATCTCGTCCGCCACACACCGGATCAGGATCAGACGATGACGTACTGCTCTTCTGTCGATCCCTGGCACGAGCCGGAGAATCTCGACGAAAAAGCCGGCGATCAGGTAGGCTTCGATCTGTTCTTCACGGGCGGTTATACGCGCGGCCTGCCGGCCATGATTCCCATCGCGGTGATCTATTCGACGCCGGAAGACGCCGTCGCTCAATTGAGTTACCTCGAAAAGCGCGGCTACCCGGTCTCTTATGTGGAAATGGGCGAAGAAGCGGATGGACATTACACCCCGCCCGAGGATTACGCGGAACTCTATCTACAATTCGCTGCCGCGCTGCACCGCTTCGATCCCAAACTCAAGCTCGGCGGACCCATCTTCACCGGGGTGAATCGCGACATCGAGACTTGGCCCGATGCCAACGGCGAAGCCTCCTGGACGCGCCGCTTCATTGAATACCTGAAAGCGCGCGGCAAGCTCGGCGAGTTGGCGTTTTTCTCCTTCGAACATTACCCCATGGATCCGGGGAAGATTCAGTGGAGCAACCTGTACGACGAAGCGAATCTGGTCACCGGGATTATGAAAGTGTGGCGGGAAGACGGCGTGCCCGCGAATGTGCCGCTGATGATCACGGAGTCCAACATTTCCTGGCAGGATTCTGAAGCCTTCGTGGATATCTGGGGCGCGCTCTGGCTTGCGGATTACATCGGAGCCTTTCTGGATGGCGGCGGTGCGGCCGTCTACTATTTCCACTATCTGCCGCTCGGTGTGCACCGCGGCGCCAACGGTTCGATGGGCACCTTCGGGATGTTTTCCACGGACGCCGATCTGAAGATCAAGCAACCCTTGTCGCAGTTTTTCGCCAGCCAGCTCCTGAATCTCGAATGGATGCAACCCGGAAATGGAGTGCACAAACTCTTTTCCGCCGATTGCGATATTCGTGACGGCGCAAACAACGCCCTCGTCACCACCTACGCCGCCTTGCGTCCCGATGGTGCCTGGTCTCTGCTGGTCATTAATAAGGACCAGGAAAATGCGCATGCTGTGCGAATTTCTTTTGCGAACGCTTCTGCTTCCGGTGCAAGCTCCTTCTCCGGACCCGTCACGCTGAAAACTTTCGGCAGGGCGCAATACCAGTGGCATCCCTCGCGCACTGGCGGCACCGCTGATCCCGATGGACCTATTGTCACTTCCACGGTGAATGCGGATTCCGCGACGTCTTTCACACTGCCCGCGGCTTCGGTGACCGTGATTCGGGGCAACATCAAGCCCGCGGATCGCGTGCGCTGATCACCTGGTGCGCGCCCTTCGTGCGCTGCCCGCACATCTGTCGCCAATAGAGGGTCGTGCGCAAATGATATACTTGGCCCGTCGTCCAGGAACCAAGAATCCGAACAATTCTCTACCCCACCCGCCCGGGTCTTGTCAGGGGAATCCATGAAAAACAAAATCATCATGACACTGATGCTCATAGCCGTCACTCTCTGCACTCCGACTGCCCATGCACAGGAACCAGCGCCAATGGTTAGGAATAAGGTCGGCTGGGCCCGGGATTTCATGCGGTCTCTATACCCCGATTTGAACGATAAGAAGTACGCGTTGACGGTCGAGACGTATCTCCCCTATGATCAGCCGGGAGCACCAATAGAGTGGGTGCGATTGACAATTGGCGAGGGCCCGAAGGGAGAGGTACGCGGGTATGTCGGCGGACATACTGGCCAGCCGCCTGGCCCCGGTCTACTTCAACTGATCACGCCACAGACACCCACCACCCCACAGTTACCCAGTAAGAACGAACAGCCGAATCCCCTCGTTTCTGCTTCTGATCCGCAGTGTCCACCCAGTGGCATGGTCTTTTTCAAACAGATTCTGGAAGGAAGGTTCTGGTTTGACGGCAAGGGATACATCACAAACTTTGTCGCAATTCCCGTCGATCGCTCGGACACGAACGCCTTTGCACACGAGGCTAACTCCCACCCGGGCATGACCCAAGCCGAGGCCGCCATCGAACTGAAAGCACTGAGAGCGAAATACGGCCCTAATGATCGGAAAGCGTTCATTCAGGATTTGCCGCTCTCGCGACTAGAACGCTTCCTGGGCAAGCTTGAGGTCGCGTCCGTAGACATACCGGAATGGTCCGACTGCAACCTGAATCCCGACATGTGTCTAAATTGGATGGTCAATGTCAAAGCGACGAGGTCGGACGGAACCCAGGTGCCCTATAGGCTGGGATTCGACGAGTTAACAGGACACTTGTGGCTCATTGAGATTCCCGGCCTGACTATACGGAACTAACGGGGGCGTCTGGCGCACCCTTTGTGAAAAGGCAAAACATGGGTGCCTGCCCTTTGGGTTTAGTTTATAAAGGGTGCGAGTTGTGACCTTTCCTTCGCTCGGCGTTGCTCCTCGTACCGGATTCGAATCTAGTACCCACTAAATAATCACAGACATACGGTACATACGATGGCGGGTGGCCGACTGAGTACTGGGTGGAACGACTCCGGGTGCTGCGGCCTTTGCATTTGGATTATGAAGCGTTTTGACTCCTCCCATCCAGGTCGCCGTCACGGGATGGAGTACCCTCTTTGCTACCGGCTGCCGCTTCCCCTATAATCCCAGCCCAACGGAGTGGTCAACAAACTTGCCCGAATCGGCTGCCAGCCCGGCGCGCTATGCCCTTGCCGTCATTACCGATGACGAAGAAATCTTCCCGGAGATTCGCAAGCACCTCGGCAACGAATTCCGCACCACTCTGGCCGCAGACGAGAATGCCATCAGAGGAACCCTGGAGGAGCCTGACCTCCACGCCATTCTCTTCAATCTCGATTGCATCGGAGACGGCCCCATCGACGGGCTCGAAGTCCTGGCGGAGATCCGCCGCATTCGCGATGAAGTTGTGATTGTGGCCTTCACCAGTTCCAATCAACGCACCCTCCCTCTCAAAGCCAGCCAAGCCGGCGCCGACGAATTCTTCCTCTCTCCGTTGCGCTTTGAAGAGTTGAAGATTGTTCTCTCGCGGGCCATCGAAAAGCGCGCGTTGGAATTGGAAGGGCGTCGCCTGGTCCAGCAAGTGGAGAGCAAAGCCGCATTCTACGGGCTGGTCGGCGGCAGTGACCCCATGCAGAAGGTCTACCAGGCCATCGAAGCCGTGGCCGCCACCAGCGCTTCCGTCGTTCTCCGTGGAGAAAGCGGCGTGGGCAAGGAGCTTGTCGCCAACGCCATCGTGCAATGCGGCAATCGCGCCGATAAGCCCTTCGTCTGCCTGAATTGCTCCGCGCTGCCGGAAAGCTTGATGGAGTCCGAACTCTTCGGCTACGAGAAAGGCGCGTTCACCGGCGCCGACTCGGCCAAGCCGGGGCTCGTGGAATTGGCGCACGACGGCACGCTTTTTCTGGACGAGATCACAACGCTCAATCCATCCCTGCAGAGCAAGTTGTTGCGCGTGCTGCAGGAACGATCCGTGCAGCGGCTCGGCGGACGCAGCGCCCGAAAAATTGATTTTCGCCTGATCACGGCGACAAACGATGATCTGGAAGATTGCGTGCGTAAGGGACGCTTCCGCGAGGATCTCTACTTCCGCATCAATGTCGTTCCGATTTTCCTTCCACCCTTGCGCGAGCGTGAAGGCGATATCCCCCTGCTGGTGGACCATTTCTTGCGCATCTATTGCGCTTCCGCCAAAAAGCCCCTGAAGACCCTGCAGCCGGAAGTGCTGGAGATCCTGGAGGAGTATTCCTGGCCGGGGAACGTGCGTGAACTGGAAAACCTGCTGCAGCGGCTGGCCGTGATGGTGGCAGGCCACGTGGTCACCGCCGAAAATCTTCCGCAACAACTGCTCCATCACAGCGCTTCGGGCCAGGAAGCCATCTTGATACCCGAGGCCGGCGTGGATTTCGACGCGGAGATGGAAAAGATCGAGGTTACCTACCTGAGCGCCGCGTTGCGGCGGACCGGCGGCAAGAAGACGGCGGCGGCGGCGCTGCTGCAGATCGATCCGCAGCGCATGAAGTACCTCTGCCGCAAGCACGGCATTCAGTAGAGGCGCAGAACGGTTAAAATTTAACCCCTGGTCGATTAATTTTTAACCGCCCGAAGAATTATTCAGCTCGGCCGTTTACCCCCCCGCTGGTACTTTGGTACTAACCGCTTTCTTTTCAGCGCCCCTGCCACCGGAAACCCAGTGCCTCCGGTTTGGCCCACCACCTGCACTATGGTCAGGCGTCCGCGAGGAAAAGATTCCAGCGACAAAAATTCAGCTAGGGGGAAAGAACATGTCCATCCAGAAGAAGAGCTTGATCAGCACCCTGAAGACCACCAAGAAGGTCAACGTGGCCAGCGGCGTGGTGAAGGAAGAAGGGCAATCAATGAGAGCAGGCACACTGAATCAGCGCGCGGGTACCTTGAAGCAGCGTGCGGGCACCTTGAAACAGCGCGCGGGTACACTGAATCAGCGTGCAGGCACCTTGAAGCAGCGCGCGGGTACCTTGAAGCAGCGTGCGGGCACCTTGGCAAAGCGCGCCGGCAACATGGAGTAACTTCTCACCCAAACCTTTACGGACAATCAAGAAGTACGGAGAAAGCTGCCAATCGGCAGCTTTCTCTTTTTTTTGCGTGCTCTGTCTCGGAGCGGAACTCTACCACCCATGGAGCCAGATGGTGTTCCTACCATAGTTTGCGTCCCCAGAAATCAGTAAACATTTTCCATCCCAAGCCAAGTAGGCTTCGGCGCTTGCCGTACACGCGCGCAACACCGATCATGCCTGGTTTGAGGGTCAAGCCGGGCTCTTTCACAAAAAGATCTACAAAATAAAAGTGTGGCGGATTCATGCCCTTCAACTCAACCGTCCCAAAGAGTCTGGGGTCCATTTCCGTAGGTCCCGGAGCAATAGACACGATCTGCGCTTGCCATTTCTTGAGGAGACCTTGCACCTGGAGTGTGGCTTGAGCACTCTGCCGTATTTTGTACAGGTCGTATTCGGAAACGTAGATTCTTGCACGAAGTTGTGAGAGGTCCGCGACCTGGAGGAGCGGGCTCCCCTCCGCAAGGTAGCTCCCTGTCAAATCACGGACTCGCGGCGTAAGAACGATTCCAGAAATGGGGCTACTGAGCTGCAACTCGGCATTTCGACGGGAGATTTGAAGGGCCTGGGCGGCAAGCCGTTCACGATCCTCCCGTGCGGTACCGTATTCCGCATAGTGAAGAGATGCTGCGGTGGCGCGCTCGCTGGCCATGCTCAATCGGGCTCGCGCCTGTTCGTATTCCGATTGCATGGGTAAGTTACGGAGTGTGGCAAGCGATTGGCCCGCAACAACCCGCTCACCTTCTTCGACAAATAGTTGCGTGACCGTGCCAGGAACCCGGGCGCGAATTGTTGCTGTTTGCAATGGTTCAAGCATGAATCTTCCTGTGACGGAGTCGTGCCACAGGGGTAGCACAAGAGAGAGAATGAAGAGGGCAGCGAGCGCCAGGGAATGTTGAGGTGTAAACCATGCAAGGGCCCGATCCTTCTTGTCCAGATAAACAAATTTCATAAAGTTCACCAATGTGCGAATCCTTGAGCGGAAAATCAGCAGGGCCATGGCAATTTCCGGGATGAAACCCCACTCCGGACTGAAATTGCGCACGACATTGCCGACAAATCGCGCTACCACATAGAGCACCGTGTAGCTATACGCCCCGGATAGGAGTGCATATACGGCATAACCGGGACGGCGACGCAGGGGAACATACGGAACTTCGACGGGAAGGCGCCAGATATGCTTCTTCACCCAAGACGAAACAAAAGCCGTGGAGCTTTCCTTGAGGTCGGGGATACCGATGACCTCGCACAGCATGTGGTATCCGTCCAGCTTCATCAGCGGGTTCCAGTTCAGAAGCACGGATACGAAGCCGGTGATCATCATCATGAAATAGGCGCCGTTATGTACGGGCGTGTCCGGCACGGTCCCCCACCAGATGAACGTGGCGATGGCGCAAATCATGAGCTCTGACCAGACGCCGGCGATGGTGACGACAAATCGCTCATAGCGAGAACTCATAACGTCGGCTTCCGTTGTGTCTGTGTAAAGAGCAGGCGTCAGATAAATAAGAGCAAAGCCCATGGCCATCACACGCGCACCAAAGTGCTTGGATACATAGGCGTGGGCAAATTCATGGATGACGACAACCGCCAACAGGAGCGAATAGAGGATGAAGATATCTCCCCAAGTTTTGTTGGCGAAGTTGTAGAACTCTCCCGTGTCGCGGCCGATTTCTCTCCAGTGTGTGACCGTGATTCCCGCGGTTAGCGCAAAGGCAATCAGGGTGAGAGTGGTGAACCAGGTGGTGTAGATGAACCGGGTGTGGTTATAGAGATGAGTAAGAAATTTGTCCGGATTGAAGGCCGGGAAACTGACCATGGAAAGATCAGCCCATCGACTGCGCCCCTGCATTTTTTTCCGGCGCTCTTCGGCCGTCTGTTGCATCAGCAGAATGTTTTTCTCCTGCGGAGTCTTGTACCAGAATTGCACCGCCTCCAGCTCATCTGCGAGTTGGCGGACGGCCTCGGCGTCATATTCAACGCCCTCTTGTTGCGAATAGAGCTGCGCAATCTCCTCGTAGGATCGCGCCCCATCGAACATTTGCGTGATTTTCCATTCAAAAGGCGGAAAGGTGAACATCAAGCCGGAACTGGGCACATAGACGCGCACGATGGGCTTGCCGTCCACCAGGTGTTCGCGAAAGGTCGCTCCCGGATCCAGCCGCGGGTAGTGCTCCGCGATGGTGCGTGCCGGAATTTCCGGCAAAGCCACGTCGAGGGCGCGGGTGAGATTCATGGGGGGTCTAGCGGGAGTTTTCGACGCGCAGGTTTGCCGTCATGCCGGGGCGCAGTGAGCCGCGCTCTCCGGTCAATTCCACAAGTACCTCAAACGTGCCGCTCGAGGGATCGATCACCGGGCTTACTTCCTTCACGCGCGCGGTATGTTTTTCGCTAGGCGTATCGGGCGAGGTGACCTCGAACTGCTGCATTGCGCGCAAGTGCCCAAAGTACTTTTCCGGTAAGGTAAAGCGCATCAGCAGCGGCGCCTCGGCGGTTACCCAAAACAACCGTTCGCCCTTGGCCACCGACTGCCCTTCGCGAACGTAGCGCCGCGCAATCAGCCCGTCAAAAGGAGCGGTAATCTTCGTTTTTTCCAGTTCAAGTTCCAGCGAACGTTCCTCGTCGTGCGCGGTATTCAGCGTTTCCTGAACGCGCTTGATATCCCACTGGTCGGACTCCGCCTTGTATTGTGCGTGTTGCAACTGCTCCTGGGAGATCAGGCCCAGATCCCAAAGTCTTTGGGCGCGGACATAATCCGCTTGCAATACACCCGCCTCCGCCTCCCAGTTCTTCAGATCGTCCGCAATGCTGCGAGACTTGGCGCGCGCCGCCTCCAGATTTGCGGCAATCTGCCGGTCGTCCAATTGGGCCAGCATGGTTCCCGTTTTCACCCGCGAAGGCGCATCAAAGTAGATTTTGGCGAGCACGCCATCCCGTTGCGCCGCAAGGTCCACCTGGTGTTCCACAATGATTGGTCCGGAGACGACAAGCCCCGTGTCTGCCGCTTCCACGAGGGGCGCGGTTCTTGTAGCGGGTAAAGGCGCTGGAACCGCCGCGGCATTTGTAACGTCAGGGGCGCTGGTCTTGCTGTCCCCACAACCGGCGGCGAGGAGAGCTGCACCCAAAGCAATTGGCACGATCCTGCTTCGCATACTCCTCCTCCGCACCTCTACCAGCCTAGCCAGTACCACACTTTGGAATACGCCCACAAAAACGGCCTCCGGAAAAATACATAGGCTGCCGGATACCATCCGATGCGCACCTTGCCGCGCCCTTCCATCCCCGATCGAATGGCCCCATCCGCATTGGGGACTCCCACGCGGGCATAAAAAACGGGTGTCTCGTGAAGAATCTCGGCTTTGGGGCTGACAATGATCACATCTCCGTGAAACGTCCGCGTGGGATAGCTGTTCAGCTTGACCACTGCTCTTTGCCCCTCTTTCAGCACGCCCGCATCCGCATCTTCGATCGCCACGTCTACCGTCGCCTGCGATGCGTCCACGATTTCGGCGAACGAATCGCCTTGCTGCAGTTTGCGCCCGGCAAAGTTTTCGACATGCGGCGTGGCCACGACACCATCAATCGGTGAACGCAATTCTGTCTTTCCCAGCAACTCCCGGGCGCGCTCCACCTCCGCCTTCCAAAAATCCGCCTGCACGCGATGCACGCCCGCCTCGGTTCCATCGTTCGCCGCCAGCGCACGATTCATCTGCATCATGGCGGACTCGTACCGCGACTGCGCTTCCGCAAGTGCCGAGCGGAAGTTCCACGCCTCCATCTCCGCCAGCACTTGCCCTCGCTGAACACTCTCCCCTTCGTGAACGAAAACCTTTCCCACCACGCCCTCAACTTCGGGTTGCACTTGCGCTCGCCGCCCCGGCGCGACTACGGCGTCGCCGTCAACGCGAAACGGCAGCGGGCAAGCCACCAGGAAAAACAAGGCGATCGCCCCTAGCGCCAGGAACAGCGTGCGCCGGCGCTTCTCCAGGGCCATGAATTTCCGCTTGCGCACCAGCACCGGTTCCAGGATGGAGATGAACGGCACTTCTTTGTACATCTGGGCATTGCGCAGCGCGACCGTGGCCTGGCCCGCAAGAACTTCCAGAATCTCGATGTGTGCGGGCCCCAGAAAATCGGGGTCGCTGCTCTCCATGGCGTACAGACCCACGCGGCCGGTGTCATCATTCAGCGGCCGTGCGTAAAAGCCGCGCATCCCCGAATCGGCAAAGTATTTCCTGAATTTGGCGCGCGTTTCTTCGCGCTCGCTGTCAATTTCCTCGGCGTGCTGGCGAACGTGAATGACCTCTTCGGACAGCGCGGCCCACTGCAGGATTTCGTTCAGCGGGGCAATTTCCGGCGCGTCGGCGTTCACCTGCGTAAGGCCCGTGACCGCGCTCAACTTAAAGCGCCCGCCGCGTTCCAGCGCAATGGCGGCGCGTTCGTAGGGAATCACCGCTTGCGGCGCGTTTACGATCGTCTGCAGCATGCGCTCGAGGTTCAGCGTGGAGGTGATTTCGTGGCTGACGGTGTTGAGTGTCTCCAGGATTTCCACTTTGCGCTCGGCCAGCAGCAAGCCCGCATTATGCAGTGCCGTCGAGGCGGTTTCCGTCAGGTTGGACAGCGTGAACAATTCGTCGTCGTCAAACGCTGTGCCGTCCTGTTTGTTCACTGCTTCCACCACGCCGACCAGCGCCCCCCTATCCATGATCGGCGCCACAATCAGAGAATAAACCGGCGTTTCCGGCGAAACTTGATTGCGCTGCACCAGTCGTTCGTCCTGCGCCTCGGAAAGACACAGCGTTTCGCCATTATCGGAAATCGCGCCGGCAATTCCTTCGCCAGGTTTCTGAATCTGACCTTTGAACACCGTGGCGTCTGCCCCGGCCTGGTACATCAGTTCGACGGATTCGTCCGCTCGCAGCAGCCAGATGTTGACAGCCTCACAGGCCAGTACTTCGGAGAACTTCGTGGCGATCAGCGGCAAGAGCTCGTCCATTTCCAGCGTGGACGAGAATACCTTCTCAAGATCGTAAAGCTGTGTCAGCCTGGTAATCGAACTGAGCGTGCCGTTGCGTTCGTCTTCATAAGCCTTTGCTGTAGATATCGCGATACCTGCAACGTTCGCGGCGGGCAACAGTGCCGCGACCGCTTCCTGCGAGATCTCCTCTTCAAATGCCAGTATCTCCAGGGCTCCGATCAGAGCTTCGCCGCGCAGAAGGGGAATGTAGCAAATGGAGAGCAGCGACTTTCTCGTGTCAACGTGCGCGTAATCTTCTCGCTTCAGGCTGTCTGCCTGCTGCAGGACGGGAGTGGCATCCTCCAACAGGCCGCCGAGAATCCCCGCCCCCCCGTGGATCGCCTGCTCGTGGATGGCGGCTTCGCCGACAGTAGCTCGCGGAACCCAGAAGTTGCCTTCTCCATCCGAACCCAGCGTATACACACTGACCGCGCATTCGCCCAGCAACTCCGCAACGAATTTCGCGAACAGGCGCGCGCGCGGCACCACCTCCTGCTCGGCCAGCAGGTTCGTGGAAAGACCCGACAGATCGAGGATTGAATCCTGCTCCGGGCTTGGCAACTTTCGACCTTCTGTCCGCCGACTCCTCTACGCTGGGAGCCACCACCGGACCGGGTACCTTGCTTTTTCCGCGTAGATTCACTAAGTTGTCCGCGCACTCTAACAAACGCCATCACTGAGTGTCAATGCGGGGAATGCGGCTGCGGCCGCCGCAAGGGAGATGCACCGGTGGAGATCGAAACGAGAACACAGGATGGAGTGAAAATCGTCAAGCTGAAGGGTCGCCTCTGCATGGGTCCGCCGCTGGATCGCTTCAACGCCACAATGACCGAATTGCTTGGCGAAGGGTACAACCGCATCATTTTGGACCTCGAGGAAGTGCCCACCATGGATTCCAGCGGCATTGGCATGCTGGTGCGCTTTCTCACCTCAACCAAGCAGGGGGGCGGGGCCATCCGCTTGCTGAAACCGTCCAAGTTCACCCTCCAGACGCTCAAGATGGTGGGGTTGCTGAATCTCTTTTCAACCTTTGAGGAAATCCCGCTGGCAGTGGCATCTTTTCAATAGCAAACGCGGCTGTTTTCAGACATTCGAGGAATTCTGCTTTTCTCCAAAAGTGTCCTGGCGCCGCCTGCCTCTTCGTACTTGGCGCAAATTCCTGTTTAAGCGGTGACAAAATTCTGGCTGGCTTCTTCCGCCGTCCCGAAAAATCTCACAATCCTGTCCACGTGGGTCATGTGCAGGATTTCCTGAATGATCCCCTGCGGTCCAGCGATGCGCAGGCTGCCTCCGGCTTTCTCCAACTTGGCGTGACACATCACAATGATGCCCACGCCTGTACTGTCCATCATGTCCAGGCCGCTCAAGTCCAGCACGATGCTCTTCACTCCTGTTTTGATCCATTCATCCACGGACCACTCCACTTGCCGGCTGTCGTTTCCCATCATCAGCCTTCCGCGAAGTTCCAGAACACCCACCGTGGCCGACGGCGATTTCTTTTGCACTGCCAGAATCATGGGAACCCCCGTTTTCAAAAAAACCGTCATCTTGCGGAGGCTGGTGGCCGTCTGCACGCCCCACGCAATCCGCTTCGTTCGGCCACTACTCCTGATTTGAGGGTCCGATAGTAGGACCGTAGGGCGAGGGAGTCAACGGAAAAGGGGTCTCCCAAAGGGCCAGCTAGGCAAGGCAGCATAGAAACAAAAGTGCTTAGCGGAAGCATCCGAATCATGCTTTCCGGTATCAAAACAAAAGCACCATTCGGTGGAATGGTTGCACGAAGGGGCTTCTGAGTCAAAAAAACTGGTCAGGGGGATACATTGAAGGACAGCAAAATTAAGTGTCTCTGTACGGCTGTCTTCGCATTTATTTTAGTAATAGGTAGTTCGCGACTGTGCGCACAGGGGAGCCCCTCGACTCCGCTCGCGAACGAACAAGAGATGTCCACCAGTGCTAGCGCTGCACCGGCGCAAGACCCTTCTGGTCCGCAAACCGGCGACGCAACAGCCAGCCCGGCAAAACCGGACTCGCCGCAGCCCAAAGTCGAGCCCGCCAATTCCTCGGGCCAGCAGACCAAGCGCATCCTGTGGATCATTCCCAATTACCGCTCGGTGAGCGTGGACAGTCACCTGCCTCCGCTGAGCTTTAAGGAAAAATTCTGGCTGGCGACGCAGGATAGCTTCGATTACTCGGCTTTCGCGTATGCAGGCATCTTCGCCGGAACTTCCATGGCGAGTAAATCGACTCCCGAATTTGGCCAGGGAGCTGCCGGCTATGGAAACTACTTTGCCCACACGTTTGCCGACGACACCGTGGAAAATTACATGGTGGAAGCGCTCGTGCCTTCGTTGACCAAGGAAGACCCGCGCTATTACACACTGGGCAGAGGCGGCGTCTTTAAGCGCACCGGGTATGCCGTCAGCCGCCTGTTTGTCACCAGAACGGACTCGGGCAAAAGAACTTTCAATCTGTCCGAGGTTGTGGGGGCCGGCGCAGCCGCAGGCATTGGCAACACCTACTACCCCACGGATCAGAATCAGTTGGTCAAAACATATCAGCGCTGGATCAGCCAAGTCCTCCAGGACGGCGCCAGCAACATCCTCAAAGAGTTCTGGCCAGACATCAATCACTCCCTCTTTCATACCAACAACTGAGCCCGCAGCCGGTTCGCCCCATTGAGGAGACTTCATCAGTTCCCCTTGATGCGTTGATTGGGAATTTGGATGCTGTCTCGTTGTGAAATAGGGATTTCACCTCATCGGATTCCTTGGCCAAAGTGCATCGATTTGGGCCTGATTGCCCCGCCTTGATTTTGAGACGTGTTCCATTTCGCACAGTTTGCTAGACCCCTCTTCTGGTTGAATCGACATGGAATCTCAGGACCCAAGAAGTTTCATCCAGTGAATGCAAGGCGATTTTCTGCCATTTAGGACTGCAATGAATCGCAAGAGTTTCCGAGTGATGCGGGCGGGCGAACGGACCAACATCGAAGGGAAGCCTGTAAGCAACAAAGTCTTGTTGGCGATTCCTGATAACGAATTCCAATTGATGCGTCCTAACTTGACGTACCTTGAATTGCCGGATCGTCTTAGCCTTCATGAAGCGACCCAAGCCATCGAGTTCGTTTATTTTCCGAACCGAGGAATGGTTTCTCAGGTAGTTGTGACCAAAGACGGTCGGACCGTGGAAGTGGGTGTGGTGGGAAGCGAGGGCTTTGTTGGGGCAGGATTGGCGGTTGGCTTGAGCAGAAGTTCAGTGCGTGAAATAGTCCAGATCGCCGGCGATGGCTTCCGAATGATGGGAAATGCGCTGGAACGCATTCTACGGTCGGCTCCGCAGTTGCAGATGATCTTGAACAGGCATTCGGGGCTTCAAGGGATGCAAGTCGCACAGACCGCGGCGTGCAATCGGCTCCACGATATACAGCAGCGTCTCGCGCGGTGGCTCCTGATGACTCAGGATAGGGTGCATTTAGGAGTACTTCCCATCACCCACGATTTCATTGCGACCATGATGGGTACTGACCGATCCACGGTGAGCTTGGCAGCGGCCGTGCTGCAAAGAAAGGGCATCATCGAGTACGTACGCGGCGCAGTGAAGGTTGTGAACCGGAGGAAACTCCAGAATTCCGCTTGTGAGTGTTACGCTGTCATTCAACAGTTCGAGGATGAACTCGGATTGAGATAACAATTTTTGCCAGTGTTGGGTACCCCACAGACAGCAGCCTCTCCCAATCGCTAATGTTTAGGAATTATGTATTCCGTTCGCTTTTGATTTGTGTTCAAAAAGCGATAAGTTCGGCAGAACCTCGCTCAGGTCAATGAAAAGAGCGGCTTTTGTTGTCGCAGTGCCGTGGAAGACCAATGCTACACCATCTTTCAAAGAAGCACGACGGCGGCGAATATCGAGGTGTGCCATGGAAGCGAAGCGTCGCAAATTGGTATGGGTCAAGAAACAGAATTTTCAAGGTTGGGCTTGCACCGAATGCGCATGGGTGTTCAACCCTTTGGGGCCGCTTATTGGCGAATCAATTGAGGAGATGAAAGCGCACTACGAACAGCAGCGCGACAAGGAGTTCGCATCTCATGTCTGTGCCGAGCACCCGAGAGCCACAAGAATTCCCCTTTAGTTAAATCACCCGCGGGCTGGGCACGGTGAGATTTTTGCGTTCATGAAAGGCAACTACGCGCCGGAGCCGCACGTTCAGCCGGCGCACAAGGATTTTCCGATAGGCGGAACACAAAGGAGCAGATTCGGGACTTAGGGAATTCTGAAAAAGTATCGAGTCTCGCATGACTCAGTTTGTCCAATTGATTGCAAAAAGGTGCCCCCGTGAACCCCGCCTTCGACATTCTGAAAAAGATTGGCGCCGTGAATTTCGAATGGGTGGAAGCCGTTCGAGACTTGCAAACCGCCGAGGCCAGGATCCTGGAACTACAAGAGTGCTCGCCCGGCGAGTACGTCGTCTATAGCCAGCGCACCCAGGAGATTGTTGCCAGGTTCAACTCTCCCAAGGAGGGCGCGAGTGAAGCTTGAAATGTCTGGCCTGGGATTGCTGTGCGTTCTGATGTGGCCAGTACACCCGGCAACACCCGCGAGTCGGACCATGCGCCGTTGGCATCCTGTTACCTGGCTACTCGGCAGGGCCGCGATCTCCGGTTGTGCGTGACACGGACGTGTAAACAAGTCTAGCTGGGCACCGGATAGTGCCATCTGATAGTTCGGATAATTAAGAACCGTCCCAATCCCCAATCGAGAATAGAATTTACGCGCCGCGGGAAAGATGGGAAAATACGCTCGCTCATTCCTCTCGGTTTGTTCCTTGCGTGTAAAGGTTGGGATTGGCCCACACGCTGTTGCTTCCGGGACTGAGGTGCCTCCATGGGATCCGCTCTGGACGTACACCGGCTGCACTTCGCTTTCACCGTCACCTATCACTACTTGTTCCCGCAACTCACCATGGGCCTGGCGCTCCTGTTGGTCGTTCTGAAGACGCTGGCGCTTCGCACAGGCGATGAGCATTACAACCGCGCTGCACGCTTCTGGGCCAAGATTTTCGGCATCAACTTTGCCCTCGGCGTCGTCACTGGCATCCCCATGGAATTTCAGTTCGGTACGAATTGGGCGGAGTTCTCGAAAGCCGCGGGCGGCGTGATTGGGCAGACACTGGCGATGGAAGGCGTCTTCTCCTTTTTCCTGGAGTCGAGTTTCCTGGGACTGTTCCTTTATGGTGAAAAACGTCTCGGCCGCGTCGGCCATTGGTGGGCGGCGTTTCTCGTTTTCATCGGCTCGTGGCTATCCGGCTATTTCATCGTCGCCACCGACGCCTGGATGCAGCATCCCACCGGCTATCGCC
>Ga0209517_10005666_pt1 | contig 15785 bp, 12 predicted proteins | sample PeaSoiMetSII2010_FD_187695 | JGI IMG/M metagenome (GOLD analysis project Ga0209517, IMG submission 187695) | Peat soil microbial communities from Weissenstadt, Germany - SII-2010 (SPAdes) (version 2) | ecosystem: Environmental > Terrestrial > Soil > Wetlands > Peat | place: Germany... | reverse complement strand
GCCACGCCAACGTGCTCAGATACCAAGTGAATCGCCTGTTGAGCCGTGATAATCTCGTGCGCGTGTTTGGGAGCGATTCCCTCACGTCGTGCCGCGTCCATGATTGCGCCATAAACGACGGGGTGGGCTCGTCGCCCGAACAGAATCCATTCATCGTTTGCCAGATCTTGGAGCACGATGTGTTCCTTTTGGGCAGCCGCGTGGGTCTGTGGGAGAACCGCATAGAGCGGCGTCAGAGCGAATGGTGCGGTCGTGATCTGAGAGTCCTCCGGAGGTGCCGTCACCAGCGCCAGATTCAGTTCGCCGGCCATTACACTCCGGACCAACTCGATTGAGAACTGACTGATCAGTCGAAGGCGGAGTGTGGGGTACAAGGAGAGACGAATTGCAAGAATGGCCGAAACCCAGGCTTGATCGGCGTAGGGCGAGTATCCAATCAGCAAAACGCTATCTCCTCCATCATGGGCAGCACGAGCAAGATGAACAGTCCGCTCCATATTCAAGAGCGAAGAGCGAGCCCCTTCGACAAAGATACGTCCCGCGTCCGTTAGCTCCACAATTTTCTTATTGTCGCGAGTGAACAGCGGAAATCTATTCTGTTTTTCGATTTCAGTGATCTGTTTGCTGAGCGTAGATTGGGTGATGTGCAATCTGTGGGCAGCCCGTGTAAAGCTCAACTCCTCGGCCAAGACAATGACTGCGTACAGGTAACGCACTTCAATGTGGGGGAACACTGCTCCATACCCCTTTCGCCAAATGGCAAGAATCGGTAATTGGCCTACATCTAGTGAAGGAACCGGCACCGGAGAAAAAGTATCAAAGAGATTTCTTTATTTCTTGGCGGCGTTGGCCAGACCCGGTGGGCCGTTGTCCGGCGGGCGTGACAGTAAGGGTTCCCATCGGGGCGAGAGGTGCACCGGGCCTTGACATCGGCTCATATCGGATGTCACGCTCTGGTAATCTCTGGCCTTAGCAGTAATCATTAATGAGAGGTGAGGCCTGTCCGATGTCCAGCCGCGAATTGGGCCCTGAATGGGTTCTTTCCGCTTTCCTTCAGAATGCTGAAGCGCGGGGCCATGATGATGTCAGCGAATTGGCAGTCGTTGCGTGCCGTCTGTGGCCGCGGATTCAGGCGCACGCGCGCAAAGAGCTGACGAACAAGAGGTCGGATGACGCGATAGCTTTCGCAACGGAGGTATGGGAATCGGTATTGCGGTCTGTCGCGAAAACCATGCGTCGGTCAAATGGGAGAGGCCGGCCGATATTGAACCTGGAGGCCTATCTCTTCGGGGCTTTTCACCATCGCTTTAATCGCGCCCTGAGGCAGGAACGCAGAAGGCGAGAGATGGTGGAATATCTTCCGCTGGGCCGCGATCTTGAGCGGCTGCGACATGCCCATGATTCGAAGGCGGTGGTGGACCTGGATCGTTCGATTCAGGTCAAGCAAACCATCGAGAACATGGATGGCTGGACACGTACGGTGTCGATGGCACGGCTGGCTGGTTATTCCTGGAAGGAAATCGCAGAATATCTGCGTCTGACCGAGCCGCAAGCTAAACTTCGATTCCGTTACGCACTCGGGCGGCTCCGCGCCCGATTTGGCAGTGCGGGGAGAGCTTCGAGCGGGGGCTAGGCCCAGCGCACGGCTCGCGGTAGACTTGGCCGTTGGTTTTGAAGCAATGTTGGCGAGAGGCAAATTCTGATCGAACAAGGCTATTCCGTCGATGAAGAGAGGCGCATCTTGGATGTGCTGGCGCGGGGTTTATCGCGCGAGTTTCCAAACCCAGAGCGCGTTGGGTGCCCCGACTCGTCCATCCTCAGGGGCATTGCTTCCCACAAATTGCCGCTGTCGCAAGCGGCACCTTGGTTCGACCATCTCAGTGCCTGTAGCCCGTGCTTCCAGGACTTCAACAAGTTTCGTAGAGAAGCGGCAGGCCAACGGCGTCGTATTCAAGTCTGGCTGGCCGCTGCTGCGGTTCTGCTTTTCGCGTTCGGCGGATTGTTGTGGGTGCGAAGTCGGCCATCGGGGCAAACCGCGGCAGTTGTGGTCCTTGACCTGCGTGGCCGCGCTACGGTGCGCGGAGAAAGCACGCCCGAGACTAGTCAGCCGTCATTAGAGGTTCCTCGTAACGCAAGGAATCTGAACTTGGAGTTGCCAATCGGAAGCAACGAGGGGGCGTACGATGTAGCGCTGCTCAATCCGAGCGGCGCTGAGCTTTTCCGTACAAGTGCCACGGCTAAACTCGAAGATCACATTGTGGTGCTTAAGGCTGAGGTTGATCTTGCCAGCGTCGCTCCAGGTTCGTATTTCCTTGCCTTGCGCCAGCCAGGCTTGGAATGGATGCGATTTCCGATTCGCGTGCTTCTGAAGCCACAACCCGACAATGCGCAGAATCTCTGAGGGAGAACGCCTTCATGATCACGACGAGCACGATGTTCACGAAGAGATGTCTGGAGTTTTTCGCAGTATAATAGCGGTAATCGTGAGGCGCTCTTCGTCCCCGGAGGGTCTGCTATGCTGATTCTTGTCCCATGGAAGCCAGTCGTTCTCGTGTGGGGATTGCTGAGTGGGATGATACTGGTTAGTTTCGTTGCATCTTCGCTGCTTCAAGGAAAGAACCCCTTCGCGACAGCTGCGACCATCACGCAGCCTCCAACCGTGAAAGCGGGTGTTGCGCAAACGGCGCAGCAAGCTAATCACTCACACAAAGCGGCTCGGACTCCGAATCGGTAAAACCTCGACGATCTCGTGTCGATGCCTCACTGACGTATTACCAATAAACAGACCGGACTGAAAGGGTGAATGAGATGAGCGATGAATTGAAAAAGAACAAGACTGCGGGACAAAAACCGCCTCGAATGGTTCCCTTGCAGGAAGGCGTGAAACCGTCTGCTATGACGCCAGTGCAGCCTTCCAAACCTGCGACCCCGCCCGCCCCACCTGAACCACCCAAGAAGAAGTAAGCTGAATTGACGGAACGACCGTGACCGAGCTAAACAAACCGACGGAGCAGACACCGCCCCCACAGCAGCCGTTTACGCCATCGGAAAGAGCACTGAAGCTGCATGATGAGTATCGGAAGAAGGTCTGGGAAGACTCGGTATCAGGCAGTGAGAACTTTGACAAGTATCTCATCACCTTTTCGACTGGTGCCCTTGCCCTATCGTTGTCTTTTATCAAGGACGTTGTTCCGCTGAAGGATGCGATATGGATTCCGCTCCTTATCGTCTCGTGGGCTGCGTTCATACTGGCAGCATTGGTGACTCTAATTTCGTTTCGATTCAGCCTCTCGGCTCTGGAAAGAATGGTTCCGGTGCTAAATGACTATTACCTGAATGGCAAACCCGAGGCATACGACAAACACATGGACGACCTGAGGACGAAAGCCGTCGACTGGTGTGCTTGGGGAGGACTATTTTTCTTCGTACTCGGTTTGATTTGCACTATGATATTCGTCAGCGGAAACGTTCTGAGAGCGAACGCCATGGCAGAGAAGGAAAATCCGCAAAAGGGCAATTCCATCCGAATTGACCGAATTGACTTTGGCTGCAAGCCTCCGGCGATGACGCCAGTGACGGCGAATACGAAACTCGAAGCACAAGCTGGGCAGGACAAGGTTGAAAAGGGCGTCAAGCTGCCACGGTTTACTCCAGTTCCCCCAACCCCACCACCTACGCCACAACCGTGTCCGGCAGAGCCGCCAAAGAAATGAATCGAGGCGATGATGGTAAAGGTCAATGATGGCTTGAAACCAGCGGGAATGACGCCCATCGTCACGGGTCAAGAAGACCGAGGCTTGAAACCTCCGCCGTTGACACCTGTGCAGCCTGAACCACCTGCTTCAAGTCCAGCTCTTCCCGCCCATACGCCGAAGAAGTGACGGACAGAAAGTGACAGTTAGATTATGGCGATCACGCCATCGTGGTCAGGCGAGATTGCATACTGGAACGTGTTCTGCAATGCCTCTCTGCGCTCCCGGACAGGTTTCATTGACGAAGCCGAACACTTTCAGCGCAATCGAGAAGCCAGCGTCGCTACGCTCCGATGGTGTTCGGGATCATCCCGGAATGCCGTTCGGCTTCCTTCGGAACAGGCGTTCAGCTTCGCTGGAATTACTCGGCAGCCTTAAATTGAAATTTGCGAGTCAGATGGAGGCTCTCTTCGATTGCAGAGACTTCGCCACCTCGATTGCGGTTTCGAGCTGGGGATCTCTCTCTTCCTTCAATGCGTCTCGGGAAAGTTCAATTGAGAACTTGGGGATGATGCCGTTGTTCTCCAGCATCCGTCCTTGCCAAGTAAGGTACGCGGCAACCGGTAATCCCAGGATGTAACCGTGTCCCACCTTGTATGCACTCCCGCTCAATAGACGGCCTGGCGTCTTCGTTCCCACAATGGTCGCCAGATTGTTCTCTTCGGCAAATGCTGAGACCATTTCTCCGGCGCTTGCGGTGTGTTCGTTTACCAACAGCACGACTCGACCGTGGAAGCGTTGCTCGCCGAGTCCTTCGGTGACTACTAGGATAGATTTCTCAACGAAGGCATATCGGGCTGCTAACCATATGAGAGTCGCCTTGTGGGACGGAATCCTTCCGAACCGGGTAAGTTCCTCACGGCGATAACCGCGCTCGCGACGTCTCCGCGTGAGGCTGTAGCCCACCTCCAGTTTTCCCGGCGTCAGATAGCTCATCAGCCGCAGTCCGCCAATTCCGCCGCCGGTGTTCCCGCGCAGATCCACAATCAGACGGCTGCAGCCGTTCAGAGACGCGATTCCGCGGTCAATGTCCTTGGCCACGTCGATTCCCACCACTCCGGGAAACATGGCCACTTTGAGAAGTCCGATTTCATCGGTGAGTTTCTCAGCCTGCACTGGGTCCGGCGCGGTCACGGGATGTTTCTTTGACTTCGGCACCGGCAATTGAAGTCTGACTCGCTCCTGGCCTCCGTGGAGCCTCTCAATTGTTAGATCGACCGTCTCTCCGACCGCGAACGTCAAGTCCTCCGGAGGCCGAATCTCCCGTCCACCGCTGTCCAGCAACAAATCGCCTGGCCGTATCCCTGCGGAGTACGCTGGACCACCTTGGTGCACATCCTGAAACATCCAGCGTTCATTCCCGTCGACGGCGATGCACTGCATGGTCGCATTGATCGCGTGCCGAGCCGGTATGTTTCGCATTCCGGCATGTCGGAAGCCGGTGTGGCTGGTCTTGAGCTCAGCCACTAGCCTCTGAACTTCCTTCTCGAATGCCTCAGCTCCGGTACATGCAAGAATTTGGTCCCGTCGGCTTTGAGCAAGTGTGTTCCAATCCACTCCATTCATGGCAGGATTGAAATGCTTGGTTTCCACCAAGCGGCAGACTTTGTCGAAAATCTTCGTGCGCTGGTCGAGAGTCAGATTCATTGCTGTTTAATCCCAACTGGTGTGGAAGCCTCTCCAACTGCGATGAACGCTGCCCAATAGAATGGGCTTACCTGGTCACCATACTTCGCCAGCAAGTCCAGCTTCGCGTCTCTGAGCGCCGATCTGGTGTCCTCGCCCTGGCCCAGCCGCTGGTAGAAGCGATCCATCAGCGCGCTCGCGAACGTGTCGTCGGCGCTCCATAAGCTCGCGACAACTGATCTCGAACCGGCTACCAAGAACGCTTCCACCAGATTACTGACGCCTTCTTGTCCCTGCAGTTTGCCCACACCTGTGTCGCACGCGGATAGGGTAGTCAGTTCGGCATTGAGTCACAATCTTATTATCTCCCGTACTTGCAGCAGCCCGTCGTCAGCGGATTTCTGGTCTGTCCCCAAGACCAGTGCTGAACGCTCGGGATACTGCGTATCTGCGAACCCGTGCACCGCCAGATGCAAAACGCGAAACTGGTCGAGCGGCTCTTTCTTGAATGCAGTTTCCGTGGCGTCCTTGCCAAGCAACATAACCGCATTCCGTCCGACAATTTTACCGATTCTCTCGACCTCTTCCCGCGTTTCAGGAAGATCTTGAAGCCGCATACCGGATAGATCCGCCATGCCCCGCACCAGCCGTGCGCGGACCGTGTCTGGAGTCGGTATCCTACGCCCAGCCCCGCCTTGATTCTCGTAGGCAACATCACCGACACCGAGAAACGGGCGCGGCGCCCTTACGTTCTTCCTCTCTCGCCGCAATACATCAAGAATAGTTCCGGAAGGCACGTAGCTTACGACGCGAGACTTCAACAGATACTCGCCTTGGCGATCTCGCAGTGCTTCAAACGGAAGCAGGTTCAACACCCCGTCCGGTGCAATGATGAGTCTGGTTGCTGTTTTCGCTTCGGGCATCGGCTCTAGGAGTACTCGAAACAGACGTTTCGAGGCTTCGATTCCCGCGCCCTTTGCGCGCACGTCGTCGACAAATTGCTGCACCAGTTTCTCGACTTCCTTCCGACCAACCGGCAGTGCTTGGATGCGTGCGCCTCGCCGCGTCACCGTGATACAGAAGGAAGTTGGATCATCCAGTACATACTCCAATAGCGCTTCATCTGGATGCAGGTCGTTTTCCACATTCGTCAACGCTGCTGGCTGTACCGGAAGGCGTTGGCTTGGAGCATCTTCTCTGGTCCAAGCCAGACCCAGACGCCGCTCATATTCAACGAGGTTGTCGAGCAATTGTTCGCGTTCAGGTGCGCTGTTGGTCCGCATCAGTCGTGCCTGGAGACCCGCAACATCGCCTTCCAGCGTGGCTGTTTGCCCCGATTCCGCTGTGGGGAGTGCTTTTCTATCTTCAAGAGCCCAAGCAAGAGTCCGGCCTCGAACACGCTCTAAAACGGCGAACGCTCCGGGCGCATCGCCGTTCTTGGTGATGAGTTCAAAGTGTCCCAAGTAGGTCTGACTCATCGCCGCTGCAGTTGAGCTATTCCAGTACGGCTCATCGACGCTGAGGAGCATTCCCTCAATCACATCTTCCGCCTGCTCGTAGAGCGCGTTTGCTTCGGCAAAGCGACCACGCCGCGCTTTCAAATCAGCCAGCATCGTCAAGTTGCGAGGCACGTAATAACGATCACCAACCTGCTGGCTGGCAGCTAGACCCTGGGTGGCGCGCGCGTCCGCTGTGGCCAGATCTCCGCCATCACGATAGAGTGTCGCTAGTTCGAACATGGCGTCGGCTTCTATTCGGTAGTATTGCACTCGGGTTGTAAATTGACCGGCATCTTCCAGGTATGTCAGCGCCTGCTGTCGGTTCCCGGTCTGCGCCTCAAGCTTTCCGAGAAGAATAAGCAACTGCGCTTCGTGGCCGCGCTTCTCTTGCGATCGCGCTTTGTTCAGTGCGCTCTCAAGCACCGACTTTGCCTCATCGGTTCGACCGAGCGAGGCCAGGGCATCTGCTTTTCCTTCATAACCCATGAATGGCAGTCCGCAGTCAGGATCGGCCTCCGCCAGCTTGATTGCCCGCTCGAAGAATTTCAGCGCTTCCGCGGGGCGCTTAACTTCCTCAAATCCTCTTCCGAGTAATTCTAGAAATCGTACCTGACCAGCCGTGTCGCCGTTCGCCATGGTTGACAGGAGAGCACCCCCCAGAAGTCTGGCTGCGCGTCCAGGGTTTCCTTCGAGAAACCCAATGAGGCCCAGTTCGCCGGAGGCCCTCGTCACCCACTGGTTCTCGCCCAAGCTCTTTGCGATGTCCTGCGCTTCCAGCCAGTCGCGCTTTGCGGCTCGGTAGTCAATTTCAATATCGGTGTAGCCCTTCGCGATCAGGCACCACAGGCGAAGGTTCTTGTCAGTCTGCACGATGGGATTCTGTAGCTGTTCATCCAAGAGACGTGAAAGGTCAACGAACGACATCGTTTCGGCTTCTGATCTGAGACGGCCCACCTTGGCGTGAAGTTCGTTCCGCGCATCACCCCGCTCCGAGAACAGCTTCTCGGCTCTGACATAGAGCGGCGCAGCCGCGGGTCCGTTATTTAACCAGTAGAAGTGATCGGCGACGGCCAGCAGCGCATCGGCGTCTGTCGATTGCTGGGCATCCGCAGAATCAACCCGAAAAGCCGCGGCACGAGTTGAAGGACTCAGTCGGCACCGCGCGTTGAAGACGTAGTATGAGCAAGCAAGGAAAACTACCAGAGTAAGGGCGACAGTAAACGTCCCCTGCCTTGGGACACGAATCCTCACAAGAGATTCTTTTCTTCTGAATATTTCTCAGAAAACTAGAGTCAACCTACTTCCAAGACATCAGGAGTTCGGTCCTGGAAGTGGGGTTCTAAAACGACGAGTGGTTAAACGATTATAACCGGGCCAGTTTGGAAGAGTTTCCTGGAACGCAAGAATACTTTTACTCACTTGTTCATGGAACCCGCTCTGGGCGGGCGTTCTGGCACGGATGGCCGCCTTAGACCGGTGCGGTTCCTCACTTGCCGTTATTCATCCGACCAGGCTAGTACAACCCGCGCCAGCGAGAATGCCAGCGCGGGCGTAGCGCTGGTCAATACTCGCTTGGCAAGTGGATGACATTGTCGGCGAAGTACAGGGTGATCTCATCCAGCGGAAAATCGGTGTACTCGATCTCCTTGGTGAACACGATGTTGCCGTTGCCGTCATCGCACCTAAGCGTCGCGGTGCGGTCGGGACGTACGGCGAGTTTCCAGACTTGAAATTCCTCGGCGGCAACAGCCTTGTTGTAGGGCTGAATGATCGCGATCTCGTCCAGAAGCCAATGGGCTCCGCCATGCTCGGCAACGTGCTGCGCGCCGTCGGTATAGAGAACGTTGCGGTTGATGCCGTGCCGATACCAGTTTTCGCTGCCGGTGAACTGCGCGAGATCGCTTTTGCTGAGAGTCTTCGTCGTCATGGTGTGCCTCTTTCGTTTTGAGTGACCGCCTTGGCGGGGGCGAGAGAGGCAACAGGAACAGCCGCACGGAAGGCGCGGCGTCACAGGCAAGCGTGAAATAAATGAGGGGTAGCCCGTAGGGAATCATCGTTTATGTCGCGAAAGTGCCTTGACGTTAGCCTGCGGCTGTTAGGTTGACTCCGAACCCGTCCATGAATGGGTCACGGATGAGGCACATTGGTGACGAAGACTGCGCGGAGAGATGCGGCGAGAATAGAGGGGGACAGTCACGTGGGGGAGAGAGATTGGGTCCGCGCAAGATGGGAGGTTCAAATAGTGTTTCTTGAGCGATATGCGCCTTCAACAAGGATCAAACAGTCGGTAGAACGGTGGCCGTGGGGAGGATGGCTAGGTAACTTGCGTCCAGGGCAGGACCGAGAAGAAGGATAGCGGCGATTCGGCGGACTACTTGCGCAACGTAGGCAGCTTCTTCGGAGTGAAGGGGACGGCCAAGGAGCGGGAATTCGCGGTAGCTGAGCCACTTTTTCAGAACCTGGTAGCCACCGAGGGTGTAATTCCAGACATTGATGGGGATCGCCGGCCAGAAGGATTCCCCGGTGAGATGGGAATCGACGCAGGATTCTCCCAGCAGGGCGAGCGCGTCTTCAAGGGTGAGAGATTGCGCCGTTGCCAGCGCGGCGAGCTTTTCTCGTTCGACCGCACTCCACTGCCGTTCGGGAGACAGGCCCTGGCCGGGCATGACGGTGCTGCCTTGTCCGCGGTATCCCCAACCCGCTGTGAGCTTGAGGGCGTTTTCGAGGTCGGAATTCTTGGGAAGTTTGAGAGCGGCGAGGAAGGACCATTCGCCGGTCAGGCGGATGGAAGATTCCGCATCGAGTAGCTCGGCAAGGCGGCGGCCGAGAGCGGCGGAGTGGGCGAGGAGATCGGCGGTCGCGGGCAGGGGGATGCGCGGCCAGTCGCTCATGAGAGCCCCGGAATTTTCCGTGCGGTATTGAGGCGTGTGCATGATCGCGAGTGAATGGAAGAAAAGGCTTGAATTCTCGATCTTGAGTTCACTCAAGTAACGCGCCGCTCCCTCACTCACGTTCGTGCGCGACTCAACATGACCTGGTAACGGTTCGCCCATTGTGGACAGAGGGAAAACATTCGCACCTCTTTCATTGAGGTGTCGGTTTGCTATCAGGTATGTGGTTCCCGGGGGGTCGAAGGCCTTTCGATTCTTTTGGGCGAGATACATGACTGGAACGTCAGTACGGTATTGCCTGACATATTCCTCGCGCTTTTCGTCGAGCAACTTCGTTGTTGGCTCCCAATACAGCCATCTGTTGTCGTATGGCCGATAGGCAAACGGCAGAATCTGCCAAGGTCGGAAGCCTCGCGTCTGAAGCGCAACTCGAACCTCGGTTGCTCGGAATCTGTTTGTATCAATCATCGTTCCCGGTACAAGCGCATCCATCTCCGCGTGCGAGAATTGTGGATTGAGATAATTACGTATGCGTTTCTCTAAGTTCTCACTGCTTATGTCCGTGACTAGATCATCTCGGCCGCTTTGCACGCCGGGGAAGGACTCCGGGAAAAGTTCCGGCACGCGTGGCCATTTCAAATAATCGGTTGCAACGACCCTCGGCTTGAAGGGAAGGCCCAGCGCGGAACTTAATGTGAGGGGGGAATATCTCGGTTCATGAGTGGCGATTGATTGCGTGAGAGATTCGCGCCGTTCCGAGGCTCGTGCCTCGTCGAAATCGCGGTAATGCAGCACCGCTGGTGTTTGGCGGGATCGAGTGTTGCGCACTAGCGTGCTGATGGCCGTACCGATTCGAATGCCCACGCTGGTGCCCGTGACGGCGAAGACAGTTTCGCTAGTCCGGCCGTCGGGAGCATACTCGCTGATCTTGCGGTCTCCGTGAAGATTATCGATAAGATGTCGGCGAAGGTCTCAAGGTATTTATGCCGCATCGTGGGATGCGAAAGCCCATCCAGCCATGAATAGTTGGAGATGAAGCAGACGATTCCCTTGCCATCAGCATTCGCTGCGATGCGCCGCTCGGCAATCCGGAAAAATCGAATGTAGAGATCGTTGAGTCCCTGCCCTTGCGGCGCTGGAAGGCCTTCGATGGGAGTGCGGTATTCGTTGGTAAGGTCGCGTTCCTCTTCTATCTTTGCGATGCCCGCATAGCCGTTGTAGGGCGGATTGCCTAGGATGACGAGGATCGGGCCTTGCTGCTTGATTTGTTCGGAGTCTTCGCGTTCGCGGCGGAACTCCTCGAAGATTACGGATTGCGGGTGCTCCTCGGGAACCCATCCGGTGAGAGCATTGGTGAGATAGACTCCAGCGCGATGATCGTCGGTTAGCGGAGCGCCTGCTGTCTCCAGCAATGACGCAAGCTGGAGGTGGGCGATAACGAAAGGCGCGGGCATGATCTCGAATCCGAAGACACGGGTAAGCGCGATGGCGCGAAGATCGTTCGGGACAAGCGCGGTATCGTCGCCGGCATTTTCGAGCAGGGTTTGATGGATGCGATTTAGGACGGCGGTGAGATAGGCTCCGGTGCCGCAACAGGGATCAAGAATGCGGACGGCGGGGCTGGCGAGGCCGAGAGGTTGATCGAGTTCGGCGCGGAGAAGGTGATCAACGCGCGCGACCATGTAGCGGACAATTTCTTTAGGGGTGTACCAGACGCCGAGATCCTTACGCAACTCGGGGTCGAACGCTTCAAGGAAGGGCTCGTAGAAATAAGCAACCGCTTCTTCTTCACGGAAGATTTCGAAGAAGGCTGGCTGAACGCGGTTAATCGCTTCCCCGGCGAGGTTGAGAATCTCCTGAAGCTGGACGGAATTCAAGGCTCCGGGGTCGGATACTTCTCCAAAGAGCTTGCGCAGGACGGGGACACGAAGGTAGTGAGCGGAGACGCGCCAGTCGAAGCGGGCGCCAGGCGCGCGATTTTCGGGTACGCGACGCCAGAGAATCCAGGCGGAAAAGATTCCGTAGAAGAGAGTCTGAACGAGAGTAGAACGAAAGAAGTGCTCGCCTTTTTCGCCCTCGAATTGGATGCCAAGCGACTCCTGAAGAGCGAGTTTGACGGTGCCGAAGCTGCCGAGGGGATGATCTTCGGCGCGGGCGCGGGCTTCGCGAGCATAGGACGCCAGCAGCCAGGCTACGTCTTTTGGCTGGACTAGCGGCGCGCGATAGAGCATGACGCGCGCGAGGAAATCGGGCAGGAGATCGGCGTGGCGGGCGAAGCGAGTGAGTGGGTCGTCCCAGAGTGCAGCGAGCGTGGCGGCCAGCGTGTAGCGTTCGAGAGTTTCGGTTGTGCCTGCTGACGTGAGTTGGAGGAGGCGGAACTCTCTGAGATTGGTGATTAAAACCAAACCGTATTGCTTGAGATAGCGTAGGGTTTGCGGCTCGTTGGTCAGAGTGTCGAGGTTATAGTCCGCAGGCTTGATTTCGACGACTCCGCGCTCGGGGTTCTGGAGGATTGGAGGTTCGGCATTGCGGCGTCTGCTAGCGGTTTGAGGGAAGAAGCCTCCGTCGGGCATGCCTGCGCCTTGATTGCGGAGCTGGGTCGAGAAGAGGACCGCAGGCTTCAGTTTCTGCCCGGCAGTGTTGAGTAGCCTGTCGAGTGGAGGGTAGAAGGAGGTCTCGGCAGTGGCGGAGCCAGTGGAGCGAATCGCGCGGAGATCGGTAATGTATTGGGCGACGACGTAGGCCGATGTCATGTCGCTCTCATGATTGCACATAGCGAGCGTTCATGAAGCGTGAGGATTTTGATTCGGGGAGAAGAATTCAGTAGCCGACGGTGTCACGCCCTAAAACGATGTCAAGGACGAAAAAGGGCGGAATGGATAGAGCCACACTCCGCCCGAATCGTCCGCAACTGGTTAAGCAGTCGGACGCGGACGCGCCCCAACCTGTCGGGTGGGACAAAGAAGCCTCTTGCGTTAGCAGGACACCTTTGAAGGGTGGGACTCGGGCTGGGCGCAGGTTGGCGACAAAAGAAACGACCTCTACGCTGGCGATCAAGAAATGACGGTCCAAATAAAGAAGGCGCTCGGGCAATTGCCGAGCGCCTGAGTTGTCTCACAGCAGGCTACGCTGCGGTCTTCGTTGTACCTCTCTTTGCAGCCTTCTTTTGTTTAGCGGCGAGCTTCGCACGCTTTGCCGTGAATTCCTGCTCCACCGCCTTGCGGAGTTTGTCCACGTCCACGCGATGCCGCTTTGCCGTTGCGATCAGCACATCCGGGTCGCTGGTTGGCACCCGATCTGAACATTCCAGCAAAACGACTTCGATCAGCAGTTTTGAAAGTGCGCCCTCGTCCGGCTGCCGCAGCATCCGAGCGATGGCCTGCTGCACCTGCGGGTGCGTAACTTCGCTGGCGGTGCCTTCGACCAACTTGTGCCGCCGCGCCAGCAGTTCCTTCCGCAACGGATCAAGTTTGTTCAAAAGCGTACTTGCAACCAGCGCAAGGTCGGCACGGTCAAGCGGTGCGCCGATGCGCTTGAGCACTTCGGCCAATGCGCGGTGGCGCACCGTGGTTTCGAGCTTCTGGCGTTCCAGTTCTTTGCGGCGCTGTTCGCGTTCCTTCGCTGTTTGCTCCGGGTTAGGAGCGCGGCGGTCGGCGAAGTGTACCGGGCAGGTTAGCTGGGCACAGACTTTTACAGTCCGCCCGCGTTCGGTGCCGTCTACCACAAGGGCCTCGCTCATGTTCTTGCATGGTTTCTGATAGGGCGAGAGCGGCTTCTTGGATTTCGCGGACTTGGCGGTGAGATTCAAGGCGACGTATTGGTTTCGTCCCAGCACTGCGCTGTTTGCGGGAGTCCTCCATTCGGTCGTAATCTGCACCAATTGCGGTTTCTCGGCGATCTGACGCTCAACATTCTTCGTCAGCTTGCTGTTGTAGCAATTCTTATCGGTGCAGGAATCCTGCAAGGCCGCATCGAAGAGTAGGGTGTTAAAGCCGGTGCGCTTCGGGCAATTCGCGCAGCTTCCCGCTTCCGGAACAAGCGTCTCGTCGTTCTTGTCGAACGGGACGGAATCAAGTGAGAGCAAAATGTTCTGCTCGATCCATGCCGTTAAGTCGCGGACAGGTCGCAGAATGCGTGTTTCTTTCCCGCCGTTCCACGCGGTATGAAACGCGGCATCAAACGCCCGCTGTTGCTCCTGCTGCGGTAGCTTGGCGATTTCGAGCGCATGGCCCACGCCGATTTCGTCCGCCAAAAATGCCTCTGCGATTGATGGATGCAGCTCGACCAAGCGAAGGCGCGTGGCAACGAATGCCGGACTCTTCCCGGTTTTCGCCGCTAGGCTGGTGATGTCGTATTGAAGCCCATCCGTGTGCAAGAGGCCGTAAAACGCAAATGCCTCTTCCAACGGATGTGCGTTTTCACGTTGAATATTTTCAACCAACTGCGTTTCCACACAAGCCGCGTCCGAGAGTTCGACAACACGAACGGGCACTTCTTCCAACGCGGCGAGTTTTGCGGCGCGTAGCCGCCGCGCTCCGGCAATTACCTCGAACTTGTCATCCTCGATCGTGCGGACAAGCAAGGGCTGCAACAATCCTTGCGCTTGGAAACTGGCTGCCAGTTCCGCAAGACTGTGTTCATCAAAGCGTCGGCGTGGGTTGGTGGTGGATTCCTGCAACTGTGCCACCCGCAAGTTGCGATATTCGTTGCTGCTTTGAACTTCGGTTTCCATAAAATGCTTCTCCTTATTTGATTTGTCTGAATGATGGTGGAGGTCATGCGGACAGACACACTTCGCCTGTCCGCGCCGATTAGCGTTTGCATGGTTTAAGCGGCTGGCTCTACGGCCTCGGCGAAATCTGCCGGTGCGGGCGAGTAACCTGCGTCTTGGGTTTCGGGTGGCGAGTCGGGTGCGGACTGCGGTTCCTGCACTTCTGCCGGGGCAGGTTCTTCCATCCTAATTGCCCCCAGAATCACGGCTGAGGTTTGCTGCACAACCTCAAGACTTTCCATCAACAACTCGGCGTTGCCGTGATAAAGCTGAATGTAACTGGCGCAGGATTTCGGATTCAGTCCGATGGCTTTCGAGACGACAAAGGCCACGGCTTCAGCTTCGGTCTCGCGTACAACCTTTGTAGTTGCCGTGCGTCGTTCGGATTTGTGAATCCGCTCGTGTGCGACCTCATGCACAAGAACGGAAAATTCTTCGGCCTTTGTCTGTCCGGGCAGCAATGCGATCCTGCCGCCGTGAGACATGCCGAATGCGGGGGCAATGCTCTCGTTGTATTCCAGCGCGATGCCCTGTGCCTGCACGAAGTCTCGCAAGCGGTCCAGATAGACTCCGGCTTCTCCGGTGACCTCGCCGATTGAGGGCAAAGATGCGCCTTCCGTTTGCGATTCGTCCCAAACAAAAACGCGGCGAAAGCCCAGCAACGTGGATGTATTCGTTTCTTCCTCCGTCGTGGCCCCCGTGTTTTCTTTCTTGCGGCGCTTGCCGATCATCGGGGCAAGAATCGCAATGCCTTGTTCACCGCGTTTCACGCGGCGGCCAAGCTCGTTCCACGTTCGTATGCCCGCCACATGCGTAGCCTGGGGCCGTTGTCTCGCTATGAGGAGGACATTGCCGAAGGAATACGTGTGGAAATTCGCCATTGCATTCAAGTAAGCGGTGAGCGTTTCGCTGTGTCCCGCTTCCAACTGCTCGATGAGATACTTGACGTTGTCGCGGATGAGTTGCTGTGCGGTGGCTGGCTTCCGGTTCTTATTGCCGGAAGCCGCATTGACGGCGGCTGAGCCGTCGCTGTGGGTGTTGTTGTTGCTGTGATATTCCATTGTTTTTTCCTTTGTCTGCCCGGTGGGGCGTTTTTTTCTTTCAATACAGAGCGAAGCGAAGGAAAAAACGGACGACCGGGAGACAAAGAGGAACGACAGAGGGCGAGGGGGAAGGACCGAGAGGCGGGCAGGGCAAGTGCCAAACAGCCTTATCGTTTGGCGCGCAGCCGTGCTGTCCCGAAGGG
>Ga0209517_10005664_pt1 | contig 15792 bp, 14 predicted proteins | sample PeaSoiMetSII2010_FD_187695 | JGI IMG/M metagenome (GOLD analysis project Ga0209517, IMG submission 187695) | Peat soil microbial communities from Weissenstadt, Germany - SII-2010 (SPAdes) (version 2) | ecosystem: Environmental > Terrestrial > Soil > Wetlands > Peat | place: Germany... | reverse complement strand
TGTGGAACGACGGGGGGCCGAAGTAACGATCCTCGCTTCTCTCGGGCTCATGCAGAGATCGCTTGTGAAACCGTGTCGCGGCCGGCTCACGCCGGCCACGTACGACTTCATTTGACTCTTATCGCTGCCTAATTGTCAAAGAACTTACGAACCGTACCGCCCCGGCCGGAACCCGCCCGGGATGCAATCACGATTCAACCTGGGGTTAGACGTCGGTTGCTTCTCGAAAGATTCACCGCCTTCTGACTGACCAGGAATCGCCGCTCGCGTGAGCGGCGATTCGCAGCCATCGAGGTAAGGACGGACCTTGTGCTTTCTCCTTAACTGCTTACCTGATTGCAAGTTACATCAATCTAGCGGCGGACGGTCACGGCGTCAAGCGAGGTTTCAGTGGATTCTTGCGAATTCTTCTCCGCGTGTGGAGATGGGGGGACTCGAACCCCCGACCCCGTGGTTGCAAACCACGCGCTCTCCCTCTGAGCTACATCCCCTTGGCCTGCGACTGCAACTTCTCTCGCCGGGTCTTTCTACCCCGTCCATTATTCAGTTTGCCATAGTTGGGGGTCAGCGTGTGACATGCCCCGCACAGCAACTCAAGGTTTTCCGGTCGATGGTTGTTAGAGTCGCCATCAATGTGGTTGACCGTCAGCGGAATCTTTCCAGTCACAGGATGGACTCGACTCCATCCACAACGCTCACACTGATCCCCCGCCCGTTCAAAGAGCCAACGGCGAACGTGTTTGGATACCTGACCCTCAGCCGAACTGCCATTGGCCTCGCCTGCCAACCACCGTTCAATGTACCGTTTGTACTGGGCTTTTCGATGGCAAGCAAGAGTGCAACACTTCGACCGTGGATTCAAGACGATCCAGCCACAGTTGAGACATTGTGCCCGCGGTTTCCTTGGCTGGGGCATCGCCGCTCTCCCTCCGAGTTACATCCCCTTCTGCTATCCCTAATGCGGGTACTTGGATTCGAACCAAGGACCTCAGCTTTATCAGAGCTGCGCTCTAGCCAACTGAGCTATACCCGCTCGTGTTCGGCCAACAAAAAAAGCCAAACCGAAACAGGTTTGGCCCTACCCGGCAACACCCTGGGATAGAGCTTCACCCCTCCTCAACGATGATGGCCGTCGGAAAACCCATGTACACCTCGCTCCCATCGCTCAGGGCATGAAGCTGCCCGAGCGTGCGGTAATTATAGGGCGACGCGCCGCGCTGTCAATCAAAAAAAGCGCCGTCCGACAGCGCTCGCCCCGCTCAGGGCTCCGCCTTCTGCATCTGCGCCGGCGGCGGCTCTCCCGCCGGCTGCTCCCGCGGCGTCATCTCCTGGGCGGAGCGGAGGCCGAGGATCCAGCCGATGGCCAGGGCCGCGAGCACCACCGCGATGCCGGCGACGAGCGCCACGCCGAACAGGCCCTGACCGCCGCGGCCCCACGATGCGGCCCAGTGGCGGAAGCGGGCCCGGCGCTGCAACTTGTCGAGCCACCGCCGGCCGATGGCGATGCGGTCGAACTGTCGAACCGCCGCCGCCACCTGCCCCACCTGCCGCTTCGCCTCAGCGTTGTCCGGGTCCACTTCCAGCACGGCGAGGTAGGCCCACATCGCCTCGCCCAGTTCGCCGGCGCGCGTCCGCTCCTCGGCCTTCGCCAACCCCTCTTCGAGGTGATCGACGTACGCGACCAGCAGCGACAGGTCGGTGCGACAGGTCGGGCACTCGCGGCTGGTCAGCCGGACCGACTTTTTGCACATCGGGCAGGTCAGCATCTGGCTTCGACCTCAGCCCGTTTAGCGGCCGCCCTCGGGGCGGCGCGGATTCATCGTTTGGCGAAACGATCAATAGGCGGTCGCTAAACGGCTACAGCAAATAGGCGTAATTCAGCAGCCGGTCGTTGAGCATGGCGGCCGCCTCTTCCATCCTGCCCTTGTCGCCGGACCCCATCGCCAGGCGCACCTGGCGACACAGGTCTTCCAGCTCGCGGCGGTCCTCGACGTTCTCCACCTTCGGGATCACGTCCTGCTCCGTCTTCTTGAGCACCTCCAGGGCGTCGCGATACTCCGGCGTGTTCTCGAAGTCGGCGGTGCGGTTGACCAGCTCCTCGTTGATGCGCTTCATCTTGATGAGTTGGCTGGCATCGAGTTGGTCCTCGCCCGCCTGCTGGATGGCGAAGCGCTTCTTCTGCCCGGCGTGCGTGTCGTGGATCACCACCGTCAGGATGCCGTCGTCGCCGTACTCGAAGCTCACGTCCAGGGCGCCGTCGCGCTGGGTGCGCGCCGGCTTGAACTCCCACGGGATCTCGGCCAGTTTCACGTTGTCCGGGCTGTCCGGGTTGTCGTAGACGTCCCCCTCGAACACGCTAATCAGGACGCGCTCGGCCGGGTCGGCCACCGGGTAGTAGGTCTTCGAGTAGGAGCAGGGGATGTCGCTGCCGCGCTTGATGATCGGGTCGAGGTACACCCGGCGCTGCTCGTTGATCGGGTTGGCACAGAGCGAGTGCTCCAGCTTGACGCTGTAGGCGTAGTTGTCCAGGCCGGGCGCCCCCTGCAAAATGGCCGAGACGATGGCGGCCCCCTGGGCCACGCACGTCATCGGATCGACCCGGTCGAACGACTCGGGTTCCTTGCCGGCCAACTTCTCGGTGACGTAGCGCTTCACCAGCGGGATCTTGCTGGTGCCGCCGACGAGTAGGACCTTGTCGATGTCCTTGGGGCGCATGCCGCGCAGCTTCAGGGCCTCGTCGATGGCCTCCCCCGACTTGACGACCAGCGGCATGATGATCCGCTCGAGTTGGCCGCGGTCGATCTCCTCTTCGAGACTCAGTTGCCGCTCGGGGACCAGGGCCGCCTTGCGGGCAATGGCCGAGTGCTCGGTCGATAAATCGATCTTGGCCTTTTCGACGGCCAGCATGAACTGCTGCTTGTAGGGCGATTTGAGGATGTCGAAGCCGGTCTTGTGCTCGAAGCGCTCGGCGATGAGCTTGCCCAGGGCGGCGTCGATGTCGTCGCCGCCGAGCTTGCCGATGCCCTTGCTGCTAATCTCCTCGAAGATGCCGTGGTGGATGCGCAGGATGGTCACGTCGAGGGTGCCGCCGCCGAAGTCGTAGACCAGCACCGTCTGGTCCTCCTGGGCGTTGAGGCCGTAGGTGATGGCGGCGGCGGTCGGCTCGTTGATCAAGGTCAGCACCTTGAGGCCGGCGGCGCCGGCGCACAGCTTCGTCGCGTGGCGAGCCAACCCCTTCGAGTTGGCCGGGATGGTGACCACGGCGTTGGTGAACGATTCACCCAGACCCTGCTCGGCGTCTTTCTTGAGCAGGCTGAAGAGCATGACGGCAATCTGCTCGGTGCGCAGGTTCTGGCCGACCAGCGGCACGCGCTCCGGGGTGCCGAGGATGCGCTTGATCGAGCGGATCGAGCGCTGCTCGTCGAAGTTCTCCTTGGCCTCCTGGCCGAAGGCGAGGGTCCCGTCGCGGCGCATGGTGACGATCGACGGCGTCCAGCGCTGCCCCTCGTGATTGGGGACCACCTCCGCCTGGCCGTACTGGAAGTTGGCCACCACCGAGTTGCTCGTGCCGAAGTCGATACCGATGTAGGGCATACGCGCATCCACCCTTCCTTCGCCCTTGTCACGGACGCAATTCCGTGTGGTTTGAGGGTTTATAGCTTTCTGTCTTTTCGTTCAGGGTCGGGCCTTTCCGCCCAGGTTCCCCACTTTCGTTCGGATTCCCTTCCGATCCCGTTCCATTCGTTGACTATCCAGGTCTGTAACGGATATATTCCGCTCCTGGTTGGAGCAGAACTCCGCTCCCGGACGGTAGCCGCTTCATGACGCTGCACATGCGGGCACACCACCAGGATACCCCGGCGGGATCGTCGGGGAAAGATCCCGGCTGCCTGCAACGCCCCCTATTCCCTGTTCGCTTTTCGCGGCGCGGGATTTAGAGGGTGGCCGTTTTCCCGAGCTGCCCGGGTGAACTTCAGTGAACAAAAGGCACTCCCGGTTGCCGGCCTCTCACCCGGGACACATCGGGCCTCCCGGTCCATCGTCCATGCCGATCATCCGGAGAGCGCCAACGCCGCGGGCCACCGACAGGAACCCGGTCAGCACCACGCACCATGCCGCGACGCGAAAGACGTGCCGTCGCGCCGCGGCACTCAATACCTGGCCGCCGCAGCCGACCAGCGCCAGCACCGGCAGCGTCCCCAGCCCGAACAGCGTCATCGTCAGGCCGCCTTGGAGAGGCCCGCCTGAACTCGCGGCCAGCGCCAGGTACGCATACACCAGCCCGCACGGCAACAGTCCGTTCACCACCCCGCCCAGGAAGACGCTCCGCAACCGCGTTTCTCGCAAGAGCGAAGCGAAGAGGTTAGCACCGAGGCAGGGCCCGCGTGCGGAAAAGCCCGAAAACCAGCGCAGCACGCCGGCCGCGACGAAGCCCTGCACGATCAACAGCACGCCGGCCAGGATGGAGAGCAGCGCCTGCGCGTTGACCAGCAGCCGCAGCTCAGACATCAGCCGCCAACCGCCGTAGCCCGCCGCGGCGCCCCCCACTGCGTAGGTAAAGACGCGGCCCAGAGAGTAGACCGTCTGCCGACCCAGGTTCCGGAGGAAGCCGCGGCCGTTGCTCCCCAAAGCCAACGCGAAGCCGCCGCACATGCCGACGCAGTGCGACGACCCGAGCAACCCGCCGGCGAAGACCATGAGCCACTCGATCACGACACGTACTCCGCGAGGCTTGAGTCGCGGCCGTTACGGAGTTTTCCCCCGTCGCCCTTCCCGGACGGGCGCGACCCGGAGGGCCCGGCCAGTCGCAGTGAGTTCGTCACCACGAAGAGGCTGCTGAGCACCATCGCGAGACTCGCCAGTACGGGGTTCAGCTTGCCGGTGCAGGCGATGCCGACGCCGATGCCGTTGTAAGCGAACGCCCAGAACAAGTTGCCGCGGATGATCCGCACCGTCCGCCGGGCCAGGGCGACGGCCCAGGGCAGGCGCAGCAGGTCGTTGCCCAGCAGGCAGACCGCGGCCGAGTCGCGCGACACGTCCGCGCCGCAGCCCAGCGCGATGCCCACGTCGCTGCCCGCCAGGGCCGGCGCGTCGTTGATTCCGTCGCCGACCATCGCCACCGGCCCGACCTCTCGCCGTGTACGCTCCACGGCGGCCACCTTGTCCTCGGGCAACTGCTCCGCCTCGACGCGTACGCCCAGTTCGTTGCCGAGGGCCCGGCCCCGCGCCGCGTGGTCGCCGGTCAACACGGCCACGTCCAGCCCCTCCGCCCGCAGCTCCGCGACAGCCCGAGCGGCCCCCGGGCGGAGCTGCTCGGCCAGCACGAAGACGCCGCGGACCGTCCCATCCCAGCCGACGCAGCTCAGGGCGTGTCCCCCGGTGATCGCCCTGGCGATCACGACAGCAAGCTCGGGGGGGCAGGTCAGGCCGCATTCACCCAGCCAGCGCGGGCTGCCGAGGTGGACGACCGTCCCGTCGGCCGACCGGCGGGCGTGCAGGCCGCGCCCGGGGATGGAACGGGCATCGCTGACGGGCTGCTCGGGCGGGGGCACGGCGGCGGCGAACTCGCGGATGGCCAGGCAGTGGGCGTGCGCCGACATCGACGCCAGGGCCGCCGCCGTCGCCAGCACGGCGTCCGGGGCGTGGCGGATGGCGATGGCGAACTCCGCGACGGCCGGCGTCCCGGTCGTCAGCGTCCCCGTTTTGTCAAGGCGCACGGCCCGAACCGTCGCCAGCCGCTCCAGCGCCTCGCCGTTGCGGAAGAGCACCTGGGCCTGGGCCGCCCGTCCGAGCGCCGTCCAAACCGCCATCGGCGTCGCCAACCCCAGGGCGCACGGGCAGGCGATGAGCAGCACCGCCAGGCCGACGAGGATCCCTTGATCGACGCCGCGCTGGTACGTGTGCCAGGCGAACGCCGCAAGGGCGATCAGTGCGACCGCCGGTAGGAACCACGCGGCGATGCGGTCGGCGAGCCGCTCGAAGCGCCCCTTCGTCCGCCGGGCCTGCCGCACCAGATCGATCAGTCGCGCCAGGGCCCCGCTCCGTGCGATTGCGGTCGCCTGGATGGTGAGGGCGCCGTCAACGGACAAGGTGCCGCCGAAGACGCGGTCGCCCGGCTCCTTCAGCACCGGCTGACTCTCCCCCGTCACCACCTGCTCATCGACCGCGGCCCCGTCGCGCACAATCACGCCGTCGCAGGGGATGCGCTCGCCCGGCAATACGCGCAGCAGGTCGCCGACTGCCACCTCGTCCAGAGGGACGCTCTTCTCGGCCCCTTCGCGCAACACACGCGCCATGTCGGGCAGCAGCCGATGGAGCGCTTCGATGGCGGCGCTGGTCCGTAGCTTGCCGGTCGCTTCCAGCCAGCGGCCGAGCGTCACCAGCACCAGCACCATGCAGCCGACCTCGAAGTAAACCGGGCCGTCGTCGCGCACCACCGAGACTGCCGAGTAGACGTAGGACGCGGCCACGCCGACGATCAGCAGCAGGTCGGTGGTCAACTCGCCGCGGCGTGCGGACTGCCACGCACTGTCGAGGAGGGGCCGGCCGAGCAGCAGCAGCACCGGGAGCGCGAACAGCAGCGACAGGTAGCGGAATACGCCGCGCAGCGAGGCAATCCACGCCTCGCCCCCCGCCCCGTCGGCACCGTAGAAGTCCTGCGTCCACAGCGCCATGGTGAAGACCATGACGTTCATGGTCAGGAAGATGGCCAGCCCCAGCCGCGCCAGCGCCCACGTCGCCGCGCCCTCCTCGCCGCGCGAGAGCGTCACCGCCGCGGCGAAACGGCAGCCGAAGCAGCAGTAACGCGGCCCGATCGCCTCCCGGGCCTCACCCCAGAGCGGGCGCGGCACCGGCAAACCGCAGTAGTCGCAGGCGGGCAGCTCGGCGGCACTCATGGCGGCGCGACGATCTCCACTTTCAGGGCGGGGATCAGCCAGCGGAGGATGTAGGCGATGCACAGGATCCAGAACCCCAGCCAGATGACGCGAACGTACCACGGGATGACGTTGCCGACGTAGTTGTGGTTCTTCCCCTCGGTCTCGGGGCTGGTGTCTTCCGGCTTCGACATGCTTCAGTCCCCCTTCCAGGCGTCGCGCTCTTCCTCGGCCTCGGCGTCGAGCTTCGCCTCGTTGTCCATCATCGTCACCTTGGGCTTCTCGATGTCGCGGAACATCCCATGGCACATGGCCCACAGGAACAGCATCGCGAAGCCGAAGCTGGCCAGCAGGTAATTCAGCACCGGCATGACGGCGAACGATCCCTCCTCGTCCCCCACCAGCGACACCAGCTCGATGAACTTCTTGACGAAGCCGTAGCAGGCCGGCACCAGGATGAACACGGCCAGGATGATCGTGGTGACGTTCAGCCGGCGGGCCTGGCCGGCGGTCGGCGGCGCGTTCATTTCTCTTTCTCCTCTTCCCGGCGGTAGATCACTCGTTCGGGGTGGTAGTGCGGGTAGCTGTCCAGCCACGAGCCGAGCCATTGCATGTAGGTGATGATGGCGAGGCCGCGCTTGTTCGGTGCGACCGGCCCCTGGACGCTCCGCGGCCGGCCCTCGTCGTCGTGTATCTCGGCCGTGCCCTTCTCCTCGAAGAACCACGGGTAGTCGGGCATGACCGACTCGGGCGAGGTCATCCGCGGCTTGAAGAAGTGGACGAAGTGCCAATCGTTGCCGTGGCGGCCCCCCTCGCGGCTGAGGTCCGGCCCGACGCGCCGGGTGCCGAACATGACCGGCCTTTGCAGCTCGTTGCTGTACTCCTTGCTCGCGGCCACCGGCCCCCAGCGCCTGTCCTCGTTGGACACCGGCCGCACGAACTGGCTGTGGCAGTGCCAGCAGGCTTCGCCGACGTAGACGTCGCGACCCAGGCGCAGGGCCGCGGCGCACTGCTCCCGGAAGAACCGCTCGCGCGCCGCCAGTTTCTCGGTCCTCTGCTCCGCGCCGTCGTCGTTGACCGGCAGCGGCGGGGGCGTGCCGTGATGCCGCGCGAACGCCTCCGGGTAGCGCTCGGCGAGGTTCGCGAACTGATTGAGGACGTTGGCGTTCACCACCTCCTCGACGGTCTGCTCCGGCAGGTCGCGGTACATCAGCCACGGCACCACGGCATTGCTGAGGAAGGCGAGCGCGAAGAAACCGAGTCCCGCGATCAACAATACGCCCGATTTCGATTCAAACATGATGACTCCACCATCTCCCCTCTCCCCGGAGTACCGGGGCGAGGGGGGCCTATGCGCCGTCACTGCGCCGCCACCACCTCGGCCGCCGTCGGCTTGCGCGACAGCTGCCACGTCTTGTACAGGTTCCAGCCGAAGCAGACCTGCCCCGCGATGATTGCCAACCCCGCGAACAGGCGCACGATCCAGAACGGCATCGATACCTTGAGCGAGTCCTCCCAAACCTGCAGCGACGACCACGACCAGCCCTGGAACAGCCCGGCGAACGTCAGGACGAGGAACATCACCAACATGCCGGCCGCCGACAGCCAGTAGTGGTACTCCAGCAGCCTCTCGCTGTACCAGTTCACCCCGAGCAGCCGCGGGAACAGGTAGGTCATGGCGCCGAAGATCCAGAACGCAAACACGCCGAGCATGACCAGGTGGGCGTGAGCGACCACCCAGTCGGTGAAGTGGATGAGCGCCTGGAACGTGAGCGTCACCTGGAAGGCACACTGCAGGCAGGTGACGAAGTAGAAGACCGCCCCGGTGAAAAACCAGCGGAGCGGCAGGTTCTTGTAGACCATCTCGTGGTGGCCCCACGCCGTCCCCGCGAAGTTGATGATCACCGTGGCGACGACGAACTCGACGGCGATGGTCGAGATCACCGCCCCGTACTGGAGGAACATCGGGATGGGCGTGTACAGGAAGTGGTGAATGCCGGTCAGCGGGTAGAAGAAGGCCAGCCCCCAGAAGCCGACCAGCGACAGGCCGTGGCTCCACATCGGCCGCTTCAGCAGGATCGGCACGAAGTAGTACATCATGCCCCAGCCGATCGGCGTGACGAACAGGCCGACGAGGTCGTGGATGAACAGCCCCGCGACGGCCCCGCCGCCGGTGCCGGCCAGGAAGTACTGCGGGATGAAGTTGCCCATCGCGTAGGTCAGGAACGTCCACGGGAACGCCGCCATGAAGTACCACAGGCTGACGTACATCGGCCCCTTGGTCCGGACGATCGGCGCCAGGAAGTTGATCATCACCAGCAGCAGGCCGACCTGGGCGAGCGGGTCGATCAGCATTGGCGTCTCGCCCCACTCAACGCCCTGCGCTTGCAGGTAGCGCCACCCGAGAGTCGGCCCGATGAGGATGCCACCGGCGGTCGTCAGGACGACGACCTGCCAGGCCGCGAAGATGAAGTACGACAGGTACACGCTGAGCACCGGCTTCAGGGTCAGGCGCGGGATCGCCCAGTGGAGGATGCCGAGGAAGGCGTTGGCGATGAAGCCGTAGGCGATGGCGTTGGTGTGGACCATGCGCCAGCGGCCGGGCGAGAACAACTCCACGCCGCGCAGCGGGTTGTGGTTGATCAGCTGCAGGGCCATGAACAGGCCGCCCAGGAGCGACACGGCCATGTAGCCCAGGGCGGCGATCAAGTACCAGAACACAAGCCGCTCGATGACGAGCCGCCCGCCTGGCAGCGGGGCGCGAGTTTCGACGGTGGCCAAGGTCAGCGTCCCTCCGACTTCGTTGCGTAAGGCACAAACGTCCCCAGCGGCTGCACCAGGAGCATCGTCCAGCCGAACACCAGGTGGGTCAGAGCGCCGACCCACCAGGGGATGCTGGTCAGAATCCAGCTCCCGCCCAACAGCAGCGGCTGGAGCCAGGAAAGGATCCCGTAGAAGTTCACGACCCAGATGGCCAGCGCCAGGGCGCTGACGACGGCGAAGCGGGCGCCGAACGAGGCCCGCGGCACCCAGCGCGTCAGGACGAGCTGGAACGGGATGCCGAGCAGCATGCCGGTGCCCAGGTAGAGGCAGCAGCCGATGGCCAGCGTCAGGCCGTTCTCGACGCCCAGCGCTTCGGCGCCCAGCGGGAAGGTCAGGTAGACGCGGATCAGCTGCAAGGGATGTTGGCCGGCGATTAGCGAGCCGACCACGTTGAACAGCAGGCTCGTGGCCGCCCCGAACATGCCCAGGACGAAACCGGCCAGGACGTGATACGCGGTGTAGTAGCCGTGCGGGGGCCACTGTCCAGCGGCTTCTTCCCCCGCCAACTCGGTCTGCAACTGCTGAACCCGCGCCTGCAACTGATCCAGCTCGCGCTGCTTGGCTTCACGACTCATGAGACGGTCATGCCCTCCCTTCTGACGCGGGGCGAGCGCCCTCGAAGTCACATGATAGTGATTGTCCCTGTGGAGAACGGGCGTGGGGCGAGCAATTCCGGTGCCCGCCCAGGGAAGGTCGGGCCAACCGCCCCGGGGACGGCAATTCCCCGTTTAGGGGGACGGGGGGCCCATGTCGGCGCGAGAAGGTCGGCCCAAGGGGTGTGCGGTCCCGGCACACTAGCGACGACGGCCGCACAGGACGAGGCGGCCGATTGCCCCCGCCTTACGGGAGCTGCGGCGGGTGGATCGTCAGTTCCGCCGCGATCAGCAACCCGGTGGCGAGCAAGATGAAAGCGATCAAGGTGCCGACGCCGTAGAGGGTTTGGATGCCGTCGTCTACCTTGCCGCTGCGCCGCAGCAACCGCGTCGCGATGACACTGCACACCCAGTTCCAGTGCAACATGAGGTGGACCAGGATGGCAAATACCATCGCGCCAAGCAGGCCGAACTGCACGTCGCACCAGGCGTCGTAATCCATCCCCCACAGGGTCCAGCCGCCCGCGCGCGTGGCGAGAGGAAAGACGAACTTGAGGAGGCACGAGGTCCAGATCACCCCCACGGTGATGACAAGCAGCAGGGCGTCGAGGCAGAAATTGACGAGGGTGCGCGACATCGATTCTTTCGGGGGCACCAGTGCTTGCGGGTCGTCAGGTCCAGGAGGCCGGGTAGCGAAGGCTATGCCGTTGGGCAAGAAACTCGACCACCTCCGCAAAGCGGCTCGCCCCACGGACGGTGGGAACTTCTCTGGCTGCCCCGCGACACCGCAGGCGGCGCTGGATCATTTCCGCGGTCCTCCCGCTCCGCTGCCGCTCGCACTCGCGACCGGGCACCGCATCCGCGGGGCCGTGCGCGGCGACGGGGAGGTTGCCGGCGGTGCCCCGCACGTCCCGGTGCGTTACGCGGGCAGCGATTCGAGCAGTTCCAACAGCGTGTCCAGGCTTAGCGGCTTGACGAAGTAATGGTCGAACCCCGCCTGCGGAAAACGCACGCGGTCGGCCTCGCTCGGGGTGTACCCCGTCAGCGCACACAGGGTCACTTCCTTGAATCCCGGCTTTTCTCGCAAGCGCCCGGCGACCTGGTAGCCGTCCATCCCCGGGAGCCCGATATCCAGCAGCACCACGTTGGGTCGAAACGCGGAGGCCGCATCCAGGGCCATCTCCCCGGTACGGGCCACGAGGACCTCGTGGCCGTACAGCCGCAGTAACAGGCTCAAGCTGTCGGCGGCATCGACGTTGTCTTCCACCACCATCATGCGCAAGGACGGTCCGGTCTGCTTGCCCGGCTCGAGCACGGTTGTCGTTGCGCGTCCCGCGCCGTCAGAAAGGACCGGCAGTTTGACCGTGAACTCGCTGCCTTTCCCCAGTCCGGCACTGTACGCCTGCACTCTGCCGTCGTGCATCTCCACCAGAGTGCGTACCAGCGCCAGACCGACCCCCAGCCCGCCGTGCGACCGGCTGAGTGAGCCGTCCACCTGGGTGAACAGGTCGAAGATGCGGGGGAGCATCTCCGCGGGGATGCCGCCGCCGCTGTCGCGCACCCGCACCACGGCTTCGGCCCCATCCCGGCTGACGGTCATCCAGATGAAGCCGCCGGGGTCGGTGTACTTCGCCGCGTTGTTGAGCAGGTTCGCTGCGATCTGCTCCAACCGGGCCGGGTCCGCTTCCACCCAGATCGGCTCGGTCGGGAGCTGCAAGGAAAACTCGTGCTTGCGCGCGTCGATGAAAGGGCGGGCAGTCTCGGCGGCGCGGTTCATGGCGCCACGCAGCTCCACCTGCTCCTTGCTGAGCCGCAGTTTCCCTTTCGTGATGCGGCTGATGTCCAGCAGGTCGTCCACGAGGCGCACCATCTGCCCCACCTGGCGGTCGATGATGTTGCTGGCCTGCTGGATGATCGGGTCGTCGGTCCTTATCTGCCGCAGGATGTTCAGGGCGTTGAGGATCGGTGACAGCGGGTTGCGCAGCTCATGAGACAGCAGGGCTAGGAATTCTTCCTTGCTCCGGTTGGCCTCCGCCAGGCCGTCCGCCCGCTTCTGTTCGGCCTCCTGCTTCTGGCTGTCGGTGAGGTCGTGCATCACCCGGGCGAAGCCCCGCAGCTGTTTGTTCTCGTCCAGGAGGGGGGTGACGGTCGCCCGGCACCAGAACCGTGTGCCGTCCTGGCGCACCTGCCAGCGAACGCTGTCGGCCCGGCCCTCGGCCGACGCCGTCTTGAGTTCATGCTCGGGCTGGCCGTTGCGGACGTCTTCCGGCGAGAAGAATCGGGAAAAATGCTGCCCGACGATCTCGTCCGCCCGGTAGCCGAAGAGGCGCTCGGCCCCGGGGTTCCAGCCGAGCAAACGCCCGCCCGGCTCGACCATGAAGATGGCGTACTCGCGGACGTCCGCCACCAACAAGTCAAAACGCTCCTCCAGCTCCTGGGCCGTGAGCTTGTTTACGCTCGGCTCGGTCATTTCTCGGCCTTCCTGGGCATCCGGCTGCCCGATTCGTGACACCCTTTCCGGCTCAGGGTGATCAGCGGTAGCGGACGTATCCGTAGCGAGATATCTTAACACAGGCTCGCGCGTGCCTCCAGTGAAAAGTTGCACTTGTCTTGCCTCTCATCTCCGAGGGGCGGACAGGGAGGCGGGAGCCGGGATGCCGCAGCCCACGGGGTAGAACGAGCGGGCCACGCGACAGGCGGGGCCAGGTTGGCGGCCGCTTACTTCTTGGGCGGCCTGGCGAGGAGGGTGGTTCGTGGTGGGGAATCGGTCTCTCGGCACAATCCTCGTGAGAGACCAGGCTTCCACCCCGCGCCTTGAGGTGTCCCGGCATCCAAGGTGAACACGGAGATGCGCTGACGAGCGCGCCAGCGCGGTCGGCGCGTCGCCATGCATTCCCGGGTTATTTGAACACCTTTTTCAGGTCGTCGAAGGCATTTCCAACGCCGTCCTTTCGGGGTCAAGTTTGGGGGCGCCACGGTACTCCGGCCATCCACCTTTCGTATAACCAGGGCCACCGCAGCCAGGACCGGCGCAGCCAGGACCACTGCCGCAGGCCCCAGCAGGGCCGGTACATCCAGCCCCAGGACCAGTCCCGCCAGGACTGGCAAGCGAAGACAAGCGGAGCCAGGGGAACCAACAGGGCGAAAAGGAGAACTGACGGAGCGAAAAGACCAGGACGAAGGCGAGGAGTGCCAGGGCCCACGACAGCGGAGCCAGGGGAGCCAGAGGAAGAAGAGCCAGCGAAGGCCAGAGGCTTGCACCTGGCTTGCGAGGACCGACAGACCCAACGGCTGCCTTCGTTACGGCCGCTGGTGCGGCCCGAGCAGGGTGTGCCAGGGCGGCCTGTTTGTTATAGAATTTTTCCATCATTATTATCTTTTTTATGCCGGGATCATCGTGCGGGCCGATCAAGCCACAGCCGTCCCCACAGCGCTGCCCGAGAGATTATTGTTAATCATACCCGGGACACAGTCCCGGTAAAGTCGGGTTACAGCGACAACAGATGTAGGAAAAAGCCGGGCGGCTTCGTAGGCAATAGCCTACAACGAACGGCCGCCCCGCGGCATCCTTCCGCGCAGGTAACGCCCGGGCCGCTGGCGGGCCGGCATAATGGCAAGGGTGATCTCCCCTGCCAAGCAACCCGCCGCCGACTTTCACACGGGGAAGCATCCTTCGGCTCCGTTTCCCCCTGTGCGGTAGTTGGCCCAGACTGCGCGATTCTGACTCAAGGGGTCGGCCATTTGCCGCGAGGTCGGCGCGCCCGCACCCCAGGGCAAGACGTCACACGCCTTGGGTCGCCCGTGGCACGCGCCGGTCTTCCGGTTGCCCGGCGCACTCCGGCACGAGAACTGCATGTTGGTAGGCCACGCAGCGACAGGGAGTACAGCCATCGCATTCCGTATGTGCTGTTTCTGGCGCGGGGCCAGAACGCTTCGGCTGTGCTTCCGGCTCGTGAAGGTTCCTTCTTTATGCGGCTGGAAAACAACAACTTTCGTCGCCTTAGTGTACGGCCCAGAGCATGGTTTGGTATCCAATATCACAAGGGGTGGAGAAGAATAGCACGTGACTGGCTTGAAAAACTACCATCCCTAAAGGTCACGACATCAGATCGCCCCACGTTCGAGTTTCGTGTACAGTATTGGGGACGAAAGTTGTTGTTTTACAGCCGCTAAGTAGGCGGTAGGTTCCCGATCAGGGGCAAAGTGAAAGACAAGTGGGGCAAGCTGATGGGGCGCCGTGGCGCCCTTACAGCTGCCTTGCAAGAGTTGGAGGCAGAGCTTACAGTTGTCGGCTGCCGAGGGCCGGCTAAACGGCGTTACCAAGGCGCGCGTGCGGGCGAGTGTGCCCCAGGCTGCTGACCCTCCCCCGGGGAGTCAGTTCGAGGCGCCCGTCAGCCGTGTGCTACACGAGGTCGAGTGGTGAGGCGCCCAGTCCCGTGGGCGCAGCCGAGACAGGGATCAATGACAACTTCCATCGTCGAGGAGATTCCGAATGCCGCAGACCCCTCACATCGAGAAGCACTTTACGGCCTCGGAAACGGTGCGCGACATTGTCATCGGCATGTCCGACGGTTTGACGGTGCCGTTCGCTCTCGCTGCGGGACTGTCGGGCGCCGTGGATTCTACGGCCCTGATCATCACCGCTGGACTCGCCGAAGTCGCAGCGGGTGCGATTGCGATGGGCCTGGGCGGCTACCTGGCAGCGCGAACTGATGCGGAACACTTTGCGGCAGAACAGACTCGAGAAGAACGCGAAACCCAGGAGATACCTGAAGCCGAAGCCGCCGAGGTTGCCCAGGTCTTCCGCGGCTATGGTCTCCCCGAGGACACGGTGACCGCCGTAGTAGACGCGATCCGTTCGGATCGCAAGCGGTGGGTGGATTTCATGATGAAGTTTGAGCTGGGCATGGCCGAGCCTGACCCCCGTCGGGCCCGGAATAGCGCCCTCACCATCGCCCTCTCGTACGTGGCTGGGGGCCTGGTGCCTCTGGCCCCCTACTTCTTGTTGCGCTCGGTTCACGTGGCGCTGTTCGGCTCCGTGATTGTCACCCTACTGGCTTTGTTCCTGTTCGGCTTCATCAAGGGGCGGTTCACGACGAACCGCCCGTTGCGCAGCGCCTGGCAAACCGTAATGGTCGGCGGGCTCGCGGCTTCAGCGGCGTTCGCCATCGCCAAACTCATCGGATGACCACGCGGGCCTCCAGGAATTCTCTGCGTTGCTCTCCGCCAGCGAAACGAGGTGGACTATGCCCGCCTTGCCCACTCCTGTGCTTCCCAAGCGGATTCCGCACGGGCCGCACAAGCCGTCGTCGGCCATCCAGGTCTCGCCGCTGCTTCGCGAGGCCGCCGGGAGTGAACCCGAAGCAGTGTTGCAGAAACTGCACACCTCGAAGGGGTGCGGTCTCTCCCATGCCACCATTACGAGGCTTTTTTCGCGGCCGGAGGGCGCAGCTGATCGGGAGTTCGGACTTTCACCTCACCATCGACTGCCAAGGTCCGCT
>Ga0209517_10005659_pt1 | contig 15809 bp, 15 predicted proteins | sample PeaSoiMetSII2010_FD_187695 | JGI IMG/M metagenome (GOLD analysis project Ga0209517, IMG submission 187695) | Peat soil microbial communities from Weissenstadt, Germany - SII-2010 (SPAdes) (version 2) | ecosystem: Environmental > Terrestrial > Soil > Wetlands > Peat | place: Germany... | reverse complement strand
TCTCCCGCGGGGCGGGAGAGGGGACGGGGGTGAGGGTGGGGCTCTCGCGACCCACGGCTTACGCCGTGGGCTACTCGCTGCCGCCCGCTCCGCGGGCTCAATTCTTCAACGAACTTCTGACTCAGGATGCTAGGGGTCGGTGGTTCAGGCGCTGGGGCGGCGGTTATGGACCAAGCTTGCCCATCGCCCTAATTAGGACACCTCGGCTCGGAGACCGCCGCTACAACCGGATGCGCAAACATTTATGTCGCTCTGAATAAGTTCTCTGCCGGGAAGGTTTGCCCTTCATCCCCAACCGCAGGGAAGAGATTATCTCGTCCGGCGATGACACAGGATGTCATTCAAGGGGGTATTTCTGGATAATTCGCCAGCCGACCGCCCCACTAACCTCGCCGCACCCATCCCCCACTTACGGCGTGTTCTGAGTCTCTCCGACCTGATCCTCTACGGGATAGTGGCGGTGACCCCCAGTGCCCCCGTCACTGTTTATGGGCTATCTTCGGTCCAATCGCGGGGGCACGCCTTGGATACCATCCTCTTTGCTATGGTGGCCATGGTTCTAACCGCCATCAGCTACGGACGGATGGCGGCGCTCTATCCTTCGGCGGGTTCGGCGTATACGTATGTGGGACGTGCCCTCAATCCCCACCTGGGGTTTATGGCCGGCTGGGCGATGTTGCTCGATTACCTGATCATTCCCCTCTTTTGCGTCCTTTATGGGTCGCTCATTGTCCAGCGGTTGATCCCGCACGTCCCTTACGTCGTGATTGCGGCGTGCTTCGCCGGCGGAATGACCTACTTGAATGTGCGCGGGATCCGCGCCACAGCGCGGGCCAACCAAGTGTTGATGACCTTAATGGGAGTCGTGCTGGTGGCCTTCATCGGACTGTCTGTTCGGTACCTGGTTTCTCACCAAGGCTGGGGAGGCGTGTTTTCTACTTTGCCTTTTTACAATCCGCGTGAGTTCGACATGCGCGAGGTCCTCCACGCTACCTCCTTTGCCGCGCTGACTTACATCGGCTTCGATTCCATCACTACCCTGGCAGAGGACGCACACAATCCGAAGCGCAATATCCTCCTGGCCACCGTAATCGTCTGCCTGTTCACTGGAATCTTTGGAGGATTTCTGGTCTACCTCGCACAACTGGCTTGGCCTGACTTTCGCACCTTCCCGGATATTGCCACTGCTTTCATGGACGTTACGCGGCGGGTGGGTGGGAACTGGCTGTTCCAAGCCACGGTCGTGCTCCTCACCATCGCCAACATTGGCTCGGGACTCACGGGGCAAGTGGGCGCGGCTCGATTGCTCTTCGGGATGGGCCGGGACAGTGTTCTGCCGAAAAGGTTCTTCGCCTACCTCGACCCAAAACGGAATACCCCCACCTTCAACATTGTGCTGATCGGGATATTCACATTCGCGGGTTCACTGGGAAAACGCTATGACCTGATCGGAGAGCTGCTCAACTTCGGCGCTTTCCTGGGGTTCATGGGAGTCAACATCGCCACCATCCGGCAGTTCTACTTTGTCCCCCAGGTCGGGCGGCAAAAGAGCTTCTGGAAGGATTTTCTTGTCCCCGGTTTGGGGTTTCTCATTTGTCTAGTCATTTGGCTGGGCTTAGGGAAGCTCGCGAAAATTGTCGGCTCCATATGGTTCGCCGTGGGCTTGATTTACTCGGCGGTCCGAACCCGGGGTTTCCGTTTGCAACCCGTAATGATTGATCTCAGTGAGTCTTGACCAGACGCCGGCACCCGATCAATGAGCTGCTTGCCAGTGCCAACGGATGGTTGTATGGTGACCGATAGTACATGCTGTTAAAAATCCAAGTGTGGGGAGGACCGAGATGTACAATTTTGGAGTCAGCACGTTTATTTGGACCGAGAACTTTTCGGTAAAAGATCTCTGGATCATTCCAAAGGCCAAGGATTTGGGCTTTGAGACGCTTGACATCTTCATTGTCCATCCGGAAACATTCCCGACCGCCGAGGTCAAGGCGAAGGGTGCTGATGTGGGGATCGAGCCCGTCACCATCACGACCCTCACCAAAGAAACCAATCTCATTTCCCCCGACCCCAACGTCAGGGCGGCCGGAGTGAAATCGCTGAAGAAGCTCGTGGACGTCAACGTCGAATTGGGATCAAAAATCATTGGGGGAGTTACCTATGCGGGTTGGGGTTGCCTTTCCGGGAAGCCTCGAACCGAGCAGGAATGGGAATGGTCCGTCACGGCCATGCGGGAAGTGGCCCAATATGCCAGGAACAAATCCGACTTGATCATCACTGTGGAAACGGTCAACCGATTCGAGTCACACTTCCTAAACATCGCCGAGGATGCGGTGCGATACTGCAAGCAAGTGGGCACCGGAAACGTTAAGGTGCACCTCGACAGCTTCCACATGATCCGTGAGGAGACCAGCTTTACGGGAGCGGTGAATACCTGTGGGAAAGAATACCTTGGCTACATCCATCTGTGCGAGAACAACCGGGGCATCCCGGGGACAGGGCTTGTTCCGTGGAAAGAATTCTTCACCGCATTGAAAGGCATTGGCTACACTGGCCCGATGGTTATCGAATCATTCGACCCGGGCTTTGAAGAATTGAACCGCCTGTGTGCCATTTGGAGAAAGTTTGCCGATTCCGGTGAGGCCCTGGCTGTGGAGGGCTTAAGAAACTTGAAGGCTATCGCCGCGGAAGTTTAAGCCCGAATTGCGAAGTTGCGAGGCTCTGTGGGAAGAAACCCCTCACCTGGCTCGCTACTCTCGCCACCCTCTCCCCAGGGGAGAGGGCTGAGACCGATCATCGTTGACGGCCTTCTCCCTTGGGGAGAGGGTGGACCGCAGCCGGCGTAGTCATCAGCCGGGGCGGGCCGGGTGAGGGGTTACTCCCGAAGATTCCAAAGATCTGATCCGTTCTCGGGGTTATCAACGCAGGCAGGTCAGATTCAACGAGTTGGCCTGGAAGCGCCAAATTCAACTGCGGAATTCGGGTTAAGCACATCCCCGGCACACCGGAAGCCAAAGTTGTAGTCCCAGTCGCTATGCGTGTCTCCCATGCGGTTCGAAAGGCGAATGAACTGGGGACTGAAATCCCAGGACGCGCCACGGAGAACTCGCAGCCGCCCACTCGATGGCCCTGGGGGATCTTGGGAAGGGCTGTTCTGGTAATAGTCCGGGTCGTACGGGTCATTCACCCACTGCCAAACATTCCCCAACATGTCATACAGCCCGAACCCATTGGGGTGCTTCTGAGCTACGTCGTGCGTCGCTCCACCGCTGTTGCCGGCGTACCAGGCGATCTCGTCGAGGTTGCCGTAGCGGGCTTCCGTGCTTCCCCCACGGGCGGCGTATTCCCATTCCGCCTCGGTTGGCAGCCGCCCTCCCGCCCATCCGCAGTAGTCGCGCGCGTCATCCCAGCTCACATCGACGATGGGCATGTTTACATTCGCCCAGCCATTGTTGAAGTCGGGAGCGTCGGGCGTTTCCCTGTTGGAAGCTACGACAAAGCGCTTGTAGGCCCCGGCGGTCACGTCCGTTTGCCCCAGCCAGAAACCCTTGGTGATACTCACCTGGTGCGATGGCATTTCCGCCTTATTGCATTCGTTGTCCCCCGGCGAGCAGCCCATCTGGAATGTTCCCGATGAAATCCAAACATATTTGAGCCCGTCTTTCGGGTTCACCCTCACCGCACCCGCTGTCGCGGCCGCCTCCTCCCCCGGGCGAAGTTGAGCGTACGCGAACAAGCTGCTGAAGAGCAGACTGATAAGCAATAGACTGCATCGGGTTTTAGATGACATGGCCTGAATCCTCATAGGAATTATTGAGTCCTAAAGCAGCATTTGGTTCTCTCGATTCCGCGTCTCGCCGACGCTGGTCACCTCCGGCTTCAAACCCAGCAAAGTGGCGCCCAGCGCGTCCTACGCTTGCGATCAGACCTGCTGTCAAAAGACCGCGGCGATCAGTAGTGTCCTGGTTTCAGCGTAGCGCTGGCCTTTAGGCCAGCATCTGCCGACCCAGAGGTCGGCGCTACCAGTCAAATTAGGGCAACAATGTATTTGCCTGACCAAGGGCTTTGTGTTCCTTGCTGCCATTTTAATTCGGAAGTATGCACTTTACGCAATATATGCCCTATCTGGATTACTTGAAATTGCCCGATTCAAGGGCCGCAATTTCTGTATAGTCCTCGCACTCTTCATCTATGCAATTGTGGTGGGTGCAGTTTTCCGCGAGAATATCGACATTTTCGGTGACCGGATTGATTCTTGCATGGTTTATGTGAAGGCAGTATTCGGTAACGTGTACGCGCGTATTGGGGAAAACATCTCTGTAGGCTATCCAGCCCCACATGAATACATTCTGCTGCACCTTGAAGGACTTGAGATGTTTGATATCCCCCAAGGAGGCATTAAAAATTTGTGTCTCCGACAAGCCTATTGGTTGAACCTCCTTGACGCCTTTAGGGCCGATGGTACCGAAGGCCAGCGCCTCTCCTTTGATGTCTTTAAATCGCTCTTCGTCAGGCCCTCCAGGTATCACGCCGATTTCAGAGTGACCTATCGTCCATTTCGCTGGAGTCAATCCGTTGTTTTCGTATTTGCTATTAAAGGTCCAATGCACCGAGTTTTTCAGTGGATCAGATTCCACCCTTTCAACATCTCGATGTGGTGTAAATCCTTCATAAGTAACGAAGGCTCTTTGGACCGATTCCAAGGCTTCTCTCGATATGTGATTAGATTTGGTAAGCTCAATCAGTTGCCAGACAGAAGCGAATGCATAAACTACGGTAGCGAGGGCGGCCACCCCGGCGAATACTGCCGTGAGCTTTGCAACAGGGCCGGAGGATTTCCAACTTCTTCGCAAGGACTTTTGTTGATCGGGTTCGGGTTCTTTGGGACTATGTTCTTTGGCGTATTGGTTTTCCTTCATGTGTGTTATCACAACCTCACCAAATTGAAAGCGGTTAGCGCAGCAATCGCTCTTTTGATTTCGGAAGTTCTATTGAATGCAGGTTTTGTAATCATTGTAAATACATGAAATAAAAATAAAATAAAGTACTTGACAGACCGATTTTATGCGGAAGTTCCAATCGGCTTTGAACAAGCTGGTTAAGGTGCCAATACGATCACGCGAGCCAAGCACACGGCGGCCCGTCCTAAGAGGACACCGACAGGCTAGGCAGAGAACGATGAAATCCACCCCGGCACATCGCGGTCGGGTTGGTCAGCCAACTATATTGTTGTCCAAATTAGGACACTACCCGGCGATCGAAACCTGCCAAAAGTCACCTCCTAAAACGACGAATTAACTTGTGGATTGGCAAGGTGGTCCCAAACCTCCTTGAGAAACGGGTCCGACTGGGGAGGCGGATTGACACAGAGGACCGTGTAATCTCCCGACGAGAAAAACACAACCTCACCCTCGTACTTATTGGAGCCACGAAATCCACCGGGAACAACGTCCGGTCCAGGTCCGGCCTTGCCCGACTTGCTGAAGTAGTCCCGGAGTTGATGGACCCTCCCGGCGGCGCCGGCCGCATCCGAGGCCTTGGAAATCAGCAGGACGACGGGCTTTCCCTCGATCAAATAGGTGGCCTCGATTGCCGGTGACAAGAAGTCGTGCCCTAAAGGGGACTTGTTGGCGAACTTCTCGGAATGGGCAACCAGATGCTCTTTGGGAAGGATGGAAAGGGCCGCGGGCATCGACTTCTCTGTCCCGATCTTTGCGGAAATCGCTTGCGCCAAGGGCACGAGATCCGGGGCGGGTTTTCCTGCGTTGCTGAAGGCAGATAGCTTTGCGTAGTACTGGCCCTGGAAGAAATTCAGGATGAAATCGCTCACATAACCCTCGGCGCCTAGGGAAAGAAAGTGATAGCTCGGCGATCGCTCGGCAGCGTAAATTCCAAAGGCGTTGAGTGGCTTGCCCATGTCGTAGATGTCCAGCGTGATGTCAGCATCCTTGGTTTCGTATTCCTGGTGGATCATCGCAACCAAGTCAAAACCCAGGAAGGCGTCCGCCGCTCCGTCGATATACCGGTAAAGATCGGAGGAATAGAACTGCCGCTCGCTTGCGGGTTTCGCACCGGCTTCGGCAGATTCCGGTAGCAGGCCGGCGAGTCGCGCCTGAACGTCTGCCGGAATCGGGACGGGTGAGGGTTCACCAGCGCTGTTCTGGGCGTGGAGGAACGCCGGCGCCAGCGTGATCATGAGTAGAGAAAGAAAAACTTCTGGCATGATGATTCTCTCGGGGTCTCTAAAACCGCGGTGTGGTCCCTTGCCAGGTCCCGAGGACGGTTACACCCAGTGAAGGGTCCTCAGCGCTTCGATCTTACGCGCGATATTCACCGTGTGGGAACAGTTCGCGCTGCAAGTGGTGCAGGATTTGCACACATCGAGCCCCGCGCCCTTGGGCACTTCCGCCAATGTGAACCGTGCATGCTCCAGGTTCTGGTATTGGAAGGCGTACATGTGACTGCGCATCAGGGTTGGAATATCGACCCGGCTGGGACAGGAGACAACGCATTGGCCGCACTGCTGGCAGAACTCCAGGCTCGCTTTGATGGCGTTGCTCGAGAGAAAACTGCGCTCGTCGTCCGTGAAGGCCAGGTTCGAGGCCACCGCAATGTCCTCGTCGATGTGTTCAAACTTGGTAACGCCCGGTATCGCCGTGGTAACGAACGGGTGCTGAAGAACCCATTTAAGCACGGCCGACTGGCGGACCGACTCTGCTACGCCGTTTCCTAACACCTCTTTCCGCGACGGGTTCGACCCGCCCGCTTGCGTCTTCATGGCCACAATGCCAATCCCTTTCGAGACGCAGACCTTCATGGCGTCGATCATCGCTTGGTTGTCCGACATCGTGTAATTGAACCCCACCAGCACGACATCCCAAGGGCCGCCGCTCGCTGCGGCATTCAGAACATCCGCCTGGTTCTGATGTGTCGAGACCCCTGCCCAACGGATCTTCCCCTCCTTCTTCAGTTGCGTCATGGCTTCCTGAATCCCCGCGTCGGCAACGCTTCGAGTGCTGTTGACCTCATGGAGGAGGAAGACTTCCACATGGTCCATCTGCAGCCGGACGAGGCTGGCATCAAGGCTCGCGAGCGTGTCCGCTTTGGTCTCTGCCGGCTCGCGCCGGCCCGTCCCACGAACTGTCGCCTTGGTGGAAATAACGGCTTTGTCGCGTACCCCAAGCTGGCGGATCACCTGGCCTATCATTTCTTCGCTGCGCCCCCCCAGGTAAATGGGGGCGGTGTCGAAGTAGCGGATGCCGGCTTCCCAGGCACGTACGATCAACCCTGGGGCTTCAGCATTCATTACCCCCATGCTGACAATCGGCAGCGAGATGCCCGTTTTCCCGAGCGGGCGCACAATCAGTTTGGGGGCTGACGCGGAATCCATTGCCATCAGCATTCCCTCCCCACCGAGACCTAAGAGGCTGGCGGAGGCCAGGTAGGTCAGGGGTTTGGTCATGAATTCTCTTCGTGTGAAGTCTCCGTCTCGGCTACTCATTGCTTTGCCTCCCATGATCTCGCTTTAGCTACCTTGGTTCAGTTGGGTTGGCGTACTTGGGCAAGCCACAGTGGACACATCGACGTGCAAAGGTGTCGTGATATCGTTTTCGCGACACGTTATTCCCTCAAGCTGTCCAAGGCCTCTTCCACAGAGCGGTTGCTGTGGACTATCAACTTCAGCGCGCGAATCATCTGGAAGATCCGTTCACTTTGCCAGATATTGCGGCCGAAGGTTATTCCCGCACACCGCGCTTGCACCACGTCATGGGCCATCCGCAAGACTTCGGCCTCGGTGTCCAACCGTGGTCCCCCGGCAGCGACGACCAGCGCGGGCGCGGCCCGAACCACGACTTCCGCAAAGGTCTCGGAGGAACCTGTGTAGAAAGTCTTGACGATGTCCACACCCAATTCCATGGCCACGCGGGCGGCGTAACTCACCCGCTCTGGAGAAAAACGCTCGGCAGGCGGAACAAGTCCTCCGTTCGGGTAGGCATGAGCGATGACCGGCATGCCTGCTTTCTCCGCCTCGCGGACGAGCGCCGCCAGGTTAGCCAGGATCTGTGGCTGGTGTGTGCTGCCTATGGTCACTGCCATGGAAATGGCATCAGCGCCCAAGCGTACCGCATCTTCCACCGAGTTTACCCACACGTCGTGCTCGGGGTGAAAAGGCGACAGGGTGGAACTCTTCAGAATCAGAGCGATGCGCCCGGCGTAGGGATGGAAGCAACGCTCCGCGGGGCCTTTCATCAGCATGATTGCATCGGGTCCGGCACTAGCGACTTGCTCGACAACTCGACCTATATCCTCCAGACCCTTAAGTAGGCCATAGCTGGGGGCATGATCCAGCGCCACCGTGAGAATGCGCCCCGACCCGGCGTTCTTCAGCCTCCCCAACCGAACTGCTTTCCCGAGTGTAGTCATTAGGAACCTCGCTTTTGCGTTGCACATCCACCATTCAGCTCAGAGTCAGGAAGTAGATATTACTCCGCTCCCGCCGCCGCCACAATAGATGTAAGCGGCCAACAGCAACTTCGGAATGTTAGGGATTCGGTGTGCACGGGAGGCGGAGACGGTGCGGTTTGGACGCCTTGAGCTGGGCGATGCGAGAACGGGGTCATTTTCAGAATCGCTTCGCCGGGTGAGCGGTGCAGTCCCCAAGGGCATGCCTTGCGACGACGCACCTCGTGGGCGCGTGGACTACGAGGACGCGAGCCACAGATTCACCGTGTTCCGAGACAGGTACATCATCAAGAACATAGAGATTAGTCAGCAACATCATGAATTGGCTAAGCCTGCCGAAGGAAACGAGAGTGCTGCCCGACGACCACTATCGCTGCCCGAAGTGCATGCCAAATCCTGCTGGCGCGGAAACGACGGCATCTGAAGAATAGGGGCTAGCGAATTTGCCAGCCCCCTATCCGACTTCGTCTTCGATCGGGTTTTCCTCAGGCCGCCATCGCCTTCGCCGCAACTGCGATTGCCGGCGTTACCACGTTTACTTTGATCTGCTTCGGCTTCGTTTCCTCGCGCTTCGGGATGTGCAACGTCAGCGCGCCATTCTGATAGTCGGCCTTGATCTCCTCCGATTTCACGGAGTTCGTCAGCGAGAAGCTCCGGGTGAACGAGCCATACGCGCGTTCGATGCGCAGGTAGTTTTCCTCGTTGACCTTCTTCTCAAACTTGCGTTCGCCGCGAATCGTGAGGACGTTGTTCGTGACGCGGATGTCCAGGTCCTGCGGATTCACTTCCGGCAGGTCCGCCTTGATAACCAGCTCATTCTCGGTTTCGTAAATGTCAACGGCCGGCGCCCAGGCGGTAAGGTTCGATTCCTCCCCCGTACGCTCCTGCACATCGCCAAACACGCGGCTCAACTGTTCCTGCAGAGTCATAGCCCCACGGGAAGGTTCCCATTGATTCATTGTTCTCATTTTAAACGCCTCTCTCCTCTGATTACATCGATGCAATATCGGTGCGGTATTGTCAACGATTACAACTGTTATCTTCACTACTGTGATTCCGGATATAACCCGGAGCTAACTTAAGCTTCGCGTCCTGCTACTCCATGTTGAGTTCTCCGCCTGGAAGCCTCTCAGTTTCCGCAGCACGGGAATAATCTCCTGGTCAAGTGTGCGGGTAAAAACTGCCCGGCGCTGTTGGGCTGCAGATGCATGAAGACGTGGCGAGCGAACATGTAACCTCCCTGGTCTCATCCAAGAGGTGCGATTTCAGATAACCTGAATTAGTTCAGATGACCTGGAGGACGAGCGTGAGAAGCCTCACTTACTTAACCAGAGTAGGTGAATTAACTTCGCTTGTCAAGTTAAATATGCAATGTCGTCAAATAATTAATCCATCTAGTTAAGGCCACGAGAAATCCGGTGACTGGGGCTGTGGAGGTTGGGTGACAGAATTGAGGCTACGATTTTGAGGCTACCAGGCTGCTTTCGAGGAATTACTGCCCGACGGCGCGGACGTTCAGGTTCTGCTTGAAGAAGTGATGGCCTCCTCAGCGTCGTCCTGCACGACCAGTACCTGCTGACAAAAGTCCGCGCCATATTGCGGAATCCTAGGAAGGGCGGGGCTTTAGCCCCGCCATGGAAAGACCGCTTAGCATCGGGGCTTTAGCCCCTTAGTCCGCGTGGCTTCAGGGCCTAAAGGCCCAACCCGTCACGTTCGCGAAGACGGCGGGGTTGAAGCCCCGCCCTTCCACAGCACCCCGTCATGACGGCCATTTCCGTCATTAAGTACTAGCGGCGTTCCAGCCTGTCCGCCTGCTGCCACGGGATGTCCACGGGTCGCAGAAAAGGTAGTGATATATAATTGCGTTGCTGAGGAAAAGAGAATAGTGAGCAATATGGCACAGACAAAGTGTCTACACAGTTATTAGATGTTGCCATCTGCAAGAAGTCTTGCCAGTAAGCCCAAGTACGAGGCCCCGAGTGCATCCGGGGCCTCCCTCCTCATGTCGGTCTTGCGCCAAATGAGTTGAGAGGTTAGCGCGTGAAGACGTTGGCATTTATCAACTTCTCGATCTTCTGGGCCTGAAGCACTACTCTCCTGGCAATATCCTTCGTACTGGCTTGCTCCGCTTCGATTCACACACAGACGATCCCGCTCCTGCCTGAGCACGCGCAGTTCTTGAATTTCGGATTGAAGGAGATTGATTGCTTCGTGGAGCCGCTCTGCTGGCATCTTCTGCCTCACGTTCGGTATAACAACCGTTACCTCGTCGTACGGTATGACCCTCGTGCGAACATAAATCCAAGATGGAGGGTGCGGAGAACGAAGCGGCTCGCTTTCCGTGATCTTACGGGCAAATCCATTTGGAAGGACTCGCCGAGAAATTTGGGGCTGTCGGGACACGAAGCTTGCGGATGGGCCGGGCGGTGTCCTAAATTTGTGGTGACGATTCAACGCGGAAAGTGAGCAAAACTGGACAGACAAGCTGTCCGAACGGTTATTACGCTATTGCCATGTTTCCAAACTGCAAGGTTGGTGTTGCCTGCACGTGTTCTAGGGGCGCACAGTTCATAGCGCTTCATACGGGTGCGCCCCTGAGTGTTTCTCCACGTAAAGGCTCAATTGACATCAGAATCTTCCTGAGATATGCCTGAAAATGGGGCCCCGTCTCCGGGCGGGGCCCTCTCGCCAGCGCGCCCGACGTAGGAACGAGCTTCGCCTGGAAAGGCGAAATCCTCGTCTACAAAGTATCAACCAGTTGTTACTGTGGATCACGTGGGTCACCCGTTTGCATTTGGTTACACTGGTCTCACAGTAGGTCCTCCAGGGAAAAGGTCTAAGCTCTGTTATTCGCACGATTGGAGCCAATGACAGGTTTAGTGCTCTACACTACAACCTGAAGCGCTGTGCAATCCGATACAGCAATGAGCACGCTGCCGGGCAATAATTACAGCCGCTGCGGTTCTGGTGTGGCGTAGGTTCTGATTTTGTTGGCGCCGGAAATCAGACTGAAGTCGTCGCCGCTCAAGTTGAGCTCAAATGAAGGGCTGTGCGGTAAGAGCTGTGCCTTCAGCTTGCGGCCCAGAATAAAACGAAGGAACCACCAACCACTTGCAGCAAGCAGAAAGAAGGGTGATGCCATGCCTGAGAAACGCGGCACGACAGTTGGAGGCCACAAATTACAGTGATCGTGGCAGAGCATTACGCGCGCCCGGAGACGACCGCTCGCATGCGGGAGTTGCTTGCGCTGCCGTTTCCCGGAAAAGATTCCAGAGCGAGATTCTTCGCTGCACTCAGGATGACAGCGAAGCACTCAGAATGACAGCGTGGCGGGCGGCAACCCACGCAACTCGTGACACCGAAGGGATAAGGATGAAAATCAATTCCAAGGAATTCCGTGTGCGGCACGGAGAGAAGGTCAAGCTCAAAGAGTGGCCGACGCTTGTGAAGCCGTTTTACAAGTCGAAGAAACGGTACCAGAAGCTTCTCGAAGAACACGTTGAGGAGATGAGCGCGCTGCAACAACTTCACTACGCGTCCAACCGCTATGCGTTGCTGCTGATTTTTCAGGGGATGGACGCTGCCGGCAAGGACGGCGCCGTCCGGCACGTCATGTCCGGCGTCAATCCGGCAGGGTGCCAGGTTTGGAGTTTCAAACAGCCGAGCGCCGAAGAGCTGGAACACGATTTTCTCTGGCGCACGACGTTCCGGCTTCCCGAACGCGGGCGGATCGGCATATTCAATCGTTCCTATTACGAGGAAGTGCTGGTCGTTCGCGTGCATCCGGAGATTCTGCGCAGCCAGGGGCTTCCGGAGGAGCTGCGCAACGAGAAAACCCTCTGGGAGGAGCGATATCGCTCCATTGTGGACCTGGAGAACCACCTTTATCGTAACGGAACGCGCACCCTCAAAATATTCCTCCACCTTTCGAAGGAAGAACAGCGAAAGCGATTCCTGGAGCGCATTGATGAGCCGGAAAAGAACTGGAAATTCAGCCTCGCGGACATTCACGAGAGGAAATACTGGAAGCAATACATGAACGCCTATGAAGATTGTCTGAGCGCGACGAGCACTCATCACGCACCTTGGTACGTCGTTCCCGCCGATGATAAGGACAATGCCCGGCTGATTATTTCACAGATTGTCCTGGATACGCTCCATGAACTTAAGATGGCATATCCCAAGACCACTGCGAAGCGGCGGCGGGAATTGCAAGCCATCGGCAAGCTGCTCGTGAAGTAACGATTGAATTATGGCCCCTTGTTTGGCGAGCGCTGCCAACGCGGACTCGAAGGGGCTGCACCCTATGAATGACCCAATCACCCCGCAAGCTTCCGTTAAGGATGCCCATCTCTCGACCGGCCTCACGAGCGATGAAGCCCGCCGCCGGCTCGAGAAGTTCGGTCCCAACGCAGTGCCCGACACGGCCATGCATCCATTACGCAGGGCGCTGACCAAGTTCTGGGCGCCGGTTCCATGGATGCTCGAAGCTGCGATCGTGCTCGAGATTGCCCTCGGCAAGTACGTCGAGGCAGCGATCATCGCGGCTCTCCTGGCCTTCAATGCGATTCTCGGGTTCTTCCAGGAAGGGCGCGCTCAGGCGACTCTGGCCGCGCTGAAGTCGCGGCTGGCGCTGAATGCGTCGGTCCGTCGCGATAATGTTTGGGCGACCGTGCCCGCTACCGGACTTGTGCCCGGCGATATTGTGAAGCTCTCGGTCGGTGCCGTGGTAGCCGCCGACGTGCGACTAACTGACGGCCAGATCCTGCTCGACCAGTCCATGCTCACCGGCGAATGAGTGCCCATCGAAGCTGGGCCCGGCCTCGAAACATACGCAGGGGCACTGGTACGGCGCGGCGAGGCGGTTGCGGAGGTCACGGCGACCGGAGCGCGCACAAAGTTTGGACGCACCGCGGAACTGGTTCGCACCGCGCACGTCGAAAGTTCCCAGGAGAAGGCCGTTCTGCGCGTGGTGCGCAATCTGGCCATGTTCAATGGCGTCATCACCGTGCTGCTGGTGGGGTACGCGTACGCTCTCAAGTTGCCGCTGGGTGAGATCATTCCCCTGGTGCTGACGGCGGTCCTGGCGTCGATCCCCGTGGCGCTGCCCGCCACCTTTACCCTTGCCGCGGCGCTCGGCGCGCGGGCTCTGGCACATCTGGGCGTCCTTCCAACGCGCCTATCCGCCGTGGATGAAGCGGCAAGCATTGACGTCTTGTGCGCGGATAAGACGGGCACGCTGACGCGCAACGAGCTGAAGGTGACTGCGGTACACCCTATGCCCGGCTTCGACGAACCACACGTGCTGGGAATCGCCGCCCTCGCCAGTTCGGATGGCGGGCAGGATCCCGTCGACGCGGCCATTCGCTCCGCCGCCGCGCAGGCCGTCGCCTCCGATCTGCCGAAACTGAGTAAATTCGTGCCTTTCGATTCCGCCACGAAGATGTCCGAGGCCGCGGCCGTGGATTCAAGCGGCGCCTCGGTGCGTGCCGCGAAGGGAGCCTTTGCCGCAGTCGCGGGCCTCGCCTTAGCATCGCCCGATGCGTCCACGATAGCGAATCAACTGGAGGCACAGGGCTTCAGGGTGCTGGCCGTCGCGATGGGACCGCCGGGGGCAGTGAAGCTCGCGGGAATCATCGCTCTCAGCGATCCGCCTCGACCCGATTCGGCGGCGCTCATTGCGGAGTTGCGCACGTTGGGTGTCCGCACCGTCATGGTGACGGGCGATGCCCCTGCGACGGCAGCAATCGTAGCTCGCGCGGTGGGTCTCGATGGAGCTGTCTCGCCACCCGGACCCATCCCCGACGCCGTACATCCCGAGGATTTCGCAGTCTTCGCCGGCGTCCTCCCGGAGGGAAAATACAACCTTGTGAAGGCGTTCCAAAAGGGTGGCCACACGGTGGGTATGTGCGGTGACGGCGCCAACGACGCGCCCGCGCTGCGCCAGGCACAGATGGGAATCGCGGTGTCAACCGCGACCGATGTTGCCAAGTCAGCGGCCGGCATCGTGCTAACCCAACCAGGACTCGGCGGCATCGTCGCTTCGGTAAAGGAAGGCCGCGTGACGTTCCAGCGCATCCTGACTTATGCTCTAAACTCGGTGACCAAGAAGACGGTGCGGGTGCTCTTTCTGGCGGTGGGCCTGGTCATGACCGGACAGGCGATCCTGACTCCCATGTTGATGGTGATCATCATGCTCACCGGCGACCTCCTGGGCATGTCCTTGACGACGGACAACGTGCGGCCGTCCCCGAGGCCCAATGCCTGGCGAATCGGCGAATTGACGATCGCGGGTGTCTTCATGGGAATCTGCGAGCTGGTCTTTTGCACCGCCGTCCTGGCCATCGCCAAATTCCGTCTGGGTTTTGGAATCGAAACGCTAAGAACGTTGGCCTTCGTAACCATCGTGTTCGGCAATCAAGCAACGACCTATACCAATCGTGAACGCCAGCGCCTGGGGTCCGCTCGTCCAAGCGGATGGCTCCTCGGGTCGTCGGTAGTTGATGTGCTGATTGCCTCAACACTGGCAACTTGCGGAATCGCCATGACTCCTCTGCCTATACTTGTGGTGGGTGGAATCCTTGTGGCGGCAGCTGTGTTTGCCTTCCTCTTGGACGTTACCAAAGTCTCCATGTTTAAGCGCCTTGGGATCGCATAGAGACACGATTAGCCCCGCCGTTGAACCTTCGGTAATCTGCCTCCGGCCGACACTGTAGTTCCTCATCACAAACTGGCTGTGCAGTTTTGACCGGACAGGTGAGCAGTTGTGGGCTGCCACGTGAAAAGGTCTGGGGTATAACGATATCGGCTGGCTCCTGGAGACCACCATTTTGTCGACGGAGTCGTTCGAAGCATCGACCAGCCGACGTCTAGCGATGGGCGCACGAAAAGACCAAAGGAGAATACAACATGTTTGAAGAAAAGGCGGGACAGGCACATCTACCTGGCGAGGAAGGCAGTGGGTCCCCATGTGGTTGCGGTTCAGAGCACCAGACGCCGGTGACGCTCGACGACACGCCGGCAAGTGAACAGGCGTTTCGCGACGAGTCGGAGCGGGCTCGCAACAAGAGGGTGCGGGCTCACAGCAACGCCCCCAAAGCCGAGGGCCCACCTCCTTTTTCCGATCATTCGGGACAGCTTTGATTTGTTATTCGGCACAACGGTCGGAGCGTTGAATTGAAATTGGTTCTGGCAACAATGTAGCCGTGCGGCGCGCGAAACTGGATTGAAGTTTGAACTCCTTCTAGTGTCCTGTCCCTGTGATTCGTGACTTAAGTGAGGGCGATTCGGCGGTGTGTCGCGAACCTCCCGTGCTGACGATATTCTTAAGCCCCAAAGGGGCGGCC
>Ga0209517_10005658_pt1 | contig 15810 bp, 14 predicted proteins | sample PeaSoiMetSII2010_FD_187695 | JGI IMG/M metagenome (GOLD analysis project Ga0209517, IMG submission 187695) | Peat soil microbial communities from Weissenstadt, Germany - SII-2010 (SPAdes) (version 2) | ecosystem: Environmental > Terrestrial > Soil > Wetlands > Peat | place: Germany... | reverse complement strand
CACTGTTCTACGTACAAAGCCCGCAATTTTTTGATGAACACCAGGTCCGATTGTACGACCATCCACCAGCCTTAATGAGGTTGAACGTGTTTATGCGTGATATTGAGGGATGGTGCGGCCAATACGAATCAAGTCTTGTGGAGTGGGGCACACTCGCTCGCTTTCAAGAGATAATGCGAGCCGTTTCAATGGCCGATGTAGATGCCGATTCCTCCAACGTTTGGCAGCGGCAAGGCAAGTTCCTACTTTCCCTACAGGGAAAGCAGTATATTGATGATCTATATAAGGCCCGAGAGGGCCTCAGAGAGGAGATGACCGCCTTCCGCTGGCATTTGACACCCCTGACTCAGACAAGCGGCTGAGCTAGGCCAGGACAGGAAAACGCAAGAGAAGCAGAACTATCATTTTATTTCCATAATCATTACAGCGTCCGGGTGGCGGAATGGCATACGCGGGGGACCTTAAAATTCACCACGACCTAATAGCCTTGGAAACTGACGTGTAAATTCACCCTGCCTGCACTATGATACGTATCTGTAGAAACCAGCCACGCGGGCGTGGCGGAATGGCATACGCAGCGGACTTAACATACCTTGAGTGCTCGCCGGGAAACCGGCGATGCAGAACTGCTCAAATTCGGGGAAACCTTAACTGGCGATCCCGAGCCAAGCCTGAAGTAATTCAGGAAGGTGTAGAGACTAGACGGGCAGCGCCTAACCTCCAGCATTGCGGAGTAAGGTGAAGGGATAGTCCAGACCGCAAACCTGCGATGTCAGGGCGGCGAAAGCCGTAGACGGTAAGAAAATCCGCAGGGCCGCAAGGCCCGTGTGGGTTCAACTCCCACCGCCCGCACCACCTCTTCTCGATCAAGCTTGCCTGTCGAGCTGCCCAGCGCCTTCTAATGAATGGCAAAGTTGTTGTGTCGAGGTCAGGAGAAGCTTACGATGCGCAAGCCAGAGGTCCAAATCGGAAATTCCGGCTTCCATAAAATAATTGGCATGCTCCGAAGGGGAAGGTAGGCCTATGACAACCTCGAAGTCAATCGCAGCCCTGATCGGCCCCACTCTCGTGGCGGGGGCCGTCGCTGTTTTGCTGAACCTCGGCACCTGGCCCGTCCTGGTCGAGCAGGGTTTCCGCGATCCGGCACTTATCTTCGTGTCGGGCTTTCCCTTGTTCGTTGCCGGACTTGCCATCGTGCGCGCGCACAGTCGCTGGGAGCGCAGCTGGCCGGTGCTCGTGACCGTTGTCGGATGGCTCGCCCTTCTCGGCGGTCTTTCACGAATATTGTTTCCGACCCGGCTCGCCACGATCGCGGTTGGAGCCGTTCAGAGCACCGGCGTTCTCCCTGCGTTGGCAATTGTGTTTCTGGTGGTCGGTGCCTTCCTCTCCTTCAAAGGCTACAGCCGCGGATGAGAATCATGCCGACTTACACATTTCCTTACACGGTTTCACAGTGCCGGAACGTAACTAGCTTTATTAGCATAAACTTACAAACACATGCGTAGCACTTAAAATCCCTTGCCCTTCGGGGCGTGCGGGTTCGACTCCCGCCCCGGGCACCAGGAAATCCGATTCTACCAATGACGGCTATGGAGAAAATCAAATCATGAGTGTACGTCCGTGGTCGAAATGGCTCCGCGCTAGGGTTGCCGCGCTTGTTCCTTGCTTTGCGGCGGCGATCGTTGTGATTGCGATCTGCAATTCTTCTTTTGCGCAGCAGCCGGCGCCGCAGAAGATCCGGATCCTCTGTCTGGCCCGGCCGGTTCCGGTGATGATCGCGGAATCGCGCGGCATTCTCGCCAAGTACGGGATCGAAGCGGAATATTTGGTGCGCCCCTCTTCAGAATCTTTGCGAAGCGATCTGGCCGCGGGAAAGGGCGATGTCGCATTCCTGGCGGTGGACAACGATGTCGCCATGGTGGATTCCGCGGGAGTGGATGTGGTCATCGTGATGGGAGCGGAAAGCTCCGAGAACGAAATCATGGCGCAGCCGGGGACCAAGTCGATCGCGGATTTGCGCGGCCACACGCTTCTGGTTGATGCGACGAACACGGCGTACGCGCTGGAACTAAAAAAAGTCCTCCTCAATAACGGGATGCACCCGGAAAAGGAATATCAACTGAGGCCTGTCGGCTCAACGCCGTTCCGCTTGCAAGCCATGCGCGACAATAAGGAATACGCAGCCGCGGTCATGAATCCTCCTTTCTCGATTCTCGCCAAGCAAGGCGGGATGGTCAGCCTGGGTTCGATGCGCAAGCTGCTGGGGTGGGATCTCGATCGTGGCACGTTCGCATTGCGTGCCTGGACGCGGGGCAATTCCGATCTGCTGGTGCGATATCTTGCCGCATACGTGGAAGGGCAGCGCATCCTAATGGCGCCCGCCAACCGGCAGCAAGTTGTCGATCTCGTCATGAAGGAATCGAATTTGTCCGAGGCCACCGCCGGCGACTGGTACGCGGCTATGGTACAGAACGGCGGGTACGCGAAGGACGCGGCGTTTGATGTCGAAGGTTTCAAGAAAACTTTGCAACTGCGTGCGGAGATCGAGGCGGGAGGGAACGGCGCAGCGCCCGCGGCGGAAAAATACTACGATCTTTCCTACTATCGCCTGGCGCTAGCTAAAATAAAGTGATGTACGTAGCGCCGGCGCCCCGCCGGCAATTTTTCTGAACTCTGCGCACCGTAAAGATGCCGGTCCCTCTTGCATCGGGACAAGCGAGACGCCGGCGCTACGAAGAACCTCAGGCCATATTTTTCTGCAGAGTAGCCTTGTCGAGTTCGTGCTCCCAACGGGCCACCACCACCGTGGCGACGCCGTTTCCAATCATGTTCACCACCGCGCGAGCCATGCTCATAAAGCGGTCGATGCCGAGGAGCAGTGCCATGCCGGCGACGGGAATCGTGGGAATTACCATCAGCGTGGCGACGAGGGCGATGAACGCCGCTCCGGTCACGCCGCTCGCTCCCTTGGAAGTGAGCACGGCCACGGCGAAAATCGTCAGTTGCTGGCCGAACGTCAAGTGAATGTTCGTCGCCTGAGCGACGAACAATGCCGCCATGGTCATGTACAGGCTGCTGCCATCGGTGTTGAACGTGTAGCCCGTGGGCACGACCAGGCCGACCAGCGATTTCGAGCAACCCAGCTTTTCCATTTTGGCCATGAGCGTGGGCAGAGCGGGGTCCGACGAACTGGTGGCGAGCACCACGATGATCTCATCCAGGATGTAATAAAGAAATTTGAAGATGTTGAATCCCGCAGCCCAGCCCATCAGGCCGAAAATAACCAGCACAAATAATAAACTCGTGGCCCAAAACACAAAGATTAGGTATCCCAGCGGACCAAGCGACGCGATCCCGTACCGGCCCACGGTAAACGCCATCGCACCAAATGCGCCAATGGGAGCCAGCTTCATCAAAATATTGATCACGCCGAACACCGCATGGGTCAAGGCTTCGAACAGCTCCACAACCGGCTTACACTTGGGGCCTACCAGCGACAACGCGAAGCCGAAAAGGATCGCGACCAAAAGTACCTGCAAAATGTTTCCCTTGGCAAACGCGTCCACCGTGGTCGTCGGGATGATATTCATCAGGAAGTCGGTCACGGTTTGCTGTTTCGCTGCGCCGGCATAATCCGCCACGGACTTGGCGTCCAGCGTCGCGGGGTTCACGTTGAAGCTTGAGCCCGGGTGCAACACGTTGCCGACGATCATCCCGGTGAAAAGCGCCAGCGTGGAAACGATCTCAAAGTACAGCAGGGCCTTCCCGCCGATCCTGCCGACTTTCTTCAAATTCTCCATGCCGGCGATACCCGTCACGACGGTGCAGAAAATAATCAGCGTGATCACCATGGTGATCAGGCGGATAAAACCGTCGCCGAGCGGCTTCATCTTTATCGCGGATGCCGGTTTGAAGTAGCCGTAAATAATCGCGAGGACTACTCCGATCAGCACTTGCCCCCAAAGCGTCAGATAGAACGGCTTCTTTTTTGGGGCCGGTGTAGGTTCCGGGAGGAATTCCCTTGGATCTGTTGCAAGCGTATCGCTCATCTTTGATTCTCCTTGAGTCGAGCGCCTCTCGGAGGCCGTACTGCGCCTCAAACCAATGTGCTTCAGGTATTGGGTCTGCCCGGGTTCTGGGAGTCTATCACTACAGGAGCTTTTCCGGTTCAACAATGGCTGCGGCGAGGTCGTTCAAGAAGAGGGCGGCCCGCGCACCGTCAAAGACGCGATGGTCGCAGGAGAGCGTGAGCGTCATCATGGGACGAATTCCCGGTTTTCCATCGACAGGCACGACGCGATCGGACATGCGGCCCACGGCGAGGATTGCGGCTTGCGGCGCGACGATGATCGCGGTAAACGCGTCCACCTGGTACATGCCTAGATTGCTGATCGTGAAAGTTGCGCCTGTGATGTCCGCAGGGCGCAATTTGCCGGCGCGGGCCCGTTCGGCAAGGTCCCGTCGCATCGCGGCGATCTCGCCCAGTTTTTTCGTGTTTGCGCCGGGGATCGCCGGCGCCACGACGCCGTCGTCGACCGCCATGGCGATGCCGACGTTGACTTCCGGATGCAGGCGAATTCCGTCACCCGTCCAACTCGCATTCACGAGCGGATGTTTTTCCAGCGCGCGCGCTACCGCCGCGACGAGCAAGTCGGTGTGACTGAGCCGCACGCCCCGCTCTTTCTCGATGGCCGGTCCGAATTTTTCGCGCGCGGAGAGCAACGCCCCCGCGTCGATTTCCCGGCTCACGAAGAAATGCGGCGCCGTCGTCCAGCTCTGCGTCGTCCGCTCGGCCATCAGCCGAGCCACCTGGGTCAGGGTTTGCGTGGCGCGGGCTTCAGCCTGCGGGGTTTGGGCCACACTAGGCGCGGCTGTCTGCGTGCTTCGCGTCGCAACGAACGCAAGAATGTCCTCGGCCAGGATTTCGCCTTCGCTGCCAGTCCCGCGCACGCGAGAGAGCTCAACCCCATGTTCGCGCGCGAGACGCCGTGCCTTGGGAGAAACCCTGGCGCTCGATGCAGGTGCGGTCGGTAGTGCAGCGGGAGTATTCGACGTAGCCGCGGCGGCGGGAACAGATTTGGCGTCCATGCGCCGGCCCGAGGCAGAAGAAGTTTCTTCGACAGGAGGTTTCTCGCCGGCGTTCACGATCCAGGCGATCGTCTGGCCCACCGGTACAACGTCTCCTGCGTGCGCCTTGACCCCCGCAAGAATTCCATCCGCCGGCGACTCAATTTCAACCACGGCCTTATCGGTTTCGACGTCCAACAGCGGCTCGCCTTTGGCAATTGCGTCGCCTTCCCTTTTTCGCCAGGACAAAAGCTTGCCGGTCTCCTGGGCCATCTCGAGCGCGGGCATAACGATGCTGTGGGCCATGATGTTTTTTTGAACGGCGCGAGAGGCCGCTACTTGGACACTTTCATTCCTTCTGATCTGGCGCTGGCTTCGACCATTTCCACAACCTCGCGGCTGGGCGGTGCGTCGTGCTCGCGCGTGGTTTCAAGAGGGCCATCGACGGTTACGTAAGGTGCGCCGGCAACCAGAAGTTTTTCCGCGGGGAAACGCGTGATGACTTCGTGCCCGGTTGGGGTCACGACGATTTCTTCCTCGATGCGCGCCGCGCTCCAGCCGTCGCTCGCCGGCCAGAACGTTTCCAGCGCGAACACCATTCCCGGCTTGATTTCATGTGAATGCTCGAGCGACACGAGGCGGCTGATCACCGGCTTTTCCCAGATCGCCAGGCCAATCCCGTGGCCGAATTGCAGCGCGAAAGCCGCTTCCTCGTCCGGGAAACCGAACTCCGTCGCCTTTGGCCATACGGCGGCAATTTCCCCCGTCGTGCGGCCCGGACGAATCAGCGAAATCGCCGCATCCAGATAATCGCGGCAGCGCTTGTAGGCGTCCACCATCACGCGCGACGCGTACCCTATCGAGAAGCAGCGGTAATAACACGTGCGGTAGCCCATGTAGGAATGCAAGATGTCGTAGTACACCGGGTCGCCTGGACGCAGTATGCGATCCGAAAATACGTGCGGATGTGGATTGCAGCGCTCGCCCGAAATCGCGTTCACCGCTTCGACATATTCCGATCCCAGGTCATAAAGAACTTTACTGACCAGGCCGACCGCCTCATTCTCGCGCAGGCCGGGCTTCATCGCGCAATACAGGTCGTGGTACGCGGCGTCCACCATCATCGCCGACATGTTCAGCAACGTTATTTCATCCTGCGTCTTGATCACGCGGGCGTCGGACATGATCTGCTGCCCGTCGACCACCTTGATTCCTTCGTGCTGAAGCGCAAAAAGGATAGGCGGCTCGATGATGTCGACTCCGAGCGGTTCCTTGTGCAGGCCGCGCTTTTCCAGCTCGATGCGGATTTTTTTTGCGACATCTTCCGCGCGCCCCATTTCGGGCGACATGGCCCCGCGCAACAGCGGAATTCCCGCTCGCGAACGCTCGCCGAGCCACGAACAATGCAACCGGTGGTGTTTCGCCGCCGAACCGAAATCCCACATGATCGGCTCGTCGTTCTGCGGCAGCAGGGTGAAGCGGCTATTCTTGTCTTGCGCCCACGTGCCGATGTGCGTCGCGGTAATGTAGCGCACATTGTTCATGTCAAAGCACAGCAGCGCGCCCATCGAGGATTTCGCGAGAAGAGCTTTCGCCCGCGCCAGCCGCTCGCTCCGCAAGCGGTCAAAATCCACACGCTGTTCCCAATCCACCGCCATTGTTCCGTATGTTGGTAATGCCATCGTGCACCCCCCGCCGTAAGTAGCACAGGCTTCAGCCTGTGGGTTTTTGCTTTGGTATTTCTACAAAGGCACACAGGCTGAAGCCTGTGCCACTAAAATCAAACTACGACCGCTTGCACATCGCCCGGGCCGCTTCGAAGACGGATTTCTCGGTAGGGATCGTAGCATCCTCGAGCGGCGGAGAAAACGGAATTGGCACGTGCATCGCTCCGATGCGCTTCACCGGGGCGTCCAGATCGTAGAACGCGCCCGTCGCGATCACCGAAGCAAGCTCCGCGGTTACGCCGTATCTCTCGTAGCCTTCGTCCAGCACAATCGCCCGCGAAGTTTTCTTCGCCGATTCGATCAAGGTTTTTTCATCCAGCGGCCACGTCGTCCGCGGATCGACGACCTCCGCGCTGATCCCGATTTCGTCGAGCAGCGTCGCGGCGCCCAGCGCCACTTGCACCATGCTGCTGGTTGCCACGATCGTGATGTCCTCGCCCTCGCGCTTGACGTCTGCCACGCCGAAGGGAATCGTGTAATCCTCGACCGGCACGGGACCTTTTAGCCGGAACATCATTTTGTCTTCAAAAAAGATGACGGGATTATCGTCGCGAATGGCCGTCTTCAGCAATCCCTTGGCATCGTACGGCGTCGACGGCAAAACAACCTTCAGGCCTGGAACGTGGCTGAGCCACGCCTGCAGTGATTGCGAATGCTGCGCGGCCGAGCGGCGCGAAGCTCCAAGCGTCGTCCGCAGCACCATCGGCACTTTCCACGCGCCTCCGGACATATAGTGCACCTTCGCCGCCTGGTTCACCAGTTGGTCCATCACGAGCGTCAGGAAATCTCCGAACATGATGTCCACGACGGGACGCAGCCCCGTCATCGCCGCGCCCACGCCGATGCCTGTGAACCCGGGTTCCGAAATCGGAGTGTCGATAACGCGCGATTTTCCGAACTCTTCCACCATTCCCGACAGAACTTTGAACGGGGTTCCCGCTTCGGCGACGTCTTCCCCCATAATGAACACGCTCGGGTCGCGGCGCATTTCTTCCGACAGCGCCTCTCGCACCGCTTCCGCCATCGTCAATTCGCGTACGGCTACTTCAGGCATACACATCCTCCCCAACCTGATCCGTGCCCGGATACGGGGCCTGCAAAGCGAAGGCAACCGCCGCGTCGATTTCTGATTTCGCCTGCGCCTGAATTTCGTCGAGCATTGGTTGGGCCGCGAGTTTTTCGCTCAGCAGCCATTTGCTCAACACCTGGATCGGATCGCGCTCGGCCCTCCATTGCTGTTCCTCTTGCTTGGCGCGGTAGTATTCGCGGCTCACGTCGCCAACATGGTGGCCGTGATATCGATACGTGTTGCACAAAAGAAAAGAGGGACCTTTTCCCGCGCGCGCCTGCTCGACCATGCGGCTCGCCACAGCATTCACCGCGCGGATATCCTGTCCGTCCACGCTTTCCGCCGGAATACCAAACGCCGCCGGACGCGCCAGGATCTCACCCGAGGTCGTCTCCGAATAATGCGTGTATTCGTTGTACATATTATTTTCGCAGACGTAAATCACGGGCAAATTCCAAAGCCGCGCGAGATTCATCACTTCGTAGAGAAGGCCTTGACCCAATGCCCCTTCTCCGAAAAAACAGACGGCCACTTGCTTCGTGCCGCGATGCTTGGCCGAAAACGCCGCGCCGGTGGCGATCCCGGCGCTTCCGCCGACGATCGCGTTCGCGCCCAGATTTCCGCTCGCAGGATCGGCGATGTGCATCGACCCGCCCTTGCCCCGGCAATATCCCGCTTCTTTCCCCAGCAGCTCGGCGAACATCCGGTCGGGCGACGCGCCCTTGGCCAGGCAATGCCCGTGGCCGCGATGCGTGCTGGTGATGTAGTCGTCGCGATGCAGCGCCTCGCAAATTCCCACCGCGACCGCTTCCTCGCCGATGTACAGATGCGCGAGGCCCGGCATCACCGCGCGCGTATACAACTGGTTCACCTGCTCCTCGAAGAGGCGAATCATTTGCATGCCGCGATACATCCGCAGCCACATTTCGCCGCCTGCTCCCGCGCCGGCGACCGCTTGCTTGCTTTCCGTTTTCATTTGCCTATCCCCGACATTCGAGCTAGAACCTCGAACATCACCGCGAAATCCTGCTTCACGAGGCCCATGCCGCGCGCCGCCGTCAGAAATTCGTTCGTCACAGCCGTCGTTGGCAGGGGAACATCGAGATGCCGCCCCATTTCCAGCGCCAGCAGCATATCCTTTTGCATCATGTTGACGTCGAACCAAGCTTCGTCAGGCATTTTTAACACAAAAGGGCCGCGGTATTGAACCATGGGCGAAGCAATAGCGCTGTGTGTCAGCACGTCCACGGCGGTCTCGCGCGCGATCCCGCTCTTTTCGGCAAGCAAGACGCCTTCGCAGAATGCCAACATCTGCACCGCGAGGCTCAAGTTGGTCGCAATCTTCATCGCCAGTGCTTGTCCGTTGTCTCCAACGTAAGTAACCTTGGGGCCGACGTCCTGGAGCACGGGCTTGGCCCGGTCAAACGTTTCGCGTCGGCCGCCAACCATCACCGACAACTTTCCCTCTTGCAACGTAATCACGCTGCCGGAGACGGGCGAGTCGATCATGTCGGCGCCCTTCTCCCGAACCTTCGCCGCAAGCGCGCGGCTGACGCCGGGGCTCACCGTGCTCATGTCGATCAGGATTTTGCCCGCGCCGAGCCCTGCCAGAATTCCGTCAGGTCCCTCTGTGATGGAGTTTATAGCGGAGGCATTGGTGACCATCGAAAAAGTAAAATCCGCCGCGGCGGTGACGGCTCGCGGAGAATCGCCCCACTTCATACCGCGATCGATCAGCCACTTTGCCTTGGAGCGCGTGCGGTTGTAACCGGTAACCTTGTGCCCTTTCTCGAGAAGCCGGGCGACCATGTTACCGCCCATTACTCCAAGTCCTACGAAACCGAGATTCGCCATTCGCTGAAGTCTCCTAATTCAAATTCGCCCTTAGGCGCCCGACGTTTGATTGCCCTGAGTTTTGCTTGAATCTTCGCGCACTTGGGATAGATGGGCCTGCATTGCGGCACGAGCCTCCTGAGGATCGTGCCGCTGGATGGCTTCGAGAATGCGCTTGTGGTGATACTGTCCGCACTCCGCGCCGCCTGCGATGTGGAAAATCCGCAAGCGTTGTTCGCGGAGCAATCCAACGATGGAATCGATCAACGATAGAACAATCGGGTTCGCCGCCGCCTCAGCGAGCGCCAGGTGAAAATCAAGATCCGCTTCGATAAAGGCATCGGAATCCCGTCCCGCGTTGTCCATGACATCAAGGGCCTCTTGCATTGCCGCGAGATCCTGATCGTCGGCGCGGATCGCAGCTAAAGCCGCGATCTCCGGCTCCAGAATCTCCCGAACTTCCACCAAGTAGGCCCAGCCGTCTGGATCGCCGCTCTTGATAATCCGGTCCAGGGAGCGGCGCATGGAATTAGAGGTTCCATTCGTGACAAACGTTCCGCGGCCCGGAAACGCGTCGACGAGCCCCTTTTCTTGAAGCGCCTTGATGGCTTCACGAACCGCGGTTCTGCTGACGCCGAATTGCTTGGCAAGGTCGCGCTCCGCAGGAAGCTGGCTGCCTTCGCTCAATTTGCCTTTGAGGATCGATTCCTCAATTTGTTGAACGATTTGCTCGTAAAGACGCGAAGTTTGAATGACCTTATACAAGAGGCGATCCCCTAAGCCGGCAATGCTCCAAAGCCCGTTTCAATCGTCCACAAGTAAATAGAGGACTTAGAATAAGGTCATATGGTCAGACCACCATACCATCCGGCGCGAATGAAGGCAAGACGTAATTTTCCCAGATCTCCTACGGCAGTTTTCGTTACTTCACCCAGACTGTCTTTACATTCGTGAATTCGCGGATTCCGTAGGTACTCAGCTCGCGGCCCACTCCTGAACGCTTCACGCCGCCAAACGGAACCCTGGGGTCGGAAAACACCATTTGATTGATGAAGACCATGCCGGCTTCGAGTTCGCTGATGAACCGTTCCTGTTCGCTCTTATCGTTCGTCCAGGCGCTGGCTCCGAGGCCGAACCGGCTGTCATTGGCTACGCGAATTGCTTCATCAATATTTTTCACGCGGAAAATAGAGGCCACTGGACCGAACAACTCCTCCTTATAGGCGGGAGAATCTTTCGGAATATCCGTCAAGACGGTGGGCAGATAGAAACTTCCGGGGCGGTCGGCGGGCTTGCCTCCGGTCAGAAGTTTCGCGCCGGCCTTGATGGAACTGCGAACATCGGCATCGAGCGAAGTTACCGCTTCCGCATTCGCCAAGGGACCGACATCCGTTTTCGCATCGAACGGATCGCCCACCGTCAATTTTTCCATCTGGGCCACGAAGGCGCGCTGAAACTTGTCCGCGATCTGTTCGTGAACGATAAAGCGCTTGGCCGCGATGCACGATTGCCCGTTATTGGCCACGCGAGCCTTGATGCCGACAGCGACTGCGTCGTCCAGATTTGCGCTGGGCATGACGATAAAGGGATCGCTGCCGCCCAGTTCCAGCACGACTTTCTTGATCCTCTGAGCCGCGCCGGTCCCGACCTTCACTCCGGCTCCTTCGCTACCCGTCAATGTTGCCGCAGCAATGCGAGGATCGGCGAGGATTCTGTCCACTCCTGCTGAGCCGACGAGCAGGGTCTGGAAAACTCCTTCGGGGACGCCCGCCTTCAGCAAAAGTTCTTCTATCCTCAACGCGCATTGGGGAACGTTCGACGCGTGTTTCAGCAAGCCCACGTTGCCCGCCATGAGTCCGGGAGCGATAAATCGGAATGCCTGCCAGAACGGATAATTCCACGGCATAATCACGAGGACCACGCCCATGGGCTGGTAGCGAATGAAACTGCGGCTCGCCGGCGTCTCGACGACTTCATCGGCGAGAAATCGTTCCGCATTTTCGGCATAGTAGCGGCAAACCCAGGCGCATTTGACGGCTTCGTCCACCGCGGAACGAAGGGTTTTGCCCATTTCCAGCGTCATGAGATGGGCGAGGGAATCTTTTTCACTCTCGAGAATTTCTGCGGCGCGGAGCATCATTTTTCCGCGATCGGCAAAGGATAATTTACGAAATGCCGGAAATGCTTCTGCTGCCCGCTGGATCTTCTGGTCGACCTGCGAATCCGTGAGCGCCTCGAAATTCTTGATGGTTTGTCCCGTTGCGGGATTAATCGTTGCGATGGCCATAATCTGATCCGCCCTAAAAGAAGAAAGTATGATACGAGTCCGGCAAGTGTGACAGCCGTTTCCACCCGGATCTATCGGATATTTTGCCTTAATGTTTTACCACGTTTCAGGTGCATTTGCCTGTTCGGCCGATTTCCTGCTGATTCGGCGGAAAAAGCAAGGCCACTCGTTTTTATTTTGCAGGGCTCAACGGGGGTGTACCCATCGCTCTCTCTGAAAAGCAGGGTAATATAGAGACTTCGCCCGAATTCAGTATACAATTTTGACAAGGGGCTGTAGCTCAGATGGATAGAGCGGCGGTTTCCTAAACCTCTCGTCGATCTTGTAGGATGTCCGAGCTGATTAAGCTTTCTCATTGTTTCACAAGGGTTTAAGCCTGATCGCTCAAGCTGCGGTCCTCCTTCAAAGAGACCATTGTAGTAAAACTGTAGTACTTTTCTGTACAAATCTGCCACAGAACCAGTGCTCCATTCCTGATTTGAGCGCTCATCCAACTTCTGGGGGAGCTTTCATAGACTGGCCGACCCGCTTAATTCGCGATAAACTCTTTCAGGAACGGGGCTGTAGCTCAGATGGATAGAGCGGCAGTTTCCTAAACTGTAGGTCGGGAGTTCGACTCTCCCCAGCCCCACCACTCCAGACATTCCAGAGCCCGACGAAAGAACAATTCAGATGCAAACCGAAATATTGGATGAAATTTCTCCCGGGCTCGCCGACGAGTCCGAAGCCGGCGACAGGAAATTCAGAACGTTCAGCTCGTCATCGGTACAGGAATACGAATCTCTCCGTGAACGCCTTGCAATGCTCATCGCTGAAGATTCGTTGCAGGATTATCAGAAGACGAGTTGCTATCAACTTACTCTAGCAAGCTACGGCAAATACAAACCACGAATTGACGCGCTGCGGACTATGCGTGGCTGAGGAATATCCGGACCGCTAGTTGACCCACTTCTGGGAAAGTGCGGGCATATTTACGTCCGCAGTCTTTGAAAGGATAAATGCTTCCAGTTTATCGATTGCTGCACGTCGGTATTCATCGATCGCTTTGGAATACGTTTGTGCTAATCCACCCGAGTGTCCCATCAACTGATCTATAAAAACCTGCGGTACTCCAGCAGCATTTAACCTCGTCGCAAAAGTGCTCCGTAGGTCATAAATCCGTCTTGGTTCTACCTTCGCATCTTTGAGTGCTCGCGCCCAAGTTTTGGGGACTTGCAGCAGGTGCTTCGACTGGTCTAGAGGATAAGCGAACACAAAGTCCGATTGCTTTCCCATTAGCTGCTTCCATCGAGCAAGCTCAGCCTTCAGTCGAGCAGTCATCGGAAGGGAACGGATTCCAGCCTGCGTTTTGGACTGCCGCACATAAACAACCCCATTTAACAAATCGAGGTCGGCCCAACGAAGTGGCAGAGCCTCTTTGCCTACCCTCAGCCCCGTGTCCAACAGTAAAACGATCAGCGGCCTGAGGTATCCTTTCGCCACAGCCAGCAGCTTCTGTTCCTCCTCCAGTGAAAATGGTTTCGCCTGTAGCCGCTCCTTCCTTTCGTTCATGAACAGTTCCGAATCGTTCAACGGATTTTGGGCAATGTATCGCTCTCTTCGTGCTTTTTTCAAAACCAACCGCAACAAACTGAGATTCCTGTTCACACCCGCTGCGTGTACTCCGGCCCCAAGCTGTGATTGTTTGTAGCTATCAATGCGGGTCTCCGTGATGTCTGACAGGAGGGAATCTCCAAAGAATTTCACGAGGTTCCTTTCCGAACATTCGTAACGCTTGCGTGTATTCGGGGAGAGATCCTTACGCGATTCGATGTATTGCCGGCAGAAATCCTTGAGACTCGGAGCCTGGGATTTAACGAGCTTGACGTACCGGCCTTCAACAATCTCCGCGCGCCGCATGTCCAGGATCTTACGGGCCAGGCGTTTGTTGGTCGTTCCTGTAGATTCACAACGCTGCCCCACGCCGGGCGCCATGAAGCCCATCCACCAAACTTTGCTGGTGTGCCGCTTCCCGCGTTTATCTTTCCAAGTCCTTTTGTAAAGTCCCTGCATTATCGCCTTTCAACTTGCCGGTTCAGAAGTTCGAGGTTCCTGGGACAACCTGCCTATTCACCCGTCAGACCGATTTGCAAGGTGCGTGGCCGTCCAAATTCGGGTTTCAACCGTGCAACAAGGGGCCATCGGGAAAACCTCGTATAACGGTTGCACTACGGTTTTTCGGTGTTTTTGAAAACGGGACAAAAATCACCCTCCCAAAACCCTTTAAAATCGACCGTTTTGAACGTATCTCGATTCCTGTAGAAACCTTCGGCTTTCAAAATGTCGGAAAACCTCACTTGCGTCCAGCCTGATACACGGCCCACATGGATGCGCCATACTGATTGGACAATTTTTTCAGCGTTACTCCCCTTCGTCGTGCCGCCCTGATTTTCCGAATCTCTGCCGCACTGAGCGTCTTTATCGCCGGTCGGCCAACCTTCTTGCCATTCCGAACTGCTTCCGCCAGCCCCGCTTTCACGCGTTCACTGATTAACGCTCGTTCAAACTGGGCGATCGCGCCAAAGATTTGAAAGACTAGTTCGCCACTCGGGACCGTCGTGTCGACCCCCTCGGTTGCGCTGACAAAATCAATGCCAAGGCGTTTGAATTCTTCAAGTGCGGTAACGAGGTGTCGCAAACTTCTCGCGAACCGGTCAAACTTCCAGACCAGAACTGTGTCCACCTTGCGTTTCCGACAACCCGCCATCAACTCGTCCAGCGCCGGGCGCGAGTTGGTCGCCCCAGACTTTTTATCCGCATAAACCCGTGTCACATTCCATCCGCGGTTCTTTGCGAATTGTTGTAGTTCGTATTCCTGGGCCTTCGTCGATTGGTCCTGGGTGCTAACTCTCGTATAAATCGCGACCCGTTTCTGTTTTTTCATCGCTGCCTCCGTTTTAGAAAACCCTTCATTTCACGGAGGGTATAGCCTGCACTGGATGAAGGACCAGCCGTTCCAAAGAACAAACTCTTGCAGTGTCACAAGGGATGACTACAGGTAATTGTGAAAGTCGCTTCTTTGCGCTACTTTTGTCTGTTTCGGTCCACTGCCAAAAAAGGTATGCCGAGCCAAGCTGCCAACTTTTGATTGCAAAGACCACGTGTCCATCAGAATTGGCTTTCGTCTTTGGGTTTCCACGGAATAAAATCGTCGCTGGTATATTCTCGAATCCCTCCACCCAGATGCACGATGAGCGTGCACCCTTCCCGCATCACCTTGTTGCCGACCATGCCTTTGGGATTTCCCGGAAGAGGCTTCTTCATCGCCCAGCCTCCAGAGAAGCTTTTCCAGAGAGATAAGACGGAATCGTCATATCGCCACCAGAGACTAACGAACACGAAAAAGCGGACCGTCCCGTCCTTCCGATCCTCCCGGACACAAACGTAATCGTGTTCTTCAATCCCGGATCTTCGTACCCATTGCTTGAAGCAATCCGAAGCCGTTTTGGGAAGGCGATCCCAAATCCGTCGCTTGGGATCAAATTCGTCCATGGCTGTTTCCACCTCGAGATATGCAGCGCTTGAAGCCCGCATCCTCCGAGAGTCGAAGCAAAGGATTGCGTACCAGCCGAACCCCTGGTCTTCGAACAGCTTCTCGATGAAGCCGTGAAAATTCAGTTTATTCTCGTCGTCCACAGCCTCTCCTATGTTTCGGTCTTGAATGTCCTGGAAAAGCATTCGCGAATGAAATCTTTCCCTCGGTTGTGCTCAGGGCCTGTCACCCTTTTCGGATTTTTGATCGATCCAAGCCAAGATGGCATCCATTTGGAATCTCACACAGCGGGCCG
>Ga0209517_10005656_pt1 | contig 15833 bp, 9 predicted proteins | sample PeaSoiMetSII2010_FD_187695 | JGI IMG/M metagenome (GOLD analysis project Ga0209517, IMG submission 187695) | Peat soil microbial communities from Weissenstadt, Germany - SII-2010 (SPAdes) (version 2) | ecosystem: Environmental > Terrestrial > Soil > Wetlands > Peat | place: Germany: Weissenstadt... | reverse complement strand
CGCCGCCGCTGGGATAGACGATTCCCGGCACAGCCACCTGGCGCTGCGGCAACATCGGCAGCGGGTAGTCGATCCACACATTGATGTAGTAGGGGATGGCAAACTCCTGCTTGCCCGCCGCGGCAATCTCGTTGATGTACTTTGCCTGGTGGTAGGCCTGGAAGACCTCATCGGCTTCAGAGCCGAAGACCTGGCTCCAGGCGCCGGGCTGCTTGTGGGCGGCGGCTAGCAGGTCGGCCGGGACCGGGCCGGCAAACTCGCGGTTGGAGTCGGCCGAGTTGTCGCGGACGCTGCCGATGTTTCCCGATTCATTCTCCACCTGGATGAGGAGGACCGTGTGCTGTTCGCTGTCAATCTGCTTCAGATGGCGCATGAGCGCGACGAAGGCGGACTTGTCCGCCTCGAGCGTGTTGCGCGAGTTGGGCGACAGCACGTCAATCGGCTCGCCGTCGGGGCGGATGGTGTGGGGAAAACGTTTGGGATCGGCCTTCACCCAGGCCGGCACATAGTGCATGTTGCCGTTCTTCCAGGTACCGAACCAGAGCAGCACGACGTGCAGGTTGTGCGCACGCGCACCATCAACCAACTGATCCACGTTGGAGTAGTCGAAGTGGCCTTCCTGGGGCTCAAACTGCTCCCAGTAGACAGGAGCTTCGATGGTGTTGGCGTGCAGGGCGGCCATCGACTCCCACACCTGCGGCAGCTCGCCTGGCCAGGCGCTGGAGTTGTGGATCTGGCCGCCGAGAATCAGGAAGGGATGACCGTCGACGAGCAGCGCGTAGCGGCCGTCCTTTTGGACCAGTTGCGGCGCTTCCACGGCCGTTGCCCGTGGAAGCGCGGTGAAGAGGAGAAATGTGGACGCAAGAAAGCAGGCGAGAGCGGAAGACCGCAGAACAGTTCTAATGCGCATGGAAAATCACCCCGCAAGAAATGTAACCGTATACATCGATTTGTGCAAGCCCTTTCGGCGGGGGCGTCGCCAGGCGGCTTTCCGCCGGCCATTGTGCGCCCCGCGGCGGGCCGCATGGTAGAAAGGTAAGCTAAAGGGGGGGCGCATGGCCAGTCGCCTCTCTCAATGCCGTCAGGCGTACCGCGGTCTGCTTCTGGAGCCCAAATGAATGACCCCGTTAAAGTTCTGATTGTTGAAGACGAGCCTCATGCGCTGATGGGGCTGGCGGAGCTGATCTCCGGATGGGGCTACCGGACGGAGACGGCGCGCGACGGCGCCGAGGGCTGGGAGAAGGCGCTGGCGTGGAACCCGGCGATCGTGGTGACGGACCTGAAAATGCCGCGCATGGACGGCATCGGCCTGCTGACCAAGCTGTCTGAAGAGGGCACGGGGCTGAACGCCAATCTGGCAGTCGTGGTGCTCACGGCGATGGGGTCGATTGAGCTGGCGGTGGACGCCATGAAGCTGGGGGCTTACGACTTTCTGCAGAAGCCGGTGGACGCGACCCGGCTGCGGACCATCCTGGCCAACGCCACCCGGCAGCGCGAGACGGAGATCGAACTGGAAGTGGCGCGGCGGCGGCTGCGCGAGACCGGCGTGCTGGGGGGACTGGTGGGCAGCTCCCGCACCATGCGGGAGATTTTCGGGCTAATCGAGCAGATTGCTCCCTCCAACGTCTCGGTGCTGATTACCGGAGAGAGCGGCACGGGGAAGGAGCTTGTTGCGCGGACGCTGCACACGCTGAGCCCGCGCAAGGGGCGGCCGTTTGTCGCGGTGAACTGCGCGGCGATACCCGAGACGCTGATCGAGAGCGAGATCTTCGGCCACGAGAAGGGCGCCTTTACCGGAGCGGTGGAGCGGCGGGCGGGGTGCTTCGAGCTGGCCTCGGGCGGCACGCTGCTGCTCGACGAAATCGCGGAGATGCCGGCCGGTACCCAGGCAAAACTGCTACGGGTCCTCGAAGAGCGGAAGCTCCGCCGGCTGGGAGCGCGCACCGAGCAGGACGTGGATGTGCGCGTGCTGGCTGCCACCAACCGCGATCCGGATGCGGCAGTTGCCGATGGGCATTTGCGCGCCGATCTTTTCTATCGCCTGAACGTTTTTCACATTGTGATGCCGCCGCTGCGCAATCATATGGAAGACCTGCCGGCGATGGTCGACGCGATGGTCTGCGAGATGAACCAGAAGCACGGGCGCAGAGTGTCCGGCGTGGCGCCGTCGATGCTGGACCGGATGATGGCGTACGACTGGCCCGGCAATGCGCGCGAGCTGCGCAACACGGTGGAGCGCGCGGTGATTCTTTGCCAGGACGGGGCGCCGCTGGATGCGGGCCACCTGCCGCCGGCGTTCGGCAAGGCACAGAATGCGGCCGTGCAGGCCTCCGATGACGGCGTGGTGCAGTTGCGGGTGGGAACGACGGTGGACGAGGCGGAGCGGGCGCTGATCGTGCGCACCCTGGAGGCAACGGGGCAGAACAAGACGCGCGCCGCGGAGATCCTGGGGGTGAGCCTGAAGACCCTCCACAACAAGCTCAAGGAGTACGGCCGCAACCCCGGCGAGCAGCAAGGCTAAGCCATGCGCCTGAAGACCAAACTCGTTCTGGCCATTACGGCCCTGGTGTTTCTGATTGCCGGGCTGCTCTCGCTGGTCTACGTCATCCAGCTTCTCCACTCCGCCGTGCAGCAGTCCTACGACACCAACCGCATGGTGGCCAACCAGGTGCAGTTTGCCGTACGCAATGCGCTGGAGACCGGGCTTCGGGACCGCAAGGTGGATCCCAACAATCCGGCCGAGTTGCGCAGCCTGGCGGGCGAGGCGGTGCGCGACAACGCCGCGCTGCAAGCGGTGGTGGAGTCAGTCAATCGCTACTCGCTCACGGTGTATGACATCAACATCGGCGACAGCCAGTCCATCACGCTGCTCAGCACCAATCCCGACAATGAAGACAAACCGCTTCCGGTGCGGCCGAACTACCAGCAGTTGCGCGATGCCTCGGCGATTCAGTTGATCAGAGAGGTCTATGGACCGCCCAGGGTATTTGACGTGGTGGTGCCGCTGGAGCGCAACGGCGATCCGTTCGTCACGGTGCATGTGGGAGTGCGCACCACGCTGCTGCGCGCCTTCTATGCGCCGTGGGCGATCGAGGCGGTGACGCTGATGGGTTTCGTGCTGGGAGCCGCGCTGGTGGCCTCTTTCCTGTTGAGTAACCTGGCGCTGCGGCCCATGGAGCAGATCAGTCTGCAACTCGACCTTCTGAATGCTCCCAGCGAGATTGCCCCAGAGGAAGAAACGGCTCTCGGGCAGGATACGGCAATCCGTGTCTCCACCAAGATCCAGCGCTTCGGCCAGCGCATGCGCAACGTCGAAGAGGTCTTCTCCGCGTTGAAGGAGAATCTGGATCAGATCCTGGGCAACCTGCAGGATGGAATTCTGCTCTTCACAGGAGACGGGCGGGCGGTGCTGGTTTCAGAGGCGGCGCGGCGGTTTCTATCGATGGACCAGGGCAGCATTCTGGGGCTCCATGCGCGCGAGATTTTCGACCGCTCGACGGTGCTGGGCCGCACGCTGCGCGAGGCCTTCGATGCCGGCGTCACGCTGATCCAGGAAGAGGTAGTTACCGAGACAGGAAGACGGATTCAGGTCTCACTGGATTTCATTCACGACGACAAATCCGGTCAGGGGCTGGGCGCGCTGCTCACGCTGCACGATCTGGAGTCGGCCGAGGCCATCGAGTCGGAGCTGGAACTCTCGCGGCGCATGGCGGCCATCGGCCGGCTCACCTCGGGCGTGGGCCACGAAGTGAAGAATCCCATCAACGCCATCGTGGTGCATATCGAGTTGCTGAAGAGCAAGCTGACCGGCGCCAGCGCACCTGCCATCCGCCACCTGGAGGTCATCGAGGTGGAGATTCACCGGCTGGATCGCGTGGTGCAGATGCTTGTGGACTTCAGCCGCCCGGTGGAACTGCGGCTGCAGGAACAGGATCTGCGCTCCGTGATCGGCGATGTGCTGGCCCTGGCCGCGGCCGAGCTGTCGACCCACAATGTGACCCTGGAGAGTCACATGCCGGCCAGGCCGCTGGTGGCCAACGTGGATGCCGACCTGCTGAAGCAAGCGGCGCTCAACGTGATCCAGAACGGCGCGCAGGCCATGCCTGAGGGGGGCAGGCTCCGCGTCGTGCTCGAGGAGCAGCGCAAGTTCGCCGTTCTGCGCATCGCCGATGAGGGGCCCGGGATTCCCGAGGATATTCGCGAGAAGATTTTCGACCTGTATTTCACCACCAAAAGCGGTGGCAGCGGCATTGGCCTGGCTATGACTTACCGCATTCTGCAGTTGCACTACGGAAGCATAGAAGTACAATCGAATCCAGAGCGTGGTACCGAGTTCCAGCTGCGAATTCCGCTCGCCCCCGCGGACTGGGGCCGCCGGGCTCTGCAACCGGCCAACATTCACATCGAGGAAGGGCGTTCAGAATAATGAAGATGCGTGCCAGTTACGCAGGTTGGCTGCTTCCGCTCTTTCTGACTGCCTGCTTCCCCTTCCACAAGGCCCATCAGCAGTTGGCTCCGCCGCTGGCGCCGCCCTCAGACAGCGTGCCCAAGCCCACAACCACGCATCCGGATCTTCCCGCATCTGCCCTCGTCATTCCCAGCCAGCCCATTAAAACCGACACCGACGCCACTATCGAGAAACCGGCCAAACAGCCCGCCAAGCACAGAAGACCGCCCAAGACGACCCAGCAGGCAGCTGTCACCCCTCCCGCGGCGGCGGAGAACCCGGGCGTGAGCGCCATTGGCCAGCTCACTTCCGGCGAACGTTCCGATGTGCGGCGGGAAGCAGAGGAGTCGATGGCGGCCACGGAGCGGGGACTGAACGGCATCAGCCGCACATTAAGCGACCAGGAAAAGAAGACAGCCGCGCAGATCCGCGAGTTCCTCAAGCAGGCGAGGGAAGCACTGATCTCCGGCGATGTGGATGGAGCGTCTACTCTGGCCGCCAAGGCCAAGGTGCTGCTGAGCGAACTGAGCCAATAAGCCTCCAGAGCGCCTGAATGGGCGCGCCGCAGGGCCTGCAACCTCCAGTGTCCAGGGCAAATCAAGGCTCTGGTGCGGCTTTACCCGGTAGAAACTACACAGTCCCCGGAAAAACTACATGGCAGCCCGCCCGCCGGGGCCAGCCGGCCTCCGCGCCTGGGTCTTCGCCGATCAAGTAAGCGTAACAAAATCAATGTAATAGAAGAATTACCCGCCCGAATGCGCCTTTGGCACGACTGTTGCTAACTCCATGTGTGAGCGGATAGCACAGCTCATCTGGCAGGCCATTACGGCCTGTGCAGAATCCAAGGCGAGGACAACCAAACCTATGAAGTGCAAAGCAGGAAATTCGACCCCGTTTCCCAGCCAGTTCGCCGTACTTCTGCTGGCATCTGCAGTTGGAATCCCCGCGCTCGCCCAACAGGCGCAGCCAGTCGGGACCCCCAGGGACACACCTCCTCCGGCGGTACAATCGCAATCGTCCGCCTCGCCATCGATCAACGCGCCGAAGGAGGGTTTCTGGGGGCGCGTGAATCCCTTCGCCCGCAAGAAGTGGGTGAAGAGGCAGACTGATCCCATCAACGACCGGCTCACCGAACTGGATGCACTCAACGCGAAGAACGCCAAGGACATTGAGGACGTGGACGGGCGAGCGCAGGCAGGCATCCGGCAGGCGCAGTCGTCCGCCGATGCGGCCAACCAGACGGCGACCGCAGCGGGCGTAAAAGCCCAGCAGGCGGGCCTTACGGCACAGGGCGCAGCCGGACATGTGAACCAGTTGAACAGCACCGTGAACGGTCTGGATCAGTACCACCAGGTTACGGAAGCCGAAGTGAGATTCCGCGGCGGACAACCGGTGTTGTCGGCAGAAGCCAGGAAGCAACTCGACGATCTGGCGGCCAGCGTCAGCGGCCAGCACGGCTACATCCTCGATATGGAAGCGCATTCTCCGCTGGCAGGCAGTGCCGGCATCCAGAGCTCCGAGCGCCTGGCCGAAGCGGTGAAGCGCTACCTGGTTACAGAACACGACATTCCCGTCTACCGCTTGCACGCGGTGGCTCTCGGCAACCAGCACAGCAGCGGCGATGAAGACACTGCCGCCGTGCGCACGAGCACCGTGCACATCCGGCTGATGGAAAACACTTTGGCGGCCCAGGAAGCCGCACCACCCCAGGGTGTTGCTTCCTCGACGGGTGCGGAGCGGCCTTAAGACCGCAGCCCTCCCCCATGGCGATTCCGCTCCGACGGCGCCACGCCGTTGGGCCGCCAATCAAGCTCTCACACGAGAGAACCAAGGCAACTTGGCCCCCGTTAATGACGGGGGCCGATTTTTGTCTATGGGCTTCTTTTTGGGCGCGCCAGCTTGGCAGAAATGACGCAGTCAGCGCGATTTGCTCAGTGTGCGTCGGCCGCTGCATGGATGTCTTCGCCCTTGAAGGCCGCTGCGTCGTCTGCTTCGACGCGGCCGCGCGAGCGGAGGCGCAGACGATGAAAGAACCACACCAGTGGGATGCAGAACAGCATGAGAAATGCCATGAGGCGGAAGTTGTCGGCATACGCAAGCAAGGATGCCTGCTGCTGCACGCTGCGGTAAAGCGCGCCGAGAGACTCCAGATACGCAGTGTTTGCGCTGGCTCCGGAGATGTGAAACTTCTCCTGCAAGCCCAGGAGAGCCTGAGCCGCGTCTGGATTTGTGGCTGTCAGATTGGCAGCCAGGTAGCTCTGATGGATTTGAGAGCCGCGCACCAGCATGGTTGTGACGCTGGCGATGCCGATGCTGCCGCCGATGTTGCGCATCAGGTTGTAGATGCCGGCCGCGTTGCCAATCTGCTCCTTGCGCAGGCGGCTCATGGTCATGGTGGTAAGGGGCACAAAGATGAAGCCGCCGGCGAAGCCGTTCATCACGTTGGGCCAGACGACGGAACTCATCGAGATGTCGAGATTGATCCGGCTGAGCAGAAAAGTGGAATAGCTGAGCAACAGGAAGCCGGTGCCCAGCAGCACGCGGCCGTCGATGCGATTGACCAGTGCTCCCACCACCAGCATGGAGACAATGGAGCCGATGCCGCGCGGACTGACGGCAAGACCGCTGTCCAGCGCCGGATATCCCAGCAGTGTTTGCAGAAATAGCGGCAGCAAGGCCGTCATTCCATAAAGCACGAAGCCATAGATCCCGGCAATCAAGGTCCCCACGCCGAAGTTGCGGTCGGCGAGCACGCGCAGTTGCACGATCGGATCGCGGCTGAGGAACTCGCGCAGCACAAAGCCGATCAATGCAATCACGGAAGCGGCTGTGACCCAGCGTATCCATCCGGCCGCGAACCAGTCCGCCTCCTGCCCCTTGTCGAGAACCAGTTGCAGCGTGCCCAGCCAGACCGCCATCAGGCTGAAGCCGAGGTAGTCGATCTTCCCGTGAAATGCCTTGCGCAGATAGGGAGGGTCTTCAATAAAAAGGTTGGCCATGAAGAGGGCAAGCAGGCCGACGGGAAGATTGATGTAGAAGATCCAGCGCCAGGAGAAGCTGTCGGTAATCCATCCGCCCAGCGTGGGCCCAATCACCGGGGCGACCACGATGCCCATGCCGTAAACGGCCATGGCGGTGCCATGTTTTTCGGGCGGAAAGCTTTCCAGCAGGATGGACTGCGCCAAGGGCTGCATGCCGCCGCCACCCACGCCTTGCAGAACGCGCGCCACAATGAGCATCGGCATGGTCAGGGACAATCCGCAGAGCAGGGAGGCGATGGTGAACAGCAGGATCGAAAACATCATCAGGCGCTTGCGCCCGATGCGCCGCGCAATCCATCCCGAGGCGGGCAGCATGATGGCGTTGGAGACCAGATAGCTGGTCAGGACCCAGGTCGACTCGTCGGTGGAAGCGGAGAGATTGCCGGCGATGTGCGGCAAGGCGACGTTGGCCACCGAAGAGTCGAGTACGACCATGAAGGTGGCCAGCATCACCGAGACGGCGACCGTCCAGGGGTTGACTGAAGGCCGCCAATCGCGGTGATCGATCTCCGGTTTTTGTGCTGCGCCGTCGGTGCTCATGACAGGATCCAGGAGAACGGCAATGGTCTTTCACCGCGGACAATGCCGCGCATTCCGGCAGCAGCGGGCGACTGTTCTTCTTGCCGCCCCGCCGCTCCTGTCTTGTGACTGACCATATGGTCATTGTAATATACTTTATGGTCATTACAGTCCAGGACCGACATGGTCAAAGGGTTTCATGGCGCGCGGAACGATGAAGACCAAACAACAGATTGTCTCCGAGTTCCGCCGCGGCGAGATCATCGACGCCGCGCGGTCGGTGTTCGCGCGGCGGGGATTCTCAGGCGGCATCATGGAAGAGATCGCTCAGGAGGCAGGCGTCGCCAAGGGAACCATCTACCTCTACTTCAGGTCCAAGACGGAGATCTACAAGGCGGTCCTGGAGCACGATATGAAGACCTTGAAGCAGGACACACTGGATCGGATCGATGCGGCTCGCAGCCTGCGGGAGAAGATCGAAGCATTCACGCTTGTCCGCCTGGAAAACAGCGAAGCAAGAAAAGAATTCTTTCGCATCATGGACTCCGAGCAGGCGAACCTGGCGATGACACGCAGCCAATTCCGCAACTGGCTGAGGGAGCCGGTGCTTCGCCTCGCGGCGGCGATCGAAGATGCGTCGCGGCGGCATGAGATACGACCGGTGCCCGCCGAAAGGGTGGCCTGGAATATCGCGGACATGACCCGGGGTACGATTCAACGAAGGTTGCTGGGATTCAGCGAAGGTTCGCTGCGCGAGGAGTCGGAGTTTCTGACTGAATTTGTCTGGGCGGCACTCGCAATCCGAACCTAGCAGACCTGAACGAGCGGAAGCTCCATGAGCTGCGCGAGCTTGCGCAGTTTCCCCGACAGATGGCCGACGCCGATGGCGCAGTGGTGTGCCGGTCCCTGGGCATTCCACGCCTCGACGAAGCCACGCGCGCCCAGCGAAAAGCGATAGTGGCTGTTGGTGTTGCCGATTCGCAGCACTTCGCCGGGTACACTCTCTCCTTCGGCCGCCAGCAGTTTGAAGCCATGCGCGGCATCTTCCACCACAGACAGCAAGGTCACCGGGCCGTGTTTGACGCTCATCTCCACGGAAAGCCCCCGGCCCACCTTGCCGTGGTACACCTGGAGCGGCCGAACCTTGGTCTTGCTCTGGGCAATCACCAGGTGGCCCGGTCCGTCGTGGCCCATCAGCACGTGATCGGCTTTGAGGTCCATGGCATAGTACTCGGTGAAGGAACCGCCCGCACCCAGGCAATCCATGATCTTCATGGCCAGCACGTTCTTCACTTCGTACTCGCCGGCCACCGGAACCCCGCGCGCCGTCAACAAAGAGGTGCCCAAAATCACCGAGCTCATGGTATCTTCGTTTTCCGCCACGCCACTGCCCATGTAGTAGTAGGCCATCGAAGTGAGCTCACGCTGGTCCACCAGGCGGTCCAGCGCCACCGAAGTGCGCGCCGCGCGCGCCAGTTCATGCTCGGCGCAATCGGGTTGCACCTCGAAGACGGTCCGGAAGTCTTCCACCCGCTGGGCAATCTCGGCCTGGCTCACCGCGGCGCGCAGCGCGCTCAGTTCGTCGACCTCAAGTTGTTCCAGATGGCTTCCGAAGGTGATCGACACCTGGGTAAGATCCGTGACGATGTCGAGCATGCCGTTGTAATAGTGGCCCAGCAATCCCAGCCGGTTGTCGGCGAGCGCCTTCTTCACGCGCGCGGCTTCAATCCATTCTTCGATCTCGGTCCAGGTTGCGTCATCGCCCAGGACGCCGGTCACCTGGTGAAAGGGAAGGCCTGCGCGCACCAGGACATTGGCGATCTCCGGCACCGGGCATGCCGAGCAGTACGCCAGCCATTCGCCAGTCATGGCTGTGCGATTGGGCAAGCGGTTGAAGGCGTCGTAGTCGATTGCCGCAGCCGGCTGCAGATTCAGCACCAGCACCGGCACGCGAGCGCGCTGCACCATCGGCAACACGGTGCTGGAGAGCGCGTAGGTGGTGACATAGATGACCAGCAGATCGATATCGGCGCGACGGCACCGATAGCCCGCATCCCGGCCGGCCTGCGGCGTGTCCACCAGGCCAAGGTTCTCCACCACCGCGCCAACCTTCTCAAGCCGCTCGCCCACCTGACGAACATAGCCTTGCAGACGAGCCTGCAGGCCCTTAAACTGCGGCCAGTATGCATCGAGGCCAATGCCGCACAAGCCTACGCGCAAAACGCCGTTTGCCATAAGATCCCCTCTTTCAGTTTTTCCAAAGCTCTCGCTCCTGCTTTACCCGGCAGCAACAGCATACAAGCGCGCCGGCCCCAGCTATGGTGAACCACAGATAGCAGTCCGCGCTTGCGCATCAAGTCCGGACCAGGAATGCTTTCGTGCTGATCCGAAAGGCAGATCCGCGGGCTTTGCCGGGATGGCAGCGGAAGATTGCCGGTTCCGCGAGTTTGCATCTTCTCAATTTGCCTGTACTGCGACAGCGATGTCTGCATCGCGAGGCCCATTCTATTGTTCCTGCTTCTGCTTTCACCTGTTTCGAAAAGGGCCCATTGAGGGGCCGGCAGCTGCAAATTCTCCGGCTCTGCCGGGGGACAACTACCGTACATTAGCACGAAAGATGCTGAATCCGTAACAGAAATAAATTGCCAATAGAACTCATCTTTTCTGCGCGGCTGATTGAGTATTTGGGCCGCAGGCCGGCGCCGTGCGGCGGCAGATCGCAGAATGGAGACTGGCGCGCTCGCCGGGCCTGGCGGCGAAGACGCGCATTCGCGGCCGCAAACCGCGAATGCGCAAAACCTGCCGTGCAGATTCTCATTGACATCGGAAATTCCAGGCTGTAGACTCCGGCTGCTATAGACTTTCCATTTGCTGGCTTCCCCGGCCGCGAAATCCCCACCCACGCCACTGCGTGAATGGGGGTGAGCAGTTTCTCAATGAGCTCGGGTCGAGACCCGCATCTTTCCAACTTTATCCTGCTTCTGCATTCAGAGTCTTTCGACAGATCGTGGGAGATCTCTGAAACGGTGCGTGGGTATTGTTCACTACATTCTGCACATCCGCCAAGGCGGTTGGCTTTCCCCGGAGATTTCAAGATGCAAAATGGCAACTTTCCCAGACTTGCGAACATGGCTGCGGTTCTAACCAGTTTGCTTGCCGTCACTGCGTTCCTGGCCAGCTCATGGCAAGCCCGAGCCCAGTCTCCCCGCGCCACCGAGAACACCCAGGCTCCCATCGCCTATGGCTCCTCGGTGACTCTGCCCAACCATACGGTTGAGGCGTTGCGAGACGGGCGAGCGCTCCGGGTTGGCCATTACAACCCCGAGCAGAAACTGCGCCTGGTGCTGACTGTTCAGGCGCCGCACATGGCTGAAGAGGAGCAGTTCATCAAGGAACTGGTAACCAAGGGCTCGCCCAACTTCCACAAGTTTCTGACCCTGGAACAGTGGAATGCGCGCTACGCCCCTTCCGCCGAGGATGAGCAGGCGGTTGTGGACTGGGCTCAGAGCGTTGGCCTGACCGTGACGAAACGCTATTCCGATCGCCTGATCGTGGACGTGGAAGGAACGGCCGGCACGATTGAGAAGGCGTTCGGCGTGACCATCAACAACTACCAGGTCGGCGACGAAGTGGACTTTTCAAACGACCGCGACCCGATTATCCCTGCCAATCTGTCCGGCATTCTGCGCTTCGTGACGGGCCTCAACAATGTTGAGAGGGCACACAGGATCGGATCCCGCAATGCCACGGTAAAAGGCGCCGACTATGTTCCTGGCCCGGTTGTGTCTGAGATCGGAAGCATGCACGGCGACGGCGATCCGACGAAGGCACCGGCGGCTCGGCGCACTGCGATGACTTCGCGGGCCGCGGCGAAGAATGAGAGCGGGTCGCCTTCCAAACCGAAGGCTGGGGATAACTACCCCCTGGATTATATGAGCGGCACTTACGCCATGGATCCGGACAACGTTCAAAGTTCTAACGGCTACGACTATAACGCTCTGCAGAGACTGAGCTTCTGCTGCAACGAGCCGAAAGCCGCTGCGGGCTCACCGCCTGAATCCTCCATCGCGCTTGTTGGGTTCGGAGGTTTCCTCAACAGCGACGTGGCAACATTCTTCGGTGCCTACGGGATGGCATACAACATCGGCGGGTACTGCATCGGTGGAGGGTCTTGCCCGGGTAATGACGGTGAAGCCCCCCTGGATGTCGAGTACTCGGGCGCAATGTCCAACAGCTATGGCTCCTATCTTGACACCGCGCACATCTGGGAATACGAAATGACAAACACCAATTACTCCACGTACGAGGACACTTTCAACCAGATTGTCAGCGACGATCATGCGAAGGTGGTTTCAACCAGCTACGGCTGGGAGGAGAATGTAGGATTCTCAGGCTCGGTGGCAACCGGGACCATGCATCCCATCTTCAACACCATGGTGGGCACGGGCATTACGCTGATCGCCGCCTCTGGCGATAACGGCGCTAGCGATGGCTGCGGGGACGCGACCGCAGTGGATTACCCCTCCGCCGATCCCGATTTCATTGCGGCGGGCGGCACGCAACTGAACATGTATACCGACGGAGTCTTTTACAGTGAAACCGCCTGGCAGGGCGAAAACTGGACTGGCGGGACCAACGACGACAACGGCGCATGCGCCAATAACCATGGTGGCAGCACCGGCGGAGTAAGCGTTCTGTTTGCTGCGCCCGCCTGGCAGGTCAGCACAACGAATTCCACCTACCCGAAGGGCGTAGCATATTCCTACTACTCGTGGCAAACAATCAGTGGCACCACCACCGAATGGTACAACTACAACAACTCGAACCGCCTGGTGCCCGACATTTCGCTGACGGCAAACCCGGATGTCCTGGGTCAGTGGTACGTCTCCGGCGGGACATGGCAGGATGAAGGCGGCACCAGCATTGTGGCGCCTGAGCTGGCCGGCTTCTTCGCCCAGGAAAACTCCTACCTGGACTACATTGGCGACGCGTGCGGAGGAAGCGGCACCTCGGCTTGCTCTCCGGTTGGCAACGCAGCTCCGTTCTTCTATTACAACGCCATTCTTGGCGCGCCGCACAATCCTTTCTACGACATGCTCAGCGGCTGCAACGATAATGACGTTACGGCGGCTGACAATCTGTTCTATTACTGCGCCTATGCCGGCTACGACCCGATTACCGGCTGGGGCTCGGCCAACATGATGCAACTGGCCTGGGGCATCAACTGGGAAATAATCCCGGCAGATGGCGCCCCCTCGCTCTCCTTCGGCGGGCCGGCCATAGACACCTGGTACAACACCGACCAGATTATCGATTGGGACCTGACCGACGGATCCAGCAACGGTTATACGCCACCCGGCGTCGCCGGATTCACGCTGGGCTGGGACTCCATCCCGTCCGACTCGTATAGCGAGCCACACGGCGGCGACGGAGACACGTTCTACAGCGGCCCGCAGTACACATACTCCGGTTTCGGGTGTGTGGACAATACGGGCGCCTATTGCGAAGCCGCATCCGGCCAGGGCTGCCACACAGTCTATGTCAGAGGCTGGGATAACCAGGGCAACATCACCAACGGTTCTTACGGACCGGTTTGCTACGACTCGGTCCCTCCCACAATCGCCATCCAGACCAGCCCGTCAGCGCCCGCCTCTACCGGCTGGTTCAACATCGCCACCGGGGGTCCGACCGTTTCGCTCGTTGCCACCGATCCCGGCGGCAGCAATGCCTCTGGAGTGAAGACGATTTACGGTGTCGTCGGCCCTACCACCTGCTCGCCCACCAATCTGGGCAGTTGCCAGATCTATGGACCTCCCTTCGGGATGCCACAAGGAGGAACCCCAATCACCACCTTCTCCGAGGACAACGCCGGCAATTTCAGCAATGTCTTGGTTGAGTACCTCTATGTCGACACCGTTGCGCCGGCAACCACGGCCAGCCTGAGCGGAAATCTCGTAGGCGGCACCTACTACTCGAATGTGAAGGTGACCCTCAACGCGTCTGATACTGGCGGCAGCGGTGTTGCTCACACCTATTACTCGGTCAATGGCGGAGCGACAATCGTTTATTCCGGGGCCGCATTCACCGTCTCCGCTCTGGGCAGCGACAGCGTCCTTTACTGGAGCGTGGACAGGGCCGGCAATGTTGAATCCGCGCACACGGTGACCTTCAACATTGCCACTCCGACCGCAGCACCTCTCACCACTCCCACACCGGGGACAACCCTGGTAGGACCGAAAGTGACCTTCGCGTGGACACCCGCCAGCGGGGCTACGTCGTATTCCCTGTGGCTGGGGAGCACGGGGGTGGGCTCGTTCAACCTGTATCACTCAGGGGCGACGACCGCCACTTCTGTCGTGGCTGCCGGCCTTCCGACCAACGGCGAGACGGTCTATGCCCGGCTCAACACCCAAATCGGTACGGTGACGAAGTACATCGACTACACCTACACCGCGGCGGCGCAGGCTGTGCTGACGACTCCCACGCCGGGCACTGTGCTACGTGGCCCCAACATAACATTCATCTGGACGGCCGGCACCGGGGCAACCACCGGATACTCCCTGTGGCTGGGAAGCACGGGAGTGGGTTCGTACAACCTGTATCACTCGGGACAGACGACCGCAACTTCCGTCACGGCTAACGGCCTTCCGACCAACGGCGAGACGATCTATGCGCGTCTCCATACAACAATCAACGGAGTCACGGAATCTGCCGACTACACGTACACCGCGTCGGCGCAGGCTGTGCTGACGACTCCCGCGCCGGGCAGTGTGCTTGTAGGCCCCAACGTGACATTCAGCTGGACGGCCGGTACCGGGAACACCACTGGGTACTCGCTGTGGCTGGGGAGCACCGGGGTGGGCTCGTCCAACCTGTATCACTCGGGAGAGACGACTGCAACGTCCGTCACGGCAAATGGCCTTCCGACCAATGGAGAGACGATCTATGCGCGTCTCTTTACGACCATCAATGGAGCCACAGTGCATGCCGACTACACGTACACCGCGGTGTCACAGGCTGTGCTCACAACTCCCACGCCGGGAAGTACACTAACGGGCGCCACAGTGACATTCACGTGGACGGCCGGCACCGGGCACACCACCAGTTACTCCCTCTGGCTGGGGAGCACTGGGGCGGGCTCGTACAACCTGTACAACTCACACGCGACGACCGCCACGTCGGTCACCGCAACCGGACTGCCAACCAACGGGGAGACGATTTATGCGCGTCTCTTTACAACCATCAATGGAGTCACGGTGCATACCGACTACACCTACACCGCACACTAGTGAAACCGAGGGCCTCACGTCACGCGCAGGATGCGTGGCGTGAGGCTCGGCTTTTAGATTGCTGAACCATGATGGACCCGAATCCTGGGAGTTGGTGTTCCGGCTGAAGATGCTCAATTCAAGCTGTGCGCTGCTCATAGACAAAGCGTGATGGCTGACATCGCCTGGGCTTCCCGATCATAAGCTCAGGCGAAATTGTTTGTTGAGTGCCGCGCTGGCCTGCCAATTCTGTGCTCTTGGTTGCCAAGAGTCCGGATCGCCGGCGACTCGCACCTTTCTCTCACCTGACGGGTTCTATCCGAGTTGTCAGTCAGACGACTCTTCTTGAATTACCTCCATGATGCAATCCGCGTGGCGGCAGAACGGCGACGATTCCGGCCCGCCTGATCGGCGCCTGGCGCCGGCTAGATGTCGATCCACAAATGCATCCTGCGCAGTAGCTGACCAATCTATCGCAGCTTGGCAAAGGCGAACTTCCCAACTGACTCAAGGACCAGTGGCAGCTGCTTCAGGCAGCACGGCTGAAGAGGCTTAGAA
>Ga0209517_10005655_pt1 | contig 15836 bp, 12 predicted proteins | sample PeaSoiMetSII2010_FD_187695 | JGI IMG/M metagenome (GOLD analysis project Ga0209517, IMG submission 187695) | Peat soil microbial communities from Weissenstadt, Germany - SII-2010 (SPAdes) (version 2) | ecosystem: Environmental > Terrestrial > Soil > Wetlands > Peat | place: Germany... | reverse complement strand
TCTGTGGCGACGGTTAAACACCTCTCTGTGGGCTTCGGCGGGATCAACCTCGAGGACATCTCGGCGCCACGTTGTTTCGAGATCGAGCGGAGGCTCGGCGAAGAAGTCAACATCCCGGTATTCCATGACGACCAGCATGGGACGGCAGTGGTGGTGCTAGCGGCGTTGCACAACGCTTTGCGGCTTGCCAAGCAGAAGCTGGAGCGCGTGCGGATTGTCATTTGCGGAGCGGGCGCGGCGGGCGTGGCGGTGAGCCAAATGTTGCTCCGCCGGGGCGCGCGGGACCTCGTAGTCTGTGATCGCCAAGGCATCGTGGAGGAAGGGCGGTTGGCGGAACTGAACGCAAGCAAGGCGTGGCTGGCCCAGCACACCAACCCCCGGAAGCTGCGGGGCAGCTTGGGGGACGCGCTGCGGGGAGCGAACGTATTTATTGGCGTTTCCGGGCCCGGGCTACTGCACCCAAAGGACCTTAAACGTATGGCGTCCAAGCCCATTGTTTTCGCCCTCGCGAACCCCACGCCGGAAATCATGCCTGAAGAGGCCGCGCGGGTGGCGTTCATTGTGGCGACGGGCCGGAGCGATTATCCCAACCAGATCAACAACGTGCTGGCGTTTCCTGGCATCTTTCGCGGCGCGTTGGATGTGCGCGCAAGGAGAATTACGGAAGAGATGAAGCACGCGGCGGCTTGGGCGATTGCGAGTTGCATCGGGCCGAGCGAATTGAGTGCGGAGTATATTGTGCCCAGTGTATTCAACCGGGAAGTGGTCCGGCGGGTGGCGGAAGCGGTTAGGCGCGCCGCCATCAGAACCGGAGTGGCCCGGAAGAAAAGTTAACGAATCGAATCACGGGGTAGTGGATGTATTGGAACTGGTTCCGGTATTGGGACTAGTGCTGGGGGCGTTACTCATGGAGTAGCCGCTGTTCCCAGTCCCGCTGTTGTATTGGTCGCCGGCTCCTCCTTTATTGCATCCTGTCCAGGCGAAGAGTGAAATGGCACAGATGACGAAAAATGCTTTCTTCATGTTTATTCCTTTATTGGTTCCCGAAGCACGCTGTGCATGCCAAAGTTAACCTAGCCTTGGGCGGTATTGACACAACCCGGTGAAACCCTGCTTTTCCGTCGGGTATCATCCCAGAGGCGCCGGAGCACATCGCGGCTGTAGGCCAGGTAATGTGACGGTCGGGGGAAAACACTTCCAGTGTGATCGTATCAGGTCCGATCATGGAAGGCCAGCACGCCTTCCTCGTGGGCGCAATGCGGGCAGCAATAGAAATTGCCGGCGGCCTCCATGCCGTGGCCGATAATCTTGCAGCCGCAATGGTCGCATTCCGGAGCCAAGGCATGGATGGCACATTCGAAGCAATCAAAGTAATGGGAGATGCCGTTTACGACAACTTCCAAGGACTTGTCGTATTCGTTTCCGCAGATTTCACATCGGTTCATGATCAACCTCGTTCACGAAGGTGGAGGGATGGCTTGCAGTTTGTCCGTTTCACCAGCGCATTGGGGGGGGAGAGTAGGTGAGGCTCAGGCGTGGTAAGCGCATTGGGATTAAGGATATTCTGAGAATTTAGCCCTGGCCCGAAGGGTGGGGGGGCACTCTGATCATACCCGGTCGAGTATTCCTCCGCTGTGCCACCCCGGTTACTGGCACACCCTGCCACTGTGAACGCCATTTTGGTCATGCAGAGCAATGGTCTTAATTTCATAAACATTCTCTTTGAAATTTCCGCCTCGAAGCCGACAGGTGCAATGGAGTGTTGGCCCCACTGACTTTTAGTGCCGACCGCGCGACTGCACCAGGGGCGGATGGTACGACGGCAAGTCGCTAACTGTCCTGGATGGGAAACGGAACCTATTCAGCGCGACGAACATGCCTTCGAGCCTGGATGCGATGCTCGATGAAATGCATGACGAATATGACATTGATTTGCCGCTGGCAGATCTGGCGGTAAGCGATCCGTACAAACATGCAGTGGCCAAGGTCGAGTCAGCGACGTATTACGGCCTGGCACCAGCCCTGGGTTACAGTTGCCATCATTTGGCCTTCCGGCAGGAGAACATTGATTGGCAGGTCTGGATTCAGGACGGTCCGCAGCCGCTGATTCGCAAGTTAGTGATTACGCACAAAGCTGAAGAAGGCTCGCCCGAATTCACGGCTTTGATCACGCATTGGGACTTTGCCGAGCGCATTTCCGAATCGGACTTTGTCTTCGAGCCACCCAGCGGTGCGGTCAGGATCCCTCTGCACAGAGAACAACATGTGGCTGAACAGCCCAATCACGCGCCCACCACGGCGTTGAGTAGCCCAAAAGAACGGTGATCCTATGAGACCACATTGCGTTAACGGTGCGGCGATTGTTCCCCTCGCGCTGATGGTTGGCCTGAGCCTAGCCTGCCCTGCTCCTGCACTCGCGGCTTGGGGAAGCATCCGAGGCAACAACCGGGAGCAGGGATTCACGCGTGGGCCGGTCCACGAGGAGCATCGGGGTGAACCGGTAGGGCATGGTCCGGAGCGGGGCTTCCGGCCCGGCGCTCCTGAGGTCCATGAGCGGCCGCGTTTCGATATTGCGGACGAGCGGCGACATGCCTTTTTTTGGCACGACTTCCATCCCGGACTCTTTATTGGAGCGCTGCCCCTTGGATACCTGAGCATCACGGTAGGGGACAGCCGTATTACTATTACCAGGGCGTCTATTATCAACCCGGCCCGTCCGGCTAGGTGGTCACCCCGCCTCCCGTCGGTGCGGTGGTTCCCGAACTACCCCCCGGGGCGGAAGCGATCCCGGCGGGAAACGGAGTTTACTACTACGCGGGGGGAGCTTTTTATCTGCCGGTGGCCGGTGGGTTTCAGGTGGTGGCGCCGCCCCTGGGCGTCACCATCCCGGAGTTACCGCCGGGCGCAACGCCGGTCACGATCAGCGGAGTCCCCTATTACCAAGCCGACGGCGTCTTCTATGAGCCGATCATGGAGAACGGCGTCACCGTTTATGAAACGGTGCCGCCGCCTCCACCATAATTGATCAGAAAAGGCAGATCGGGGCACTGCCCCCCGGAATGATGCCGCTGTCAATGCACGACGGGACGACGTCGCAAGCTCAAGATCGGCTGGTCCGGCTTAGGAAACTCGACGGAGATATTGCGCGAGCGTTTGAGGGCATCCAAGAACTCAACGGCGCTCAGGTTCTTGGTTTTGGAATTGGCAGTGGTGCGCTGGAACACATCTTTCGCTGGCATTCCCTTGGCCTGTCCTTCCAGAATGTCCTCCAACACGCTGGTGAGCGGCTCGATGCGCTTGGTCCAGGGCCGGGCGGGTTCCTGTCCGTGCGGCCAAGCCGGCAACTGTGGGTGTAATTCACCCAACAAGCGGACGTAAAACGGCAGCGAGTACTTCCGGTGAGACTGAGCGCCGGCCATCCACTTGGTTAAAAGCGGGACGGTCAGGGGACAGACGCTTTCCAGACACTTGGCGGAAATGTGATCCAACTGAGCGACCATATCCGGCCCACCCGCCTTGCGGATGAGCGGCAAGGTGCGCTCCAAGTCCTGGCGCACACACTCGCGCGTGATGTGGAAGCGGATGCCGATCTGGTTGAGGGTCCAGCCCCGGTTCCCCTTGGTTTCGCCCAAGCGCAGGAGCACGGTTTTGCGTTCACGCTCACGCAGCCCAGCGAGATTCGCGTCCAGCTTGCTCAAGAGGCTGGCATACATGGCTGGGGCGCCGAGCTTGCCGCGCAGGGCGAAGTCGCCTTTATCGATGCGCTCCAGGAGACGAACTAGCTCACGGATGGTCAGCCAGCCGCAATTGCGGAGCTCTTTGAGATCTTTCAAAGCGACTCCTTCGAGGTCGCCCAGTCGCTGGATGGCCTTGGTGCGCAAGGCGCTTTCCAGGCGAACAGACAAAGGGAAGTCGAACGGGCTGAGATCACGGGCCGCGGCCGGGATGGAGAGTCGCTCGACCATGGGGAGCTTGCGCTGCTCACGGATGGCGCGGACGAGGTCGCGCAGGTCTTGCTGGGTCTTGGGCCCGTTGTTGGCGAACGCGTTGAAGTCAGAAAACGCCTTGCCGTGGAGGTCGCCCAAGCGGCGGATGCCCGCGGCGTCGAAGAGTCGAGCGAGGCGGGCCGAAAGGGCCAGCGTGGAGGTTTGAATCTCGCGGCTGGGCGCGGGAATGTTAATCGCGTCGGCCCTGGGCGTGGTCGAGGCGGCAGGTGCAGCCGCGGACCGAGGGATGGAGGCCATCCTGGCGCCCCCATTGCCAGAGGCGGTGAGATTTTGGTTATTTTGAGGCCCACGAGAGGGCGCGGTTTGCATATTCATTGGCAGTTTTGATTTAGCGGGGCAAGAGCCTTGCTGCTGCTGCTCGCTCCGGTTTTCGGTTGCATGTTACAGTTTGTACTATTGTTTTGTCCTGCCCTGATTTACCCCACGCTCATGCTGAGCAGGAATTCGATGTTGCTGCGGGTCTTCTTGAGCTTGTTCAGCACTAACTCCATGGCTTCGACCGGCGGCACGCCCGTGAGTGCGCGCCGCAGGATAACGACTTTGGTGTATTCATCCGGGTGATAGAGCAACTCCTCCTTGCGAGTGCCGGAACGCTCGATGTTGATCGAGGGGAAGATGCGGCGATCCACGAGCGCACGATCCAGGTGAACCTCCATGTTGCCTGTGCCTTTAAATTCTTCAAAAATGACTTCATCCATCCGCGAGCCGGTGTCCACCAGGGCGGTGGCGATGATGGACAGGGAGCCGCCTTCCTCGATATTGCGGGCAGCTCCGAAAAAGCGCTTGGGTTTATGTAGCGCATTGGCATCTACACCCCCGGAGAGGATCTTGCCCGAATGAGGCTGGACGGTGTTGTAAGCGCGGGCCAGGCGGGTGATGGAGTCGAGCAGGATCACCACATCCCGCTTGTGTTCAATCATGCGCTTGGCCTTCTCGATAACCATTTCCGCGACTTGCACATGGCGCTCGGGCGGCTCGTCGAAAGTCGAACTGATGACCTCGGCCCCCCGGCAGCTCCGCTCCATATCCGTAACTTCCTCCGGACGCTCGTCGATGAGCAGGATGAAGAGGTAGGATTCGGGGTTGTTCCTGAGGATGGCATTGGCCAGCTTTTGCATCAAGACGGTTTTGCCCGTGCGCGGCGGCGCGACGATCAGGCCGCGCGATCCTTTGCCGATCGGGCAAACCAAGTCGAGCACCCGCGTCGAGAGCTCGTCGGGGGCGGTTTCGAGAATGAACCGCCGGTTTGGAAAGAGCGGCGTTAGATTGTCGAAGTGGGTTTTGTCTTTCGCCTTGTCCGGTTCTTCCTGGTCCACCGCCTCGACTTTGAGAAGAGCAAAGAAACGCTCCTTGTCTTTGGGCGGCCGGATCTGGCCGGCGACCAGATTGCCGGTCTGTAAATCAAAGCGGCGGATTTGAGACGGGGACACATAAATGTCCTCCGGGCAGGGCAGATAGTTGAAGCTCTGAGAGCGGAGAAAGCCAAAGCCCTCGGGCAACACTTCGAGGACGCCCTCCGAGAAAAGCACTCCCGCCCGCTCGGCGTTTTTCTGAAGGACGTGGAAAATGACCTCGTGCTTGCGCATGGTACCGAAGTTCTCGACATTGAGGTCCCGCGCCATCTGGTTCAATTCAGGCATGGACATGGCCTGGAGTTTAGCGATGTTCAGCGAGGTAGTGGCGATGTGGTCTTTATCGTCCTCGGGCGGGGCTTCGGTGGGGCGCTTCTTTTGCGCTTTGTTGGCGGGCGGCCCGGGTTCGGGCCGCACGGGCGTTGGTTCGGCGATGTCGGGCGGCGGTTCAGCCACGGCCACGGGAGGTGCCGCGTCAAGCGGCGCGCCATTGGGCGGTTGCTCAGCCTCGGGCGCCTTGGGCCCTTTGCTCTTGGGCTTTTTCGTACTGGCTCTCGGCATATCTTGTCAAATTTCGCAAATGTTCGATTCGTCGCAGCAGGCGAGCTTGTAAGAGCTAGTCATCAGCCTGTCCTCATTGGACGATTAAAGACTTGATTAGTTCAAATCGGAGTAACGGCCAATCGGGAGCGTGCTGCATTGCTCAGGCTTTCCCTCGGTAAGGCAAGGGAAATTCTGATAGCAAATTCACTGATACCATGCCGCATCTTTCTTCGCCTGTCAAGCTCCTTGAACAAAGATTTTTTTAGGGCCTCCAGGACAGATTAGAAAATAGGAACTTCCAGCCGGTCAATAAGCCAGAGGAAAACGACTCGTTAATTCGTGCACGCGCTGGCGGACCTTCGTGGCTGCTTCGACGTTCTTCAAGTCGAGCAACACCTCGGCGATCATATCGGCGATCGCCGCCATCTCTGTCTCCTTCATACCGCGGGTGGTGATGGCGGGCGTGCCCAAGCGGATGCCGCTGGCCAGGAAAGGCGAACGGGTCTCGAAAGGGATCGTATTTTTGTTAATGGTGATGCCCGCCTGGTCGAGTGCGGCTTGGCATTCCTTGCCGTTTAAGCCACGCGCGCCGACGTCCACCAACACGAGGTGATTGTCGGTGCCGCCGCTAACCAAGCGGAAGCCATTGCGCTTCATGCCTTCGGCCAAGGCACGCGCGTTGCGCACGATTTGCTCCTGGTAGCTGCGGAAGGAGGGTTGGGAGGCCTCGAGGAAACAAACTGCCTTGGCGGCGATCACATGCATCAAGGGTCCACCCTGGATGCCGGGAAAGGCTTGCGAATCGATCTCCTTGGCGTATTTCTCCCGGCACAAAATCAATCCGCCACGCGGACCGCGCAAGGTCTTGTGGGTGGTGGTAGTTACAAAATCGGCGTGTGGCATAGGGCTGGGATGAAGGCCGGCAGCGACCAGTCCTGCGATGTGGGCGATGTCCGCTAGGAGCCAAGCGCCCACCTCACGAGCGATGGCCCCCATCCGCTCGAAATCGATCAGGCGCGAGTAGGCGCTGGCACCCACGGTAATCATGCGTGGGCGGTGTTCCCGGGCGAGCTTTGCCAGTTGCTCGTAATCAATGCGCTCGTCGTCGCGGCGCACGCCGTAATGAGTGATTTCGAAAAACTTGCCAGAAAAGTTGGCCTTGTTGCCGTGAGTCAGATGTCCTCCATGGGTGAGATCCATGGTCAACATTTTGTCGCCGGGCTTGAGAAAAGCGAAATACACGGCCATGTTCGCGCCGCTGCCGGAATGGGGTTGGACATTGGCGTGCTCGGACCCAAAAAGCTTCTTGGCGCGGTCAATGGCCAGTTGCTCGGCCACGTCCACGTTTTCGCAGCCGCCATACCAACGTTTTTTGGGATAGCCCTCGGCGTACTTATTAGTGAGCACTGAGCCCTGGGCCTCGAGAACTGCCGAGCTGGCGAAATTCTCGCTGGCGATTAACTCGATGTTCTCCTGCTGGCGCTGCCGCTCGTGCTCGATGACATCGGCGATTTCGGGATCGACAGCCCGCAGACGAAGGGTGTTGGGTATGGTTCGGGTTTCCATTTTGTTGATTCGGCGCTCATGACGGCCGCCTTCAAAGCGGGCGTTCAAGAAGGCGTCAATGATTTTCATGGCCTCGCCGGCAGGGGTGGACTTGCCCGCCAGGCAGAGGACGTTGGCGTCGTTGTGCTGCCGGGCCAGGGCAGCGGTCTGCTCATCTCCCACCAGAGCGGCGCGCACACCGGGGACCTTATTGGCGCAGATGCTCATGCCCAGGCCGGTAGTGCAGATGAGCACGCCAAACTGGGCGTGGCGTTGGGCCACACTCTGAGCGACCGCCTGGGCGTAATCGGGATAATCGGCGGGCTCGTTCGAGGGGGCGCCGAAATCGGCCACGCTCACGCCGCGTTGCTCCAATTGGAGCTTGAGGGCCTCTTTGAGGGCATAGCCGCCGTGGTCCGCACCCAACGCGATGGTGGTCGGGGGGCCCTCCGGCCGCAGAGCCGCGGCTGAGCTCGGTTCAAGGAAGCGAAGCAACGAGGCAATGCCCTGTTCAATTTGATCGCGGCAATCGAGGTAGATTTCGTAAGAGCCGCCAATCGGGTCGCTAATGTCCTTTTCGAACACGTCAAGGGTTTCGTCGAACTCGCGCAGCAGGAAGGTCTTTTCGGCCGCATGCGGAAAGAGCAACATTACGGTTTCGATATGGCTGTGCGTCATGCCGAAAATATAATCGGCTTGGGCAACCAGGTCCGGGGTGAGCATGCGGCTGCGCAGATAGGAAATGTCGATGCCCAGTTCCTTCACCGCTTGCACAGCATAAGGGCTGGGGGGCTGGCCTTCCATGGCTCCCAGCCCCGCCGAAAGGGCCCGGTACTCGCCGCGTCCGCTCACCGCCTGGCGGAAAAGGCCCTCAGCCATGGGGCTGCGGCAAACGTTGCCGGTACAAACGAAGAGGACCGTTTTCATCGCTGAATCAACGCGTTCAAGTTGAGCCGGGCAGTTAAAAAAGTCAAGGGTGAAATCAGGAATGGCTCTGGTGCACGATGGCCAAGCCTTTCAACAAATCCAGCGCGCGGGCTACGGCCGGGTCATGAATCATTGGCTTCTCTGGCTCGGCCTCCCTCTTCTCGGGAACCGCCGTCTCAAATGGACTGAGGCTTTCCCGCCGTTCACGCACCAGCTCGGCTTCATTAAAGACAGTGCGGCGCGTTGGCCGGTTGGTTGCGGCGCCCCGGTTGGTGGGGGTCAGCGCGGCGTAGCCCGCGGCCTGGCTGTTGGTGAGCTGCCGGAAAGCGTTGCCGTAGTAGGCCTGCTCGTCGCGGGCGCTAACCTCCACCGCGATGTCCGGTTTCAGTCCGGTGCCAGGCAGCGCGGTGCCATCACCCAGTTGAACGGGATCGGTGGCGATGCGCAGGCGAGCTCCCGAAGAGAGGGGAAATTCCTGTCCCACCAAGGCTTGGCCGGCGGTGGTGCTGCCCAAGAGCAGGCCCACGCCCGTTTCCCGGAGCACGGCGGCAAGTGCCTCCGCCGCTTCTGAGGTCTGCCGGTTGACCAGCACCGCGATCGGGGACGCTAGCGCCGCATTCTTCTCTTTGGATTGCACGACCCCCTTTCCCCAGTTCAGAAGGGGTTGCTCTTTCTTCACAAACAGGTCCGCCGTGTCCGCCGCTGCGGCATAATCCTGTCCATCAGTGAAGCGCAAGTCGAGCACGGCGCCTTTCAACTTGTCAGCCGGCCCCAGCGACTGGCAGGCTTCTCGCAGAGCGGGAGCCAGACCTTCGTCAACGCGGCCGATGCGCAGATAGGCGATTTGGCCTTCGAACAGGTTCGTTTGGCTTACTAGCGATGCGCCCGTGCGCGGCAAGCCGCCGTTGGTCACCAAGCTGACCCTGGGGCTAAGCTCCTTCACCAATCCGTCCACGGCAGCGCGATTCAACTCTGAAGGGCTGACACCGCTGAGGTGAGAAGCGATTAAATCATATACTTCCTTGAAATCGGGCGCCTCATTGTTCGTCTGGCCCTGTAAAACCGTGGCCGCCCCCAAATAAGCCAGCGCCAAAATCAAAAATGAAAACTCGTTCCTCAGTCGTAACATGGACTTTAAGTTGCGCGATCAACCAGCGGAAGTAAAGGACGGAACGTAGGCGCCTTCATCGGTCCACTCGTCGTTCGTCAATCGAAGAGCAGCCCCTTGGCCGCGATGTCGCGGCGGAAATGTGCCCCCTCGAAATGGACCTGATCGAGAGCGGCATAGGCCGCGTCGCGAGCGGCGCGCAAATCTTTGGCCCAAGCCGTAACCCCCAAAACCCGGCCTCCGTTGGTAACGATTTGGTCCCCAGCCCGAGCCGTGCCAGCGTGAAAGATCTTAGTATTGGGCAATCTCCCCGCATGCTCCAGTCCTTGTATTGGCTTGCCTTTGGAGTAGGAGCCGGGATAGCCGCCCGAGGCCATGACGACGCACACGGTCGCCATAGAGTTCCATTTGAGCTCGACGCGGCCCAAAGCGCCGTCAAGGCTCGCCTCGAGCAATTCAACCAGGTCATTTTCGAGCCGAGGGAGATAGGCCTGGGTCTCCGGATCACCAAAGCGCGCGTTGAACTCGAGCACCCTGGGCCCGGCGCTCGTGAGCATAACCCCCGGATAAAGGATGCCATGAAAATCGATTTGCTCAGCCGCGCAACCGCGCAACCAAGGGCCAAGGATGGCGGAGCCCACCTCAGCAAGGGCGGCGGGGCTCAAGAATGGAGCCGGAGAATAGGCGCCCATACCGCCGGTGTTCAGGCCGCGGTCGCCTTCGAGAGCCCGCTTGTGGTCTTGGGCGGTAGGAAAGAGCACCGCGGTTTTCCCATCACACAGCGCGTGAAGGGAAATTTCCGTGCCTTCGAGGAATTCCTGGATGATGATTTTCGCGCCGGCGGCACCGAAGGCCCCACGCACCAGCATCTCATCGATGGCCTGCGAGGCTTCGGTCCAGTTAGCGCAGAGCAAGACCCCTTTCCCAAGAGCCAGGCCATCGGCCTTTACCACGCAACGTCCTCGCAAGGAGGCGGCAAAATCCTTGGCTCGCTGGGCGTCCACGAAGGTTGCCGATCGGGCGGTGGGGATCCCATGCGTCTCCATGAACCGCTGGGAGAAGGCCTTGGACGACTCGAACTGAGCGGCTTTCCGGTTTGGCCCCCAGGCGCGGAGTCCAGCCTTTTGAAAGCGGTCCACGATTCCCAGCGCCAGCGGGTTGTCGGGGCCGATGACAGTTAAATCGGGCTTGTGCGCCTGTGCGAAGGCGAGCAGTTGCGGCAAGTCTTCCGCGGTGATGCGCAGGGGTTGGACCAGTGCCCCATTGCTGAGCAAGCGTTCCTGGGCAATGCCGGCATTGGCCGGAGCACACCACATTTGCCTGACTGCCGGGGACTGCGCCAGTTTCCAGACCAGCGCGTGCTCGCGCCCCCCCGAGCCGATCACCAGCAGTTTCATCGGGGCGCCTGCGGGCTCGCGGCGCATGGTGGTTGACCCGCTGAAACTGGGAGTGCGATTGGTGCTGGACTTTTTCTGAACTTCGTGTAAACGAAATGGCGCATAAAGAGTCTAAATAGTCTAATTATGAAAATTGGAAAGAAAATGATTTTGGCCGCCGGCATCGCAATCGCCTTCGTGCAATTGCCCAGTCGAGCGGAGGACAAGCCAACCACCGCTCCGGCACCCGGCGTGCCGGCCATGCGCCCTCCCGGCACCAATGCCGCCCCGCCCCCAATCGAGATCCCCGGGTTGCCAAGCCAAAAAGACAAGCTTAGCTACAGCATCGGCATGAACATCGGACATAGCTTGAAAACCGGGGGCTACGAGGTGGACCTCGACATTCTGACCGGCGCGATCAAAGACGTGCTTGCCGAGCACGAATTGAAGATGACCGACATGCAGGCGCGGCAAATAATGATGGATTTTAACCGGGAGATGCGGGCCAAAAAGGAGGCTGAGCGGGCCAAGTTGGCGGAGAAGAATCGCGAGGAAGGGGACGCGTTCCTGGCCGAAAACAAGAAGAAAGAGGGAGTGAAAACCCACACCGTGACCCTGGCGAACGGCAAAACCGCCGAGTTCCAATATAAAATCATCACCGCAGGCACCGGCCCGATTCCCAAGAGCAACGACATGGTGAGCGTCAATTACCGGGGCACGCTCATCAACGGGAAAGAGTTTGACAGCTCCTACAAGCGGGGCCAGCCCCAGAAGTTCAACGTCAACCACGTGGTGCGTGGTTGGACCGAAGCGCTCGAAATGATGCCGACGGGTTCGAAGTGGGAGCTTTATCTTCCAGCCTCCCTGGCGTACGAAGATCGCCCGCAGGGGCCGATGATTGAGCCAGGCTCGACGCTCATTTTTGAAATCGAGCTGGTCAGCATCGATTCTCCACAGCCCTTGACCAGCGACATCATCCGGGTGCCCTCGGCCGATGAGCTCAAGGCGGGGGCGAAGGTCGAAGTCCTCAAAGCGGAAGATGTTGCCAAGCAAATCCAGAGCAACAACGCCGCGAAGCCCAAGCAGTAGCCAAGCCGCACCCCGGCAAGGCGATGCGAGTGTCGAGGTGTGGGCGTTCGGAACCGGCGAATCGGAACCAGGCGTGTTTTTGCGAGAGATCGGAGTTCACGGCCCTTCAGGCCAGGAACTTGCGAACCACTGGCGAGGCGGTTGTCGCGCCGGGGTGAAGCGGCCTGAAAGAGGCGCGCTGTTTGGAGGCCCCTCCGGGCCGTTGATATCCAGCCCGCAAAACTTGAGTAGCGCGAATGCCAGTCCTCGTCAAAATCTGCGGCATCACCAACCTGCCCGATGGCCTGTCGGCGGCGCAAGCTGGCGCCGATGCGCTGGGCTTTGTGTTCTGGGACCAAAGCCCCCGCTCCGTCAGTGTCGAGACGGCGGCTGCCATCATTCACGAGTTGCCGGCGCAGATCGTCAAGGTAGGCGTGTTCGTGGATGCGCCGGAGGAGGAGGTATTTCGCGCCGCGGGCCAATGCGGCCTGAATGTGCTGCAGTTTCATGGCTCCGAGCCGCCGGAGTACTGCGGCCAATTTGGCCTGATGAGCATGAAGGCGTTTCGGATTCAGGATGCGGCGTCGCTGAATGCGCTGCCTGAGTACCACACCGACGCCTGGCTGCTCGACGCCTGCGCACCGGGCAAACCGGGAGGCACGGGGGAAAGCTTCAATTGGGACCTTGCGGTTCAGGCAAAAAAATGGAACCGGCCGATTTTTCTCGCGGGCGGGTTGACGCCTGAGAACGTGGCCGAGGCGGTCCGCAAGGTGCAGCCGTACGCCGTGGATGTTTCGAGCGGCGTCGAAAGGGCGCCCGGGAAGAAGGACCACGATAAAGTCAAGGCTTTTGTTCAAGCTGCAAAAAAAGCTTGATGTTCTGCTCCCCGGCATGGAGCTTGTTTGTAGAGTCGGTGCGAGAATAAGTTAAAGACCCAAGATCAAAGCCCGAATTTCAAGCCGGTGCGGGTCATTCACCTTGAGCAGCGAAACCGTAACCCGGCCAACGGGCGTCTTCCCCGAGATGCGTGGGCCCTCCTGAATGAAATGCTCAGTCCACTGGTCCCGCCTCGGATGAAAAAGCCTCACAACCCGCTCTGTGCTTGGGTCCAAGCCGGTGAGATTAGGCCCTTTCAGCAGGTTGCAATCGGGGCAGGCGAGGGCCAGATTCTCAGCATTATCCGGACCGCCATGTTTGACGGGGAATGATGTGCTCGATATGAAACTGTAATTCGGAAAACCGCTGGGAAAGGTGGCATTACTCGCAACAAGCTCCGGCCCGGCGGCGGACCAACTCACGTAGTGCCGGGTCCATCAGGCAGCTTTGGGCTGCTGCAGGAAGGCGCGTGCTTGGACCTTCAAGAGGCTCAGAATGGAGTTGGCGCGCACCAATGACTCCAATTCCGCACGTTCGTCTGAGGTGAGCACCCCATTGGTATTCTTGCCCGCCAATTCGTCGTACCGGTTCTGGACCTCCTTATCGGCTTCGAGGCGTAGCAAGGCGTCGGCCAACTCGGCACTCAAGTGCCGCCGGAGTGGTCGCAGTAGGCGCTCCAGACTGCCGAAATCTTTCGTGTTCGCCATCTCAAAACCTTATCGCAATTCCGCTCGAAGGCAAGTGTTTCAGCTCACGATCTGAGGGCCCTGAAAGGCCGGGCGGCCCAGGCGAACAGAACGAGCAAGAGGAAAATGGCTCCTAACACGAGCACCCGCGTTCCGCCCGGCCTTGCCGCCACGGCATCCAGCCGGATTCGCAGATCCGCGCGCGGATCAACCACGACAGCCCGCTTAAACGTGAGCACGCGTCCCTGCTCGGGAATGTTCGCATGAATGGCCGAGGCGCTGCTGACGGCGGCATCCTGTTGCTGGATGAGCCGCTCGGCCAAGCGCATGAAGGCCGCGTTCTCGTCGGCATTGTTCCGGTCAATAATGTCCTTAGCATCTTGCTGGGTATAGCTGACTTCTTTGCGGCCGCGCAGGTCGCGCCATTTGCCACCTAATCCCCCGGTGTCTCCGGCGGCGGCGGACTGGCGGACATTCAAACCGACCAGCGCCTGCTGCAGCTTCATGTTGTGCAATTGCACGCGCGCGTCTTCGTTGAACGCGGCGTCATGGGTCGAGAGTCCGTAGGCCGCCTGGAACGCGCGGCGCGCCTCTTGGGGATCGCCTTGCGCAAGCGCGGAATTCCCCACCGCCAGAAGATCCTCGGCCTCCTTGGTCCGTTCCTGCTGCAGACTGGTTTCTTTTTGCAGGTAGGTTTGGAGGTCCTCCACTGCGGCGCGCGGCGCCAGTGCCTGGTCCTGCAATTGGAACGAGCCGCCCCAGCGTTTGAGCTGCCACTGGTCGCTGAGGGAGACCCGCCAGGTCAGGTCTTCTAGCGGCAGATCGAATTTGGGGGCGAGCAACTCGAGGTCGAGCTCGTGATTACGGACGGCGCCGAGGCGACAGCTATACACCAATTCCACGGGCAACGGTTTGTCCCGCCGGGACTGTTGTTCCAGCGGAATCAGGATGCTGTCCTGCTCGCGCCAGGGCCAGACGCCGTTGTCATTTACGAAGGCAAACCAGAAATGGGCGTCCTTCGGCAGGGTCAATTCCAGCAGGCGTTTGTCGCCTGGTTGCATCTCGAGGCGGACCTGGGTGAGCATGATGCCGTCGTCGGAGATGACCGAGCGAAAAGCCAGATGGTTGATGCGGGCGGGCAGGAGCTTGGCGGCCTCGTGCCGCTCCAGCTTAAGCGGCAGCGCAAAGGCCGGGTCCACGAGCCGATAGGCGAAGTTAGCGGCGGCGGCGGGCAAATCCTGGGCCAGAGCGCGCGGGATGCTTTGCCATTCGGCCACTTGCAATGTCGCGGGCACTGCTTCGGCGCGCGCTTGAAGCCGGCCACCGGATTGGACGGTTACGAAACCGCGCTGCAGGTTGACGTCGCCCGCCTGCACGCCGCGCACGACAACCTCGACAGCCTCTTCGGGCACGGGGGTTTGGTAGCTGGCTTGCAGCCGGTAGGCGCCAATTACCTTCCGGTGCAATTTAATCTCCCAGGCCTGCAGCCCATTCGTGAGCGCCCCGGGCCTCGGCAGAAAATCGCCCACTTGCTCCCCTTGGAAGCGCACGCTCTCGGCGTTGGTGGGAAGGAACACGCGGAGGGATTTGAGCCCGGTATTTTCAATTTGGTACTGGAGGTTAGCCAGGACTTTCACCTGGGCCTCGGTGACCGTGGCGTGTTCCAGGCTGGTGACTTCGACCCACGGATCGACTTGTTCGATATCCAGCCCCAGGCTCCAGGGTGTCTGCAAAATGCGGAAGGCCAGGACCCCTTGCTGGCGAATGCCTGATTTCTGCGGGTCCAACTGCGTCAGGCCGTCGCGCGTGGCCACCTGCAGGCGCATGCCTTGCTCAGGCGCCAGCAAGAGGGTGCCCCGCTGTTTGCTGGCCTCTCGCAAGACCAGTTGGGGGACCGTCCAGCCTTTGGCGGTTTTCACTCCTGGACCCGCCAGGCTGATGGCGAATTGCTGCTGTCCCTCGGTCTTGCCAGTCAAGTGCATCGTGATGATGCGCCCCGCGTCGGTCTTGGATTCCGTCCAATGGCTCAAAGCCGCGCCGCTGATGGTATCCACGTCGAACCCCGCGGGCATGAGGAAGCTGAGACGGAAGATTCCCGCGCGCGTGATATCCACGGTCGCGTTAACGGCCAGAATGGTGCGGTCCTCTCCCAGCGAGAGTGTGTCCTGCGTTTCGACGCGCACATCCGGTTCGACGGCTGAGGCTTTCAAAGTGAAACTCAGCGGGGCACTGGCTGAGCCCTGCCCCGCAGGGGCAACGCCGGAGTACCGGAACGCCCGACGCACAGTGAGGCCGGAGAGCTGTGCCTGCAGACGTGTGGCAACTTCACTCGGGAAATCCTCCAAGTT
>Ga0209517_10005654_pt1 | contig 15837 bp, 9 predicted proteins | sample PeaSoiMetSII2010_FD_187695 | JGI IMG/M metagenome (GOLD analysis project Ga0209517, IMG submission 187695) | Peat soil microbial communities from Weissenstadt, Germany - SII-2010 (SPAdes) (version 2) | ecosystem: Environmental > Terrestrial > Soil > Wetlands > Peat | place: Germany: Weissenstadt... | reverse complement strand
GCGGATTGAGACTCAAGGACTGGTTCGATTTGCGCAAGCAGTGGCTCGATTTTATCGACCATCACGTGAATAGGCCAGTCTTTAGCCTCCGTCCGTTTCGTTGTGCAATGCGAAACGTAGCGAGAGATGCGGTCTTCAACTTCTTCGTACTCCACTAGCAATTTCGCCCCCTCTGCGTGAATCTTGTCTACGTCATCTGGCGGGGACACATTCAATAATCTCCAGATCGTCATAACGGAGAGGGTGTCTGCTCGCTTTCCCTTCTTCTTTTTCGTATTTTCTTTCCCCAAAAACTCAATCAGATTCCTGTAATGCAGTAAGAACGACTCCAGACAAACCCATGCGTCTCTCGGATGTTCCCACTGTTCCCGCTTTAGGCGTTCGGAGGCAAAGCGAAGCATGGATATTTCATAAAGGACCGTATCTGCGTGGTTCAGCCGTTCTGCCTTTGTGCGAGTGACCAGCATCTCACAGTCTCCACCAGCGCAATCTACCACGCTTCGAGAAGAGAGAAAAGATAGCGACTCGCGCGCGTTACCGCCGCTCCGGGAAGGTGTATAAGTGTGGAAGTCCTGCATTGAGGGAGACACTATGCGCCCAGTATTGCTTGCTGCACTGTTTGCCGCATTTCTCTTGATCCCGGTGTACGCGCAAGAGAAGGCGCTCGGGGAACTTAATCTCTACGGAGACTTCTTAGTAGCCGAAGGTGTCTGGCGTGCCGACAACTTCAACGACAAGACGGAAATCACTTTTGATTCCGTCACGAGGATAGAGTGCTACAAGCACGGAGGAGCGTACCTCGTTGGCTCCGACTCGTACTGTATGCAGGCCACGGCAGGGGTCGCTTCTGGTGTGCCGGATATTCAGGTCGCTTACTATCCCGTCCTGACGTGGGACAACGATAAAGTCATCGCTGCGGACTCATCCACGAGTTCGTTTCCCATCTGCATTTGGACGCAAATCGCCATAAACCTGCACGACCACTCGGTTATGGCGACAGATACTCGAAAACTCGGCAAGGGCCACGAGGGCTTGAACAAAGCCTGTGAGCTACTGCCACTGGCGCAGACCTACCATCTGATGGACAAACTGCAGGAGTTTCGTCGCAGGAGTGAACGTGCGGCGCGAAAGAGTAAGGGCTCGAAATAGCTTCAACTCTCCGGCTGCCGTACGCCTTCCTCCGGCCACCTCTTGTCGATCCTCTCCAAGAGGAACTGCGCCTCCTGAATCGCCCTGCCGACGAAATACTGCTTCGCAAAGTTCGGCTTGTCGGACTCGACCGTCTCGATCAGCTTTCGTGCGCATTCAGGCCCCGCGAGCGCTTGCACGCGGTCACTCAGCCGAGTGTCTCTGCGACATCAGCCAGGCCTCGGCCTCAGGAGTCCCCCGGAACACGCGGGTCTCGCGAAAATATGGCTGAGCCATCCCCTCAAACATTCTTAGCATCCCGAAGATTACGTCTCTGTCGGCTACCATGGCGCAAACACCGAATCGAACCTTGCTCTGAATCCTCTTTATTTCATGGGGGACGGCTGCGATTTGGTAGCTTCGTGGCACGGAAGTCGTCTCAGTCAAATCCAATATGACGTCCAGGTAATCCGGGCAGTCGGGGTCTTGCTCCAATACCCGGAAGTGATCGATCACTTCCTGAAGGGTGACGTACCCAACACAGCTGGTGCGAATGATTCTCTCCTTCACATCAATTGTGAACGTCACTGGCATATTGCGGGTCTATGCTCAGGCAGTAGCAGGCTCGAACCAGACGCTCGCTTCCCTTGGGTCGCGGTCCGCGTTGAGTTCGTTTTGCTCCCAAAGCCGCATGAATACTGGCGTTGCCCGGAGTATACGGCTACTGGCACCAACTTCAAAAAGGTAAATTGGGTTCAGGACGTGGCTGTAGTGTAGCAATGGGTTGAGCACGGAAGTGATGGCCGCCTTCAGGTACATAGCTCCCTCTCCCGTGGTAGCATCTGCTCATGCGTAGCGTCCAGAGGAAGCAGTCTTGCAAGTGCGGCCACGGCAACCAGGGCCACCAATACAACAGCGAGGATAACACTTCGGATCATGGCGACTTTACCCCAGGGGTTTTTCGCTTCAGGGTCACGGATGTCATAGATGCGTGGTGCGTTCATGTTTTTCATATCCGACAACTCCACGGCTGAGCCTAGGCCGCGACCGCCAACACGTCACCGTGCTTGACCGCATTCTTGGCGGTGACCCCGCGGAGAAGGCGGCGTTTGGCGGCTTCCACCAGCAAGAGGTAGGCTGCCGTCGCGACAGCCAGAAAAGCAAAGAATGCCGCTGGGAGCGGCGTGAAGCCGAGCATGTGTGCCAGCGGGCTGAACGGCAAATAGATTCCGATCGCTACAACCGCAAGGCAGGTGGCCATCAACGGACCGCTCGGGCGGCTGCGAAACGGGTTCTTTGATGTGCGTATGACGAATAGCACCAGCGTCTGGGTGGCCAGCGATTCGACAAACCAGCCGGTATGAAATTGCGTTTCGCTAGTGTGGAAGAAGTGCAGCAACACATAGAAGGTCAGAAAGTCGAAGACGGAACTGATCGGCCCGATGAACAGCATGAAATTGCGAATCAGGCCAATATCCCAGTGTTGCGGCTTTTTGAGGTAAGTATCATCAACGTTGTCCGTGGGAATGGTGATTTGGGCCAGGTCGTAAAGCATGTTGTTCAACAGGATTTGCGTGGGCAGCATCGGCAAGAAAGGCAGGAAGAGCGAAGCCCCGGCCATGCTGAACATATTCCCAAAGTTCGAACTTGTGCCCATCAGCAGATACTTCATCACGTTACCAAAGGCTTTGCGGCCCTCGATAATGCCATCGTGGAGGACGCGCAGGCCAGGCTCAACGAGAATCACATCGGCGGCTTCGCGAGCCACGTCAGCAGCGCTGGGAACGGAGATGCCCACATCGGCCGCGTGAAGCGAGGGAGCATCGTTGATGCCGTCACCCATGAAGCCCACCGCATGGCCATGATGTTTGAGGGCCAGGAGAATGCGGTTCTTCTGCGCCGGAGAGATGCGTGCGAATACGCGCGCCTCCTCGGCAACATGGGCCAGCGCCGGGTCCGTCATGCGGTCGAGATCCTCGCCGGTGATGATTTTGCCGGGTTCGATGCCTACCTGCGTGCAGACGTGCCCGGTGACGCGGTCGTTGTCACCGGAAATTACCTTGACCTCAACACCATCCTGCTTTAAATCGGTTAGAACCTGGGCGGCATCCGGCAGCGGCGCATCGGAAAAACTCAGAAAGCCAGCAAGGATGAGATTACGTTCGTCCTGCACGGAATAATTGGCGCGCGCGGGTACTTCGACGTAGGCCACCGCCAGCGAGCGGAATCCCTGGTCACTCATCTCATCGCTTTTCTGCCGGATGCGCTTGCCAGCGTCTTCGTTGACGGGTACTACCTTGCCCTCGAGTTCGTAACCGGAGAGTAGCGGGATGATCCCTTCAGGAGAACCTTTCGTGATGAGAATCCGTTGGGACAGATGCTCGACAACAACCGAGAGCCGCCTACGCTCGAAATCGAACGGGATCTCGTCGCACTTGGTGTAGTCCTCCGTTTTTGGTGGAGGCTGGTGGAGGATGACCTCGTCGAGAGGACTGCGAATGCCTGTCTCGAATTTGCTGTTGAGGTAGGCAAGTTCCAAGGCGCGTGGGGATGGATTCCCAAAGGGATCGAGAGAGCGATCGAGTGACATTGTCCCCGCGGTAAGCGTTCCCGTTTTATCGCTGCAGAGCACATCCAAACTGCCGAGGTTCTGAATGGCGGAGAGATGCTTGACGATGACCTTCTTACGCGCCATCGCGATCGCACCTTTTGAAAGGGTCACTGATGTAATCATTGGCAGGAATTCCGGAGTCAAGCCAACTGCCAGCGCAACCGCAAAAAGGAGAGATTGAAACACATCACGGTGGCGCGCGACGCTGACGACTACCAGGAAGAGCACGAGGAAGAAAACCGTTCGCGCCAGAAGATGACTGAAATTTCGCAAGCCCTTATCGAAGGCGGTCTCTTCTGGACGTGCTGCGAGGCGAGCCGCAATATCGCCAAAGGCGGTCCGCGCGCCCGTCGCGACGACTTCTGCTGTTGCCGTTCCGCTGACGACGGATGTGCCGAGAAAAACCATGTTGCGCGCATCCGCTTTGGCGGAGGCGGGCTCGCCAGTGGCTTCCTTTTCGGCGGGGAGCGATTCGCCCGTTAGCGCTGCCTGCTGGACGTACAGATCGCGGGCAAGCAAAAGGCGCGCGTCCGCGGGAACCAGATCTCCGGCGGACAGCCGGACGATGTCTCCCGGCACGACCTCGCGCCGCCGGATCTCCTTCCACTCGCCCCCGCGCAGAACACTTGCGGTCGGGGCCACGCGATCGCGGAGTTGTTCGACGGCGCGTTGCGAACGATAGGTCTGGGTTAAATCGATGACGATGCTCAGTAAAACGATGGTGCCGATGATTCCCGCATCTACCTTGTCGCCCAGAAATGCCGAAGCCACTGCGGCCATCACCAGGATCAGCACCAGAGGACTTGCGAACGCATGCAAGAGATCAGAAAGAAAGGAATGGTGCTGCGTCGCGGCTGGCTCATTCGGCCCGAACTGGCCGAGCCGTGCCTGAGCTTCCTGTGCGGTCAAGCCGGTCATCGGAACGGGAGTTTCAACAGCATGGGAGGACATGGTAAGCACCCTAGCCCGCGACCCGCCGTGGGTCTTCAAAAAGGCGAGCGGTAACGGCTCCAAAGACGGCGCCACCAACGTGAGCCAGGTAAGCCACTCCACCGGTCTGCACTTGTGCCACCGACCCGGCGTTCAAGAGCTGAGTGAGGAACCAAAAGCCGATTAGGACTGCGGCCGGGATGAATCTGACGCGCACAAACACGAAGAAAAACAGAACCGTGCGAATTCGATCAAGAGGATAAGTGACCAGGAAAGCGCCCATGACTGCGGCAATTGCGCCGCTCGCGCCCAAGTTTGGAACTGTGGAATGAGGGATGGCTACGATCTGCGCCAGCATTGCGACCAGCCCGCCGAGCAGGTAAAAAGCCAAATAGCGGAAGGGATTCATCGCGTTTTCGATCTCGGGGCCAAAGGCCCACAAGAAAATCATGTTGCCGATGATGTGCGACCAACTGCCGTGCATGAACATGGCCGTCAGGATGGTGATCCAGCGATGGCCGGCCATAATGTTCGCGGGGATCGTCGACCACTGGAGCACGAATGCATCACCGCCATGCAGTTCAAGTACAAAAACGAAAAAGTTCGTGAGAATGATGCAGGTCGTAACGATGGGAAAATGCGCCGGGCGTCGAGACGCGTCGGTTAATGGGATCATGCCTCCCACGGCGTGTTCCTCCGTTCCAAGTTCTGCACATCAGCTTCAGTGAAGCATTCCCAGGTGAATGGCGCGAATGACTGCCGCCGAATCATGGGAATGAATGTACCGTAGCACAGATTGCCAGTGGCCGGGTGCGCGCCCCTCAGCCATTGCGAACTCGATGGCTACGTCTTGCGAAGCCTGAAACGCCCGCGGCAATCTCAGGTGACCGCTGCAATCTCCTTGCTAACTTGCGTCGCGCTCGAAAGGCCCGCGCCTTGAATACGCTCGCCGGAATGCCAAGTGCATGGCTCGACTCCGCGACAGATAGACCGCTTATTGCACGGAGTCGATAAGCCGTTTGCAGCCTAGGCGGGAGTTGACGGACATGCTTTTCGACAAGCATATGGATCTCGGCCGCTGCATAGTGTTCCCCTAGCGTCGGCTGGTCCGAGGATGGTGTGCGTTCGGAAAATGTCCACTGCGGGAGGCGTCCAGATTAGGTGTCTCGCGCTGCATCCCCTTTAGTTGGCTGCAGCGCTCCACCGAACTTTCCTTCACCATTTCTTCTTTTTCTTACGGTACTCTTCCCCCATCGCCATCATGTGGTCTAGGGTCGGTTGCAGTTGCTGCGGATCGCGAACGCAATTCAAGAACATAGAAAGCCCTCCGGTTTCTGCCGGCATGCCTCCGACAAACCGGTAATCCGCGGGCAACGGTGGTCCACCGGTTTGGCCTGCCGCGGGAATGACCTCGGGAAGGTGCACGGCGTACATACTGCCACCGGCGAGCGCTTGGTGCTGATACTGCAAGAGCCAAATACAGTTTCCAGAATCCTGCATATAGTTGGCGGAGACTACCGCCCATTGTCCCCCATCTTGCGGTGCGGGCTTCTGGCAATCCCAAAGCTGCGCCTGAGGAACGTAAGCAGCAGGCTCCGCAAATCCATACTCATCCAGTAGCACCTGTTTCAAACCGCGCTGGCCCACGAAAATCTCGACTTGCGGAAGCGCCTGGTTCCAGTCCAGGTTCGAGTCGTTGACCAGGGTGTACCCCGGCCGTCCCATGCTGAGCATGTTCAGGTATGGAAGATAATTCGGGTAGGTGCGTATCGCCGTGACGATGGAGGCCAACACGAGCGCAAATGCCAGCCAGTTCCCGATGCGCGCCGCTTGCGGCTTCCAGTCGCTCAGCAGCGCCAGCATGCGTGGAACGGGAGCAAGCAGCAAGACAACAAGCGCCAGAGCTACTGAAAAATGGCGAATGCTGATGTCCAGCCGGTTCAACATGCAGGCCGCAACGAAAACTACCAGGGAAACCCAGACACTGCGCCATTGCATCTCCATGCCGCCGGGGATCGCCGGCTGCGCATTTGATCGGCGCTTCACGAGCAAAGCCGCCATGATGGCAAGAAGGAGCAGCAGAAGGAACGTCAACTGCGATTTCAAAAGGAAAAGCGCAGGGAAATAGAACCACACTCCGTGCGAGTAAGCATGGCCGAGGATGAAGGTGGGCCGGCTCGAGGCACTCAGGGCAAACCCGGCCAGGCCACGCAGGTAGAGCCACACCGGCATGAGCAGCCGCCGCAGGACCGGCGAGGCGGGGAAATGCGGGATGATCTGGAACGAATCTGTTGGCTCGTTCCAGGAAAAGACCAAATACACGAGGTAAACAAACAATGCAGCCCAGAGAGTCCCCAATGCAATATTGCGCCACGCCAGCCGGCGCCAGCGGCGCAGTTCGGTCTTCTCCACCGGTTGCCCCGGTAGAGGCTTGAATCGCAAACTCAGCGCAAAACCCACGAACACGAAGAACAACAGGCCCGACGAGAATTTTGAGAGCAAAGCGCCGGCCAACGCCAGGCCAAACATCACAATCGTCCCTTGCGAGGGAGAGCGCCACATATTCGGGAGTTGCCACACCGTCAGCACCCAGAACAATGTGACGGCGATATCCGTAATCACGAGCGGCCCGAACGCAATAAAAGCCGGCATGGTGACGAAGGCAGAGAGGCACAGCAAGCCTCCCCAGGGACTGCCCAGCCGCGACCCGCATAGATAGAGAGTGAGTCCAAGCAACAACGTCATGACCAGCATCGGCGCCCGCGCCCACATCAACGTAGTGTAAGGATCATTCCACCGCATGAGGAACCAGTGGCCGAAGACCCACTCCCCCAGAAACTGGCGGAAGATTTTGCTGCTGAACGTCCAAGAAAGGTGCGTGTAGTCGGCATACGCCCCTCTCAAAACCAGCGGCAACGCGGCCACCACTTTCGCCAGCGGGGGATGCTCTTCGTTCATCCGCAAATCTAGTTTCTGGAGGTAGCTGACCCCAGCACCGATGTGCGCGATTTCATCGAAGGTCACGGACTCCCGCCTCGCTGCCCCACCCGCAAGCAGCGCCATGAGGGCAAGCAGCAGGACCGCCGCGATGGTGAAGTAGTAGCGTTCGGGTGCTTTCAATTCCGTTGACCTCGTGCGATGAAGTGGAAAGACCTCAGCCATTCCGGGTCCGCTGGCTTCCAATGCGAACCTGACTTTGTTGGAGGTTACCCGCAATCCTATGCATTAGATACGGTTGCAGGGCCAAAAAAGTTTCCACTGGCCGCGCTCTTTGGGCCGGCCATCAACTTGCGAGCTGACACCGGTAGGCCGAAGCGGAACAAGACGGTCAAAGAGTCTAAGTGACGGACTCAGAATGGAGCGCACTTGCCGGTCGAGGGGTTTCGCGGCGCGGGGCGAATTTATGGAGAACGTGATCGAGTTCCTTGGGATGTATGGGTTTGGCGAGGTAGCCATCCATGCCCGCGGCGAGGCAGCGCTCACGGTCGCCTTTCATGGCATGAGCCGTCAGCGCGATGACGGGCAGGTGCGCTCCGGTGGAGCGTTCTCTCTGCCGAAGTGCCGCGGTGGCTTCGAACCCGTCCATTTCCGGCATTTGCACGTCCATTAACACGAGGTCAAAGCTTTCCTTCTCAATGGCCTGAAGCGCTTCGCGCCCGTTGGCCGCCAAGACGATGTGGTGCCCCCTTTTTTCGAGCAGCCGCAGGGCTAAGCGCCGGTTCACCGCATTATCTTCGGCAAGCAACACGCGCAAAACGCTCGCCGGTTCGCGCACGTCTTCCGGCGGGCGCGGCACGCTCGTGTGCGTCACTTTCTCTGGTCCTCTGGCTTCCAGCGCTTTGGCTACGGCCTCGCGCAGTTCCACTTGCCGGATGGGCTTCAACAAGTACGCGGCCGCTCCCAATTCCAGGCAGCGCTGCGCATCGCCTGGGCGGCCTGTCGAGGTGAGCATTATGATGGTGGCAGCGGACAGTCTTGGATTCTCCCGAATTCGTTTGAGCAAAGTAAAGCCGTCCATCACTGGCATGTTCATGTCCGTCAGAACCAGTTCGTAGGGTTGACCGGCTTCCCGCGCAAAGGATAGTTCCGCCAAGGCCTCTTCTCCGCCTTCCACCGCGACCGCGTTCACTCCCCAGCGCTGCAGCATCCCTGTCAGAATGCGCCGGTTCGTGCGGTTGTCGTCCACTACCAGAACCTTTATGCCACGCGCGATCTCCGGTGAAACGCCAGCCGTCTGGCTCGCTGTCGCGTCGGCCACTCCCAACCGTAGTGTGAAGTGGAACTGCGCACCCTGGCCCATCTCGCTTTCCACCCAAATCTTCCCGCCCATCATTTCCACCAATCGCGTCGAGATGGTCAGGCCCAGGCCGGTGCCGCCGAACCTCCGCGTCGTGGTCGCGTCCCCCTGCGAAAATGGCTCGAAGATCAATTTCTGTTTCTCTGGAGGAATCCCGATTCCCGTGTCCGTGACCGTGAAGCGCAGCAGGCATTCTTTCCCTTCAAAGGTCTCCATCCGAACTCGCACGGCCACTTCTCCGCATTCCGTAAACTTGATGGCGTTGCCCACAAGATTCAGCAGCACCTGGCGCAATCGGGTGGAATCGCCGCGCACCTGTTCCGGCACGTCGGGCGCCACGTCGCAAAGAAGCTCCAGCTTTTTTTCATCCGCCCGGACAGCGACCGTTTTCAGCGCCGACTCCAGAGAATCGCGCAAATCGAAATCGCTCACCTCGAGATCGATTTTCCCTGCCTCGATCTTTGAAAAGTCGAGAATGTCGTTGATTACCCTGAGCAACGTGTCGGCCGATAGCTTCACGGTGTCGAGATACTCCTGCTGCTCGGGGGTCAGCTCCGTATCGAGCGCCAGGTCCGTCATGCCCACTATCCCGTTCAAAGGTGTCCGAATCTCGTGACTCATGTTGGCCAGAAACTCGCTCTTCGCCCGGTTCGCCGCTTCCGCCGCCTTCCGCGCTTTCAGCGCCTCCCTTTCCTGCTCCTTGCGATGGGTGATGTCGTGGCCCATGCCGACAATTCCAATGACCTTGCCGTGGTAATTCCGTAATGGAACCTTTGTTGTCAGGAGCCATCTTTCATTTCCCGCACAATCGGTGGTTCGCTCTTCGTGGTTGACCAGTACGTGCCCCGATTGAACGATGGCTTGCTCGTCGGAGAAATAGGCGGCAGCGAGTTCCTTGGGGAAGAAATCAAAGTCCGTCTTGCCTATCAGGTCTTCAGGCCCTTTCAGGCCGATCACTTCGGCCATATGGCGGTTGGCCACCAGGAAGCGGCTGGCTGCATCCTTGACATAAATGTGATCGGGCATGTTGTCGATCAGCGTGCGCAACAAATGCCGCTCCGCCAGCAGCGCCTCTTCTGTCCGTTTGCGGTCCGATATGTCCTCCATGCTTCCCACGTAGTAGAGGAGGGTCCCCTCAACATCACAAATGGCGCGTGCGTTCTCTGAAATCCAGATTCTTCTGCCATCCCTCCCGTACACCTGAAACTCAAACTTTTCCACGACACCATGCTCGTCCATCAGCCGCATGAATTCTTGGCGCAGCGCAGGAACAACGTAGAGATTGCTGACGAGACCACGGAGGCTTCCCAGCATCTCTTCCGGGGAATCATAGCCAAGGATCCTGGCCAGGGCAGGATTGACGCTGAGGAAACGGCCTTCCGGAGCCGTCTGAAATATCCCGACAATTGCTTCCTCAAAAATGCCGCGGTATTTCTCCTCGGCCTGTTTGAGTTCGGCCGTGCGTTCCGCGACCCGCAGTTCCAGCTTTCTCTGCTGGGCTCGCAGGCTCGCCGTTCGGACGTGGTAGGCCAAGACTACGAGTCCCACAATAAGCAAGCCAGCACATGTGTAGAACCAATACGTCTGGTAGAAGCGCGGTTTCAGAAGCAATCCTACCGTGGCACCTTCCAGGTTCCAGACGCCGTCGTTATTGGAAGCAATGACCCGGAAATGATATTCACCCGGAGAAAGATTCGTGTAATAAGCCACGCGACGCGAGCTGGCCTCCACCCAATCGCGGTCGTAGCCCTCAAGCTTGAACTTGAAGCGCACCCTTCCCGGAACCGCGAGACTCAGGCCTGCGTAGCGTATCTCAATCCGGGAATTGCCCGGCGGGATTTCCAGGGTCTTGCTCATCTTCAGTGGTTTTCCGTCTGCCGCAATCGACTCAATCACCACCGGAGGCACCAGATCGTTGTGCAGCAGGTGCTTGGGGTCAATGACAACCACTCCCTTGCGTGTGGTGAACCACAATTTGCCATCCCGCGTCCGCCACCCGCCTGGCTGCGAGTTGGGGTCAGGAGCTTCGCTCGTCTTCATCCCGTCGGCAGTTCCATAGACGACGGGATGAATCAGGGTCGCATGCCCGTCGGCATAGTCGTCCAGTTCCTTTCGGCTGGCCCTGTATATGCCGTTGGGCGTGCTGATCCAGAGATTGCCGTCATCGTCGGAGAGCACACACGTAAGAGAGCCGTCGAAAAGCCCCGCCTCGCTGGTGTAGTGGGTTACGCGGCCGTCACTGAGGTGCAGCCGTGTCAACCCGGGAGTTCTGCCGCCGAGCCAAAGGTTCCCATGCTGGTCATCGAAAATGGAAGTAACCGGAAATTGAATTTGCTTCTGGAAGGCCTTTGCCAAGGGCTCTCCCTTTGCAAACTTGAAGAGTCCTGGCACCGTGCCGAACCATAACGTGCCGGAGGGGTCGCGATAGATCGTGAAGGTGTAGTTTTCAATTTTCGAGAGCGGAGTCGCTTGTCCTTCGAATGTGAACGGACTGATCTTGTCGTCCCTGAAACGCAGCACTACCGATTCGGGTGCGGAGGTGCTTACGATCAAACCTTCTTCATCCTCATTGATGGCGGAAAGAAAGACTTTGGGGAAGAGGCCTTTCGCTCCGTAGACAGTGAACTTTCCGTCTTTGTAGCGGCTCAAGCCTGCCCTGCTTCCGATCCATAAACTGCCATCCTTGCCCTCGAACATCGCGTAACCGTAAGAGCTCGGCAAGCCATCTTTCATTCCGATCCGAGTCACCACACCATTTTTGAATCGTGCCAACCCGTCGCTCCCGCAGAAGACGAAAACGCTGCCATCCTGCGTCTCGATCACGGATGTGGTGTTATTCGAGGGCAGGCCCTCCTTGGTGGTGAACGTCGTAATGGTGGTGTTGCGAAAACGGTCCAACCCATTCGCCGTACCCACCCAAAGGCTCCCCTCCCGGTCTTCATAGAGTGACAACACTTGGTTGTCGGTCAAACCATCGGGCAAATTGAACGCAGCGATCTTGCCGCCCTGCAGCCGGTACAACCCGGACGTGGTCGTACCCACCCAGAGATTCCCGTCATGGTCTTCGAGCATTGATCTCACTTCACCGTGAATGGCCTGGTGCGCCACCGCCTCCATGACATGGCCATTTTTTCCATGGATCCGGTAGAGACCGGATTCCGTGCCCAGCCAGAGATTGTGCAACCCGTCTTCAACAAGGGCGTTGTCCGGTCCGCTCGCCTGCAAGCCCCGCGAAATGGATAACTCACCGTTTTGGTAATTGAAGATTTTGGTCTGCCCGCCAATCCAGACGACCCCTCTTTCATCCTGGACAAACGTGTTGTTGACGAAGCCAGTCCCCCTTAGCAGCATGCGAATTCCGCTTCGCTGGATGAGGTAAATGAAGTTGTCGGCTCCCAGCAGGACATCATGTTCCCTGGTTTCAAAGAGAGAGCGGATGGCGCCGTCCGGGAGCGGGGCGGGAGGCAAATAGTCGGAAAACGCGCCGCCCTTGTACAGCATGGTCCTGGTAGTGGTACGTATCAGGAGATCTCCATCAGCGCTCTTGCAGATGGCGGCGACAGGTTCGTTGACGGTGACTCCCCCGACCGTCAGGGGGACCAGCACAAATCGTACTCCGTCAAATCGGACTAGCCCAGCCGAACTGCGAAGCCACAGATAACCATCCGGTGTTTGTAGAATCTGGTAGACCGCTTCGCCAGGAAGCCCGCTCTGGGATGTCCAGGTGTCATGACCATACTGATCAATGTTTTTGTCTCGCTCGAGACCTGGCGTGACGGCTGCCGAGCACAAGATGATCACCAGGAGCGCGCCAGCTCTGGTGATTGTTCCGAAGCTAGTGAGGTGGCGCGGCGTGGCCCACGCCTGACTGGCAGTAGAGGAGTCTGGACGCGTACGAGCACGTCCCGGGCGTGGCCTGTCAAAAGGCTGCATGCGGACTTCCCCCTTGGCCTACAGCTTTGTCCCGCGCCACAAGCTGTCAAGATACAGAACAAGTGCAAGCCAGGAGCCAGAGCCGCTTCGAGGGATCTTGGAACTTACTGATAGAAAGGGGGTTGCCGCGACTCAGCAGCCCCATTTTGCCGCTCAGCCAGACGATGTTCCGTTGCGCCCAAGGTGTCACACCCTGAAACGCCGGTGTCGTGTGCCAACAGCTCGTCGCACTTCTCTTTAGGAGGTCACCGGATACCACCAAGCATAAGCACACCCGAGACCCACCCTCCCGCTCGAGGGCGGGGCACCCGCGCCTTCTGCGCCCGCCACCTTCTGGAGGGCGGTTCTTATCTTTACGGGCGCACTCCCGGAATCAGCAAGTCGATGCGGTACACGCTGCTGCTCGCCGTGATGAAGAGCGACTTGCCATCGCTGCCGCCCCAGTTCAGGTTCGCGACAGGTTCAGGCATGAGTATCGTCGCAATGTGCTTGCCGGCGGGAGAGAAAATCCACACGCCCCCGGGTCCCGCGCCGTACAAATTGCCCGCTTGATCAACTTTGATCCCGTCGGGACTTCCTTTGCGAGGATCGGATGTGGCATCGAAGAAAAGCTCTCCCTCGGTCAGCGTGCCATCCGCTTTCACCCGGTAGCGCATCCAGGTTTTCTGCGGCTCGGAATTGCTGACGTAGAGAAACTGCTCATCCGGCGAAAAGACGATGCCATTGGGCCGCGGCAAATCCTTGATCAGAAGCTGCAAATTCTCCCGCTTCGGCGGCGCGCCGGGTGCTTGTTCCAAAGCGCCCGCAAGGCGATAGACTCCATTGACCGTCAATTCCTTTGCCGGGTCACTGTCTTTTTGCGTGGGCAGGCCGTAGGGCGGGTCCGTGAAATAGAGCGACCCATCCGATTTGTAAACCAGGTCGTTGGGACTGTTCAGGCGTTTGCCCTGGTAGGTGTCCGCCAAAATGGTGGTGTGTGCTGGATCGCTGAGCGATTCGATCCGGTAAACGTCGCGTTGCCCGTGTCCCGCCACAGTCAGGCGCCCGCGTGCGTCCAGCGTCATCCCGTTCGAGCCCGGTTCGTGCCCGCCGAACGAGGTCGTGCCTTTGAAACCGCTGGGCTGCAGATAGATGCTCGCTCTGGCTCCGGGCTGCCACTTGCGGATGCTGTTGCTGGGAATATCGGCGAAGAGAAGATAGCCCTCGTGAATCCAGATGGGGCCTTCCGTCCAGGTATATCCGTTGGCCAGCTTGTACAATATGGCGCCGTCCGGAATGATTTCGTTGGCGGCCGGGTGCAGCCTCTCGACTTTCGCGGGACTCTGCTCTGAGGCGAAGGAAGTCGAGTTCCCGTGGTGCAACATCGCCACGCCGAAGCCAACAACCACCACGGCAAGAAAAGCGGCTAATTTGGAGTGAGCCAAGGAATGTCTCCCCTCTACACTTTCGTGCGCGGCGTTAAGCCTCACGCTCAACCGTTCTTAACACAGTTTTCAGGGGCAGACAAAAGATTCGCTTCAGGTGGTGGCAATTTCGTCCAGCAGTTCCCCGTCGGCGGCGCGCAATTGGATACGCAGGGCTACCTGGCCGTCGGCGTGGGTAGAGCAACTCAGACAAGGATCGTAGGCCCGCACCACCGCGGAAACGCGGTTTAACATGCCTTCCTGCAGTTTGGTGCCGTCAATGAAGTGCTCGCTCACCTGCTGAATGCTGCGGCCGATCGCCAGATTGTTGTGGCCCGTGGCAACGATCAGGTTGGCCCACACGATGGCGCCTTCTTCATTGACCTTATAGTGGTGAATCAGCACACCTCGCGGAGCTTCGACCATGCCCACGCCTTCGAGCGAGTTCACGCCGGCAGTGGCTCGAACATGCTTGTCCAGAATTTGCGGGTTGTTGAGAAGCATCTCGATTTTTTCCAGCGCGCAGAGAATCTCAATCAGCCGCGCGTAGTGATTCAAAAATGCACTATGTGCCGGGGCGCCAAAGCGTTGGTGGAATTCCTGGAATTCGGCGTCCGCTTTGGGAAAGCCGCACTGCTGGGCTACATTCAATCGCGCCAGGGGGCCAACGCGGTACACGCCATCGGGAAATCCCTGCGGTTTGAAATAGGGCGCTTTCAGATACGACTCACGCAGGCTGGCCTCGCCGATCCAGTTGGCATACTCTTCGGCGGGAATGTGGTCGCACGCGATTTCGCCGTCGGCCTTCCGGAAGCGCAAGCCGCCCTCGTAGAACTGCAAGTTCCCCGGTGCATCCACAAGCCCGGCGTACATCGTGGGCGCGGAACCGAAATACTCGATCTCCTCTTTATAGGAGTCCAGCGCGCCCTTAAAGAAAGCGATGGTACGCTCGGCAATCGCTTTGGCGGCAGGAAGATCCGCCAATATGCGGTCGCGAGCGTGGGCAGAAAGCGGCGTGCCCACACCACCAGGAACGATCCAGGAGGAGTGCACGCGCTCCTGCCCGAGGCTTTCAATAATCTGCAAACCGAATTTCCGGAGTTCAATACCGTCCCGGGCGAGTTCCGGATGAGCGGCGATCACTCCCAGCACATTGCGCGTGGCGATATCGGAATCCATGCCCAGGAGAAAATCCGGCGACGAAAGATAGAAGAAGCTCAGCGCATGGGATTGCACCATTTGCGCGCAGTGAATCAATTCCCTTAGCTGTCTGGCCGCGGGATGAATCCGCACTGCCATGATCGCGTCGCACGCCTTGGAAGACGCCAGCAGGTGGCTTATCGGGCAGATGCCGCAGATCCTGGCCGTGATCCCCGGCATTTCGTAATAGGGACGCCCCTCGGTGAACTTCTCGAATCCGCGAATCTGCGTCACGTGGAATTCGGTTCCCGTCACGTGGCCGTTATCGTCCAGATGAATCGTAATCTTGGCGTGCCCTTCGATGCGGGTCACCGGGTCGATCGTGATGCGCTTCA
>Ga0209517_10005652_pt1 | contig 15839 bp, 13 predicted proteins | sample PeaSoiMetSII2010_FD_187695 | JGI IMG/M metagenome (GOLD analysis project Ga0209517, IMG submission 187695) | Peat soil microbial communities from Weissenstadt, Germany - SII-2010 (SPAdes) (version 2) | ecosystem: Environmental > Terrestrial > Soil > Wetlands > Peat | place: Germany... | reverse complement strand
TGGCCTCTACCAATGGATCTTCAAGACCCGCCACAGCGCAGCCTTAGGCTTCTGGACCTCAGCCGTCCTTCTCTCTTTTCTGTTCGGCTTCGGACACAGGAATAACCCGGGCGAATCTCCCATCGGACTGCTCTCCGCCGGCCTGGCTGCCATGGTCTTCTGCTTCAGTCTCTGGCGCACCGGCTCGCTCTGGTGGGCCATCGGCCTCCACACTTCATGGGACTGGGGCCAGTCGTTTCTCTATGGCGTTGCCGACAGCGGACTCATGGTTCAGCACCATCTTTTCGCCACTCACCCGGTAGGCAAGCCCATCCTCAGCGGAGGAACCACCGGCCCCGAAGGCAGCATCTTCATCCTCGCCGTCCTGGCCCTCATCGCGGTCATCATTTTCCTTACCCTGCCACGCACGCAATATGGACGTGCTTCCAAGGCTTTCGAGTAGCCTTAGCTTTTCTCTGCGCCCTGTGCGGTAGCTGAACCCGTCGGCGGTGAAGTCGGTCCCTGAGTCACGAACTTCATGAAACCCGATTCTGCCAAGCGCGAGGGGTGCACTTCGCCGCCGAGGCCGAAGAAGCGGCAGAAGCTCATGATTAATGGACACCAGCGTAGCGGATCGATATGCGGGCGCGAGCCGTCGCCCACCAGCAGCGTTTCGTCAACGTGCAGTTTCACGATGTGTACCTCGAACGTGTTGGCGCTCACATTCTTGCCGAAACAACGGTAATCGTGGACGATTCCCTCCATCTGGACCGGACATTCTCGCACTCGAGGCGGCGCCACCGATTCCGACTCCACCGAGGTGAGCCCGGCGATCTCGAATTTGTCCGGCTCATAGCGATAGCCCCACTGACGCTTCTTTTCCGGCACGGGATTCTTACCGGTGGTCAGTGCGAGCCGGTCGACGTGCGTGGCCAGATCCTGTGAGGGTAGATTGATCACACACTCGCGCGTGCGGATGAGGTTATCGGAGGTCTGGCCCATCTGGCCAAGGCCGAGCATGCAACTCCAGCCCAGCCACCACACTGACGACATTGGCGCCAGGTTGGGCGAGCCGTCCGGGTTCATCGTGCTGATGAGCGCCACCGGTGTGCCGAAATAGAGGATGGTCGGTTCGATCGTCTTGTGCATACCCTGACGATATCGGCCGCCGCGTATACCATGCTGTCCGTTTCTTGCGGTCAAAGCAAGAAAGTCGCCGCAGCCAGGGAAATCTGTCATATGACCGGAATGATTTCTCGGAGAGTGGCCCATCCTTCCCTGTGTTTACAAAAATTGGCGAGCAGCGCGGTTTCAGTAGTTTCGTGCCGGCTCGACCTGCGTCATCGGCATCACCGCAGCCCGGCACGCGGAGCACAGCCTGCTTTCCTTCAGGTCGATCCATTCCACGGCATGGGAGGAAGCCATCACACAGCGATAATCATCGCAGTGAGTCAGGCTAAGAGTGTGTCCCAATTCATGCACCGCTTCTTTTATAAGGCGCTCGCGGAATAGTTCATGATCAGGCGCAAGGCCATAGAACTCCTGGCGCAGCCGGTGGGCCGAGACCACGGCGCAAGGGCCGCCCACCTGCGCCTCTCCGAAAACGAAGGTAAGAATCGGGATATAGAGATCGACGGAACTGATGCCGAGTATTCGCCAGGAATTTGGGGTAAGGAAAGTTTGCATGCGCTTCAGGATTTCCGAGGAATGGTACTGCTGGCGCTCTCCATGGAACGCGAACTCTGGATCCAGCCGGACAGGGAGGACGCTACAGGGGGCATGGAAGGTTTCTTCGATGGCGGGTCGCAGATCTTTCAACAGCCCGTCATCCACATTCCCGATCGGCAACAGTTGCAGCGGCTTCATCGCGTGCCTTCACCGAGTTTCAACGGGAGTGCGAGTCCAGCCGTATTTTTTCAGCTTGTGGTACAGCGTGACCCGGTCGATGTCGAGTATCTCGGCTGCGTGGCTCTGATTGCCTCCACATTCCTCAACCACCCGCAGGATGTAGGCCCGCTCCATTTCCTCCAGCTTTTTGCCCGAACCGCCGGAGTCAGAAACGCTCTGGGGTTTGAAAATGAAGTCCGTTTCGTGCAACTCCGGCTCTTGTCCCACAACCATGGCGCGTTCTACCGCGTTCTCCAGTTCACGAACGTTGCCCATCCAGGGTTGTTCCTGGAGGTGGTTCATGGCTTCCGGCGAAACCCGGGTGATGCGTTTGTTCATGGCCAGAGAGAACTTGCGGACGAAATGTTCCACCAGCACAGGGATATCGTCCCGGCGGTTGCGCAGCGGTGGCAGTTCGATGCGGAAGACGTTCAGCCGGTAGAAAAGGTCGGGACGAAACTTACCCTCCTCGATCAACGTCTCGAGGTTCTTGTTGGTAGCAGCGATGCAGCGGAAGTCCACCTTGATGATTTGGTTGCCGCCGACTCGTGTGATTTCGCGTTCTTGCAGCACCCGCAGCAGGTCGGTCTGCGTCTTGAGAGTGATATCGCCGATCTCGTCCAGAAAAACCGTTCCACCCTCGGCGATTTCGAATTTGCCTTTCTTGCGGTACTGCGCGCCGGTGAACGCGCCTTTTTCGTGTCCGAAGAGCTCGCTTTCCAGAAGTGTCTCCGTCAGAGCTCCGCAATGAATGACGACCAGCGGATGGAATCTTCGTGGGCTGGCGTGATGAATGGCACGCGCCACCAGTTCCTTCCCTGTACCGCTCTCTCCTGTGACCAGTACGGTAGCGTCGGTGGGCCCCACGGTCTCAATGGCGTCGAAGACTTTGCGCATGGGACCGCTCTGTCCGATCAGTTCCGCGGGACGCGCGACTTCGGCAACGGTCTCGCGCAAGAGCACGTTCTCCTGAGCCATCCGTTTATGCGCCAGCGCGTTCTTCACCAGATGCGCAATCTCGTCCGGATCCAGCGGCTTGGTGACGTAGTCATAGGCGCCGTTCTTGAGCGCTGCGACCGCGGTCTCAACCGAGGCATAGCCGGTCATGATGATCACCATGAGCTCCGGATCGATTTCGTGCATGCGTCGCTGCAGTTCGATGCCATCGGTGCCGTGCATTTTGATATCCACCAGGGCCGCATCCCAGCGTTGTTCCGCCAGGCGGGTAAGTGCGTCGCTGGCGTTTTCTACCGTGGCTACATCGTAGCCTTCTTCGCGGAACCATTTGCCCAGCGAGTCACGCACACTCAGTTCATCGTCCACGATCAGCAGTTTTCCTTGTGTGCTCACGTCAATCACCTCACCTTCATCGCGACATTCCCACTTTCGACGGCTGCCATGGAAGCCTCAGCCGCATGACTTGGCAGGGTCACGGTGAACGCTGTGCCCCGGCCCAGTTCAGATGCGACCTCGATGCGTCCGTTATGCCGCTCCACGATGCCGCGACTGATTGCCAAGCCCAGCCCGACTCCGTGTCCGCTCTCCTTCGTCGTAAGAAAAGGTTCGAAGATTTGGGGCAGCACGTCAGGAGCGATGCCCGCGCCATCGTCGCGCACTTGGATCTTGATTTCTGTCTCATCGCTACTCAGCCCAGCCTCGATCCAGAGATTGCCGCCCCGTGGCATGGCGTCGATGGCATTCATGATCAATGCCAGGAAGACTTGTTCCATCTGCGCAGGGTCGCAGGGCACGCGTGGCAGATCTTCGGCAAGCTTCAGTTGCAATTGGATTCCGCCCAACTCCAGTTGATGCCGCACCAGCAGCAGGCAACGATCAATCACAGCCTGCAGATCGGTAGGCTCCACGTTCATGGGTGCGGTTCGCGAAAGAACCAGCAGGTTCTTGACCAGTTCCCCGCAGCGCCGGCTCTCCGCGGCGATCAGGTCTAAGCACTCCATCGTCTCCCCGCGTTTTTCGCGCTCGGCTTGACCTGTCCCGACCCACTTCCGTAACAGTTTGGCGTAGGTCAGAATCCCAGAGAGAGGGTTGTTTACTTCGTGCGCAACCACCGCGGCCATCTTCCCGATGGAAGCCATTTTCTCCACATGCAGAACGTGATCGTGAGCGCGCTTAAGTTCTTTCGTCTTCTGCTCGACACGATCTTCGAGCGTCTTTGCCCAGGTAACAATTTCTTCGTTCGCGCTGCGCAACTGCAGACTCATTTCGTTGAACGAATGGGCCAAGTTACCCACTTCGTCCTGCGATCGCACTTCGATCTGGTAGCCAAGCTCTCCATCGGAGAGATGTTCGGTGCCATGCTTCAGCGCCTGGATCGGCTTGCCGACCACTCGCCACACGAATACCCAACTCAACACTGCCACAATCAGCATTGCCCCGGCCGTGTAAGACAGCATGCGGGCGCTGCTGACCGCAAGTTGCGCGTCAGCTTTCGCGAGCGACAGATTTGTATCGAGCACACCCAGAACCTGCTGGCCCGCAGCATGCGCGTGGCAGTCGGCGTTCGAGCAGCCGGGTTGATTCTCGATCGGAGTGATGATTCCCAGCACGCGCTGGCCGCCGCCATTGCGATATATGCGAAAACGGTCAGGGCGATTCAGGCGCGCCAGCGGCTGCGATTGGGTGTGGCAGCCATAACAGGCCTCCGCCTTCTTGTCGAGAACATGGCTGACCTCGGTTGGGTCAGTGGAGTAGCTGATCCGGCCCTCCTGATCGAAGACGCGAACCTTGACCATGCCGGGCTCGTCCGCGATGGTTTGAATCGCGTGGTAGAGTCCCTCGCGATCATTGCGCAGCATGTAGTAGGTGGTGCTGCGCCGGATCACGTCGCTCACCCGCTCCGCGCTCGCCAACGTCGCGGCTTCGAGATGCTGGCGGTGTAGGCGAATATTCAAGTAACCAAGCAGCGCAAAAATCACGACCATGACTGCCAACAGGGACCCGATCAGTTTTGCGCTGATGCTGTTGGTCAGCCGCTTTCGCCCCAAATCGCCGCGAATTGGTTCAATCTCCGGCATGGCCTAATACCGCGGTTGCAGCCACAGGTCTGATTTCGGTTCGAGGACGCCGCTCCGCCCGATGGTTTTCCTCGGGGAAGATAGGCAGATACTTCACTGCCAACCCGAACAGAGCGAAGCCCGACGCGATGATCATCAGGGTCACCGAAAACTCCGTCCACTTGGGCACGTAGTGATGCCCGACGTAAGTCTCAAAGCCGGTAAGGCTGACATTGAGACGGTTGGTGATGAATCCGAGCAGACTGATGATGGAGGCGAGATACAAGCCGTTGGGCGATAGTCGTACCTTCTTGAAGCTGAGCATGGTAATTGGAATCACGAATGCCAGCGTCAGTTCGAGCCACAGGAAATACGCCTCGTAGCTGGGTTTTATGATTTGTCCAAGCATGTCGCGATGGAAGTAATCTTCAAAACGCAACAGGGCATTGACCCAGAGAGCCACCAGCAAAGCTCCGCCCAGTTCGACCAGAACCGGCAGTTCAAGGTGCCGGCCGAAGGCTTTCGCACTCTGGGTGGACTCGAAGATCGTCATGGCCAACCCCACCGCAATCGCCGAGCCGAAAAAGAGGAACGGCAGCGCCGGCGTGTACCAGAACGGATGCAGCTTGCTGGGCATGATCAGATACAGTGATCCGAGCGAACTCTGGTGCAGCGTCGAGAGCAAGATGCCCAGGACGACCAGTACGGCGTAGATTTTCTTAATCCACCGGATGGGAGTCTTAAGGTTGAAACGCTCCAGCACATTGGGAAGGAATTCGAAGAAGAGCACGGTGGTGTAGGCCATCACGCACATCCCCACCTCGAACATGACCGAGTGCGGGTTCATGTAGATGAGCTGATGCCAGATGTACCAGGGGCGGCCAAGATCGAATAACAGCCCAACGATGAAAAGCAAATAGCCCAGAAACGCCGTCAACACCGCAGGGCGTACCACGCTATGCAGGCGCTGGACATTGAACAGATACACCGCGCCAATTACGCAGAAGCCGCCAGCCGCCAGCATGACTCCGCACAAGCAATCGAAGCCGATCCAGAGCCCCCAGGGAAATTGGTCCGTCATGTTCGAAACCGCGCCCAAGCCATAGAAATAGCGAATAAATGCGGAGTACAGGCCCAGGCCCATGATTACCATGAATACAATCTTCCAGAAGGTCAGCTTGATCTTCATCGCGCACTCCCATTCTTCTCCTCGGCTTCAGCAGCGGCCACTTCTTCGCGGCGATGCGAGATCCAATAAATGCCTCCCAATACCAACGACCATACCGGGATAAAGTCTGGAATTTTCGACATCACCCGCCCGGTGTATTCCGGCATGGGAGTGTCGCCAATCTTTGCAGACGCTGGGTACCCAAACTCTTCGACGTTCGCACTGGAAAGAATAAAAACCGAGGTTCCTCCAACTTCGTTAAGGCCGTAAATACGAGGCAGGTAGTTGGATGGATTTTGACGGATGCGGTCCTGCGCTTCCTTGATCAGGTCTTCGCGCTCCCCGAACTTGGTGGCCCCAGTCGGGCAAATTTCAGCACATGCCGTCGGCTTGCCGGCAAGCACCCGATCCGGGCACATAATGCACTTGCGGACCCGCGGATTCAGTGACTGCCATTCATACTTCGGCTGGGCGAACGCGCAAGCCACCATGCAATACCGGCAGCCAATGCACTTCCAAACGTCGTATACGACCGGACCTTCTTTGGTCTTATGGAAGGCGCCCACCGGACAGGCCGAAGCGCAAGCGGGATGCTCACAGTGCATGCATAACCGGCGCATGAATTTGTCGTCCTTGGTCAGAACAACCGTGTACTTATGTTCTGATTGCACTGATTCGGCGGCCACTTTGTCGTCGTACGGCAGCTTGTTCTGTTGCGCGCAGGCGCTCTCACACTGTTTGCAACCGATGCACAGGGTCGCGTCATAGAGCAAAGCTTTACTCATGGGAATTGCTCCTCGTCGTTCCCCAGCGGGACTTCCGTTCCTGGGGGATGAAATACGACGTGAACGTTTGCTGGGACGGCACAGACTTCGGAACCGTGCAGGGCGCCTTTGGCGGGCCTGCGGGAAAGAAGAAACCGGGTCCGGAGAGGTGAACATCCGGGCCCGGGAGGACTGTTCCCTGCGGGAAAGCGACCGGGGGAGGAGTTTTCCGGCTGGCTACGGATCGGCCGTTTTTCCGTTCCGTCCGCCGAATTGAGCCGGACACCTTCATACTCCCCTTACGCCATCCTCGGCCGCGCCGACCGGTCATTGGTGACAACGGAGACGCGGCAAAAGGAACAGCCGATCGCTACTTCTGTAGGCTACGAATGTAAGTCACAATCATCTTCACTTGGTCAGGGGCCAGCGTTTTCACCATGCCCGGGTGTTTCGGTTTCTCCACCACTGCCTTGGCCATGTCGTCATCCGATGTCTTCTTGGCTTCGTCTGAAACCAGGCTCGGAATCTTGGCTGCGGGCTTGCCGGCCGCATCCACTCCGTGGCAGGCGGCGCATTTTGCTTTGTAGAGAGTCGCTCCGTCGTCAGCAGCCCAGGACAGATTAGGAATCAGCATGAACAGGGCTACCGCGATTGTCATCACCAGCATCACCAGCTTTGTCGTCTTCATGATTTCGTTTCCTCTCCTTGTAAAGTTTTGCAACTCTATGAAAGCAGCGGTGACTTTCGCAGTCGTGTCTTGTGTTGCGAAAGTAACCACTGACGCAATCTCCTCGAAAGATATATGTAAGAGAACTCAGCAGCTGCGTCGCTGCCTAGTTGAGAGTTTCAACGTTTGGAGGGTACAGTCGCAGTGATCCCCGTCACTCTAAGCTGTGACTCCTGTGGAGGATATAACCCCCTACCCGGCCTGAGGTTCCATGAGTCACATGAACAGGTGACTGTGGTCACAGCGCCTCTCCCTGGCAAAAGAGACAATCCTCGCATGGCGAGGTACATGTGCAACCCGGACCGACGCCTCGCACTCTGTGATTGCCAGCCCTGCCCTCATCCAGCATCCGCCCTTCGCCCGGCCGCGCGGCGAGGACACGCCACCACACAATCGATTCCCACAAAAGGAGAAAGTTCATGAGCACACTTGTACTAGACAAGAAAGCCGACCTGGCTGGACCGGGAATCGGCGATTACCAGGACTTGGAAAAAATTCTACCGCGGGGTTACCGTTCCCTGCTGACTCCGAGAGAAACACAGCACGCCATCTTCCACGTGAAACGCTATATCGAGGACAACCTCTGCCAGGAACTCAATCTGATGATGGTCGAAGTGCCGCTCATCGTCGATGTGGAGAGCGGTGTCAACGACATGCTGGATCGTGACGGATCGCGCACCCCGGTTCAGTTCCATATCTCGAATGATCGTAACCTGCATCCCGTCGACGCCCAGGTGGTGCAAGCTGCGACCAAGTGGAAACGCCTGGCTCTCAAGGAGTTCGATTGCAGAGTTGGCGAAGGCATCTGCACTGACATGCGCGCCGTTCGCAAGGACTACTTCCTGGATCACGACCACTCCGCTTACGTGGACCAATGGGACTGGGAGCGCACCGTCACAAGTGAACAGCGCAACTTAGACTTCTTAAAGGCGGTGGTCAGCAAGATCTGGAAAGTAATCGTGGGAGCGGAAAAGTTTGCCCAATCCCTGTTCCCGCAATTGAAAGACTTCCGCTATCCGGATCTGCCGGAAGAGTTGATGTTCTTGCACGCCGAGGAACTACTTGATATGTATCCCCACCTGCCCCGCAAACAGCGTGAGACTGCGGTGCTGCAAAAGTATCCGGCAGTCTTCATTATCGGGATTGGCTGGCCGTTGAAGGATGGCTACCCTCACGAGATGCGCGCCTCCGATTATGACGACTGGGTGACCGACACTCACGATCAGACCGGCAACGACACGCATGGACTGAATGGTGACATCCTGGTATGGAACTCCGTTACTCAGCGGCGCCATGAACTGACCTCGATGGGAATCCGAGTCACGGCCGAGACCCTGAAAAAGCAGCTCACGATGGCCAATCAACTGGACTTCATGCAATTGCCCTATCACCAGGCAATCCTGAACAACCAGATTCCGCTCTCCATCGGCGGCGGAATTGGTCAGTCCCGCACTTTGATGCTGTTGCTCCGCAAAGCTCATCTCGGAGAAGTCAGCGTCACCGTGTGGCCGAAGATCCTCAAGGAGATGTGCGCAGGGAAGAATATTTTCGTGTTGGAGTAGATTGCCGATCGGAAAGAACTGCGAGGGGATAGTCGAGGTGACTATCCCCTTTGCGATTTGTCCATCAGGAATTCCCGTATTGGGCTCTCTAATTCCGCCCTAGCCCAGTGCTTTCTCTCAGTTTTCTTAAAGTCCCACTCTCTTGTCGCCGATGAACTCACAAGCTAAAGTTCGGGGGATTTCCCTCTCATACTGCCTGTGGGTTGGAGAATCGAGCTATGAAGGAAAACGCAATCCCATCCGAGTCCCAGGAAAAAAGTCTTAAAGCTCTTGGCCTCGACAACCTTGGCCAAGTCTACTGGGACTTGTCCACGTCAGCCCTGTACGAAGAGGCCATCCGCCGTTATGAAGCAGCCTTGAGTCATCTGGGGCCGCTCGTCGTGCGCACCGGCCAATACACCGGCCGCTTGCCGAAGGATAAATTTCTCGTCCGCGAACCCTCCAGCGAAAGCAAAATCTCCTGGGGCAAAATTAACCGCCCTATGGCCTCGGACAAGTTCGACGGGCTCAAACACAGGCTGTGCGCCTATCTTCAGGGCAAAGACATTTTCATTGAGAACTGCTATGCCGGTGCGGACGAGCATTATCGCCTTCCGATTCGGATCATTAGCGAACGCGCCACCGCTGCCCTATTTGCTCGTACCATGTTTATCCGCGAATTAAATCTCGAAAGGCTGGCGCAGCACGTCCCGGACTTCACCGTGCTGCACGCCCCGAACTTTCACGCCGACCCGGAAATTGACGGCACCCACTCGGAAGCCTTCGTGCTGATGCATTTCGGAAAGAAATTGATTCTCATTGGCGGCACCGCCTACGCCGGGGAAATCAAGAAATCCATTTTCACGGTGATGAATTATCTGCTGCCCCAAAAAGGCGTCATGGCCATGCACTGCTCCGCGAACTACGGCTGCGATGAAAATGACGCGGCCATTTTCTTTGGCCTGTCCGGCACCGGAAAAACTACCCTGTCTGCCGATCCCGGCCGCACCTTGATTGGCGACGACGAACACGGCTGGAGCGATGACGGCGTCTTCAACTTCGAAGGCGGCTGCTACGCCAAAGTTATCAACTTGTCGCGCGAAGGCGAGCCCGAGATTTACGAAACCACCCGGCGTTTCGGCACCCTTCTTGAAAATGTCGCCATGGATATGCGCACGCGGCACGTTAATCTGGACGACGCCTCGCTCACCGAAAACACCCGCGCCGCCTACCCCATCACTCATATTCCGAACATGACACGCACCGGCGTAGCCGGACATCCGAAGCACATCCTTATGCTTACCTGCGATGCCTTTGGCGTTCTTCCGCCACTGGCGCGTCTGACCCCAGCGCAGGCCATGTATCATTTTCTTGCCGGTTACACGGCCAAGGTTGCGGGCACAGAAGCGGGAATCAAAGAGCCGCAGGCGACTTTCAGCCCCTGCTTCGGGGCGCCGTTCATGGCCTTGCCGTCAACCGTTTACGCCAAACTGCTTGGCGACAAGATTGCCAAGCACAACGTGCAGGTGTGGCTGGTCAATACCGGCTGGAGCGGGGGTTCGTACGGACAAGGCCAAAGAATCAAGCTCGGATTCACCCGCGCCCTGGTCAAAGCCGTCCTTTCCGGTGCGCTGAAGGACGCAGCGACCCAACCCGATCCAGTTTTTGGCATGGCTGTGCCGTTATCGTGCCCGGACGTGCCTGACGAAATCATGAACCCGCGCAACACCTGGAAGGACAAAGCGGCGTATGACCGCAAGGCGCGCGAACTGGCCGTGATGTTCGAGAAAAACTTCGCGGAAAATGCCAGTGATGCCCCGGAAGAAATCAAGAAAGCTGGCCCCAGGCAACTAGCTCTCGGCAGCCCCGTCTAACTCGACTCTGTCTTGCTTCCCGGACATCCCAGGGTCGCAGGATGTCGGGTTTAATGGAGTACAGGCTTTCCGCTTGAGCGAGCGCCAACTTCTTGAACACCAGATGAGTTAGAATCCGGCCAATGAGAATGCGCTCGCGCTTCGGAAGGCACAGCCATGATCGGCATCGATCGCTTGTTTCAGGCATTCCTCGCCCCCGCTCTATTCGTTTCCGCAACCGCCTTGCTGATCCTCTCGATCAACGTCCGGCTCATGGGGATCGTGAGCCGCTTGCGACAGTATGTGCATGCCAAGCATGATGCTGCCACAAATAACCGTCTGCACGAAGCCGAGGCGTACACCGCGCAGATCAGCGCAATCGAGCAGCGTGCGGAGATGATCCGCCGCTGCTTTCTGCTGGCGCTTATTTCTCTTGCCGGGACCATCGCGTCCTGCCTGCTTCTCGGGGTTGGCCTTTATTGGACACACGCCGCCGTGGCAGCCGTCGTGGTTTTTGTTCTCGCCATGATCTGCTTGCTGGCGGCAACCTGTTATTACATCCGCGAAGTGATCGTGGCCCTGAGTTCGGTACACCACGAGGCGCGGGATTCGCGCTTCATGGACCTGGGCACTCCGCAGGAGATCCGCGGCCACCATCCCTTGTGAAGGATCCCTGCCCTCACACTCCGACCGGCAGCTCTGGCAGGAACGCCGGGGTTTTCAGATGGCTTTCGACAGCCGTGGCCAAACGGCGTACACCCTCTCGTATCTGCTCTGGAGCGGCGTTGGAGAAGTTCAATCGCATATGGCGCGAGCCTTCGCGCCCGTCGTTTGCATAAAAGGAATCACCCGGCACAAACGCCACGTTCTGCTCGATGGCGGACTGGAAGATCGCCTGCATGTCCAGCCCTTCGGGCAGAGTCACCCAGAGAAATAATCCACCCTGAGGATGAGTCCAGGTAACGTTCGCAGGGAAGAACTCTTTCAGCGCCTGAAGCATTACGTCGCGGCGTTCGCGATAGATCTGACGAATCAGCTTCACGTGCTGGTCGAGGAATCCATCGCGTGCGACTTCGTAGGCCACAAATTGAGTGAAGGTCGAAGTGTGCAGGTCAGCCCCCTGCTTGAGTTGCGCCAGCTTGCTGATGATCTCAGGCGGAGCCACAATCCATCCCAGCCGAAGCCCGGGAGCCAGCGTCTTCGAGAATGTGCTCAGGTAAATGACATTGCCTATGGAATAGCCGTTGTCGCGCCGCAGGTTCTCGCGGTCGAGTACGACCAGGGGTGGAAGATGCTCGCCTTCGTAGCGCAACTGGCCGTAGGGGTCATCTTCGACAATCGGAATGCCATACTTATCCGCCAGCAGCACCAGTTCGTGGCGACGTCCCTCCGACAATGTGGTCCCGGCTGGGTTCTGGAAGTTTGGCAGTACGTACATGAACTTGGGGCCAGAGCGCAGAGGCTTCTCCAATAGGTCGGTGCGAAGGCCGTCTTCGTCGATCGGGACCGACACATATTCCGCGCCGTATACGTTGAAAGCCTGTAGCGCGCCAAGATAAGTCGGCGCTTCCACCAGCACACGATCCCCACGATTGATAAACAACTTGCCAATCAGGTCGAGCGCCTGCTGTGAGCCCGAGGTCATTAGAACGTTCTCGACCTTAGCTTTGATTCCGTAACGCGCCATGTTGTTGGCAATCAGTTCGCGCAGAGGCTCATAACCCTCGGTTGCCCCATACTGCAAGGCCGAAGCCGCCTGCTGCGTAAGCACCTTGTGACAGGCTTCCTCAAAGCGTTGGATGGGGAATACATCGGGGGCGGGCAGGCCGCCGGCAAAGGAAATCATTCCGGGTTTCTGGGCGACCTTCAACAACTCGCGAATTGCAGAACTGGTAATTCCCTTGGTGCGTAGCGCGTAACGAGCTGTCCAGGCAGTCGACATGGCAAAACCCTCCGCAAATCCAATGTAGGCCACAGACAAGGGTTCCCGCTGTGACGTGTTAGACCTGCCGTTGTGACAAGGGTCACTGAAGGCGGTGCACGGGCCTTTGCAGGCCGCTGTTGGAGTGGACCCACAGCGCAGGGGTGTCGACCAAATCGCCCCAGAACTGAGCGCCACACTGCTGTAAGATGGAGCCGACACCTTGGGTATAATCCTAGTTCGGAGGTTGCCTTGCTTAAGAACCTGGTCATCGTCTCCGCATTCCTGACTTTGCAGTTTGCCGCGTATAATTTGCAGGGCCAAACGTCGCCCCAAACGCCACCCACCGGGTCCAAGATCCCGCCCGAAGCATCAAGTCGGAGCAATCCCGTCAAGCCCAGCCCGGAGTCGTTTGCCGCAGGCAAGAAGATCTACGGCTACGATTGCGCCATGTGTCATGGGAAGAACGGAGATGGCAAGGGTGAAATTAAAGACACGAAGGGAATTTCCGACTTCACCGATCCAGCGGCCCTGAAGGGTTACACCGACGGGGATCTGTTCTACATCATCCAGAAGGGCAAAGATGATATGCCCCCCGAGGGTGATCGCGCCAAAGAAGAGGACCTCTGGAATCTGGTAAATTACATCCGCTCGTTCGCGAAGAAAAAGTAACAGTTCGCGCTAAGCGAAGCCGTCCGGTTGACTCACGGCGCCAATATGCGCCTGGTCATCGATAAACAGGCGTCCGGCGGTTAACGCTTTGCGGTCAACCTCCAGCAGATCGAGTTTTTTCACTTTGTCTTCGAGCACGCTCAAGGCAGTTCCAGGAGCCAGGCACTCGGTTTCCTCCAACAGCGCGCCCATCATCACGATGTTGGTCGCCTTGGTCGAACCGAGTTTGTCGGCGATCTCCGCCGCCGGAATTGCGACCACTTGCACTTCCGGGACAGCAAAGTCGGCGGGAAGGCTGGCGCCGTTGTAAAGGATGAGTCCGCCGCTTGCTACCTCGTGTGCAAACTTGCGCAGCGAGTACTCGTTCATGGCCACCAACACATCGGGGCGCGAGACCAGGGGCGATCCGATCCGTTCTTTCGACAAGCATACGTGGCAATGGGCGCTGCCCGAACGCATTTCCGGCCCATACGACGGCAGCCAGCTTACCTCCAGATCTTCTCGCATTCCCATTTCGATGAGCAACTGCCCGAGCAGCAACACTCCCTGACCTCCGAAGCCCGCGATTTTGACTTTGACGTCTTTGAAGTGATGGGCGTGTTTCGGTTTGGAAGCATCGTGGACTCCTGCTTTCGGAGTGATCTCAAGTACATCGGCGACTGTCCGTTGCGGCGGCTCAGTGCCCACGGGGATTTCCGGCCGGTGGTCACGGAACACATTCAGCGGAAAGACTGGCATCATTTTCTCGAACACCCAGCGCCGTGCTTCCACCGGGTCCTTGCCCCAAATGGTCGGACACGGCGACAAGATTTCGACAAACGAGAAGCCCGCGCCGTCGCGCTGGATCTCGAGCGCCTTACGGATCGCCCGCCGTGCTTTCATGATGTTCTTGTTGTCCGAAAGCGCCACACGCTCGATATATGTCGGCGCTTCCAGGGTGGCGAGAAGTTCCGCCATGTGCAACGGGAAGCCTTCATTCGCCGGCCGCCGGCCCCAGGGCGAAGTTGTGCTCTTCTGCCCAACCAGGGTAGTGGGCGCCATCTGGCCACCAGTCATGCCGTAGATTCCGTTGTTCACGAAAAATACAGCGATCTTTTCCCCTCGATTTGCGGCGTGCACGATCTCAGCGGTGCCGATGGCTGCAAGGTCGCCGTCTCCCTGATAGGAAATGACAATCTTGTCTGGGCAGGCGCGTTTGAGTGCCGTGGCGCAGGCCGGCGCGCGGCCGTGCGCGACCTGGACGTTGCCTACGTCAAAATAGTAGTACGCAAACACCGAGCAGCCCACTGGACTCACGAAGATGGTCTTGTCCTGTAGCCCCAGCTCTTGCAGCGCTTCGGCAATCAGCTTGTGCGCTACTCCGTGTCCGCAGCCGGGACAGTAGTGGGTCTGGTGCTTCAGTTCCGACTTGCGCTCATACAGGTCATAGAACAATGGCGACCTGGAGTGGACCGGCTCGTACGCGTCGTCGTTAATTTTGACGAGCACTTCGGGGTCAGCCTCGGACTTGACTTCGGGTTCCATCACACTCTCGTTTGCCATTTTCGTTGTCCTTTTCGGAGCAGATCTTCATCAGATCTGGTCTCAGACCGCAACCGCCATCCGCGCCAGCACCTGTTGTTGCAACTCTGCGACCGAAGGCACGTTGCCTCCAACCCGGCCGTAGAACTCCACCGGCACTTTGCCGTTCACTGAAAGGCGAACATCTTCCAGCATTTGCCCGTTGCTCAATTCGACCACCAGCACCTTTTCCACCCGGGAGGCCGCTTTTGCCAGCGCATCCGAGGGATAAGGCCACAGCGTAATGGGCCGGAACAGTCCTGCTTTCACTCCCTGCTTGCGAAGCGCTTCCACCGTCGAAAGCAACACGCGGGATACAATGCCGTATCCGACCAGCAGCACTTCGGCGTCCTCGGTCAGGCAGGTCTCCCAGCGCTGCTCCGCCTCTCGCGCACGGATGTACTTGGCTTCCATTCGGCGCTGGTGTTCTTCCAATTCATCGGTTTCGAGATAAATGGAGCTGACTAGGTTGGCGCGCGTCTCGGGCGTTCCTTTTACCGCCCACGGTTTTTCAGGCGGCTGAATCGCACGTTCTTCAAGGTTCAGTGGTTCCATCATTTGTCCAATGAAACCGTCAGCCAGGACCACTGCCGGATTGCGGTATTTGTCCGCAAGATCGAATGCCAGCATGGTGAGTTCGGCCATCTCCTGCACCGACGCGGGAGCTAGCACGATATTGCGGTAGTTGCCATGACCGCCGCCCTTCACCATGGCGAAATAGTCGCTCTGTTCCGGAGCGATGTTACCCAGTCC
>Ga0209517_10005651_pt1 | contig 15842 bp, 9 predicted proteins | sample PeaSoiMetSII2010_FD_187695 | JGI IMG/M metagenome (GOLD analysis project Ga0209517, IMG submission 187695) | Peat soil microbial communities from Weissenstadt, Germany - SII-2010 (SPAdes) (version 2) | ecosystem: Environmental > Terrestrial > Soil > Wetlands > Peat | place: Germany: Weissenstadt... | reverse complement strand
TGGCCCCCTGACCGACGGCTCCTTCGGCCCACGTGCGGCCGCCGTGGCGCGCCACAATACGCCGCACCTTGGCCAGCCCCACGCCTAGCCCTTCGTACTCCCGGTCTTTGTGGAGCCGCTGGAAAACCCCAAAGAGCCGGTCTCCCTTGCTGGGATCGAATCCGACGCCATTGTCGGCCATCGAGACTACGATCTCCAGTTCAGTGACGTTACTGCCAATTTCGATGCGGGCAGGGCAGCGGGACCGGGTGAATTTCAGCGCGTTATCTGCCAGGTCGGTGAGGGCCCAGAGCAGCAGCGCCGGGTCACCCACGACCTCGGGAAGCTCGCCCAAGACCCATTGGACCTCCCGCCCTTGTGTCTCACGGCGCAAATCACGGACAACTTCTTTCATGAGATCACCCAGGCTGAAATGCAAGCGGTACATTTCTGCCCGCTCGATCCGGCAGAATTTCACCATCACGTCCACGAGCTGGCTCATTTGGCCGACGGATTCGGTAATGATCTTCAAAGAATCACGGCTCTTGTGATCGAGTTTCTCCCCCACTCTCTTGTCCAGTCGTTCGACAAAGCACTCGGCATGGGCCAGTGGGGTGCCCAGGGACAAGGCCAAGGTGTACGACAGCTCCACCAACTCGCGATGATCAGCTTCGCGCTGGCGGAGTTCCTCGTGTTGGCGCGCCTGGGTGAGGGCTTGCTGTATCGCGGACGCCAGCAAATCCAGGCGGCTCTTCAATACGTAATCGTCTGCCCCCCTTTTTAAGGCCTCGACCGCCACTTCATCCCCTTGTGCGCCGGTGACGAAAATAAAAGGCACGTGGGGACAACGATGGCGGGCGATTGCCAAAGCGGTGAAGCCATCGAAGGCCGGCAAACCATGGTCCGAAAGGATTACATCCGGCGGGTCGTGCTCGAGTTCGTGCAGGAACTGCGGTTCAGCGTCGATGCGTTTGAACCGAAATCTTAAACCGCCCTTGCGCAATTGTCGCTCGATTAACTCCGCGTCCCGGGCGGCATCCTCGAGGAGCAGGATCTGGAGTTCTTTGTTTGCGGCGAGCGACATTCAGTTGGTTCCAAAAGGGCAAGATATAGGGAGCGGCGCCTTTTAAAAAATGGGGTAAACCCCTCCTGGACACCCGAGGGTCTCAGGGCAGAGAGCCAAAGAGCACTGACGGACACGGAAAGCCGAAAGAAAACGGACTCAGTTCTTGGGACCCGTCCCAAGATTGCGTTTTCCCGCACCGTGTCGGAGTTGGCACGTCGCTAAACGCTCGACCTGACGGTTCGGAGGCGGCAAATTCAGAGCATGACCTGCTCATTTTGCTTCTCCGCGGACCGAAGGAGTCGGGCGCGAGCCGCTGCTGTCGCCAGTTTGGCCGGCACGTTCATGGCCATGGCTTTGTTCCACAGCCGGGGCGGCGAGCCTGATTACTGGGCGGTCGAGGACGCGCGGGCGCGGGAGAAGCTCCCGCTGTTCCAAGTGATCCCGGCCGCCAAACCCGAAGAACTTACGCCGGCTAATGGCTATCCCAAGCGCAAAACCTACCTGAGCTGGCAGCGCTCGCACGGTGACAACGGCGGCACCCGCTATTCGGCGCTCAAGCAGATCAACCGGCAGAATGTCAGGGAGCTTGAGGTGGCCTGGATCTATCATTCGCGAGACGGCAGCAACAACATTCAGTGCAACCCGATTGTGGCTGGAGGCAGAATGTTCGCCCCTACGCCCGGCAGACACGTCGTTGCGCTCGACGCGGCGACGGGGAAGGAGTTTTGGCGTTTCCGGCCCGACGGTCGGCCCGCGTATCGAGGCCTCATTTACTGGGGCGGGAGCAAAGGGGTCAGCGAGCGCGTGTTGTTCTGCGCCGGGCCCTATCTTTATGCGCTAAACCCAGCGACCGGCCAGCCTTGTCCGGATTTTGGCCAAGGCGGCAAAGTGCGATTGCCGGGCGGGGCGCAGGGCGATTTCGGGGCTGCGACGGCTGCGCCCGCCATCTTCGAGCGGATCATCGTGGTGCCCGGTTTTGAGAAGGATGTATGGGGCTTCGATGTCGTGAGCGGCCAGCAGCGTTGGACCTTTCACACCGTCCCGCACGAGGGAGAGTTTGGCTATGAGACCTGGGATCGGCCGGAGCAGTACGCGGCCAACTGCTGGGCGGGCATGGCGATGGACGAAGTGCGCGGCATCGCCTACATCACCACCGGCTCACCCAAGCCCAATTTCGTAGGCGTCTGGCATCGAGGCCTGAACCTCTTCGCCAACTGCGTTATCGCTCTCGACGCCCGCACTGGCCAGCGCCTGTGGCACTTTCAGGAAGTTCGGCACGACATCTGGGACATGGACATTCCCGCGCCGCCCAACCTGGGGACGATCCAGCGCGGCGGCCGGCGGGTGGACGTGGTGACGGCCGTGACGAAGATCGGCGACACCCTGCTCCTGGACCGGGTGACGGGCAAGCCGATCTTCCCCTTTCGCTTGCGGCGAGCGCCCGTGAGCGACGTGCCTGGAGAAGTGACTTGGCCGTACCAACCGGACCCTGAACTGCCAGAGCCGTTTTCGAAACTGGAATTCACTGCCTCGGACTTAACGGCGCGCACTCCAGAGGCGGCCGATTATGTCTTGGGCCGCTTCAGGGGCATGCGAACCGGCAGGTTTGTGCCCTGTACCGATGGGCGTCCCACCCTTTATTTCGGGATGGACGGAGGAGGGGAGTGGACGGGCGCCTGCATTGATGTGGAGACGGGACGGCTGTATGTGACCGCCAATCACATGGGATGGGCGATTTCGCTCTTTCGCGATGATGATCCGTCCGAAGATACGAGCTTGCCCAAGACCCGCGGCCGAATCGTGTTCGAGACGACCTGCGCGCAATGCCACGGCTCGAACCGTCTGGGCGTGGGCATCTCGCCTCCCCTGCGGGGTCTCCGCCATCGCCTTACAGACGAAGCCGTTATCAAACAGATTCGCGACGGTAAAAACGCCATGCCAGCTAATCCGCAGATGAGCGACCAGGATTTGAAGGCGCTGGTGGACTTTTTAATGCTGCGGGACTGCGGCCCGGTGGCGGATCGGTCAAAAGGCGAGCGCCCTTCGTACAGCTTCGCGGGCTATCCGCGGTTTTTTGATTCCGAGGGTTACCCGGCGAACAAGCCGCCTTGGGGCACTCTCAACTGCCTGGACTTGAACACGGGTCGGCTGGTGTGGAAGGTGCCGCTCGGGGAGTATCCGGCCTTGGCCGCCCAAGGCGTGACGAACACCGGGACGGAAAACTATGGCGGCGCGATCGTCACGGCCGGAGGATTGGTTTTCTGCGCCGGAACGCGCGACAACAAGATTCGTGCCTTCGACAAGGATACAGGACAGGAATTATGGTCGGCGAAGCTGCCCTGGACCGGCAACGCCCCGCCGGCGACCTACCAGATCCGGGGGCGGCAATTCGTCGTGATTGGCGCCACTGGAGGCGGCCACCTAGGCACACCGCCCGGGGACGCCTATGTGGCCTTTGCCCTCCCGGTGAGATCAAGTACTAGCCAAGGGGACCGCGGGGAAGTAAACGGTAAAGGTGGTACCCTGGCCGAGGACGGTTCGAAGGTGGAGGGCTCCCCGGCCCTCTTTGACGAGCCGCTGCACGATGTTCAGCCCTAGGCCGGTCCCTTGTTTCGATGATTTGGTCGAGAAGTAGGGTTGAAAAATCTTGGGCAGAATCTCCGGCGGGATACCCGGTCCATTGTCGCGCACCGAAACCGACAGCAACGGCGCCGTATTGCGGAAGTTTTCCACGTTTAGCAGTCGCTCCTGAGGCGAGTCCTTGAAGGCTGTCAGGTTCAGCGGCTCGGTCAGTAGCCCCGCCTCAATTTCGACCGTGTGGGGCTGCGGTATGCATTGGAAGGCATTAACAGTGAGGTTGAGCAGAATCTGAATGACATCGGTGCCGTTCATGCGCACGGCGAAATCCTCCACCAGCGGACGAACGTTGAATTGATGGTTGGGGCGGCTAGGGTGGACGCGCACTAAATGGTTCAGGTCGGTGAGCAACTGATTGAAGGGTACGCGCGGAGTATCGTCGCCGTGCCGGCGTAAAAACCCAAGGTAACGCCGGGAAATCTCGATGCAATTGGTCACTTGGCGGGTGATGGTTTTCAACCGATCTTTGATAAACTCCAAGTCCTCTACCTCCAGCCGCGTCGAGTTGCCGATCCGCTGGTTCATGAGCTGGATAAAACCAGAGATGACGGTCAACGGGCCGTTGATGTCGTGGATGATGCTGGCATAGATTTCGCCGCGGGTTTGAGACATCTGCTCTTCAATTTTTTGGTTCTGCAACTCGCTCAGCAGCTCCTGGAGCTTTTCCGCGTTGGTGTGGATTTCGCTTTCAAGGGTGGCGCGTTGCATGGCGCTAGCCACGGCGGTGCGCATGGTGGCAAGGTCGAAAGGCTTATTGATATAATCGCAGGCGCGCAGGCGCAGGGCCTGGCGCATCGTATCCGTCGTCTCGAAGGCCGTCATCATCACAACCTCGATTCCAGGATCCACGTACTTCAAGCGCTCCAGCACCTCGAGGCCGGACATGCCCGCCATGCGGATGTCGAGGATGGCGACGTCGATTTGGTTGTTTTGGGCCAGTTCGATGGCGCTGGGGCCGTCGGCCGCGAGGAAAATTTGATAATCGTCCTTGAAAATGACCCGCAAGGATTGCCGCGGGCCTTCTTCGTCATCGACGATCAACAGGGTGCCCTTATGTTTTGATGCACCGGGGGCACTTGAAACTGCCGGCGCATCCATCGGCTCTAATTCCGGGCTAGAAATCATAGTCAGTTCACGATCACCAGCAACTCTCAACCCGCACAGGTTGAACCTGATTATCCCCAGGAACGCATAAAATCCTACACAAAGGGCGCCCTTCGGCAAGTATTAACTTATCTTTTCTTTCGCTCTTTTCGGGTTGGCATGGCCGCCCCTACTTCCGCTATGTTAAGCTTGAATTATGGCAGAGACGAAGAAGCACGTTTATGATGAGAGCAAAATCAAGACGCTCTCTTCGCTGGAGCACATTCGCTTGCGCACCGGCATGTACATCGGCCGCATCGGCGACGGCTCCCACTACGATGATGGCTGCTACATCCTGCTCAAGGAAGTCATCGACAACGCGATTGACGAGTTCATCATGGGCGCGGGCAAAGAGGTTCAAATCACTATCCAGGATAGCGCCGTCACCGTGCGGGATTTTGGGCGCGGCATTCCCCTGGGCAAAGTCATCGATTGCGTTTCCCAAATCAACACTGGCGCCAAGTACAACGACGAGGTCTTCCAGTTCAGTGTTGGGCTCAACGGCGTGGGCACCAAGGCCGTCAACGCCCTGTCCAAGGAATTCCTGGTCCGCAGCTACCGCGAAGGCCAGTTCGTCGAGGCCGCTTTCAAACAGGGCAAACTCAAAAATGAAAAGAAAGGCCACGCGCCCAACGAACCCGACGGCACGCTCATCCGCTTCGTGCCGGACCCGGAGATCTTCAAGGAGATCACTTTCCGGCCCGAGCATATCGAGCGGCGCCTGCGCCATTACAGCTATCTCAACAGCGGGCTCAAGCTCCTCTTCAACGGCAAGACCTTTCAGTCACGCAACGGCCTCTTGGATTTAGTCATGGAAGATTTGCAGACCGATGGCAGCGAGCCCATCTATCCGCCGCTTCATTACGCGGAAAAGATGCTTGAATTTTGCTTCACCCACAGCAATAGCCGCTACGGCGAGACTTTCTTCTCCTTCGTCAATGGCCAATATACTACGGACGGTGGGACCCACCTGAGCGCTTTCCGCGAAGGACTCCTCAAGGCGGTCAACGAATACGGACACGAAAAATTTGAGGGCGACGATGTCCGGGAGAGCATGGTGGGCGCCGTCTCCATCCGGCTCAAGGACCCCGTCTTCGAGTCGCAAACCAAGAACAAGCTGGGCAATACCGAAATCCGCACCGACCTCGTCAACCGCGTGCGTGAGGAGTTGCTCCAGTTCTTCCATCGCAACAAGGAGATCGCCGAGAGAATTATGGCGAAGGTGCAGGACACCCGCCAACTGCGCAAGGAATTGCAGGAAGTCAAAAAGCTCGCGCGCGAGCGGGCCAAGGCCATCACGATCCGCATCCCGCAGCTCAAGGATTGCAAAAGCCACTTCAACAAGGCCAAGGGCAAGGGCAAAGGTTCCATGGTATTTGTCACCGAAGGCCAGTCCGCCGCCGGTTCCATCGTGAGCTGTCGGGACGTGGAAACACAGGCCATTTTTATTCTCAAGGGCAAGCCGCTCAACGTCTGGGACCTCAAACGCGACATCGTTTACAAGAACGACGAGATGTACAATCTCATGCGCGCCCTGGACATCGAGGACAACCTCGAAGGCCTGCGCTACGAAAAAGTCATTCTCGCCACCGATGCGGACGTGGACGGCCTCCACATCCGGAATTTGCTCATCACGTATTTCTTCCGCTTCTTCGAGCAACTCGCTCATGACGGCCACCTCTTCGTGCTCGAGACCCCCCTCTTCCGCGTGCGCAACAAGGAACAGACCATTTATTGCTACTCCGAAGCCGAACGCGACGAGGCGGCCAAGAAGCTGGGCCAACACTGTGAGATCACGCGCTTCAAAGGGCTCGGCGAAATTTCACCCTCCGAGTTCAAGCAATTCATCGGCCAGGACATGCGCTTGAGCCAGGTGGAATATGCTCCCAAACCCGAAGCGGCGGGTATCCTGGGCTTCTACATGGGCAAGAACACACCCGAGCGCAAAGACTACATCATGGCCAACCTGGTCGTCCCAGTCGAAGAATAGGCCGAGACCAGGAATGGCTGAGCCCGATTGCTAGCGGCTAAATACCTGCGCTTTCGGGCAGGTCGTCATTCCAATGTCGTCGTTTTCATCACCCGGGCCATCGCCAAGGCCGTCTGGGCGGCTTCGGCGCCGCGGTTGTGTTCACGGCCCAAGCAGCGCACGCGCGCCTGCTGCTCGTTTTCCAACAGCAGTACTTCATGGATCACCGGCACTTCGTAGCGTACCTGAATTTCCATCAGCGCGCGGCTGACGGCCTCGCCAATATGCGCGGCGTGCGTGGTCTGCCCGCGAAAGATCACCCCTAAGCATATCACGGCCGCAAAAGGGCCGGCCCTGCCGGTATTCGATGCGGACGAGAACGCCACGGGGCAAGAAAGGCGCGCCAAACGGGCGGCCACAATCGGAATTTCGTAGGCTCCCGGCACGCGGATAATTTCGATTCGCCTGGCTGCCCCGCGCTTTAGTTCGGCCTTGGCGGCACGGAGCATGGCATCGACGTAACGCGCGTTGTAGCGCGAGGCGACGATGGCGAACTGCGCGCCAGAGGCCCGCAGCTTAGTCCTGGCGATGGGTTTCAGCATGGTGGGGAGGCAGGCGAACCACTCGCGTCAGAGCAGGTGCCCGAGCTTTTCGCGCTTGGTTCGCAAGTAGCGCAGGTTATGGGGGTTGGGGTTCACGCGAATCGGCACTTGCTCGACGATCCTTAGGCCGTAACCTTCCAGCCCGACGATCTTTTTTGGATTATTGGTCAGCAGCCGGATGGTCTTCAGTCCCAGGTCGGTCAGAATCTGTGCGCCCAATCCGTACTCGCGCAGGTCCATGCCAAAGCCTAGTTTCTGGTTCGCTTCGACGGTGTCGTAGCCTTCCTCTTGAAGTTTATAGGCCTTGATTTTAGGAGCCAAGCCAATGCCCCGCCCTTCCTGGCGCATATAAACGACCACCCCGCAGCCGGCTTGGGCCACCTGCCTCATCGCCTGGTGCAACTGCGTGCCGCAATCGCACCGGCGTGAGCCGAAGACGTCACCTGTCAGGCATTCGCTATGCACCCGCACCAGCACATCGGATTGGCCGGCCACCTCGCCGCATACCAGCGCCAAGTGGTGTTGGCCATCCAGTTTCGAGCGATACAGATACAAATCAAAATCGCCCCACTCGGTCGGCAGCCTCACCACTTCGATGCGCTCGACCAGCTTTTCGCGCGTGCGCCGAAACTCGATCAGATCGGCGATCGTGCAGATCTTGAGGGCGTGGCTCTTGGCGAAACCGGCTAGTTCGGCCAGCCGCGCCATCGAACCATCGTCGCTCATGATTTCGCAGATGACCGCGATCGGCCGGCACCCGGCCAGCTTGACCAAGTCCACCGCCGCCTCCGTGTGGCCGGCCCGCTGCAGGACTCCCCCAGGGCGCGCGCGCAAGGGGAAGACGTGCCCGGGCTGGACCAAATCGTCGGGAACCGCCGTCGGATCGGCCATCACGCGGATCGTCTGGGCACGATCTCCGGCGCTGATGCCGGTGGTGATGCCGTGGGCCGCATCGACGCTGATCTGAAAATCGGTTTTGAACGTCTCCCGGTTCTGGTGAACCATTCGTTCGATCCCCAACTGCAGCAAGCGCTCGGAAATCGTGGGCACACAGATCAGCCCGCGTGCATGCTTGGCCATGAAATTGACGGCCTCCGCCGTCACATACTCCGCCGCCAGGATCAAATCCCCTTCGTTCTCGCGGTCGGCGTCATCCACCACGATCACCATGTTGCCCTTCCCCAATTCCGCCGCCACCGATTCGATAGAGTCGAATTGCTCAGTCATAAACCGCGGATAAGGTAGCCGGTGTTCAGCCAAACGCCAGCGGGAAGAGGGCCTGGAAAACCAAGGCACCCCTGGGAGCGGAGCGAGCCTTAGCCCGCCCTAGCCCGGATTAGGAAAGTCCCAGCGTCGCAAACGCCGCCCTCCTTTCACCGTCCCAGGTCCCTCAGAGCGGTCTCCGCCGCATGAAACCCGCACATCCCATGCACACCGCCGCCCGGCGGCGTCGAGGAAGAACAAAGATACACCCCCGGAATGGCCGTGCGGTAGGGCGCTGGACCGAAAATTGGACGCGCAAGCAACTGCCACACATCGGCTAGGCCCCCATTGATGTCTCCGCCAACCAGGTTGGGATTGCGACGTTCCATGTCCGCGCTGTTACTGACGTGCCGGGCGAGCACGCAGTCGCGAAACCCCGGCGCGAATCGTTCCATCTGGTTTTCGACCCGCTCAGTCATGTCGAACGCAGACCCGTTAGGCACATGGCAATAGGCCCAAGCGGTATGCCGGCCTTCCGGCGCGCGCGTCTTGTCAAAGAGACTTTGCTGGGCCACTAACACGAACGGCCGCTCAGGGGGGTGGCTCTCCGCCACCGCTTGCTCGGCGGCGGCAATCTGTGTCAGCGTCCCGCCCACGTGCACCGTTCCCGCTCGACCACAGATGGCCGCTTTCCAGGGAATCGGCTCGCGCAGCGCATAATCCAGCTTGAAAACTCCCGGCCCGTAGCGATAGCGCTCTAGTTGGCGGCGATAGGACGGAGGTGTCTTGTCACCCGCCAGCCGCAAGAACTGGCGGGGCGTGACATCCAACAAGACCGCGCGCGCCAGGGGCAACTGGTCAAGGCTGGCCACCGGGGAATGCGCCGCTACCTCACCCCCGAGTGAACGCAGATGGGCCGCGAGGGCGTTGGCGATCTGTTGTGAACCACCGCGCGCCATCGGCCAGCCCACTGCGTGGCCCAGCACTCCCAGCACAAGGCCGAACGCGGCGGAAGGACGCTGTTCCAGTGGCAAGAAGGAATGCGCCGCCAAGCCGGCCAGCAGTGCTCGCGCCGGTTCCTCTTTGAACCGCGCTCGTGCCAACTCACTCGCCGAGCGCACGGCCAAAAGTCCAAACCGTGCCAGCAATAGCGGATGTCGCGGCAGATGCAGCGGCGGTTGGAGAATCTCCTGCGCCAACGCATTCCAGCTCGAAACCAGCGGAGACATCAACTGCGAGTAGGCGGTCCCGTCTCGCCCGAGTTCCCGGGCCGTTTCCGTGACCGAGCGCTGCAGCACTACCGCTTTTCCATCGTCCAGCGGATGCGCCAACGCAAACTCGGGCTGAATCCAGTGCAATCCCTGCCGTTCCAACGGCAGTTGCGCAAAAAAAGGCGAGCCCAGCCCGAGGGGATGAATCGCCGAGCAGACATCGTGAACGAACCCGGGCAAGGTCAACTCTGCTGACCGCGCCCCGCCTCCAATCGTTTCGTTGGCCTCCAGCACCAGCACCGACCAGCCCTCCTGGGCCAGCCGAATCGCCGCCGCCAAGCCATTGGGCCCGGAACCGACCACCACCGCGTCATAAGAATTTCTGGGCATTGTTGCCTTGCCTGCGGATCGACGGAAACCGAGCGTTATCCAAATATTCGAGCCAAGCGAGCCAAATTGAGCTCACGCAGGGATGCTGTGACGGAGAGAAGTCATAAGGCCAAGGCCAGGGTAAATGCTAATTCTATTCTGATTCACTTGCGTGAGCCCACGCTCTAAATTTGCCGAAGACAGATTGGTGTCGGTGTGAACACAAAGACCAATTCATCTATGAACTCAACATCTGGGAACACTGGGATCCCCCGCCGCGAATTTTTGAAGAGCAGCTCGGCGCTGGCCGCTCTTGCCGCCTCCGGGCTTGCTCCACTGCGCGCCGAACAACCGGCTGCCCCCAGGACCGTCGGCATTCAGGTGGGTTCCATCTCGTTCGTGGACGAAGGTGTCGGGACGGTCTTCGACATCCTGCAGGAGCGCGCCGCGGTGAATACGATTTTCCTGACGACCTTCACCTATGGCCGGGGCCTTGCCGGACGGCAGATTCCTGGCCATCCGTTTCCCGACCACGGAGTGCAGGAAGCAGATGACAAGCTCTTCCACGGCGGCAACTATGCTACGCCTCACCCTGAGTTTTATCGCCACACCGTGCTCAAAGCGACACGTGCGCCCGATCATGGCGAACTCGATATCGTGGCGGCTGTCCTGCCGGAGGCCAGGAAGCGCAAGATGAAGGTGTTCTGTTCCATCGAAGACGTGTTCCGCTCGGACGTCCGCGGGGTGGAGGAAGTCGCCGAGGTGGACCTGCAAGGCCGCAAAACCGGCTCGTTGTGTCTCTTTCACCCCGACGTGTCCGCGTTCTGGACGGGTTTGGCCACGGACCTTAGCACTTCCTACGACATCGATGGGATTTTGTTCTTCAACGAGCGGAACGGGCCGCTGCTTAATGCGCTCGGAGCCAGCCACGCCCAGAACATAGCCTCTTCACGCGTCACCTGTTTCTGCGAGCACCACCAGCGGGCCGCACGCGAACGGGGCATCGATTTTAACCGCGCCCGCCAAGGCTATCAGAAGCTCGATCATTTCGTACAGGCTGCGTTGCGCAACCAGCGGCCGACCGACGGCTACTTTGTGGAGTTTTGGCGTTTGCTGGTGGAATGGCCTGAAATCGTTGCTTGGGATCGCTTGTTCGACATTGGCAAGCACGAGGTTCTCAAGGAGGTTCGGGCGGCGGTTAAAGCCGTTCGCAAAAACTTAGACGTGGGCTTCCACCTCGAGCACGTCAACTCGTTTAATCCTATCTTCCGTGCCACCCGCCGTTACGAAGAGCTGGCCACTCAGTCGGACTTTCTGAAAGTGGTCGTTTATAACAACTGCGGAGGCGAACGCTACGCCAATTTCATCCGGAACGTCGGTGCGACCGTGTTCCGGGATGTGCCGGGCGAAGAGTTGCTCGGGTTCAACAACCACCTGCTCAATTATGGTGAGGAAGCCAAACTTAACGATCTCGCGGCTTCCGGCCTTTCACCTGATTATGTGGCCCGCGAAACGCAACGGGCACTGGCGGGCGTCCAGGGCAAATGCCGCATCCTGCCCGGCATCGACATCGGCATCCCAACCGCTAAGAACTCGCGTCAGGCCTCCCCCGACGATACTTACGCCGCCACCTTCGCCGCCCTGAAAGCAGGCGCCCAGGAGTAATCCTCTCACGCAAATACTCCGAAATGCGATTGGCGAACCTCTCTGCGGCCGGACGCGCTGTCCAGCACGCCGGGCAGGCTTGAGGCCCAGTCCCGCTCCCGTCTTGCCATTCCACTCGAAGTTGGCCAGACTGATGGTGGTGTTTGTGCGCACGGTACGTTGGATCCGCTCCGACCAGCCTGTCTTGTTTACGATCGGCGCCCTCGGGCTCTGCTGCGCCGCCCTCCCCAGCCCCGAACTCCAAGCCGCCAGCTCCGATAGTCCTTCACTGACTGGGAGCCGCTCCCCCGAGCTTTCCGAGTCTCGCTTCGAACTTTGGCAAGGCGGGGAGGGCTGGCCCCAGGGGCCGGTCACCGCAGTCATTCAATCGCACGATGGGTATATTTGGCTGGGCACCTACACCGGTTTGATGCGCTTTGATGGCGTCCGGTTCACCGTGTTCGACTCGAGTAACGCCCGGGGTTTGAAAAACAGCCGCGTAACCAGTTTATACGAGGACGACCAACAAGTCCTTTGGATCGGCCACGAAACGGGCGAACTCACCCGATTTGCAAACGGCACGTTCGAACCCATGGCACTCGGCCCGGCTTGGCCGGGCGGCGCCATCGAGGGCATCAGCACCGACGACCAAGGTGACCTGTGGCTGCTGAACGGCACGGGGTTTTTATTTCGCGTCCGCGACGGGCAATCCGCCGAGGCGCCCGGCGCTTCTGCTACGCGCAAGGCGATTTTCACCCGGGCCAGAAACGGCAAGCTTTGGATCGTTTGCAGCGGCAGCGTGGCCCTCCTGGAACAGGGCAAAACCGTCCCGGTGCAGTTCCCCGATTCCACTTCAAATGATTTTTTTGAACAGGCTTGTCCTGCCCATGAAGGCGGCCTGTGGGTGTTGGGAAATCAGCGGGTGCGCCGATTCCGTGATGGCCACTGGCTTTCGCAGGAGGCTGAAGGGCCGCCGGGCGGGGCTGCCGTGACGGTCATGATCGAGACGCGGTCGGGTGCGCTCCTGGCCGGCACCTTGCGCGAGGGCTTGTATGTGCTTACCCCCGGCGCCCGCCCGCTGCACTTCAACCGCGCCAACGGCCTTACGCATGATTGGATCCGTACTCTGTGTGAGGACCGCGAGGGTAATATCTGGATCGGAACCGGCGGCGGTTTCCAGGGGTTGCGACCCCGGAAAGTCCAGATGCTCGACGCCCCGGATCACTGGCAAGGGTGCGTCGTCCTGTCCTTTTGTGTGAGGGCCGACGGCTCCGCTTGGATCGGTACTGAGGGGGCGGGACTCTACCATTACGATCACGGGAATTGGGCTAATTTCACCGAGACTAACGGCGTGGCCAATGCCTTCGTGTGGTCCGTCCTCGAAACCAAAGGCGGCCAGCTTCTCGTCGGCACCTGGGGTGGAGGCTTGCTGGTCAAAGAGGGAGACCGGTTCGGCTGCCCCAGTGAACTCAGCCGGCTGACCACGCCGGTAGTGTCTATGTACGAGGGAGCCAAGGGCGAGGTTTGGATCGGCACGATCAGCGGTTTGCACCGTTATGAAGGGGGCAAACTCACTTGGTCGGCCGGTAAAGATAAATTGTTGTTGCCCGACGTGCGGACCATCGCGGAGGGCGCTGATGGAACGCTCTGGTTCGGGATGTCGGGGGGCGGGCTCGGTGCATTGAAAGATGGCACCTTGAGGCAGTTCACCAAGGCCGATGGGCTGCCCGGCGATTTTGTCATGTGCCTCACGCCGGAGCCAGACGGCACGCTTTGGTTCGGCACCTCGGACAACGGGCTGGGGCGCTGGAAGGCGGGGAAGTTTGCGGGCATCAGCACGGAGCAGGGTCTGCCCAACAATGTCATCTCCCATATTGTCGATGATGGTGCTGGGAATTTTTGGATCGGGACCCATGCGGGAATTCTACGGGTGAGCAAAGCCGATTTGGAACGTTGCGCCGACGGCCTGACGAACTCGGTGTATTCTCTCAGCTACGGCCGGGCCGAGGGCCTGGCTTCACCGATCTGTTCGGGCGGGTTCCAGCCGGGGGCGTGCCGGACGCCGGATGGCCAGCTCTGGTTTCCCACCGCCAAGGGCCTGGCGATCATTGACCCCGCTAACGTAACAGCGAACGCCGTCCCTCCTCCCGTAGTTATCGAAGAACTGCGGGTCGATGGCCAGCTCCAGAATTTGGCGCCGTCAGGGTCCAAGTCCGGGAGGGTCGCCCCGGTGGCGCTTGGCCCCAAGGGCGCTGCTCTCCAAATCGCTCCGGGCCGGCAACGCTTTGAATTTCATTATACCGGTCTAAGTTTCACCGCCCCGGACAAGGTCCGCTTTAAATACAAGCTCGAGGGCCTGCAGCAGGACTGGACTGACGCAGGCGCCGAACGGGTGGCAAACTTCAGCTATCTCCGTCCAGGCCCTTACACGTTTCATGTGACCGCCTGCAATAACGATAATGTGTGGAACGATGAGGGAGCCGCTCTGGCGTTCACGGTGCTGCCGCAGTTTTGGCAGACTTGGTGGTTTAATCTGGTTTCCCTGGCCTCCGGCGCAGGCGGTGTAGGTGCCGGGGTTTTTTGGCTCAGCCGCCGCCGCGTCCGGCGCCGGCTCGAGCAGTCGGAACGCCAGCGTGCCCTTGAGCGAGAGCGCACGCGCATTGCCCGCGATATTCATGACGACCTGGGCGCCAGTCTCACCCGCATCACCCTGCTCAGCCAAACCGCCCGCAGCGAACTGGACGCCAACCACCAGGCGGCGGCGGACGTGGACCGCATCTACACCACGGCTCGGGAGCTGACGCGAGCCATGGACGAAGTGGTTTGGGCGGTCAATCCCCAACACGACAGTCTGGACAGCCTGGTGACGTATTTGGGCCGATTCGCGCAGAATTTCCTGAGCGCCGCCCAAATCCGCTGCCGCCTCGAGGTGCCCGTGAGCCTGCCTGCCTGGCCCCTCACCGCCGAAACACGGCACAACGTCTTCCTTGCCTTTAAGGAGGCGCTACACAACGTCGTTAAACACGCGGGCGCCTCCGAGGTGCGCATTTGCCTCGAATTGCTCCCCGATGGTTTCGTCCTGCTCATCGTGGATAATGGACACGGGTTTGATTGGAACCAAATCAAGCCGCGCGCAACTCCGGATGGCGTGCGGATGGCCTCGGGCAATGGCGTCCCCAACATGCAAAAGCGGTTGGAAGAGGTGGGCGGCCGCTGTGAGTGGATCACTGCGCCTCAAGAAGGCACGAGGGTCAAGTTTTGGATCAGCGTAGAGAGGGCGAGAGAGTGAGGAATGACAAATGACGAATGACGAAATCCGAAAGAATGACCAAGCCCCAATGACAAAGTACCCGCGCAGTGTTTCTCGGGACGAACCGGTTGATTCGGAGGAGAGGTTTTGGGACGAAGGGGCTCGGAAACCAGGTCAGGAACTGCACGAGGGAGAGCGGGTTTATGATCTCGAAGAGCGCACGGCGAGGTTTGGGGAAGCAATCATCGGCTTTGCCAAAAAGATCCCTCAGAACCCGGTGAACAACCGGCTAATCGAGCAATTGATCGGCGCAGCAACGAGCATCGGTGCAAATTACTGCGAAGCTGACGACGGAGTTTCCAGGAAAGACTTCAAAAACAAGGTTGGCACGTGCCGCAAAGAGGCGCGCGAAACTAAGTTCTTCCTGCGGATGGTCGCCGCCTCGCAGGAAAGTCTAAAGCCCGAAGCGCGTAAATTGTGGCAGGAAGCCAAGGAACTTCATCTCATCTTTTGTGCCATTTGGCGAAAGTGATCTATCCTTCGTCACCTCGGCCGTGCCTCACGACCGTTTGTCATGCCTGCGAAATTCGACGTATTAAGCTCGCCGTGCCTTCGGATTTGGTCATTCGTCATTCCTTCGGTTTTCGTCATTCGTCATTCGTCATTCCGCCGCAGGCTGTGCCCCGGTGCGGTCATGCATGCGGAATTCGACGTCCCACGGTCGCCATGCCTTCGGATTTGGTCATTCGTCATTCTTTCGGGTTTGGTC
>Ga0209517_10005650_pt1 | contig 15844 bp, 11 predicted proteins | sample PeaSoiMetSII2010_FD_187695 | JGI IMG/M metagenome (GOLD analysis project Ga0209517, IMG submission 187695) | Peat soil microbial communities from Weissenstadt, Germany - SII-2010 (SPAdes) (version 2) | ecosystem: Environmental > Terrestrial > Soil > Wetlands > Peat | place: Germany... | reverse complement strand
CGATGAGCCGGCGCAGCAGTCCGATTCGTGGTGGTCCCGGTGGTCCTGGGGCGAGGGTGTCCTGCGCTGGGGCTTTGGCGGCGTGTCCTACGGTGATTCGGCCAGCCGCATCACGGGTTCGGACAATCTGGTCAACCAGCTGCGTACGATCTCCGGGGTCAAGGGGATCGAGCTTAGCGGGCCCATCGACGTGGTCCTCAAGCAGGGCCCGGCCGAAAAGCTTGCGCTGCATACGGACGACAACATCGCGCCCCTGATCCAAACAGCGGTGGACGACGGCATTCTGCGGATCGGCGTGCAGCCCGGGGCCGCTTTCCGCACCAAGCATGCCATCGGCGTGACGGTCGAGCTCCCGCACCTTGACTCCGTCAAGGTCCTGGGTTCGGGCGACCTGAGCTGCTCGCAGTTCGATACGGACCTGCTCGAGATCGCCACGGGCGGGTCGGGCCGCGTGCGCTTTGATTCCTTGCGCACGGGAAAGCTGGCCGTGCGGGTCCAGGGCAGCGGCGATGTTCGCTTGTCGGGCACGGCGGCCAAGCAGGCCTACGGGATCGAGGGCTCGGGCAACATCGATGCCGAGGAGCTGGCCGGGCGCGAGGTCGCGGTGCGCATCGCGGGCAGCGGCGGCGCCAAGGTCTGGGCGACCGAGTCGCTGTCGATCGAGATTGCCGGCTCGGGCAACGTCGACTACCGGGGCCAGCCGGTGCTCACCAGGAACGTGCACGGGCCGGGCGATGTCGTCCACCATTGATCCGATCGCGCCCGCGCTCCGGGCCGATGTCGCTTACCGGAACATCTTCCCCGGATTGAGGATTCCCAGCGGATCCAGGGCCTGCTTGATGCGCGTCATGATCTCGATGGCCTCCGGCCCGTGTTCGGCCACCAGGAAGTCGATTTTGTGCAGGCCTACGCCGTGCTCTCCACTGCAGGTCCCATCCATGGCCAGGGCCCGGCGTACCAGGCGTTCATTGCAGGCTTCGGCTTGCTCGCGTTCCGCCTTGGCGTTGGGGTCGATCAGCATTTGCACGTGGAAGTTGCCGTCACCGACGTGCCCGATAAACAGGGATGGGAAGCATGCCGTTGCCAGGTCGGCGCGTGTCTCTTCAATGCACTCTGCCAGGCGCGAGATCGGCACGCACACGTCGGTCGTGATCGAGCGGCATCCCGGACGCAGTTGCAGTCCGGCAAAATAGGCGTTGTGGCGCGCTGCCCAGAGGCGGTTGCGCTCTTCGGGGGCGCGCGCCCAGACGAAATCGACACCGCCATGCTCGTGCGCGATTTCCTGGACCACCGCTGCATGCTCGGCCAGCGTCGACGCCGATCCGTGAAACTCGAACAGCAACAGGGGCGTCTCGCGCAGCGCCAGCTTGCTGTATGCGTTGACGGCGCGCACGCCGGCGGCGTCGAGCAGCTCGCAGCGCGCCACCGGGACGCCCACCTGTATCGTTGCAATCGTCGTGCGCACCGCTGCATCGACGCTGGGAAAGTGGCACACCGCTGCGGCAATCGCCTCCGGCTGCGCAGCCAGCCGTAGCGTAACCTCGGTAACGATGCCCAGGGTCCCCTCGCTGCCGATGAAGAGTCCGGTCAGGTCGTAGCCGGCCGCCGACTTCTTGGCGCGCCGCGCGGTGTGCAGCACCTGGCCCTGCGCGCCGACCACGGTCAGCGCCAGAACGTTTTCGCGCATGGTTCCGTAACGCAGCGCATTGGTGCCCGAGGCACGGGTCGCCACCATGCCGCCGATGGTCGCGTTGGCGCCCGGATCAACGGGGAAGAACAGGCCCTTGTCCTTGAGCTCGGCATTGAGCTGCAGGCGCGTGACGCCGGCCTCGACGCTGGCGCTGAGGTCCTCGCTGTGGACGGCCAAGATCCGCTGCATGCGCGACAGGTTGACGCACACGCCCCCGTGCGCGGCCAACACCTGACCTTCGAGCGAGGAGCCGGCGCCAAATGCGATCAGCGGAACCCGGTGCGCCGCGCAGGCTCGCACCAATGCCGCAACTTCCTGCGTCGACTCGACAAAGACCACCGCGTCGGGCGGCATCGGTTCGTAGGCGGACTCGTCCCGACCATGGTGCTCGCGTACTGCCATGCCGGTGGCAAAGCGCTCGCCGAAGCGCTGCTGCAAGCTGGCACGGAAGTCGGGCGGCAGGATCATGGGCTTGCCTGGCTCCGGCAGCGGCAAGCCGCATGCGGCTGCGCTGCCCTTGGCCCCGAGCTCACCGCCATGAAAGGTCCATCACGCCGCGCCGCTGGCGCTCTTTCGGTCGCTGGCTGCCTTCTTCAGCGCGGCAAGAAATGCCTCCGAGTCGACAAACAGCGCCCAGACCAGCCACGCTGCCGCGGCAAATATCGCGGCGATGAATGCCCAATCGATATACGGTTTGGCATCCTGCGCAAGGAAGGGATTGATGAAACGGAACAGCACCTCGTAGAAACTGGCGATCACGATCAAGCTCACCAGGGCAAGCACCGATGTGGACAAGTGCGCCGATACGCCCCCGGCGCGCCGGAGCTGGGCAGAGTGGCGCAGACCCAGCGCCCAGAGCAATACCAAAGCGCCGGTGTGCGCGATGAACTGCACCAGCGCACCCGCCCCGACCTTGGCGCCGATGGTGGCGCTGCGCAAGGGCTCAAGACCGCCGAGCACCGCGCCCAAGCCGAGTGCCGCGATGATCACGATCACGTACTTGCCGACCCACAGCCAGTTTTCCTTCATGAGATGACCCCGAAGCGCAGGCACGGGGCCGCAGTGTCTTGCGCGATCGCATTCATGACAGCTGCGGCCGCGCAAACGGTCCGATATCGACGCGTCCGCAGGCGCCCGGCGGGCGGATCGGGACGAAAACACCGACATCGGCGCCCAGCGCTCCAAATGCCGTGGCGCTGTTGCATAGCGCCAGCGCGGCAGCGAGCGGACGTTTCATGTTCGAGTACCTCCGGCAAATTTGTCCCGCGCAATCCTACCCGCATGGCGTTCGGCCTGCCACAACCGCTTGCGCCGCAGTGGTATACCGTCGGGGCGTCCCGAGGACGGCGGGCGCAGGTGCCGCGCCCGGCCCATGCAGGGCATGGCGCTATGCTAGTGCGCATTTATTTTGCAGAGGGCCTCGTGGCGCACCGTCTTTCCACAATTGTGACCCGCACCGGTGATGACGGCACTACCGGCCTGGGCGATGGCACGCGCACCGGCAAGCAAAGCCTGCGCATTGCAACCATCGGCGAGCTCGACGAGCTGAACTCCCACATCGGCCTGCTGCTGACCGAGGCACTGGCAGCGCAGATTCGGGAGGATCTGGTGGACGTTCAGCACGATCTGTTCGATCTGGGCGCCGAACTTTGCCTGCCGGGCCGCACGGTGCTGGCGGCGCAGCGCGTGATCCGGCTCGACGCCTGCCTGGCGTATTACAACAAGAGCCTGCCGCGCCTGGAAGAGTTCATCCTCCCCGGCGGCTCGCGTGCGGCCGCACAGGCGCACGTGTGCCGCACCGTTTGCCGGCGCGCCGAGCGTTCCCTGGTGGCGCTGGCCGCCGGCGAGCCGGTCAGCGAAACAGCGCGCCAGTACTGCAACCGCCTGTCGGATCTGCTCTTCGTGCTGGCGCGCGTGCTCAATCGTGCCGCGGGCGGCAGCGAACCCCAATGGCAGTCACAGCGCTCGCGCGGTCAGCGCTAGGTATTTGCAAGAGCCTTGTCCTAGGCTGATTGAAAGTACGCGATAGTGTATAATTGTGCGTATGGAAAGCACGTTAAATGTCGCCAAAGCGGCCAGGGTGCTGGGCGTGACGGTCAAGACAATGCAGCGCTGGGAGCGCGAGGGCCGCTTATCGCCGTTTGCTCGTACGGGCAGCAATCGTCGGCTTTATACGGAGGCGCAGATTCGCGCCTTCATCGGTGTGCGGGCCGGCGCGGCAGAGCCGACGCGCATCGTCGTGTACTGCCGGGTCTCCAGTGCCGCGCAGAAGCCGGAGCTGGTCAATCAACGGCGCGTGCTGGAAGACTTTGTGGTTGCAAAGGGACTAGCGAATGCGGAGTTTGTCGAGGAGGTCGGCGGCGGATTGGACTTCAAGCGCAAGAGATTTCTGGAGCTGATGGACGCGATCGGTCGACGCGAGATCAAAACGCTTGTCTTGGCGCATCGCGATCGCCTAACTCGGTTTGGCTTCGAGTGGTTCGAGCACTTCGCCGCCGCGAATGACTGCGAGCTGCTCGTGCTAAACCAAGAGCGCGTCTCGCCCGAGCAGGAGATGGTGCAGGACCTGATGACGATCGTGCATTGTTTCTCTTCGAGGCTGTACGGATTGCGGAACTATCGAAAAAAACTGGACGAGGCCCTGCGAATGGACAGGCAGCAGGCCTGGGCGAAAGCGAAGTTCTAGGCGTGCCATGCAGCTGACGCACAAAATTGCCCTCGTTTCGAAGTCCGCGCAGCGCGACTATTTCTGTCGTGCCGCCGGCACGAACCGCTTTACCTGGAACTGGGGTTTGGCCGAATGGAACCGGCAGCACGAAGCCGGGCTGAAGCCGTCGGCGATGCGCCTTAAAAAGCAGTTCAACGCGATCAAGTACGCGCAATTTCCGTGGCTCGTCGACATGCACCGCGACAGTCACGCGCGCCTTGCGGACTGCTGGTATCCGAGCAGCAAGTTTTGTTCGGCCTGCGGAACGAAGAACGAAGCGCTCGCGTTAAGCGATCGGACTTGGACGTGCGCCGCCTGCGGCACGCACCACCACCGAGACCACAACGCAGCGATCAATCTGCAACGGCTCGCAACCGTAACTGCGCTACCCGCGGCGAAGCTCGCCAGCAATGGCGACACTGCGACAGGACGGGTTCCTGCCGTAGACGGGAAAGTCACGCCTGCCAGGCACGAGTTCGGTCAACAAGACGGCTCGGGGCAGGAAAAGAACCGTGCGCACTTGTGCGCACTTTCATAGCAGCAATTCATGAAGAACGTCTCGACTGCCGCTGTCCTAGCGATCGCCACCGGAGCTCCGATTGCGGCCCTGTCCGCCGCTGCCCCGGATGCGCTGCCGCCAGGATTCCCCGTACGGGGCGCCCATCAGATCGACCTGCGCTGCGACGAGGAGCTCGAAGCGCGGCGCAAGATGCTGACGAGCATGGAGCGCAAATCCAGCCCCGGGAAAATCCTGGAGGAATTCAATGCGCTGGCGATTCGCACCGGGGCTTTTGACGATCCGGTCGCGCTTTTGCAAAACGCGGCGCCCGAGAAGGAAACGCGATCGGCGGCACAGGCCTGCCTGGAAAAAATGGTGCCCTTTGCCACCGAGCTGTTTCAGAGTACCCGGCTCTATGCGCGGGTGCAAAAGCTCAAGGCGACCGAGCCGCAGGATCAGTCCTATCGGAGGCTGCTGCTCGAGAATTTTGAGGATGTCGGTGCGTCGCTGCCGGCCGACAAGCGCGCGCAAGTCAAGGCGATCCGAGACGAACTCAACACGCTTGCGCTGCGCTTTCAAAAAAACGTGAACGACGTGACGACCACCGTTACGCTCACGCCGGCGCAGGTCGAAGGCTTGTCCGAGGATTGGCGCCGGGCACGCGGGCGGGACGCCGACGGTAATTACCTCGTGAGCCTGGACTATCCGAGCTACGGGCCGTTCATGGAATCGGCCGTAAACGCCGATGCGCGTCGGCGGGTCTGGACGGAATTCCAGAATCGTGCTGGCCGCCCCAACCTGGAGCTGATGGACCGCGCGTTGCTGTTGCGCAGCGAGCTGGCGCAGGTCTACGGCTACCCGGATTTCGCCACGTTCTCCTTGCGTCGCAAGATGGCGGGCTCGCCGCAGGTGGTGGCCGATTTCCTGCTTTCCGTGAAGTCGGCGGTCGACGAGGTCGAGGCGCGCGAACTCGAAGAATTGCGCCAGGAAAAGGCCTCGCTGCAAGGCCTTGCATCGGAGCACGTCCAGCTCGACCGCTGGGATATCAGCTTCCTGCAGCAGCGTCTCAAAAACAGTCGCTACAACGTGGACCAGGAGGCCTTGCGCGCGTATTTTCCCACCGGTGCATCGATCAAGTTCGTCATGCGCATTGCCGAGACGCTCTACGGCATTCGCTTTGTTCCGCGGGACGTTGCGGTCTGGCACCCCGATGTGCGCTACTACGAAGTACTCGAGCAATCTGCCAACGGGGAAACGGGTGCGCTGATCGGCGGCATATACCTGGATCTGTTTCCGCGCGAGGGAAAGTTCAGCCACGCTGCCGCTTTCGGGGTGCGCAGCGGTTCGGCCCTGATCGGGCAGCACCCGATCAAGGCGCTGATCTGCAATCTCAATGGCAAGGGCCTGGATCAACACGAGCTCGAGACCCTGGTGCACGAGTTCGGGCATGTGCTCCACGGGGTGCTGTCCAAGGCCCGCTATGCAGACCAGTCGGGAACCGCGGTTCGACTCGATTTTGTCGAGGTGCCCTCACAGATGTTCGAGGAATGGGCGCGGCGCGAACGCTCCCTGCGCGTGTTCGCCGACGTCTGCCCGGAGTGCCCCGTGCTCAGCGCGCAGCAGATCGAGCAGCTTGCGGCGGCACGCAGGTTCGGCGCGGGAATCCAGTACGCGCGCCAGTGGTTGTACGCCTCGTATGACCTGGCGCTGCACACCGGAGCGCCCAAGCCGGCGCTGGCGACCTGGGAGCAGATGGAGGGCGCGACCCGCCTGGGACACGTGCCCGGGACGATGATGCCGGCGGCGTTTGGCCACCTCATGGGTGGTTACGAGGCGGGGTATTACGGCTACATGTGGTCGCAGGTGCTGGCCCTGGACATGCTGTCGGCATTTCGCGGCGACCTGCTCGACGCTGCGGTCGGTCAGCGCTACCGGCACATCATTCTGGAATCCGGGGGCAGTCGTCCACCCGAGGAACTGGTTGAGGAGTTTCTCGGGCGCAGACCCAATTCCGAAGCGTTCCACGCCGAAATCACGGGCAATCGATAAGGGCTTGGGCCCGCGGGCTACTTGCCGGCATTGGCGCTTTGACGTCGGCGTTCGCGCACACCCAGCGCCAGGCTCTGCAGGCATTCCAGGCTTTGCTCCCAGCCCAGGCAGCCGTCTGTGATCGATTGTCCATAGGTCAGCGGTAGACCGGGAACCAGGTCTTGGCGGCCGCCTACGAGGTGGCTTTCAACCATCACGCCGATGATGCGCGCATCGCCGCTGCCGAGCTGCCGGCCGATATCGGTGCACACCTCGATTTGCCGGACCGGATCCTTGCCGCTGTTGGCGTGGCTGGCGTCGATCATCAGGCGTTGCGCCAAGCCCGCCTTGGCGAGTTCCGCACAAGCGGCCGCCACACTGGCGCGATCGTAATTGGGCCGCGTCCCGCCACGCAGGATGACGTGGCAATCCTCGTTGCCGCGGGTCGAAACGATTGCGGAGTGCCCCGCCTTGGTCACCGAAAGGAAGTGGTGCGGCTGCTGCGCGGCCTTGATTGCGTCGACCGCGATGCGGATGTTGCCGTCCGTGCCGTTTTTGAAGCCCACCGGACACGACAGGCCGGAAGCGAGCTCGCGATGCACCTGCGATTCGGTGGTACGCGCACCGATTGCTCCCCAGCTCACCAGGTCGGCCAGGTATTGCGGGGTGATCATGTCGAGGTACTCGCATCCGGCCGGCAGTCCCAGCTCGCTGATGGCGAGCAGCAGTTCGCGCGCCGTGCGCAAGCCCTGGTTGATGCGAAAGCTGCCATCGAGATCCGGATCGTTGATCAGGCCCTTCCAGCCCACGGTGGTGCGGGGTTTTTCGAAATACACACGCATGACGATTTCCAGGTCGGCCGCGTAGCGGCGCCGCTCCGCTGCCAGACGCTGCGCGTACTCGATCGCCGCCTTGGGGTCGTGGATCGAGCATGGGCCGATGACAAGGATCAGGCGATCGTCCATACCATGCAAGATACGGTGCATGCACAGGCGCGCGTCGTACACCGCCCGCGACGCTGCTTCCGAGCAGGGGAGCTCGCCGATCAGATTTGCCGGTGGTATGAGCTCCTTGATCTCCTTGATGCGAAGATCGTCGGTCATGAAACGCATTGCTGGACTCCAGGAATGAGAACGGGCAAAAAAAACCGCCAGGTATTTGGCCTGGCGGTTGGATGTCGTTGGTGCGGTTTATCTGGTGCGCACTGGGACCCCTTCCGCCGGTGGCCGGAAAAAGGCAAAAAACCAGTTACGGAATGCGACCGAAAAACGCTGCATGGCTCGCCTGTTACCTTGAATAAGCGCCAGGGCGCCGCCCGCCTACGCGGCGCCACAAGATACGATGCCGTACGGGCCGACACTGTACACCCTCGTCGAAGCGGCTCGGGCCGCAGCGGCTGGGAGGTCAAAAACGCAGGCGCACGCCGAACTGGGCCGAATTCGACGGCACGAACCCGCTCATCTCCGTCAAGTCGCCGCTGCTGTCCGTCAGGCGATAGCTGCCAAAGAGGCCGACGTCGCGGTTCAGGCTGTAGTCGACGCGCAAATCCATGTCCAGACCCTGTCCGCGCGCAGTTCGCAGTCCCTCGGCATTGACCGAAAGCAGCCAACGATCCGCCAGCCGGCTCTCGCCGGAGAAGTGCATGGTTGGCAACGTGCCGACGCGCAGGCGGTCCGCGGTCGAACCGATGAAGCGTTGCCAGGAACTGTCTTGGTCGAGCGTGGTGGAAAGCCCGATCTTGACGTCCCAGCCGGGACGGGAAAACCAGGTGTAGCGATACGTGGCGCGAGGCCGGTCCAGGGGGCTGCCCAGGTCCTCGAGGCTGACGCCGCCCAGCGAATCAAAACCGAACGAAGCTGGTAGGCTGAAGCGAAACTCCTGTCCGCCACCCAGGGAAGCGATGCCGGGCAGCGCAGGCGCCCGGGCGCTTGCCGGCCTCAGCGTATCGAGCCGGTATTCGGGCAGAACCAGCGATTGGTCCGGCTCGTCGGCGCGGGCCAACCCGCCGAGCGCCAAGAACTGCGTCCACAAAAGCGCTGCCGCAAGCGTGCCGATGCGCCGCGCAGCGGCCCGCTGCGCGCTCCTGCAGCAGTGCTGCAAGGTCACGCGCCCGGCGAACCGCTTCGATGCTTTATCACGCCTTTGCCGCACAACGGATCACCTCCGATGCCGGCCAACGGGGAAAACACGCAGCCGGACGGTTCACCAATGTCCAAAGCTATATTCAAAACCGATCCTTCGCATTTGCCAAGGACCTCGTCCGGGTTTTTGAAACAAAATTTTTCGCGACGTGTTCGGCGAGCGTTACACGTAACACGCGCGGCGCAAAACCCGCAAAAACTGTTGCGAAAAAGCGCCAATGCGCGCTATCCGCCGGTGCCGCCGATCGTCAGGCCCTCGATACGCAAGGTTGGCTGACCGACGCCGACCGGAACACTCTGCCCGTCCTTGCCGCAGGTGCCGATTCCCAGGTCCATGCTCATGTCGTTGCCAATCATGGTCACCCGCGTCAGCGCGTCAGGTCCATTGCCGATCAAGGTTGCTCCCTTGAGCGGGGCGCCGAGTCGACCATTTTCGATGAGGTAGGCCTCGGCCATCGAGAAGACGAACTTGCCGTTGGTGATGTCGACTTGGCCGCCACCGAAGTTGCGCGCGTAGATTCCGCGCGAGACGGAGCGCACGATTTCCTCGGGATCGGCGTTGCCGCCGAGCATGCAGGTGTTGGTCATGCGCGGCATAGGCAGCGCGGCAAAGGACTCGCGCCGGGCATTACCGGTGAGACTGGTCTTCATCAATCGCGCGTTCAACGAGTCTTGCATGTAGCCGCGCAGGATGCCGTCCTCGATCAGAACGGTGCGCTGGGTAGGGTTGCCCTCGTCATCGATGTTCAAGGACCCGCGCCGCTCGGAAATCGTGCCGTCGTCGATCACCGTGACCCCCTTGGCCGCGACGCGCTGGCCGATGCGGCCCGCAAATGCGCTCGAGCCCTTGCGGTTGAAGTCGCCCTCCAGACCATGGCCGATTGCCTCGTGCAGCAGAATGCCCGGCCAACCGGACCCGAGAACGACGCTCATCACGCCTGCCGGTGCCGGCCGTGCCTGCAGGTTGACGAGCGCCATATCCACGGCGTTCTTCGCATACAGCTGCAGCAATTCGGACGTAAACACGCCCAAGCCGGTACGTCCGCCACCGCCGGAAAATCCCTGCTCGCGACGCCCGTTCTCCTCGACGATCACCGTAAGGGAAACGCGCACCAGGGGACGGATGTCTGCTGCCAGAACACCATCCGAACGGGCCACCAGGATCACGTCATACTCCGATGCCAGGTTTGCCATGACCTGCTTGACGCGCGGATCGAGCGCGCGCGCTGCCAGCTCGAGGTCCTCGAGCAGGCGCACCTTCTGCGTCGCCGGCAGCGAGGCGACGGGATCGTCGGTGCCGTACAGCGCCTTCTGCGGCCGCGTCTGCAGACTCGGGGCCGCGGCGACCTTGCCGCTGCCGCTGCTGGCGATGGAGCGCACGGTGCGCGCGGCCTGGACCAGGGCATCGTGCGAGATGTCGTCGGAATAGGAAAACGCGGTGCGCTCCCCGCTTACGGCACGCACGCCGACGCCCTGGTCGATACCAAAACTGCCGGACTTGACGATGCCTTCCTCTAGGGAAAACGACTCGGAGCGCGTGTACTGGAAATACAGGTCGGCGTAGTCGGCGCGATGTTCGAACACGCTGGCCAAGGCATGCTGCAGATGCGTCTCGTCCAAACCGTAGGGTTCGAGCAGCAGGGCGCGCGCCGTGGCCAGGCGCTGGATCGCGGGTTCAACGGCACTCATACGTTTGCTCCTGATTGCGGAATCAACTCTACTCCTGCACGGCGTCTTGCATTATCCCAGCACCCGGTGGGACAGCGCCGGCAGACTCGCGCGGCACTCGGCGATGCGGCCGGGATCGACCTCGCCGACCACGACCCCGGGATCGGCCTCGCGCACCGCAAGCACGGTTCCCCAGGGATCGATCAGCATCGAATGCCCGAAGGTTGCGCGGCCATTTTCATGTCGACCGCCCTGCGCGGAAGCCAGGACGTAGCACAGGTTTTCGATTGCACGCGCGCGCAGCAACGCCTCCCAGTGCGCTTGGCCGGTGGTCGCCGTGAAAGCGGCGGGAACCACGATCAGGTCGGCCCCCAGCAGGCGCCGGTACAGTTCGGGAAAGCGCAGGTCATAGCATACCGATAGACCGACGCGCAGCGTGGTCTCGCCGACGCTGCAGTCGAAGGCGACAGGCTCGCGCCCGGGCGATATCGTGCGCGCCTCGTCATAGGCTTCCTCCCCCTGGCGGAAGGAAAAAAGATGGATCTTGTCGTAGCGCGCCACGCGCCGCCCCTGCGGGTCGAATACCAGTACCGAATTGAAGACCCGGTCCGGCTCCGGGGCCGCCAGCGGCAGAGTCCCGCCTACCAGCCAGATGCGCCGGCCCGAGGCCTGCGCGGCAAGAAACTCCTGGATCGGGCCACTGCCATCGGCCTCGCGCAGTGCCAGCTTGTCTCGGTCGCGCACGCCCATGAGGCAAAAGTACTCGGGCAAAACGACGAGGCCGGCACCTTGGCGCGCGGACTCTGCGATGAGTTCCTCGGCGGCGCGCAGATTTTGCTCCAGCCTCGTGGTCGAGACCATTTGCACAGCAGCAACACGGACGCAGGCGCTAGGGCGGCTCATACCGGGCCAATTATGCGGCAAGGCGGCGCGGATGGATCAAACGGCCGGTAGGGTCATCGGGCCAAGCCGTGCAGACGGACAAATTTCCCAACACCGCATCACTGTGCGCTATGGCAGCGAGCTGGCGTTGGACGCGCTCGATTCGGACTTGACACGCTCCACCTTTGGATCGGACCAGGAGCCGGTTACCGTATAGACCTGGGTGAACGCCGCCGATAGCGGTTTTTTCAGCAGGAAATTGCCCACGAATGCCGCCAGGCCGATGGGCCACGACGCCGGGTTCAAGAGCGCGTAGGCCAGGGGAGCGCTGCTGGCGTTGATCTCGGGGATATAAACGATCTCCAGATTCTGCGTCTCCGCGGCCAGATCGACACGGCCGTCCGCGCGCACGACGGCGCTCAGCCCTTTCATGATGAAATCGTCTGTCCTCAGCGTTCCATTGGCGATGTTTGCGCTTGCCACAAGGGTATCGAAAGCGAAGCCCTCCGAGAATTCGTTGCGAAAATCTCCCGTGACGTGGTTCGCGAGCGATTGCAGGGACAGCACGCCCAGCAAACGCGCGGCGCCCGCGTTGAGCTTGAGGAACTGCCCTTTTTCCGCATCCAGATGCAGGTTTCCGGCAAGGCTCGGGTAGTCGATCGCAAACGGCGCACCGCGCCAGGACAACTCGCCATCGAGTTTGCCGCTGGCGTTGCGGATCGTACCGGGGAATCCAAAGCGGCCGAGCAGGTTGCCGGCATCGGAATAGATCAAGGAGAATTTGACCGACATCTTGCGTGCAGCCGAGCCGCTGACGCGCTGCCACTGACCGCTACCGGTCAATTTGCCATCGGGATTGCTGAGTATGAGCTTTTGCAAAATCCAGTCATCCGTGTGTCCGCCACCGACGTTTTGCGCCAAGACCTCGAGGCGCCCAAGCTTGCCCGGCCCCAATTCGAACTGCTCTGCGACGATGTCCAGCTCCGGCAGTTCCGTGGGAGGTGTATCGAGCAGCTCGGTAACCTCCTGCTTATCGCGCTCGGGTATCGTGAGCTTTGCCAGGCGCGCGCTCAGCCGGCTGGGAGCCGGTGGCTGCGCTTCGATCCAGCGCACGGAACCCGACGCCTGGTCCGAGTCGATGTCTGCGTACCAACTCTGATCGGGGTCGCGCCTGGCGCTCAGAGAAACATTCGTCATCGATTTGCCGTATACCGTCAGCTGCCCGGCATGCACCGCGATGAAATTCATCCGTTGGAAATCGGATGGATTCCCCGCTGTGCCCGCTGCCGTTATTGGGCCCGTGCGGGTGCCGGGCTCCGGGCCCGCCGGCAGCGCCGATGCATTTGCCGCTGGCGCATTCGCGGCGGACCCCAGCAGCTTCTGCCAACGGTCCAGATCAAGGTGGGCCTGGTCGATGAACAAGAGCATCCCGGCATCGGGAAGGTTGGCGTGCCCGCCGACGCTGACCGCTCCGCGCTCGATGGACATCGTGTCGTTGGGGCCGGCAACGCGGTGCAATTCGATCGACAACGCGTTGCCCACGGTGGCGCGCAGCGTGTCGCGTACGGGAGACGAGCCCGCCACCGGGACGTTTTCCAGATGCAAGGGCAGGGCCTCGCCGGCGGTCTTGCGAAAAGGCTCCGGCAGGTCTGCGGCCAGGCCCACCAGATCGGAATCGATACGCAGACCGTAGCTTCCCTCATGCACGGTGAGCGAGGCGCTGTAACGCACCGTGCCGCGCGTGTGATCGAGCACGCGTCGCAGCGCCGCCAGCTCGATCTGGCGCTTGGCCCCCTGCGGCGTCGCGCTGCCATTGCCCTGCACGAGCACCGTACCATCGGCTTGCGTGTCAGCGCTCAAACGGATCTCGCCGCCGAGAAATCCAGCGTCAACTCCCGAAAGCCGGATTCCCCGCTGCGTGAAGTCAAGCTGTCCGCTCAGCTCTGAGAAGGGCGCAATGCCCGCACGCAGGACGACATCGTCGCGTTCGAAGTTCACAGTGCCGGCAACGGTGGAATCGGCGGCATGAGCCAGCGGGATAACGAGCGTCATCCGCAGGCGTGCCGGCCCGCTGGCGTCTACCGCTCCCAGCCAGCCGCCGGTCCAGGCATTTACCGGGCTCGCGCCGATATAGTGAATGATCTCGGCAAGCGGCCCGGACCCCTGACCATCGACCAGCAAGTGCTGATCGGGCCGGTCGAGCTGTGCCACGCGCGCCGTCACATTCGACAGGTCGTAGCCGTAGGCCTTGGCGCGGTGCCCGCTGACGGTGAGCCGGTTACGATCAAATACGACATCGGCGTCGATGCCGCTCAGAAGCGGCCAAACCGGATGGCGGGAGGAATCGGGCGCCGCATTGGGTGGCTCCGGCCGAGACGGCGCGACGTCGATCGTGCCATCTTGCACATGCACCGCGGCGTGAAAATCGCCGCTCCTGGCATCGCTGAACGGGAATTGTTTTGGGTCGCCGCGCGCGTAGAACGAGCCTTCCGTGATCCGTCCGTCGAGCAGCGCGCCGCGTAACCAGGATGCCGTGGCCGGATCGGTGAATCTGGGCAGGTAGTGCTGCACCGCGTTGACCTTGCCGCGCGCGAGGCGGCCGTTGACATCGAGTCGTGCCGGCTCGGCGCCAGCGCTGCGATACGAACCCGAGAAATTCAGGCCAAGGTCTTCGTTGGCCGCGGCCAGCGAATCCACGTCGATCATCACGTGGTTGTCTTGGTCGCGGCTCCAGCGAATCCGGGTGGAGAACGTGTCGAACGCCAGCGCCTCGTCAAAGACCACCGGAATGCGCGCGCGAACCTTGCTAGTGTCGACGCGCAGCGAGCCGGAGTTCTGGTTCAAGTCGACGGTTCCGGCCAGATTCTCGAACTCGTACGGCCGCGCAGGGGGCGTGCTGCTCCCGTCGGCGCTCCCGGAGCCCTCCGCAGCCGGCGTCGGAGCGGTGCCGCCCAGGGAAAAGCCCAGGCCGGTGAAGCGCGCGTGCAGCGAGTAGACGCGGGCGGGCTTTGCCGGTCCATCCCAGGCGGCACGCAGATCGTCGATCGTCCCACGGGCCGCCGTGCGCTGGATCATCGAGAGCCATTCGGCGGGCAACGGAATTTGCTCGGCCAGCCGGCTCCAATCGCTGAGCACAATGTGGCTTGCCTCCAATTGCGACTGCTCGGGCATGGCAGCATCGCTGGGTCGCCGGGAGCGGGCCGTGCGAAAGAGCAGATCGGTTTCGGGCAAATGCAGCTTCTCCGGTCCGTCCAGGCGCAGGCCCGTCAGGGAGACGTCCTCGAAGTCGCTATCACCGTCGTTCCAAACCGTCTGCGTTATTCTTGCCTGCATGCTGTCTAACTTCAGCGGCTGCAGATCCGGGCGCAGCTGGGCCGCCACGCCCGTGAGTGCTACATCGGCGCGCAGACGCGTTATGCGCGCCGCCGAAAAATCAATCCACACGCGCAGCGCGCCCTTGGCCTGATCGAGGCGCGCAGGTTCTGGCAGCAGATGCGCCAGCGTATTGACGCGCGCCAGATCGGCGAAATCGAACTGCGCAAAGACCTTTCCACTCCAGGACGTCATGCGCGCCGTCGGTTCGGTCCATGAATGCTGGAACTGGCCGCGCAGATCGACCAGCCCGGCCAGCTGCGAAGGCGGACGCAATCTGAGCGCGAAGTGATGACCGGTCAGGCTGCGAGTCAGCAGGAAGTTGACGTCCGTGAAGTCAATCTGCTGAACCGCCGTTGCGGCCGCCTGGGGTACGGCGGCGCCTGCAAGACTGCCGGCCTTGCCCTCCGCGGACTGACCGGCCGCAGCATCGGGGTCGGACGCGGGCGTCGAACCAAGCTCATCGACAAAATGCACGCGTGCGTCGCGCACGCTGATGTGCTGCTGCGCCAGGACCCAATCGATGAACGTCGTATCGGTTTGCGCTGCCTGCGGGTCGACGATGATGCCGGCAATGGCGAATCGATGGTCGCGCAAGCGCTTGACCCCGATTTCCGGTGTCCGCACCGTCAAGGAGTCCATGCGCGGCTGCCCGGCCAGCAGTGTGGTCCAGGACAGCACCAGGTCGACCTGCGGCAGAGCCAGCACGGTGCCGCCGTCGGCGCCCCTGAGGACGACATCCCAGAGCAATATGCGCGGATTGAGCCCTTGCCAGTCCGCCGCGATCCGGCCGACGCTGACCGGCGCGTGCAGGGCCGCGCTGGCTGCCGACTCGATGTACGTGCGCCAATCGTCGA